>Ga0307376_10001173_pt1 | contig 29248 bp, 34 predicted proteins | sample TR2MG_FD_202536 | JGI IMG/M metagenome (GOLD analysis project Ga0307376, IMG submission 202536) | Soil microbial communities from Risofladan, Vaasa, Finland - TR-2 | ecosystem: Environmental > Terrestrial > Soil > Coastal area > Acid sulfate soil | place: Finland: Risofladan, Vaasa | collected...
CTTTTGCGACCAATGCGCCTCGGCATAAATATAGTTGGATGCACCCAGCACGCCGACAAATATCTGCGCGCGCCGCACTTCACCCGATGCGCGATCGATGATGGGCATGGTCGGTCCAGCATAATCCATGAACACCCGTTCGCCAGCACGGTAGGTTTGCCGCATATGGCTTTTGAGGGATTTCCTGAAATCCCTATAACGTTCGCAGAACAGGCTATAGTTGATGCCAGCGGGGTACTCAACCAAATATTCTTCGTGCAGAACTTGCAAGGTCGAGCCCTTGCGCTTCAACTCCTCGTGTACCACCGCCCAATCAGGCTCTGGTTTTCTAGCGGGTTCTTTGCCGCTCAATGGCGGAAACAGTCGCTGTTCAAGCGCGGCATCATCCATGTCGGGCGCCAGCGGCCAACCCAGTCTGGCGGCTGCGGCGCGGGTCAGATAGTCGGTTACCGCGTCGCGCGACACCCCAAGGCTGGTGGCGATGGCGCGCCGACTCATATGGGCTTCGTGGTGCAGCCGTAATACTTGGCGAATTTTTCTCATATCGATTCTCCTGTTGCTCATGTTTGTTGAGCCCGCGCATCCATCACGACAACATGATGGCGGTGCGCTGGCTGGGCTTCTCCAAGTTGTACCGGCGCGCGCCGTCCTCGCGACGCGATCAGGTTTTCTAAGGGGAAATAAAACAGGCCGCCAGTCCGCATGTCAGTATTGACAGACTGGGGTAGAAACAGCAGAATGCGCATCGAAATTGTCGTTTCATGCAGTATCCAGAAGGGTTCAGAGTTTGCCGCTCCGAACCCTTTGCTTTTTTCTGGCCTATGTTCTTGGGCTGATCAGCTCATTGCACACCTCCATTCGCTTCGCATTCCGTTTGTTTGGCCTCGCTACGAGGCGGCGTGCGTCCGCGCGGTTTAAACACATACCGGTCCGGCCAGAGTTCACCCACCTCGCTGCCCAGCAACGCAGCAATGTGGCTGGCGACCGCGTGCGCGGTAATACGATCATGGATCACGTTGTTCACTACCCCGCCCGATACGCCGAGCTCCCGGGCAAGCTGAGCCTGCGATTTGCCCAGACGGCGTAGCAGGTAAATGATATCGATTGCATCCATGAGCTTATGTGGGGGTGACAAGTTGTTTTATTGCGAGTAATCTATCTTAAATTGCATTATTAAGTTCGCGTTAGCGATAATTATACTACTATAGAGAATGTCCAATCAAGTCGATTCCAAACTATCTGGCGCAGACGGATTCGCTGCCCGCCTGGCACTGGTCATTGCCCATACGGGGCTTAACCAGTCTGAATTCGCGCGGCGACTGGGTGCTTCGGCGGGGTTTGTCAGTGATGCGGCGCGCGGAATCAAGAAGCCCGGTGCCGACTTTCTGCATGGTGTGCGCACGGTATTCGGAGTCTCCATCGATTGGCTGCTGACGGGCGAAGGTACGATGCACGGCGGCAGCGGGATCGACCTGGAGCTGCTGCGCGCCATCCGTTTGCAGATTGCCGTGGCACGGACTGCTGTGGTGGATGCCGATCCCACCGCAAAAGCACTGCTGCTGTTGATTCGCGAGGGACGGTTACAGGAAGCCGCAGCCGAACCGGCACTGGGCGCATTTCTGGATCGCATCGCCCCGGAAGACAGCGACTTCGACCTGGCGACCGAGCTGTATAACGGCCATCTATGGACAGATGACCCAGATGCCCAGCGGCGCAACCTGCTTGCCGCAGCGATCGCGCATTTTGAGGCGAGAAAGCCGATCGATAAGCTGGCAACCTTAGCGCGCGCAGCGGGTGCAACCGTTCAGGTCAATCTGAGTGCTTCGCAACGTAACGCGGGGCGCGATTACCACGAAAAATAAGCACACCGCCAATCCACGCCAGTAAAATTTCAATCACCAATTTCAACCCAAACGACAGGAGAACTTGCCATGCCAGAACAAGAAAACACCGAGATCGTGCAACTCAACCTTGCAACAGAGCAGCGCAATGCGGGACGCGACTACCATGAGTATTTTGTGCCGGGTTCGATCAAGCTGGTGCTGGCGACCTGGTCCAAGGAGAAGCTGGATGCCCAAGCCTTGGATAATGAGGTGATGTTCCGCTATCGTTTTGGCTTTGAACCGAGCAAGACGGTGCGCCAACAGTTGTTGGAAATCAGGAAGCAATACGATTTTACCGACCGGCAAATTTGCTGGTTGCGTCGCTCAGGTCAACTTTTTATCGCGCCCCATGAGGCCAAACTCAAGCCTTCTCGTCTAATGCCGTTGATAGGTTGGTCACAAGCGACGCTGTTGGGTTTGATGTGTGCGGGCATGGTGTTGCAGATCAAGCTGTCCACCGCCCCCGCATGGAAGCAGGGGCTGGCGGAAATCGTTGTTGCCGGATTGGGCTTCGGCGTGTTCTGGATTTTGAATGCGTTGTATATCGAACCCTGGCGTACACTCAAACGTTCGGGGGCGTTGTCTTCAACGGCACGTAAAGGCTAATTCGCTCAACCTCGGTGGGGTTTACCAGCCTCATCGGACGATGAGCCATATTGAATTATCCACCTCCATCAATCGCCTATTGAACTTTAAATATTCCGTCCAATTCGAGCGATAGCATCTTGTCGACTTTGTCCATCTGCGGGGGCACTGGCAAGGTTGGATAATTTCTCCATTGCACCGCGCAAATGCGTGCGAATTTTGGTGCCAATCACGCGACCAAAGAGAGGCGCAAGAAGACCGCTCATTTCAACCTTGTGTACTATGCGGGCACGACCGTCAGCTGCGGTTTCATAGCGATGGATAAATTCGATCCTGGTTAGCGGCAGTTTGGCCCGGTCGCTGAATTGTCGGTTCTCTTCAACATTGGTCAGCACGAAGTCGACAACTGGCGCACCGCGCGGCTTCATAGTTCCGGTAGTGCCTTCCACGAAGGGCCCCTCCATCTTGACCCATTCCAACTCACTGTCCCAGATCGGCCAATTTTGCGCGTCCGTCCAAATCGACCAGATCTGTTTTGAAGTGGCACTCGTATCAACAGTTTCGCTATATTGCCATTTGAACATTGTAGTTTTCCATTCCTAAAGAAGACAAGCTTGCTAGGGGGTGTTCCTGCATCAGGATCCCACCTTGCTGGTTAGGCTGCGCGAGCACAGCAAAGGGTATAAACAAAGCGGTAACGCGGCGGTGACCGCGAGAGCGGCGGCAAATGGCAGGTATGGCACAACTTTCATGGCCACTAGGCCGCTGGCCGTCGCGCTGATGAAGATTGCCAACGACGTGCGCTGGCTGTCCTCGGGCCCGCGTTCCGGCCTGGGCGAGATCAGCATCCCGGAAAACGAGCCGGGCAGCTCGATCATGCCGGGCAAGGTGAACCCTACCCAGTGCGAGGCGCTGACGATGCTGTGCTGCCAGGTGTTCGGCAACGATGTCGCGATCACCGTCGGCGGCGCCTCGGGCAACTTCGAGCTGAACGTGTTCAAGCCGCTGATCGCGCATAATTTCTCCCACAGCCTGCGCCTGCTCGGTGATGGCATGACCAGCTTCGAGGAACGCTGCGTGCGTGGCATAAAAGCCAATCGCGGGCGGATAGCCGAACTGATGGAACGCTCGCTGATGCTGGTCACCGCGCTGACCCCGCACATCGGCTACGACCGCGCCGCCGAGATCGCCAAGCGCGCCCACCACGACGGCAGCACGCTGGAGGATATCCAGAAGATGGCGGTGAAGCGTGTGCGTGAAGACGAAAGAACGAATATCAACACTCCCTGACCTGTACCTTGGTCGCCAACGGCAACTGTATGGGGCGAGGGAACAGCGGGTGGGCGATGAGCCCGCAGGCAGCGGCGACCAGCCACACCGCAGGCCAGGACCACAGAGCAAGGAGTCCAGGAATTGCAAGCGGGGTTAGGAACAGTGCGATGAATGCGCAGGTATTGCCCATCCCAAGCGCAACCCCGATGCGTCGGGTGCCGGCCAGTGTGGCAAGCTCCGTATATGCAACGCCGTGCCATGCCGAAACGCAAATCCCCCCCATTACCAATGTGACAATGATCGTTACCGTCACGCCTACATGCAATTCCTGCCGCTGACTGATCGCGAACATAACAATCACGGCTAGAACGGCGAAGAGACTAGCACTCAGGAGACTACAGGCTCGCAGATAAGCACGCCGATTGCCCTTACGGTCAGTCCAGCGACCACTCCAAACACGCATGATTGCAGCACCAACCTGCACAGTGACCAAGGTCGCGCTGATTGTCGTGACTCCTGCGTTGCAAAAGTCATGCAAAAAGATGGCTGTAAACGTCAAGACAGCGAACTGCGGGGCGCACAGCACCCCTATCCCTATGGCAAGCCGCCACAGTTTAGCATCGTGCAACGGTACGCGACTGACCGGCCCGGATACGGTCGCTGCCTGTCTGACGATAAGGTCAACCGGCGCGACAGATTCAACGAGCGGCGGTTCATGCAACCACTGCCATGTGAACAGTACAGTCACCGCGCATAGCAATGCAAGGATACCGTAGACGAAGGCAAACCCGAACTGGGAAGCCAGCGAAGGGAGAACCAGCGCACCGAATGCACCGCCGGCCGGCACCGCAGTCTGCCTGATGCTCATGGCGAATCCGCGTTCACCTTCGCGGAACCAGGACATCACCGCGCGACCGCTTGAACCGTTCACGCTTCCGCCCATGATGCCGACAGCCAGCATCCCGATTGCCAGCGTCAGCAAGCTCGGAATGGCAGTCGGTGTCGGTGCGGCGAAGAATGCCATCAGGGCGAGCGAAATCGCCGTTGCGCCAAGGCCCACTAATAATACGCGCCGGTCTCCCCAGCGATCAGTCAGAAGACCCCAAGGCAGCTCGCTAAGTGCGATACCCAAACCCAACAAGCCAAGCACAAGACCCAACTCCGCGTTTCCGAGGTGATAATCTGACCGCATGAATACCGCAGTAGTAGGGATACCTTGAAAGGCTGCCGAAAAACTGGCGTTGGCAGCCACACCAATTCCCAACACCTTCCATCGATGATTTGGGTTATGCAACGATGAATTGGCACACATAATACTGATCTCCACACAAGTTTAAGTGTAATGACTTTAGGAACCTCTGATTAAGTCCGACATGAGCCGAGTTGCTGACAAAAACAGGATGATCGCAAGACGCCCAACGCCGGTCGTAGCACTCTACGAGGCCAAGGAGCGTAGCACCGCGAGTGCCTGTTTTTGGCGCAACATACGGGCACTGCCTTTGCGGGCGGTCTGCGGCGTCAAGCTCCTAGCAAAGGGAATAATCCTTTGCGTCGTCACCTTCCTTGCATCCCCCGAGTGCTCGGCCATATGGGACTTAATCAGGGGTTCCTTTAACGAATTACATTGATTGTGCCGCAAATATTTCGAGTCATTTCAATGTCTTTGTTACCGGCGGCGATACCTTCCATCGCCCACCTCATCACTTATGGTAGATGCAGTAATAATTTTCGAAATTGGAAAGCCTTTTCGGAATTACAACCTCTTTACCCAGCATTGTAGCTGGATGATTTTCCACAATCAGGCTGCGCATACTCGCAAACCCTATCAATTTTTATTTCTTGCTGATACTGGGCCGCCCCACACGACATAGATTAATGCGCCCTCTGGACAGCTCCAGCTATGTTGGCTACCCGGCGGGTAGACTACCAGTTGCCCTTTTCCATAACGACCGGATTCATCTTCAAAACACCCTTCGAGTACATAAAATGATTCATGACCTTCATGAAAGTGACTTTGCGCGTAGGAGCCAGGCGCACAGTGAACAAGTGCCACCTGTTGACCCAATTTTTCACTTTGGAACAAGCGATGGATTCTGGTTCCTTTACGTCCGATGCTATCGTGTGCTTCCCACGTCAGTGAATCCGGATTGGTGGAAATTTCTGCTAGGTTCAAAGCGAGAGGGGAATACATGAGTTAGCTGCCTTTGAGATATTGATCGGTCATTTTGATAACAGACATGTTTTTTCCTTTGATGCAAGCTTGCTAAACCGGGGGCCGGATATCATCCGGCCCCCGTGAAACAGGTTACTTGGCGATATGGACCAACATGCGCATCAAGTTGCAGGTATAGCCGTACTCGTTGTCATACCAGGCCACAACCTTGACGAAGGTCGGGTCCAGCGCAATACCCGCGCCGGCATCGAAAACGGATGGGCAGGTTTCACCGCGGAAATCCGTCGAAACGACGCTCTCGGTGGTATAGCCAAGCACGCCTTTCAGCGGGCCGCTTTCGGAGGCCTTCTTCATTGCGGCGCATATTTCTTCATATGTTGCGGCCTTGCTCAATTCCACCGTCAGGTCAACCACGGACACGTCCGAGGTCGGCACGCGGAACGCCATGCCTGTCAGCTTCTTGTTCAGTTCGGGTATCACCACGCCAACCGCCTTGGCGGCACCGGTGGACGACGGGATGATGTTTTCCAGTATGCCGCGGCCGCCGCGCCAATCCTTGCTGGATGGGCCATCAACGGTCTTCTGGGTCGCTGTTGCGGCATGCACGGTGGTCATCAGGCCGCGCTTGATACCCCAGGTGTCGTTCAACACCTTGGCAACCGGCGTCAGCGCATTGGTGGTGCAGGACGCAGCGGAAACGATCTTTTCGCCGGCATATTTGCTGTGGTTCACGCCGTATACGAACATCGGGGTGTCATCCTTGCTCGGTGCTGACTGGATGACCTTTTTGGCACCCGCGTCGAGGTGTGCCTGGCAGGTTTCCTTGGTCAGGAAGAAGCCGGTGCTTTCGACCACGATATCGACCTTGGTTTCGCCCCATTTCAGCTCGGCGGGGTTCTTGGTCGCAGTCAGGCGGATTTTCTTGCCGTTGACGATCAGGGTGTTGCCGTCGACTGAAACATCACCCTTGAAACGGCCATGCACGGAGTCGTGCTTGAGCATATAGGCAAGGTAGTCCGGTTCCAGCAAATCATTGATGGCAACGACCTCGACTTCCGGAAAATCTTTTATCGCGGCACGGAATACCATGCGCCCGATGCGACCGAATCCATTGATACCGACACGAATTGCCATGATTTCTCCCCCTAATATTTTACAGCTTTAAGACTTAAATAATACTGACATCGGAAGATGGAATTAGATACCTGTTAATAATGACAGTTGGCTATGGTGGCGATATCTGGGAATATTACTCACGTCGCTTGACCTAAAGAGCAGCAATACATTAATTGAGACTCTTGGATCCGGACGTGGTGATAGGCCAATCGTCGAAACCTGAAAATCCGCATGAACTTCTACATAAGTGAGAAATACCTATGCGACCCATTTACACTTTTTCGGAAGCTGAGCGAGAAACTATTCTTGCGACGTTAAAATTGGTCAAGGGGGATCCATACCACGATTACAGCTCGTTTTCGGCTGCTGTTTCATATCTGATCGAGAACAACGAGGTTCCTCCATTCTTTCTCGCACTCTGTGCCAAAATCCGCGCGGAAAGAGAGAATGGGATCTTCAAAGCTCATGTCTTGCGCAATTGCCCGAGCGATGTGGAGAGTCCACATCTCGAATTGGGAGTACTTGAAACGAGTGTACACGGCAATAAGAATACCTTCATCAATGAAGCTTTCCTTGCACTATTTTCACAACTGATCAATATTCCGCTTCTACTCTACGGTTGTGCGTACAATACCGACTTGAAGAGTGACATCATTGCGACGAAACTTAACGTGGAAGCGAAGACCATGTTCGGTGGCATGGAAGTGGTCTGTCACAACAACTGCAAAGTATCTGTTGCTTCTTCCGAAAGTGAACCGTACCGCCCACAGAACGTTCTTGTGTACACTGGCTTTGTGGACGGGGTGTAGCGGCGAGGCAGAGCGCATACAACCATATGAATATTATGACAATGTTGCTGCTTCGCATCCTGCGACGTACAGCAAAAATGACCTCCTGCTTTCTGCTTGAGTCATTATCCACACATTCGATATGTATAGCTGTATGCAAGTGAGTACCGTTACGGAGGTGAACAACATGCTGTTAAAATTTCCTGCTGCGACCCCTATCTTTCTTCGTGCGGACTAAACAACCACCGGCTAAAGCCGAAGGGTTTAAATTACGGACTGAAAGTCCGGATACGCGTCGCCTAAACGACGCGTCCTAATCGGTTTCTATTTTGAAATCATCGTTCGGCTTAGGCCCAAAGTGATGCTCCAAATATTGCTCTATCGTTGCTGTCATCTGGTCTACCGTGGCACAAAAGTACCCTCTCGCCCAAAAATGCCTACCCCAATACTTTTTTTCAGGTGCGAAAATTCTTCAAACAGCTTGCTCGATGTGCGCCCCTTGATCCGCCTCATGATCTCGCTTGGTGCCATGTTCGGCGGACAACTCGCGAGAATATGCACGTGATCTTTGCTCACGACACCTTTGACTATCCTGATTTCAAACGCTTCGCAGGTCTCTCTCACCAAATCCCGAATCCGCTCCGCCACTTCTCCATTCAGCACCTTGTAGCGATATTTCGTTACCCATACAAAGTGATACTCAATTTGAAACACCGTATGACTGCCGTATCTGTATTCCATGCCACACCTCCTTTCGGGTGGCATATTGTCGCAGCTAAAGCCGGTGGTTTAAACCTTGTGATTGATAATTAAACAGTCGAAAATCGCTCGCGCAATTCCGCAAACGACATCAACTCGCCCGCGATGGCACTTGCTACGACTGTCGGTGGGCTGGCCAACCAGACTTGGCCAGGGCCAGATCGACCCGGGAAGTTCCGGTTAATCGCGCTGACAGTGATTTGTTTGCTCTCGGTCGAAGAGCCAGGGCCGCAATTGGCACACGCGCCGCATGCTGGTTGCAGTAGCTCCGCACCAACTGATTCGAAAACTGCGAGGTAACCCTGTGCAATACAGTAATCACGGACATCAATGGTTCCAAATTGCAGGTAAAGTTTGACGCCAGAAGCCAGCCTCAAACCGCGTTCCAGCGCCCATGCCAGTACCTCATGGTAGTGGTCGAAGTCTTCCTGCTTGCCCGCTGTGCAAGAGCCGCCATAGGCGATGTCTATCTTGATCCGCTCTGCTAGATCGCCCAGTGCAATACCGTTACCTGGATCGCCAGGTGCGGCCACCATCGGCGACATCGCTGTGCAATCAAGTTCAATCATCTCGGCGTAGCGTGCCCCTTCGTCGCTGCACATCCATGGTTCCAGCTCGAACGAGATGCCGCGTCGTTCGAACAGAAAGCGTACGGTCTCTGCGTCGGGAATAATGAGCCCGGTAAAGCCGCCCAGCTCTGCGGTCATATTGGTCAAGGTCGCACGTTCGTCTGTAGTCAGTTCGGCCAGTGCCGAACCGGTAAATTCGAATACCTTACCTACGCCTGCGCCGGACTTGACCTTTGGGTGGGCCAACAAATGCAGCATCAGATCTTTTGCCGTAATGCCGGGTGGCACCGGGCCTTGCAGGACAACACGAAACGATTCTGGCACCGTCAGCCGCACTGCACCAGTTACCATACTGTTGGCTATATCCGTGGTTCCGACCCCAAAGGCGACACAGCCGAGCGCGCCAATGTGAGGCGTGTGCGAATCGGTGCCCACTACGACTTGCCCTGGCAACGCATACTTCTCTGTCATCACCGCATGTGAAATACCTTCGGACCCTTCTCCCGAAGGCAGATAGCCGTGAGCATGCACGCCATAGTCTGCAACGAAAGCCCGGTGCGCGTCCGACAAGCCGCGCAAACTTGGAATCAAGCCATTCTGCACATGCACTTCGCTACGGTGCATGTAGGAAAGGTGGTCCTCGAAAGCCAGGATGCTGTCGGTTTCATGCAATGTTACAGGCTGGCCAAAGGTTTTGTGCAGCATGTGGGTGCACATGCCAGTGTAGTACTCATGGATAAATCGCCAATCGGCACGTACGAAGCCGCCTGTTCCAGGCTGAGGCGACCCATTCGCTTCTTCGGTTCCAATGGCATGTCGTGCCAGGACCTTTTCAAAGAAGGTTTGCGGTTCAGCAGAGGGCAAATTAACCGCTGGCTGCGTTACGCCGCGCATCGATTGCTGTCCATAGCGCAACAGGCCGCCGCTTCTCAGAATAGAGGCCGCCAATTGGTCGCGAGAGGCAAGCAGTTCATCCATCAGAATCGTTTCACCACGCTGGATGCGTGCAATCAAACCAAAGTCGGTCGAAGTAAACAGGCCGACATTGTCTGCATTTTGTCGGTAAATGCGCTCGAAACTTTCGGCAATCACCAAGTTTATTCCAGCTGCGCGCTCTGCAACCGGGCTGTGTTCACGCGACGATCCTTTGCCGTATCGCTTCCCAGCGACGGTCACGCAAAACCCGCCTTTGAGGACATCGTCTTGCCTAATGGAACAACGCGCGCCCGTTTTAAGGCCGACATAGGGGTAGCGAGCCAGCCTTTCATCGTAATAGCTCAACACCGGAATCGGCGTAATTTCGTCGGTCGATATATCATCCCGCAATGGACCGGCTTCGAGCAGTGTCATGTTTTGCCCACTCAGTTGTGCTTCTATCTTGTCAGGATCGGTAGCGAGAAACAGTATTCGTCCAGACAATGCCAATTGCGTCATGCTTCCTCCCCAGACGCAGGAAGCGCCTGCCCAACACTGCTGATCTTAGCAATTCGACCGAGGATGGTTAGTGCCGCACGATGTCGTTCATCATTGGATGAGGAGGTTGCATCTTCCAGAACAACGACATTATAGTCTAGGTCATGGGCACTCATTGCTGTGGCGAGGATTACAAATTCAGTCGAGACACCGGTTAGCAAGACTGTATCGACACTGTGTGTTCGCAACAACAAATCCAGATTGGTCTGGAAGAACGGGCTCACCCGGTTCTTGGAGACAATCTGTTCGCCTTTCACGACCTTGATGCTGTCATGGATTTGCGTGGCCCACGTACCGAGTATCAGTCTTTGATCCTGTTTGGCGATGCTCAATACAGGTGAATTTTTCGGGCATTCTGCATACGTCTCAGAAAAACCGACGACGACGTAAATGACCGGGATCCCCGCTATGCGAGCGCGGTCTATCGCTAGGGCGGTATTCTCCAGCACGCGACGTGCGATCACTTGCGCCAGATAGCCTTCGTTAGCATATTTACCGCGAGGATGAACAATTTCATTGATCAAATCAAGTACTAGAAGAGCGCTTTTGTTTTGCATGGCCATATTCACGAAGATGCGGAAGGTAGTAGTATGAGCCTGATCAAACGTTTCTATCGATCCTGTATGATGAAATCAAGGCTTCATTGTACCGAATCACTATGAACCGGGAACCGGGCAGGTAAGCGGCTCTTCACCCGGTAACTTGCTTTTTCAGTCAGCGAAGCATGGTCATCAGATTCTCTTTGCTGGGTACTCCAATTCCTTGTTGGTCTTGGTGCAGAGCAGGCGATTGCACCCGCGTCGGCAACAATGCATCGGCAGCGATGGAATCGGCATCCATCACGAAATCGGTCCAGAATCCTGGCCTGCTACTGCCCGCCTGCATAAACCAACGCGTATGCTCGATTGGAATACCAAGGACGTAAAGCTGTCGATTCGGTATTTGATGTTGACCGATCGGATGAAATGGCGCAGGCGTGACTGCTACGCCGCCGGTAACGAAGGAATCTGTCGCACCACAATTCAAATAATTGGTCCAAAATCCGCGTTCAACAAGTTTCTGCGTGAGCGGCGCTTGATCCAGTGCGACATTGGGGATCGGCACGCGGGCATCGATCACGGTCGTTACATCGACGGACGAATGTTCCACGCGAGGCGAAGACATCACAAAACAACGACGCGCTACATCGCCCGTAATGTCCATATTTGGTCCAACAATGCGCAGCAAACCAGCCTTAATCAACGCTATCGTTTGCTGAATGCGATACCTCGGGGGGCCGGCGGACAAAAACGAACTGCGCGGCACGTACCAACCCAAGAAGTCGGTCTTGTACGATGCTGGCGTCAATCCCGAAAAATCCACAAGGTACCGGATGATTGGGCGAATGTCGCGGATAACATCAAGGGCCGCCTTGAGAGGCGAATCGACATTTCCAGCAACGGCATTGTCGAAGTCTACGCGTAGCGCATCCAGCACCGCAATCGTAAAAGCATGCGGGCCAGAAAAGAAAAGATCAGCGAAAGGATGTGCAATCCGATCCAGATCGATCTGTGGAAAATCTCCCAGATCATAGCTGCTGGCGAGTTCAGCGATCACCGGTGCCGAGTTGATTTTCAGGCGGGCGATCTCGCACCTGAACCTAGTTGCGGAAGATGTGCCGCGTCGCTGCCTGATCGCCGTCTCATAGTAGACAAGGTTAACTTCCGCTAACAAGAATGGCACGACATCGTCGCGAAAATTGATCTGTCCTTTCTGGCGCAATTCCTTGGCGCGCGCTATCGTAAAAATAAGGGGATCATATCGGTAATCGGCGTGCTTCTGATTCTGACCGCGCGCCGGAATCAGCATGCCGCTACGGGAACCAGCGAACAGGACAGGCTCTCTCCCAGAGGATTGATACTGTAGCGTGCCATCTGGTTGATCAACAAATCGTCCACCTCGTCCAATGGTCAACGCCGCCATGACATCATAAAAGGACAGGCCAAGGCCGAGAATCCCTACCGGCGAGCCACTGCCGATGTTGGCAAGCGGCATGTCCGCAGAAGAATCGCCACGGATATAACGCAAGCCGGGTTGCATCGCGGCAAAATCGGCCAGATAGCGGTGCTTGCCCTCTAGTTCAGGAATGGCATGACCAGTGACTATGATAACGCGATCTGCCTTGATCGTCGCGCCGCTGGAAAGCGTAAGTTGATAGTTGTCTCCCGCCTGCTTAAGATCAATGACGGAATCCATTATTTTGTGCAGCTTGGTGTCGGCATTCAGCGTTGACTCGATCGATGTCAGCACAAACTGCATATAGTGCCCATGTAGGGCGCGGGGTGCATAACTATTCAACCCCGGATAGTCAGGGTCGTTATCACTCCACCATTGTGCAAGCGATGGCCCCGCGCCAGGCCGTGTCGGCCCCCCGTCTGGTGGACCGGAAAAAGCCGACACTTCGTCCGCCACGGTGTTCATCACGAACCAATTTGGTTGGTTGGTACGCCAAATGCGTCCACAGCCAACCTGGATGGGATCAATCAGATAAATGTCGACCCGACGGTTCGTTCCCGCTTCCGCGATACGCGCAGCTAAGCGCTCTAGCACCGAAAGACCCCGTGGCCCACTCCCCACAATCGCGATACGATGCGGTTGAGATGTCTTCACATACTGTTCACTTGATTTGTCCAATGTCGTCTACCTTGATGGAGTGATAATTAATTCAGCACAATGAAACCTTGACATCATTGCCCCCGTGCTTACCTTCTCTTTGTCGGAGAGGGTAAGCACGAGATGTGACACCACAATAGTTATGCCGCTGCCTCGATGGAAAAATCTATAATACTTTGTGAAAGAACCGCGCGCCGAATACGCTCGACCGCATCTGCAATTACCTCCGAAGATGTCGCATACGACAAGCGGACGTGGCCTTCGCCGCCGGAACCAAAAGCGGATCCTGGTGTAACCGCTACCCCCGCTGTTTTCAACAGCCATTGCGAAAAATCAGCCGAATTACCCAAGCGAGTGCCACGGATATCAGGAAAAGCATAGAATGCTCCGTCCGGTGTGCTACAGGTAATGCCAGGGATTGAATTCAAACCGTCAACGATCAGTTTCCTGCGCGCGGAGTAGGCGGTAAGCATCGTTTTGAGCGGTTCCCGATCACCTGTCAGCGCCGCCAAACCGCCTTTCTGCACGAATGAACTGGCGCAACCGACCGTATGCTGATGCACTTTGAGAATTTCTCCCAGAATATTTCGTGGGCCAGCGACATAACCGAGCCGCCATCCGGTCATGGCGTATGCCTTGGAGAAGCCGTTGATGGTCAGTGTGCGGTCAGCTGCTCCCGGCAAACTGGCGATACTGATGTGTTGTACATCACCGTAAATAATCTTTTCATATATTTCATCCGCAACGATCAGAAGCTCGTTTCTGCAAGCAAACTCGACAATGGTCGACACCTCCTCATAGGTCAAAGCATGCCCCGTCGGATTATTGGGTGTGTTAATCAGGATTGCCTTCGTGCGCGGCGTGAGCTTGGAAGCCAATCTCTCGCCGCTAATCGTGAAGTCATCCTCCGCGCGCAGCGGCAATTCAATCGGGCAGGCACCGCCAAGTTGCACCATCGATTTGTAACTAACCCAGCTTGGTGTAGGGATGATAATTTCATCGCCCGGACTGAGAATCGCCATCAAGGTAATAAAGAGCGCATGCTTCGCGGACGGCGTCACGATAATTTCCGCGCACGGATCGACCCGGATGCCATTATCGTGTGCAAGCTTCTGTGCAATGGCCACAAGCAACTCTGGCGCGCCCCGGCTCGGTGTGTAATGGGTCAAGCCGTCGGCAATAGCGGAAATGGCTGCTTGCGCAACATGTGCTGGTGTGGAAAAATCTGGCTCGCCACCGCCCATGTCAATCACTGTCACGCCACGCGAACGCAATTCCTGTACCATATCCAAAATAGCATAAGTAGCAGACAGCTCAACATTAGAGAGCCGACTCGAAGTCGATTTTTCCATTTGTCCACTCCGATTAGATTTTTTGGTTTTTTGAAGTTGTCATGCTTCGGGTCAATCGTCGGCGACGCGGCCAGACACACCGTCCACCCATTTTGGCTCGTGACGCGCCGCTGCTTCCCTGTTACGGAACGCATAGGTTTTCAGTAGCCAACGAGTTCGGGCACGTTCCGGATCGTTAATCTCTACCTTTTCACGATTGTGCAAACCATCTTGATTGGCGAAAACAAGCAAATCGCCATTGAGAAGTCGATGACGAACACGTTCCGCTTTCGCAAGCGCATTCTTTATGGCGATGAGCGCATCTTTTGCCTCTTCCGGACTGTCTGATGCCACCGTGGTCGTCGTGTCGTAGTAGCGGAAGCTATGGTGATTTTCGAGAATCGGATGCTTGCCCGATACAATCTGATGGCTGTTGGTGTCGCGTGAAAACACATCGAACGGCGTAATGAAGTACGGTTGTCTCAGCGTTTTCTGTTCGCCGTCAGACAGATGGGTCAGCAAGTTGCGCCCATCGACGAACCCAGTATATATCAAGTCGTCTTGCGGGCAGCGCAGGCCAAGCAGCGAGATGTAATCTGCACGCACGGCATGCGCAGTCCGGTCGTTGTGATACATCAGCTCGCTATCGCTAAAGCCGGTTTGCATGCCACTGTAACGATTGATAGCAATTACGTCGGTGAAGAAATCGCCATTGTTTCTGCTGTCGTAAGCCAGAAGCGGCGTATCCGCCAGCCGCGCAAAAAGCGCAAGCAACACCTCACCAATGAAAGTTTTCTTTTTCTCGTATTTATCCATCACCGGATGGTCCAGGTTAAGATCGGGAATGTGTGGATCTATCGGACAATTACGCAAGACATGAGCATCAGAGATACCAGCCTCTCTCTCCCGGAGAATTTTAGTGCACAACTCGCGAAAAAATGATGGCACATTGTCGCTCGCAATGAGGCTGGTGATCGAGTTCGAGAAGGCGCTATAATTTTGATATGGGTTTTCCCGTACCAAGCTTAGCGTGGTTAGAAGTTCTTGATGCTCAGCGTCTGAAAAAGTGTAAAAAGGGCGCATTTGAATTCCTCACTCATGAAAATTATGATAATAAATGTTGAAAACAAAGAAGTGGGGTACACGGTGAATACCGTAAAAGCCACATTGACTCATACACGCATACAACAAATTGCGTGCAACTGAGAAATACCACCATTTCAAGAATGTTTCCCGGCCATCAGTTCAAGCCAACACGCAAATATCGGATGCCCATCGATGACCATCGGCGGCCCTGCCCGATGTGCATCAAAACCCGCCCTGCGAAGCAGTCGCTCAACGCCAATCGGTGATACGGTAATTATCCGTTTAGCACCATGCGCGGCGGCGCACGCAATCGATTCCCGAAGCAACTCGATCGCAACAGGTGAAGAAAACTGCCCATGCGTCGAAGCTGGATTATTCAAATCCACCGCCGCAAAGCGCGACAGCTCCCAAACATCCGGGGAGCTCGGTGGCGACAAGCCGTTGAGAAGCTGTGGAAATACTTCCCCCAGGAGATAAGGGCGAGTAGTAGGGAGTAGCCGGGTGCAACCGAAGATATGGCCTTCGTCATCTTGCGCCACGACATACACGGTATCTGGGCGATCAAACTGATCCAGCTCCGCACCATCCTGCGTTTGAAGCTCCCAGCCGAGCTGTTCGACAAATACTTTGTGGCGATAGTTGGCGACTTTTGAATGCAAGCCCTCGGGAAGTCCCGCTGAAGCACCTGATATCACATGCATATCTACCCCCCTCGTTAAAGTGGGGGCATTTAAAGGGAGTATGGAAATTTACGTAACTGTAAACCTTGACAGGTTGGCTTCAAGCGTATCTGCTGACGATGTGCTTATGGATCTCTTCCCGCCATGCGAACTCATCAATCGCGGCCTCAAGCAGCCCCAAGGTCTGGGCGGAGCCCAAGTCGTGCTGCATGGTGTCGACGAGCATGACGTTGCACCGAGGCGCGCCCGACCTTACATAGTCAAATTGCCCTCTCGATACATCCAGCCACCAGTCCCATCCCAGGGTGATGATCGGCGTTGAGGCACTGACCCACTCAGTGTAACCGGAGATGCGGGCAAGGCTTCCTCCCTCCTGGGAGTGAATGGGGCTGTCTTCATCCAAACCGGACACTAGATGCACAAGCGGTGTGACCAAGAAGGTTTCCAGCGTCAGGCGCACATAACCATCTTCGGACAGGGTAATTATGGGTGCTCGATCGCAGGGGTATTTCGCTGCGTCGGTCTGATAGTTCATGGTTGTTCCTCACAAATGTAACTAAAATGTAACATGGCATACGTTACATTACGTCACCGTGATGTGATAGTGTCAACCTTAACAGATATAGGGGCATGCTGACTCGTGCGCCACTCTCGAATCCAGATTACCGAAACAGATAGATGGGGGCTGCAACGTGAGGACTTGGCAGGAAGATCAGCTTCATGCGCTACATGCCGTTGAGTGCGAAAACAAGTTATTTGAAATGATCGTTTCGCTTGCACGTGATCTCGGGTTCGACCACTGTGCCTACGGCTTGCGTATGCCGCTTCCTTTAACGCAGCCAAAGATCGCGATGTTCAGCAATTATCCGGTCGCATGGCAAAGAAGATATCAAGAAAAGAATTATCTTGCTGCCGATCCGACGGTGCAGCACGGCATGCGCTCGCTATTGCCCGTCATTTGGTCCGAAAACCTATTCACCCCGGCTCGTGAACTTTGGGAAGATGCCCGTTCGTTCGGGTTAGAAGTCGGCTGGGCTCAGGCTAGTCGAAGTGCAAGCGGTGTGAGCGGGCTATTGACGCTGGCTCGCCCGTGCGAATCACTTTTTGATGCGGAGCTTCGGGGTAAAGAGCACAAAATGGTTTGGCTCACCCAAGTGGCACACTTGGGGATGTCGCGACTCCTGACTACAAAAATGATGCCGGAAATCGGGGTGCAGTTCTCCTGTCGGGAGATTGAGGTTTTACGATGGACCGGAGACGGCAAAACGTCCGGTGAGATTTCGGACATCCTCAATATCTCGGAGCGCACGGTCAATTTCCATATTGGCAACGCCATGATCAAACTGCATGCCCCCAACAAGGCCGCAGCGGTGGTTCGGGCAGCGATGCTCGGGATGCTGTGTTGAACAAATATGTGTCGTTGAGGTGCATAGGGGTTTGCGTTGCACTCCTGTCCCGATGGTATGTTTTCCTGCTGCAGATGCACTGTACTCATGCGAATTCGTAGGTGAGCAGACATCTGTATCTCCCCGATCTGTTGTCGCCACAATTCGCGAATGTGGCATTGCATTATGCGAAGAGTCCGCCGCGCTTGTTGTGTCCGACATTTTAATCGGTAACTGGGACAGAGGCAGCAACGTTAAGGTTTGCTTTGGCACAAGCCACACTTGCTGATTTTCTAAGGTTTCAACACTCTGTATTACATTAAGATCAACTTTTGATGAGCAGCATTCGCGTTCACATCATGACAATATTCAGTCACAGCCTTATGGCGGTTTCAGTTGAGATTGCTGGCATATTTCTCGTCTTAACGAGTGGCGGATTTCGATTGTAATCGGTGGCGGTTTTGCGAGTGGAACAGCTGGTGGGTTTGGAGTTGGAATCAGTGGCGGGTTTCATCGGAATACGCATCAAGTTTTTCCATCAACCATGCGAATGGGTAAGCAATAGCGAAGGGAACACTAAAGTGAGGCAGTGGCAGATTAAATTCTTCGTGCAAAAACGTGATGACCTGGCGTACGGTCGGAGTTTCCGGGCCAACGATGTTGAAACTTTCATAGTCGGCGATACCTTCGGTGGTGGCCGCTAGGGCGAAGGCTAGTCCGATGTCGCGTCCGTCGGTTATGGGTAAGCTGGTACGTCCAGATGCCACCCAAGGAACAAGATGTGTCTTCAGTCGCGGCACCAGGATGGGCAGCAATCCCAAGGCGTAGCGCTGGCCCGCGAAAATACCCAAGCGCAGATTGATGACCTGGAATCGAGGATTGGCTCGTGCACGCAACGCATTCTCAACTTCAATCACATTGCACAGGTGCGGCCACAGAGGGCGAGGAATGCCCACGCTGGATGGATCGGAGGAATGATCTGGCGATGCAGCGCTCGTGGTGCTGGTATTGACGAAGCGCGTCACTCCGACAGCCTGTGCGTTCTTGATCAACGTCAAAGTGGGTTCCAGAAAAAGAGTACGTGATTCATCGGCGTGCCCCCACAACGAACTCCAGGCTGCAGCGTGGCATAGAACATCAACGTCTTTTGCCACCGTCTTACTGTAGCTCTCATCACGCAAATCGCCTTCACGCACCTCTCCGCTGAACCCCGTCGGCAATTTATTCCTATCGCGACAGGCTGCGATAACCCGCACATCGCCGCGACGCTGTAATGCCTCCAGGGCGTGGCTTCCCACGAAGCCGTTTGCTCCAGTTACGAGCACTGTCTTGATCATAGTCAACTCCCCATTTGGACAATCGTCCGAACATAATAGGACGTTCATCCTATTCTGTAAAGAGCGACATTACCGATTTCTGATTGCTTGGGTGTGGTGCCACCAGGAGTATTAACGTAATGGAGCAAGGGGCGGCGCGCTTTTACACCGTCTCGCTTAAGCGCAGAGTGCAGCGGTTGCTTTGCAAGCGCTTTAAAAAAGAGCGGGGTTAACGATTCGCTTGGCTTATCAATTTTTCGAAGATGCCCACATCGTGATTACCGCTCGAAAAATATTCTTACCACATGTTAGAGCATGGATTGCGTGATGTCATCGAAGCAATGGCCAGGTTCGGGGGAAGCTGGACGTAAGGCTATTCGCGCGTGCTTGGTGTTTCCGATTTGGGATTCTCCAGGCTGATGCGGCCCAGTTTCCCGCTGCGATATTCGGTCAGCAATATCATCGCCGCTTTTTCCAGATCCGGTTCACCGCCCCGACCTTTAAGCAAACAGCCGCGCTTTTCCGTGATGACTTCGATCACGCCCGCGTCTTTCAGCTCATCCTTGTCAACATCGTAGCGGGTGGCGGGCAGGCCGAGGTAGCGCCGAAAGCAGAGTAGTGGTGAGAAATTCGGCGATCATTATGCAGATGTCCGTCTATGCCGGGTTCCCTGTCGCCGCCCTCAACGGATTGTACGCGTCCAAAGAAGTCCTCGCAGAGCGTGAGCAAGCCGCGCCGTAACATGACAGTTGGCTAAATTTACGAAGTCTAGCGCAAGCAATCAAACTCCTTGGAAATAAAATCCATCACCAACTGCACCTTGGGCAGATGGCGATGGCGTTTGTGGCAGACCAGATACAAGGTGCCGACCGCACTTGGCCCCAGGTCTATATCGAGTTCCTGCAATGCATTCAATTCTCCCAGGCCAGCATAACGATGCATGGCTTGCGGCAAGATCATCGCACCCAAGCCTGCCTTGCAGGCGGCCATCTGCACGATGAAATCGTCTGAGGTAAAAGCCGGTTTGAAGTTGGGGATCAGCGCGCTTAATTCCTGTTCGGTGCGCAGCCCGTCGTAAGAGGCTGTCCAGCCTATCCAGTCCAGATCGGCGATGCCCGGATGCGGCGGCAATTTGGCGGCATAGGCCTTGCTGACGTACACGCGCATGGCGCTTGAAACTTCGTCCATGCACACCAGGTCGGCATCGCTGGGCTTTTGTGTGCGCAGCGACAAATCCGCTTCGCCGCGCCCGAGGTTTAAAATTTCTACGCCTGACAAAACCTCAATTTGTATCTGCGGGTGTTGTTTGCGTATCTTGGCGGCCAGCGAAACCACCACTTCGTAGGCGATGCCGGGTGGTGCGGCGATGCGCACTTTGCCTTCCGGCAGATGAGTTTGCTTCTTGACGCTGAGCTCAGCCTCGCTGGCCCATTCGGCCATGCTCTGCGCAGCAGGCAATAATTTCTGCCCTGCAGCGGTGAGGCTGGCTCCCTGGCTTTGCCGCTCGAACAGCGCCTCTCCCACCATCTTTTCCAACTCGGCGATGCGACGGCTCAAAGTCGGCTGGCCCAGCTTCAGTGCGCGCGCCGCGCCGCTCAGGCTGCCGTGTTCATGTACCGCCAAAAACAGTTTCAGATCATCCCATCTCAAATTCATCGCCATGCCCGAAGTGAAAACAGCCCATGCAATAACGGATGACCTCATCCGAATTTAGCCAATTGCTGAGTGATATTTGGATATGTCAGTATAGATAAAAATCTGGAGGGAAGTGTGAAAAACCAATACCTGTTATTTGTATTCTGCTGCGCTTTGTTGTTGCAGGGTTGCTCTGCAACCAGCCACCCCATAGGCAAACTCGCGCTGGGCAAGGTTTCCAGCAGCGCCGACATGGAACGCTTTATAGACCAGCCCGGGCCTATCCAATTGGAAACCATCAACAGCGCAGACTGGTCGGTGTCGCTGGCGGGCTTGTTGAACCTGAACAGCCCGGCGGCAATTAAAGCTGGTCTGAAAGATCGGGATGGGCCGATACAGATATATGCTCATGTGCTGAAGCACCCCAAGTTCGGCAACTTCCTGGTGGATACCGGCGTGTCAAGAAAGCTAGTGGATGAGCCCGGCAAACTCGGCGTGAATTGGCTGATACAGAAAGTGATGCACATCGAAAAGATGCGCATCAATAAAAGCACAGCCGAGATACTGCAAGGCTTGGATGGAAAATTATCCGGCGTGTTCTTCACCCACCTGCATCTCGATCACATTTCCGGCCTGCCCGACATTCCCGATGATGTGCCGCTGTATATCGGCGCAACGGAATCCACGGCAAGAAGTTTCAAGAATATGTTCGTGCGCGGTGCCACTGACCAATTGCTGAATGGCAAGCAGCCGCTGCAAGAGTGGCAATTCCAGCCCGATCCGCAACACGAATTTGAAGGCATCGTGGATGTGTTTGAAGACGGCTCGGTGTTCGCCATCAGTGTGCCGGGGCATACACCGGGGAGCGTGGCCTTCCTGATCCGCACCACGCATGGCCCGGTGCTGCTCACCGGTGATACCTGCCACACGCGCTGGGGTTGGGAGCATACGGTGGAGCCGGGCGATTTCACCGATGATAACGCGCGCAATCTGCTCAATTTGAAGCGCTTGAAAAATCTGGTCGCGGCACATCCGCAGATCGAGGTGCGTTTGGGTCACCAGCGCTAAGTGTAATGCAAACCATGACAAAGTCGGCGATCAACAAAACGATCCAGTTAGACATCAACGGCTCTACCCAGAAAATCCGCATGTGTGCCGAACGTAGCGGGCTGCCTCCTCTCCTGATCGTGCAGGCCGGGCCTGGCTTCCCATTGCTGCATGAAGTGGCGAAATTTCAGCGACAATTGAATTTGGAAAAAGATTTCATGGTGAGTTATTGGGAGCAACGTGGTTGTGGTATCGCTTCCCGGAAAGATGCGGCAAGCGTTACGTTGCAACAGCAGATCGATGATTTGCGCGCTGTGCTGCGCTGGCTGCTAAAAGAAACCGGTCAGGCGACCATCGTGCTCGGCATCTCGTTGGGCGCGACGCTGGCTTTGCAAGCGGCAGAACATGAACGTGATGCCGTAAAAGCGGTGATCGCAATTTCCCCCGATGCACACACCGCCTGCAGTGACGCTTCCGTCGCCTCATTCCTCAGTACACAATGCGCCATCGCCAATGACAAGCGATTATGCGCAAAGCTGATGAAACTCGGTGAACCGCCTTACACGGATGCGGCGGCGTTCCAACTGCGCGCCAGCATCCTGGCCGACCTGAATGTCATCGAACACGGCAGGAAATTCAGCGCCTTGTTAAGAGAGACGCTGTTTGGCCTGATTCGTACTTATGGTTTTCTGGGCACGATAATCGCCATGCGCAACATGAATTTGATCCAGAACAAGCTGCAGCCGCAGTTGGTATCGTTGAATTTATTTTCCAAACCGCTGCGTTTGGCAGTCCCTGTCCATTATGTATTTGGAGAGCAAGATCCTTTGGTGCCGCCGGAAATTGTCAAGCAATTACCATCAGCCATTACCACCCCGGCGGCTACGATAAGGCTGCTTCCCGATGCCGGTCATATGGTACATTTTGACCAGTCTGAGATTGTGCGTTCCATTGTTATGAAAGCCTGCAATGAAAAATAGCGCAGATGAATCGTGGATGCTTTATGGTGCAACCGGATATACAGGAACATTGATCGCAGAAGAAGCCGTCAGGCGCGGGCATAGGCCTATACTTGCCGGACGCAATGCAGAGAAATTGAAGACTCTTGGTGAGCGCTTGGGATTGGCATGGCGTGCATTTCCACTCGAAGACAAAGCTACATTGTTTAAGGCCGTGGCATCGGTTGATTTGGTACTGCACGCGGCTGGCCCCTTTGCCGAAACTTGCGAACCCATGATGGACGCCTGCTTGGCCGGGAAGTCGCACTATCTGGATATTTCCAACGAGATACCCGTTCTACAAGCTGCCCAGGCGCGCCACCACATAGCGGAAGAAAATGGCGTGTCAATCATTCCCGGCGTGGGTTTTGGCACCGTTGCCAGCAACTGCTTAGGGCGCCATGTGTGCGAACAGCTAGCCGAACCGGTCTCACTGGAAATTGTCTTGTCGCCCTATGTCGCGCAGCGTAGTGCAGGAGCCGCCAAGAGCACGCTGGATACCATAGCGCATGGTGGCTATGTGCGCAGGGATGGGGCTTTGATGAGCACACCATTCGGCTCCGGGGCAAAGCACATTCGTATCGAAAATGGAAAACACAATGCGCTACCGGTGCCATCTGGCGATCTGGAGGCCGCATATATGGCAACCGGCATCGCTGACATCACCGTTTTCATGGTGTCCCCGCTCCATCCCCTCATTGCCTGCCTCGCACTCCCGCTAGTACAGAAACTACTGGCATGGGAAACATTTCGACAGCAGCTTGCCCGGCGGATAGATGCACGGCCAACTGTGACCGCTGCAAATCCTGCCGATGGAAACCACCGTTCCTGGTTATGGGCGCAGGCTGCCGATCGTTATGGCAATGTGTTTGCGGCAAAGCTCGAAACAGGGGAGGGATATGAATTCACAGCTTCAGCAAGCGTCCTTGCTGTAGAACGTGTACTGGGTCAATGTTTCTCAGGTACTATGACACCAGTCAAGGCGTTCGGTACAGACTTTGTGTTGCAGGTAGAAGGCGTGAGAGGATACAACACATGTTTAGGATTCTGATAATTCTGATCTTCCGCTTGAGAAGATCGACCGGCTGAAATGGGTCGGCTGCTGTGACCAGCGTCTGCTGCAATGCAAATAATTTATACCAATGTCTGCTATGCGGCGGTGAATATAGAAGAGTAGACTTCCGCAGTCATAACCTGCTGTTCGCATTTTTTCCCCAAAGGAGACATTCGCTTCCGTCCGTACTATTTTGCATATGCGGAACAAAAAAACGGTGGCTTCAATCAATCAACTATTTATCGAAAATATGCATTCCACATTATTTGTAATAGTACAGACCGGTGGGTCTGGTGAGTAACTGTTGGGTATATTAAGGGTTGCCGCAATGACCGATCTATTTCCGCCAGGGCAGTTGTTCTCTGCGTTCCTTGTTGCGAGTCTCGTTCTCGCTATCACGCCTGGCCCTGGCGTCCTTTACATCGTCACGCGAAGCATCATCCAAGGTCGCCGGTTCGGGTTGGTATCGGTCGCTGGGGTCGCGCTCGGCAACTTTGGTAACGCGTTCGCAGCTTCAGTCGGTCTTGCCGCCTTGTTCGCGTTTTCATCAGTCGCTTTCTCAGTGGTCAAGTACGCTGGCGCGCTTTACCTTATCTACCTCGGTGTTCAAATGCTCCGATCCTCCTCGTCAGCAAGTCCGTCCACCGTGCCCGTTGCGGCGCCGCTGAGCTTTGTCTTCCGTGATGGTTTCGTCGTCGCGCTACTCAACCCCAAGACCACGGTATTCTTCGCAGCCTTCCTGCCGCAGTTCCTCAGCCCAACCGCGCCGCCTATGTTCCAGAGCATGGCGCTTGGTTCTCTCTTTGTAGCAATCGCTGCGGTAACCGACAGTGTCTATGCTCTTGCGGCTGGTGCGGTAACGCCCGCATTGCGCAGTAGCGATTTTCGTCGCGTTAGCCGCTGGCTTGGTGGCGGTGTATTCATCGGCCTTGGAGTCTTCGCTGCGCTTGTGGGGACTCGCGGTGCCAAATAGGCCCAACCCCACATTCGAGAGGGACTGCGCAAAAGCGCGTAGCCCCTCAATTTGACGTTGGACAAATCAGTAGTAACACTCGCGAGAAGAAAGCGATGACCCATACATACATGACAAGAAGTCAGTTCCGCCACACTGACCTGACGCTGTCATACCTCGACACAGGTGGGGAGGGCCAAACACTGATTGCCCTCCACGCGCTTTGGATGGAGGCCGCCACCTACACCTGGCTTGCCGCTGCACTATCGCCAGAGTGGCGCGTCATCGCCATGGACCAACGCGGACACGGTAATTCTGACCACGCGCTGAGTTATACACGCAAAGATTATATAGGCGATGTGGCCGCGCTGGTCGATCACCTTGGTGTAGACAAAGCCGTTCTGCTGGGGAACTCACTCGGCGGCGTAAACGCCTACCAGTTTGCTGCGAGGCATCCCGAGCGTGTAAAGGCACTCGTCATTGAGGACATCGGTGCCGCTCCTGATGCTGATGCTTCGTTTGTATTAGCTTGGGAGGGTACCTTTCCAAGCCGTGAAGCGCTTGAAGAACACATCGGACAACGGCTGGCGCCATACCTCCTGGATTCCTTTCGCTCTACCCCAAACGGCTGGCGGCTGGCGTTCGAACCTAGCGAGATGTTTGAATCACAGCTTCAGCTCAATGGCGACCATTGGGCCGACTGGCTCGTGACCAGATGCCCGGCGCTATTGATCCGGGGTCGTGAGAGCCGGATTACGACGCAAGACCACTGCGAGCAAATGACTGCGCGACGGCCCAATACTCGTCTCGTTACGCTTGACGGTGGGCACGTAGTCCATCAGGACAACCCGAGTGGTTTTGCGGACACTGTGCGGGAGTTCTTGCATGACCTTTGAGTTTACTAGCTTGTTCACAAATCGCGCGCGGCTCTTGCCCAATAATGCTTTCAACAAGGAGTGTTCTTGAAGACAATCGGACTAATCGGCGGTATGAGTTGGGAGTCGACCGTTCCATACTACCGGCAGATTAACGAAGCAATCAAGAATCGCTTGGGCGGACTGCATTCGGCGAAGATCGTTCTGTATAGCGTCGATTTTCATGACATCGAGCGACTACAGCATGATGGCGATTGGGAAGCTGCCGGAGCCATGTTGGCCGAAGCTGCCCGTTCGCTGGAAATGGCAGGTGCGGATTTTTTGGTCTTATGCACGAACACCATGCACAAAGTAACGCCTAGCATTGAGGCGGCTGTCAACATTCCACTGCTTCACATTGCCGATTCAACCGCAGAAGAAATCAAACAAGCCGGCCACTCCACTGTCGGCCTACTTGGGACGCGGTTCACGATGGAAGAGGCTTTCTACCGCGACCGTTTAAGCGACCATCACGGGCTTCAAGTGATTGTCCCTAACACGGAAGACCGCGACGCTATCCACCGCATCATTTACGAAGAACTGTGCTTGGGGATTGTCTTGCCTGAATCCCGAAGCGAGTATCGGCGAATCATTGAAAGCTTGGCATCACAAGGCGCTGAGGCCATTATTCTTGGGTGCACAGAAATATCCCTTCTTGTCAGCCAGCGAGACTCCGGGGTCCCGCTGTTTGACACCACGGCCATTCATGCGCGGGCAGCAGCAGAGGAGGCGCTTAACTAATGACGCCCAACCTGGCAATCAAGCAGGACTGCGCAACCGCAATTAAAAATTCATATTCATGGTGCATTGAATGTCGGCTGCGCTAGGCAGGAGGTGATGAAATTATGATCCAAATGTCAGCGTATGCTGGATTTCCTGCCGCCCTGAATGGTACCTTTGCTGCAAAAGAAGTATTTGCGGAGCGGGACTGTGCGGGACAGAAAAATTGACCATTTCTAACCAAGAATCGACAACCTGCGCGACTACATCGCAGTCTGCACGGACTTACGATTATTGTGCACCTACAATGTATATCGGGAAGCTCGCTAAATTAACCGGCGCGTCACCCAAGGCGATACGTCTTTACGAATCTATAGGGCTGATCCCCGTTCCCGGCCGCCAAGGCAAGTATCGCGTTTATTCTTACAAGGATGTGGCTCTGGTGCATATGATCCGGCGCGCGCAAGCGGTCGGGTTCAATCTCGCCGAACTGAAAGAGCTGGTCGTTCTCAAAGCGCAGAACAACCAGTTTCCCATTGAGACCGCAAACGCACTGATCGCTGGTAAGCGTGAAAAACTGCGCTGCGACATGGACAAGATCATGTCACTCGACCGACAGCTCATAGAGCTGCATGAAGAGTTGAATCGGACTTTTGGCAATACATAGCTACGTTTTTAAGCCACCTCGCTTGACTCTATCCCTAGGGGCAAGGTTTACGCTCCTCGCTCCATTGTAAAGAGTGAGGTTACATCGTGAATACAAAAGTTTTTGCAGGCAGCACCGTTCTGGTTACCGGCGCCTCATCGGGTATAGGGGAAGCATTTGTGCGCAGCCTGGCTGCGAGAGGTGCGAATCTGATCCTGACGGCAAGATCAAAAGACAAGCTTAATCAGATTGCTGAAGAGTTAAGGGAGAAACATCGAATTTCGGTTCACGTCTTTCCTGCGGACTTGATCGAGCCGGGCGCGCCGCAGCAATTATTGGCAAGCATCAAGGCCAGCGGTTTGGCAGTTGACATCCTGATCAACAACGCCGGCTTCGGCAAGTGGGCGCATTTTCTCGGCGAGAGTCTGGATACGTATGAGCAGATGCTTTCGCTCAATATGATTGCGCTGGTTAAGCTGACTTACCTGTGCCTGCCCGACATGCTCGCGCGCGGGTATGGTGGCGTGATCAACGTGGCATCCACCGCCGCATTCCAGCCTGCTCCTTACATAGCCGTGTATAGCGCCACCAAGGCGTTTGTGTTGAGCTTTACTGAAGCTTTAGCCGGAGAATATCGTGAGCACGACATTCGCATCCTGGCGCTGTGCCCGGGCTATACGGACACCAACTTCAATGCGATAGCCCATGTTCATGCGCCGGGAATACGCTTTGCCATACCTGAAGCCGTAGCCGAAGCCGGACTGAATGCGTTCGTGAATAACAAAAGCTATCTGGTTCATGGTTGCCCGAACTATCTAACCTCGCTGCTGCCGCGAATTTTGTCTCGCGGTGCCGTGATCAAAATCGTGGCGAATATGTTCAAGCGCAAGGTCGCCCCATGGCCCGCATAATGATACTGGCCATTTCTGGCAGCCTGCGCGCAGCATCGCATAACACGTCATTGTTGCACGCGACTGCGCGGGTGGCTCCCGCCGAAATATGTGTGGAGCTGTATCGCGATCTGGGCAAACTTCCGCTGTTCAACCCAGACCTGGAAGGCGACGACCCTCCAGCCGTAGCAAGCTTGCGCGAAAAATTGATCGCGGTAGACGCAGTGCTGATCGCCAGCCCAGAGTATGCTCATGGTGTCAGCGGCGTACTCAAGAATGCACTCGACTGGATGGTGAGTTCGGAAGCCTTCGTCAACAAACCGGTCGCGTTGCTCAATGCCTCGCCGCGGGCGGTTCACGCGCAAGCATCACTCAAGGAAACACTTACGGTCATGTCCGCACATATCGTTGAGGAAGCATCTATTACCGTGCCAATACTTGGTTTAGGTCTGGATGAAGCGGGTATAGTTAATCATGTAGATATCTCGAAGGCACTTTACGAGGCACTTCGAGCACTTCAAACTGCAACACTTCAATTTCGGGTAGAAGTCATGAATTCGAGTGCTACGACATGAAATCAAAACACCCAATGTTGGGTAGAAAAACAATTTACCGATGAACGGAGACACTTATGCCTTCAGCTGAGACGATTAAACGATTCATTTCAAGGGTTGAACAGAATGCGCATGTCGAGGCTATTGAGGAGTTCTATACGGCAAACGCGTCAATGCAGGAGAATCAGTCCATACCCCGCATCGGCCGTGATGCTCATGTAGTTAACGAGCGCCGCGTTCTTGCAAGAACAAAGTCAATATTGTCTACGTGTGTACGGCCAGTATTCGTGAGTGGTGACAGGGTAGTCATTCGCTGGATATTCCACTTTGAATGGCAGGATGGCACGACAACCCATATAGAGGAAATCGCCTGTCAGCGCTGGGAGGGCGAACTTATTGCGGAGGAAACCTTTTTTTATGACCCAGCGCAGCGCGTACCCAAGATGTCAGATGCAGAGGACTAAAATTGGATGGACGTGATCTTGCCACTCAACAAGGCGCGTCAGCCGACGTCGCCGCTGACGCGCTACCGCGTCTTAGCTTTGGCAATGTACCAAATCAGGAACTTCAACTTGATAAGTTATTTGGTTCGCGGCACGATGTGAACATGAATATATTTTCTACAATCTCGTTGGACCGCGTGACTTAAGGAATCTCTGATTAAGTCCTGAACGATTTCGTTTCATGCTGTCAGAAGCGAAGATCGAACAAACGGAACCGAACGATGAAACAAATGACGCTCTCTCCAGGTGGCTTTGACAGGTACGGCA
>Ga0307376_10001177_pt1 | contig 29159 bp, 34 predicted proteins | sample TR2MG_FD_202536 | JGI IMG/M metagenome (GOLD analysis project Ga0307376, IMG submission 202536) | Soil microbial communities from Risofladan, Vaasa, Finland - TR-2 | ecosystem: Environmental > Terrestrial > Soil > Coastal area > Acid sulfate soil | place: Finland: Risofladan, Vaasa | collected...
CTTTGGAGATGATCACCCATGAGGTCACCTCGATCATCGCCTTCTCCCCTAGAGCGTTGATCACCGAGTACTCGTGCCGGGATTTTGCGTGCTGTCCACTAAATTTTTCCCTTATGACGGAGAATATGGCATCCTGTCCTCCAGAGGAAGCGATATCAGTAGCGTGGACACCTATTAGCTCCTCCTTTGTCCTTCCAAAGAAACGGCAAACTGCCTGGTTTACCGATATGAAACGTCCTATCTCGTCCAATCGGAACACCATCTCATCAATCTGTTCCATAAGGTTCTCGTAGGCTTGGTCTTTAGCGATAAGTTCTAACTCCAAGCTCTTCCTTTCGTCTATGAACCAGGCATAAAGTATGACCTGCCCAATATTCTTCTCCTCCAGATACCCGCTGGCGCTGCCCTGGAACCAGCGGTATGCACCATCCTTTGCTCGCAGACGAAACTCTGCAGGTAGACCGCACTGGTCCTTCTGGGCACTGTACATGAATATATTTTCCATGTGACGGTCGTCTGGGTGCAAGTAGCTGAAAATGCTGCTCCCCTTGAATTCCTCAGTGGTGTATCCGAGGGCCTTCCGAGTGGACGGGCTGGAATAAATGATGTAGCCAGACCAGTCTATGATGGTCACCAGGTCACGGGTGTTCTCTATGAGCGCCCTGAAACGTGAGGCGTTGAAACGAATGGACTCTTCGGCCTCCTTTCGGCGCACTGTTTGCCGCACCAGATTGGCCAATTCGGCATATTGGGACAGTGGGTCCCCGCCTTTCTTGATATAGTGATCGGCCCCGTTCTTCAGAGCCTCGATGACCACTTCCTCTCTACCGCGCCCTGTGAACAGGATGAAGGGCACTCCGTCTTCAGATCCCCGTACTTGTTTGAGGAAGTTGATACCATCTATATCTGGCATCTGATAGTCGGAGATAATTGCGTCGTAAGTGTTACCCGACATCATCTTTAAGGCATCCTTTGCAGAACAAACAACCTCGACCTTAATATCCCCCTCGATCTCCAGGAACTCCTTGGCGACCTCCAGGAGAAAAGAATCGTCGTCGACGTACAGACATCGTATCATCGGAATTCAACTCCTCGCCCGTAAACCGATGATCATGTAGTGCACCTTAGAATGCGCCAGGATTATCCCGGTCTTATTTAATGTTTCAATTATTGTTACGATTTTTGATATTATGATTTCATTTGTCAAAAAATTCTGACGAGAGTTTCGATTCATTTCTACGAATGATCAGAAAAATGAGGTTTCACTGGTCCTAAGACCAGGAATATGATTGAAGACGAAAAGGATTAGGTGGGGGCACCGGGATTTGAACCCAGATCAGCGGGTTTCCACTACGTGGGGAGCTACCCCACGCGAATTAACAGGTCATCGCTCCAGTTATTCATCACCGGATCAGCAAACCCGTTAGCAATCACTCCATATTAACTGGAGCCCGCGAGGATACCGTGTTACCCCATACCCCCACAAGTCAGATTTAGCGCTTGCGCATCTTCTGGGCCCGCTTTCGTCTTCTCATTTTCTTCTTGCGCCACTTCCAGCGCTGCTTGCCCTTCTTCTTCCAGGCGCGTGAACTTCGTTTCATCTGAATCCACCAGACTAGGAGCCCTGATTCAATGGGTATTTAATAACCTTTTCTACGTGTGGCGGGCCCGCCGGGATTCGAACCCGGGACCACTGACTTACTTCTCCCCTGTTATCAGGGATTAGAAGGCCAGTGCTATATCCATGCTAAGCCACGGGCCCGAACGGTCCGCAATAACACTCCCCGTTTTAAAGGTTTATGGTGCCGGAGGTCAGCCTAGGAAGTACCAGATGGAGTAATTGGCCAGCAATAGGGTGGCCTCAACCAATGCGGCCAGTCCCATTACGAACTGCAGTGGACGGAAGCCCAATATGAACCCGCCCATGTCCATCAGGTCCTCGGCGAACTTGAAGATCACGTAGACGATGATCAGCACGACGAACGCTATGACCAATATGACGGTGGTGCTGAGGAACTCCAGTTCGTATGCCATGGACAACCAATAAAGTCCATAACCAACGGCACCGCCGACGATCAGGGCGATCAATGCTGCCAGCTTTATCCCCTTAATGGCCCTTAGGAAAAGGGACAACCCCAGGAATATCAAGATGAACCTGGTGGAGAAATCATACTCCCCAGCGCTCCAGGCCAGGACACCTATGGCGATCATGGCCGCGCCCACTATGAAACCCAGGAACATGAGCACCTCGTCCCAGGAGGAGCTCTCCTTCCGCCCATACCAAGCGCTGGCTATGGCTACAAGCCCCCCGACCACTAGCCCCGCCTCTATTATGTTAAGGTCCACCATTGTTATCTCCAGCTATTATTGCCCCAGTAATTATTAAGGACTTGGCCTAGAAAGTGATAATAACGAAGAACGCTCATTTTTCAACTATGTCGATGAACGTCAAGGAATCGGTTCAGAGAAGGAGAGCCACAAGAGCCTTGGACGTTCGAACTGTTGATGTTGATGTGATCGCAGAGCTGATGGAGGCCATCCGACTTTCCCCCTCATGCAATAACAATCAACCTTGGCGAGTGATCGTGGCCTATGACCCCGTGTCCCTGGAAGCCATTAAAAGCTCATTATCAAAGGGTAACTCCTGGGCTTTGAAGGCCCCGCTCATCTTCGCCATCTGCGCTCGATTGGACGACGATTGCAAACTGAACGACAGGCGAGATTACTTTCTTTTCAGCACTGGTATAGCGGTGGGAGAGATGCTGCTGCGCGCCACCGAGCTGGGATTGATCGCTCACCCGATAGCCGGATTCGACGCCTTAGCAATAAAAGAGAAACTGGGCATCCCAGAAGACCACGTACTTATCACCCTGGTCAACTGTGGATACCCAGGAACAGATGTTTCCATGCTCTCGGAGAAGCAATTGATCTCAGAAAAGGAGAGACCGGCCAGAAAACCAGTGGGAGAGAACTTTTTCAACGGTCGATGGGGGAACCACTGGTCTTGATCATAGACCGAGCAGCTTTTGCATAGTGCCGCCCAACAATTTCTCCCTTCGGTCCTCGGAGCAGAAAGGTTGTTCCTTCGCGAAACAGCACCAGGACTCGTAAGGATAGGAAAGGTCGAACAATGGCCAATCGCTTCCGAAGATCACTCGATCACCCATGTGAGAGAACGCCTCCTTCATTCGATCGATGACCACACCAGGCTCGCTGGGAAGCCATCCCTGTAGCGCGGAACAGTCCGTATACAGGTTATCGAACTCCGCCGCCAGTTCGTAAGTGTCTGCGCGGTACTTACCTCCCAGATGGGCGATGATGACATTTATCTCAGGATATCGTTCCAGGACCTTCCGGAAATGTATCGGCCGGCTCTTCTCCTCGTCCAAAGGACCCCAGCTGGCACCGGCATGGGTGACCACCGTGAGGCCCATGTCCTTGACCTCTTTCCAGAAAGGATCCAGCCTCTCTTCGTAGGGATAGAACCCGTTCGGTGGATATATCTTGATGCCCCTGGGCTCGTACTTGGAATGGTACTTGCGCATCAGTTTGAGGGCTTGCTCCCCGCGGGTCGGATCGATGCCCATGAAGGGGATGAGCTTGTCGGGATAATCCTCCGCGCATTTGAAGACCCAATCGTTATACGCCTCCACGCCAACCTTTGGCTCCTCTACGGTACCGAAGTCCAGGGGGAGGATGACCGATCGGTCCACCTTACCCCGGCCCATATACTCCACCAAGGTTTCAGGTCTCACCTCGGAGGTGGGGAAGTTCTCCTCCTTGTCACGGGTCATGTCCATGAACTCAGCGAGTTCCAACCATGGCTCAAGATAGGCATTGATGATAACATCTGGATACATTGGCCTAAGCCATAGGTGAACATGACCGTCGATGATCATAGTACCTTAGAAACGAGGAGCAGATACTATATCTTTGCTGAGGGGAACACATGTCCTGTAGTACTCTGCATCATATTCCCAGGACCTTTTGCATGTTCTCCCCCAGCAGCTTGGCCTTGATGTTCTCATCCGCCCAGGGTTGGGTTTTTACAAAATGTACCCACGAGGAGGTGGCGTAGCTGAGCTCGAACAGTGGGAAGTCCGAACCGAAGCACGCCTTGTCCGGCACCTTTTCACCCACCTCCTTCAACCGAGATAGTGCGGTTTCGGGATTGGAGGGAAGCCAGCCTTGCAGAGCTGAGCAATCGGTGTAACAATTGGGATATTTCTGACATAGCTCGAACGTCTGGGGTCGCCACTTTCCTCCAAGGTGAGCTAGGATTATCTTGATATCTGGATATCTTTCCAGCACCGTTGACCAATACTTAGGTTCGGTGAACTTTTCCTCCAGTGAGCCCCAGGCCGCTCCAGAATGGGTTATGATGGTCAGACCGAGGTCGTCGACCCTGTCATAGAAAGCGTTGATACGTTCCTCGTTGGGGAACCATCCCGTAGATGGGTAGAGCTTCACCCCACGCGCGTTGTACTTCGATGTGAAATGGTCCAACATCTTCAATGCCGCCTCACCTCTCTGAGGGTCCACCCCGATGAATGGGATGAGCCTGTCCGGGTAAGGGGCGCAGGTCTCGAACGCCCAGGTGTTGTACTCGAAGATGTCGATTCGCGCCGGTTCCACCAAATTGAAGTCTATCGGTAGGGCAACTGCCATATCCACCGGTCCGGCGTCCATGGTCTCTAGTATCTTTTCGGCGTCCACCGTGTATTCAGGCCAAGCCAGATCTGTATCGACCTCCCAGTCCATTAACTCCTTGAGGGCGGCCAGGGGTTCCAGGTACATACGGACCATAACATCTGGGAGATGGTCCCTTAACCATATGTGGACGTGGCTGTCGATTATCATCATCTTTCTGAACTGAGTAGTCAATAGAATATATTTGCCTGCGGCGGAAATGATAAAACCTCAAGGACGAATGTTAAATGGAGAACGATGAGCGATATCAAGGTGGCTAAGACCCAGGAGATATCTTCGGGCACGATGATGGGCATAGAGATCAAAGGCAATTATTATCTGATCGCCAACGTGGATGGCAAGTTCTATGCCATGGATGGAACCTGTTCGCACATGGCTGGACAGTTGTGGAAGGGTACGTTGGACGGATTTGTTGTGAAATGCCCCAAACATGGTTCCAGATTTGACCTGAGAACGGGAGCTGTCGTATCACAGGTAAAGATACCCCTCATTGGCAAGGCAAAGCCTCTTAAAACCTATCCATTGTCGATCAGTGGGGATGACATATCCATAGATATCTGAACGCGCCCATCAAAAAACGATTTGAGGATCCATAAAAGCGTTGATGGCGCGTTCGCGAATCTCTTACCTGGGCCGATGACCTGACATTATGGAATCGGGCGAATTGGCTTGCGGCTACAACCGAATTTATTAAGGCTTCCATTCCTATTAAAATAACATAGATCGGTGATTTGAGAACATCACCAATTACCCCAGAGGGCGATATAAATGAACTGGATAGACGATTTCGTTGCGGTGGGTGGATGGAGGTCTGCTTTTATGATATCAGAGCTGAAAGAGGTGGATATCGATCTGATAATCGACGCCCGCACCCTTTTTAACATTGTCTATGGCTCTAATAAAAAACCGCTCGTGAACAAGGTCCTGAAAGCGGGAGATATGCTCGTAGCGCTCACAGAACTCAACGCCAAGGTATTGGTTCATTGTTCAGAGGGGGTCGATAGGACTCCGTTCTTGGCCATGGTCTATGTCAGCAAGAAGTACGACATGTCTTACGAAGATGCCTATAAATTCGTTAAGGAGAAGAGACCCCAGACCGTTTTCCATTGGGACTGGGTAGAGATGCTGGGACCAAAATAGACAGGTAGGCCCCGGCCCGTCGGCAAGGTTCTGAATGACCCTGTTCCTCCTTTCAGAGGAGGAATTTCGGTCTTAGAGATCGCCGCACCCTATTCGAAGAAGAATCCTCATCATAAGAGATCGCGTGCTGAATCGCCAATGGAAGAAATTTCAATCATCCAGAGCAAATAAACTCCAAGACAAACTTGATACACCTAGGACACGACCATCTTAATCATACCAGGGAATGTCCCATAGTTACGACCCAGGAACGTCATATCGTAGATTTCACATTTTTGAAAAAACAGTGAAATGAATGGCCAATGAGATATCACTGTTCTATTTTTGACTGTGATATAGTTATAATAAATGTTCTTCCCTTTTACCTTGAGAATATCACATGAAGCAGCCATCGACTGATTTAAAAGAGAATATCCTCCAGTCAATCGGCAACACCCCTTTGGTCAAGATTAACAAGTTGAATCCGAACAAGAACACGACGATATATGCCAAGTTAGAGGGATTCAATCCTACTGGCAGTATTAAAGACAGGATCGCCTTGAGCATGATTCAGCAGGCCGAAGATGAAGGCGAGCTGACCAAAGGTAAAACTATCATCGAACCAACCTCGGGAAACACCGGTGTGGCCTTGGCGATGATCGGTGCGATCAAAGGTTACGATGTAGAGATCGTTATGAGCGATAGCGTCTCGGTGGAGAGGCGACAGATGATCAAGGCGTTCGGCGGAACCGTCACTTTAAGTGAGGGGAAATACGGCACGGATGGGGCCATTAGAAAAGCAAGGGAACTGGTCAAGGAACATCCTGAAAAGTATTTCATGCCAGACCAATTTTCCAACCAATACAACAAGATCGCGCATTACAAGACGACCGGGGATGAGATCTGGAAGCAAACTGGGGGCAATGTAGACTATTTTGTATCGGCCTTAGGCACTTCCGGAACGATAATGGGTGTGGGCAGAGCGTTAAAGGAACATAATTCAAAAATAAAGATAGTCAGCGCCCATCCTGTAAAAGGACACTACATCCAAGGGTTAAAGAATATGGAAGAGGCCATTGTCCCGGCGATATACGACCCTAGCCAGATCGACATTACCATCATGGTCGAGACAGAAATAGCCTATGAAATGACCCGTCAGATCGTTAAACAGGAGGGGATCTTCGTCGGTATGAGCAGCGGTGCCGCGATGTACGCTGCCATCGAGATCGCCAAACAAATAGAGTCCGGCGTTATTGTGACCATTTTTCCCGATCGGGGCGAAAAATACCTGAGCACTAACCTATTCACATTATAGACTGTCCATAAAATAATTGTGATACTGGTACAACGTACCGAAGGGTTCGTTATCACATGTGATGTAAGGAAAACGCAAGGAAGAACTGGCATCAGTAAGATGCGATATTCAAGAGGTTTTGTAGGAAGTATGCATCGAACAAAATGGTTTTAATTAGAGTGGACGGAGGGGAATTACTGTCCAATCCGATGACTAGCTAGAGTACCATAATTTCTAAAATCGGATAAAGTTCCAAGATAAACCACTTAACGAATCTTGGCAGAGGTTGTGAGGAGACGACAAAACTTTTCAACTTATTAATTCCAGATCATCTGTTATAATGGTCGAATGTTGGTAAATAATGTGCCAATTATTTACTATATGCAGTGGTTGTTTTGTGGTAGAATTATTCTTTTTGATGATATTCATTTATAAATAAATCATTTTTTTCTAAATTACCAATATACCTATAAACAATGTATAACAGTAATAATGAATCATTTTAATCGTCGAAAAATTGGCTATAATTAATATAATCGATATTGACTTAATTAATTCATTATGATAATCAAATCATTATATCCTCACATCTATTCGATTCCGGGCGTGATAACAAGGAGACCACTAACTCCTTTCAAACCGGATGTCAAAGTGCCAAGCGAATTCAAACAGAGAATAATGCAAATTCAGCAATATGATTTTGAATTGAGTAGATTTGTTTTAAAAGCAGAAGATCTCAGTGAAATAATTTTTAATTCATATTCATCGAATGTCCATTGGTCGACAAAATTAGAAGGTAATCCATTAACAGAGGATGAGGTAAAACGAATTACTAGAGATACGATGACAGAAACAACAAGAACAGAAGCACCAAACGGGCCAACTCAAGAGATCATTAATCACCTGGGTGTTTTGTCTGGTTCAGCTAACTATCGTCTACCTTGGGACGAGAATAAAATTCAAGCATTGCATAGACAACTGTTATCTAACACAAATTACTCGGGATTGACCGGTTCTTATAGAGTTAGTGAGGGTGTAATCCAAGAAAATGATGGAACTGCGGTTTTCTATGCAACACCACCAGATGCCATTAAGGGCCAAATGGATTATTTAATCGACTGGATTAATAACTACTCAACCGCATATCATCCAGTGGTTTCCGCCACCATTATGTTCCATGAGTTCGAGAGCATACATCCTTTTTCGGATGGTAATGGAAGGACAGGGCGATCTTTATTTCATTTATATCTCCAACAAAATGGATTACCAAATTCATATCTCTGTAAAGTAGATGAAAACGTTCTAAAAGACAAGGAATCGTACTATCAACTTCTGGCTTATACAGATTACAGCAAATCATACAGTGAGTTAATTGATTACATGTCCGATTGCATTTTGAACAGTTATTCAGATGCTGTTGAATATTTAAAAACAAAAGATTTGATGAGTTCAGGATTGAATGAATTAAGCAAGAGATTGATAATAAAAGGAAAAAACACAAATGGTTGGTTCAAGGCATCGGATGCATATTCATGGATTGATGGTAGAGGAGAACAAACGGTTCGGGCTCATTTGAATGAATTGTGCGAGGATGATATTTTTGAGAAAAGAGGATACACGAAATCACTGGAGTACAAATTTAAAGATCCTTTAGAATCGTATTTTGCTAAACATAAAATTGATAGTTAAAAGTTCGAACTGGGAAATCAAATATTCCAGATGTGCTAATAAAAGTAACTAAAATAACTCCTTATCTGGATATTAGAAAAATAATTGTTGCTTTCTCTAATAAATTGGTTTGTTGAATTACTTCTTTATAAGGTAGGGGTGAGGACCCGCCCCCTCCCCTATTTCGTGTAAAACTTCGTGACGTATTTATCGCACTTGGGACAGTACGGTTTCATTGGATCATCTTTGAGAATGCATTTTGTATGGCATTCTGAACAGCTAGTGTTCTTTAATGCTTCCTGGATTTCTTCGGCCTCTTCGGCTAATTTTTTAAGTTCGCGTTGATATTCCTTCGCAACTTTCTTCGCCTTTTTTTCTTCTTTTTGTTTCTTACTTTTTTCGTTCATTAAAACACTCGATATAATCGAAGAATTCCTGCTGATATAACTAAGTGTCCCTTTCTTTCTGAAATTGTCACGTTCTTCGGTATTCCGTGTTAATATTATTTTCTTATTATTATATATTAATTTCAAAACCAAAACAGAGATAGCTTAAGAGGTAGAAGGGGTGTAAATACCGTACTTAAACCTGCCATCAATTGACCGGGGATATAATCGGAGAGTATATCCCCGATTCAAGGGCTAAAGAGGTCGACAGAGGGCGTCAGAAGAACCCAGGATGCATAATCATCGATAACCTACTGATTTATGCTAACGAGTTAAAAAGAACACTACACGCTTACAAGAAGGGCGCTATTGACAAGCATTTATTCAAGTTAGAGAAAAAAGCAGGATCCTATATCTCTAATCACGATCTAAGAAGAACGTATGGAAGGGGAATGCACTTTGCATGTGTTAAAACTGAAAGGATCGCTACCATCCTGGAATATTCGGACACCAGAGCGACAATGAAGTATCTGGGCTTGGATCCGATAGAAATGAAAGACGATATGTCTCGTTATTTCGCCTTACAGAACACTTTGCCCCAAAAATGGGGCAATATTGAAAAAGCCAGTGAAATGAATGGTCAGGGGGGATTACACCCCTTACTTTTCTGACTGGCTAGAGTATCAAAATTTCCTAAAGTGGAAAAAGGATCAGGAAAAACCGGTTAACGAATCTTGGCAGAGGTTATAATAGAATGATCAAATCTTTTTCTCTTTTTCTTTATAACAATTTATTTAGAGTTGGTATCTTCTAGAAATCCTAAGGGTTTGCTTAATTGTGAATCTTATCTCGAAAAGTACATGTCTCTTTATGAGGGGAGGTGAAAACGAGATGCCGGTGGTGACAATTGATACTATCAAGGGAGTTATGAGCAAAGAACAGAAAGCGGAAATGATGAAGCGTGTTTCTGAAGTTGTCGCAGAAATTGAAGCTCGACCAAATCCAAAGGAGAACGTGCTTCCATTTGTATATTGTATCATAAGGGAATCCGAGTGGGGGGACTTCGGTAATAATGGAGTGGGAATAACTCCAGAATTGCTTCAAGGAGTGAAACAAGGTATAGTCCATATAGCGATTAAACAACACTAGATCTCTCATTCCCTTTTTCTTTTTTCTTTCTAAGGTTGGCTGGGGGAAAAGTGACCAGAATTTTGACTGGCTAGAGTATTAAAATTTCCTAAAGTGGAAATCTTATCAAGAGAAATCTCTTAATGAATCTTGGCTTGGATCTGATAGATATGTCAGATGATATGGCTCGATATTTTACCTTCCAAAACACATTGCCCCAAAAATGGGGCAATTTTGAAAAAGACAGTGAAATGAATGGACAGGGGGGGATTTGAACCCCCGGCCTCTACCATGCCAAGGTAGCGATCTTCCAGCTGATCTACCTGCCCGTGGGAAATGGCAAAGCGATTTTCATTATATAACCTTTCCTTATGGACCTGGCCATGGCTACATTAAAGGAAAAAAAGCAGGGAAGGGGGTTTCAAGCCCTTCCAAAGAACAATTTGACATCCCTGCTGTTCATGTAGAGCACGATGATGATCGGTATGATCATTCCGATAAGCAGGCCTAACACCTGGCCCATATCCGCCCCGTTGATGACCCATTGGGCGATGCTCCATAGAATACCTAATATTTGCACGACCATGGTCAACATCCAAACCCAGCCCCAGCCCTTGAAGAAACCGAAGGCCAGGACGATGTACAACAGTCCGACCAACAAGGAGACCGTTCCAACCGCTAGTTCCACCGTCTCCAGTCCGGTAAGGGTCACCAATGCCGTGCCACCCAATATCCAGAATAGCCCTAATAATAACAGCAAGATGCCGATTATAGTAACGCCCAGAGGGCGCTTCATCCCTTTCATGGGATTAAATTAATTCCACCATTAATAATATTTCCATATAATAAAGATGTTTTGATTTTATGATAGGACACCTTAGCAAAATTCCAGGGTCTTCTGGAAACGCATTTCTTCACCAGCGATCTTCGTTGGGTACTGACCGTTGATACACGCCATGCACAGTTCCGACTCTGGTATCCCAAGAGCCCTGACCAGTCCTTCCTGGCTGAGATAACCGACCGAATCGGCGGTGATGAGCTCGGCTATCTGCTCAGAGGTACGGTTGAGGGCGGCGAACTGCTCCCTGGTCTTCATATCGATACCATAGAAGCAGGGGGCGATGACCGGAGGGCAACCAATGCGCACATGAACCTCTTTGGCACCAGCGCGGCGGGTCATCTGCACGATCCTCCTCATGGTCGTCCCACGAACGATGGAGTCATCCACGATGACCACCTTCTTGCCTTCCATGGTGGAGCGTATAGGGTTCAGCTTGAGCAGAACGCCCTCGTCCCTCTGTGATTGGTCGGGCATTATGAAGGTCCTCTCGATGTATCGGTTCTTCATGAACCCCTCAGCGTAGGGTATGCCGGAGGCCTCAGCGTATCCAAGGGCGTGAGCGCGCCCGGAATCCGGTACCGGTACGACCACGTCGGCCACTGCCGGTTTCTCCTTGGCCAGGATATGTCCGATATTCAGACGCACCTGGTATACCTCCCTGCCTTCCATGACCGCGTCAGGGCGGGCGAAATAGACCCACTCGAACATGCAATGGGCAGTATGGGGTGATGCGGGGGTCCGAGTGGACGTTATTGATGTGGGGCTGATCTCCACTATCTCCCCCGGGAGGATGTCCCTGATGAACTCCCCGTTAGTGATCTCAAAGATGGAACTTTCAGATGCTATTGCGTAGCCACCTGGTATTTTGCCCACACAGAGGGGGCGGAACCCAAGGGGGTCTCGGAAGCCGAACACCCTGTTACCCAGCATCAATGTGATAGAGTACGACCCCTCCAAAGACCTCATCACCGTCTTTATGGCCCGGATGGGGTCTGGATTGACCGACAGCTCTGTGGCCATCATGCGTATGATGATCTCTGAGTCCGTAGACGTCAAGAAGGCCCATCCCGCCGCCTGCAGATGGTTGCGTATGGAGTTGGCGTTGACCAGATCCCCATTGTGCGCCAGTGCTAGATCTCCAGCCATGGTGGTGACGACGATCGGCTGGGAATTCTCGGCGCATGATGAACCTGTCGTCGAGTATCGCACATGGCCTATGCCACTTGTGCCTGACAGAGCGCTGTAAGCACGACCGGTCAGTACCTCGTGCACTAAGCCCATGCCACGGTGATAAGAAATGGAACGGCCGTTATAAACAGCGATGCCAGCGGCCTCTTGCCCCCGATGTTGGATGACCCTTAATGCTTTCTTGAGAATGGGTACGGCATCGCCATCCAGGGCCATGCCCACTACGCCACAGAAATGTTTCGGCCGGTCATCCTCCAAAGGACTACCTCGAAAATTAATGAGTCTTCGCCCAATTATAAGTTCTCATGGTAGCGGTCTTGCCATATCCACAGGAGGCGCAGAATGATGCCCTAATGTTGTAAGCCCTCTTTCCGCACCTGCGGCAGGGGACGTGCGTCTTACGGTCTCCCATCTTACCATGTGCTGCCGTGCCTTTCGTCATAAGAATACCTCAGGGTGAAATGTAAATTACGTTGTCTCCGCGGACAATAGCGACACTGAGCTTGCGTACAACCTCGTTGTTGATGAGCTCCTCGGTGTTCTTCAGTACCAGGTTCATGTGGGGATCGTATCCGTCAAGGACCCCGCGGTATTCCCGGTTGCCCTTCAACGTGACGATGACTTGGTTGTTGATCGCCGAGTTGAGGACATTCAGAGGTTTCTGCATCGCTCAAATCACCTAGTGGGTCGAATGAGCGTTCAGTATATGAAGTTTTTGCGTTTCCAACATTCGTTCCGAACATCCAGTTATATGAATGCCCCCAAGGTGGGAGCGTCCAGTCGGTCCATGTCGTAAAAGATTATGCCTTCCCGCATCCACTCCCCGTCCTTGGACCCGGGGAAGAAGGCGGCTATCAGGGCCGAACGCCACAGCAGGTCCAATACGGAGGTGGATAGCACCCCAGCATATACGTTGGGCCAGGGATCCTCATAATCGTATTCGTCCATCAGATAGAACGCATATCCCATGAAACTATCCCGATTATTGAGTACCTTGAGATAATCACGCAGTACAAGGCGGTCTTTGCCCTCGGGTTGACGGAGCTTGATCTCATTTATGGGCATCTCTCCTACTTTGCGTACATCTCCTTCGACATCCATCAGATGCCTTTCCACGGTCTGCCCTTCGATCCGGAACAGATTCCAACTGCCATCCCGGGCGCAGTAGACCGGTGCCTGGAAGAGCTCGTCCGCCGCCAGAGACCCCGTTACCATCTCCAGGGCAGAATTGGTTAGTTCTTTCATGGTGCTGCCTTCGAGCAATGGCTTGGCCTTGAGATCGGATATGGAAAGCTCCTCTTCCTCTACGCTCCCCTCTAGCAGAGAAGCGATAAAACGCAGATCGGTCAGTTCGTCCAGGCGAGCGTTGATCTGGGAGCGTACCTTGGGCACATCGATGTCCAGACCCGCGTCGGTGCAATTGTGATTGAATTCACGGTAGACTGGCGTGGCCTCCCGTAGGGCCTTTCGGATGGCCTCGTCGTTCTGCTGGACGATCAGAATGCCTTCGCTGATGGCCTCCTCACCCTGATCAAGCCAAACACCGCGGCAACTAAGGTCCAATTCCACCTGGACACGGCTTCCAACATGTATATGGAAGGGGAACTGGCGGCAGAAATGAGGGCGATGCGCGTACACCTGACATTTCCCCTGCTCCAGAAAGGAACAGGACCCCTGTCCCTTTTTCAGTGCAAGGGCGTAATGTCGGTGAGGCTCCTTCTTCATCACCAAGCGGTCGGGGTGGTTCTTCTTGAAATAATCGACCTCGTCCCCCAAGCATTCTGGCTGGCATAGGCAGCACAACTTACAGGGGTCCTGACATATGAAACGGCGTCCTTCCAGTTCGCTCAGGTCCAACGAATATGGTACCTTAAACATGGGACACCTCCCTTCCAAGCCTTTCGTTCATGATCGTACCGTCCCTCAGCATCATCCTTCCCCGCAGGAACACCGCCTGGGGGAATATCGCTTCCTTTCCTTCGAAAGGGGTCCAGCCGCATTTACTATGCAGCTCCCTTGCGCTTATTTTCCTTATATCTCTAGGATCGATCACGACGAGGTCGGCGTCCCGTCCCTCGGCTATCTCTCCTTTGTTCAGACCGAACGTCTTGGCTGGGTTCATCGAAGCGGTCTTGAGCAAAGTGTCCAAGGACATATGACCTCTCTTGACCAATGCCAACATCATACTGAACCCGGTCTCTACGCCCGGAATACCAGAGGGCGCTTCTCCGAAGCCTCGTTCCTTCTCTTCAGGTGCGTGGGGGGCGTGATCGGTTGCTAGCATAGGGACCTCCCCCTTACAGAAAGCAGTGAACAACGCTTCACGGTCTCCCCTCCGTCTAAGCGGAGGATTGACCTTGCCCCAAGCTCCCAGGTCCATACTGGAATCTAATAACATGTGATGAGGTGTGACCTCGAAGGTCATTCGGCTACCTTTCAGTAGAGCCAATGATTCGGGGCAGCTGACATGGCAGACATTGATGCGAGCCTGGTCCTGGTAGGTCAACAGACGCTCTATCGCCCTGATCTCCGCCCCCCTGGGCCTGCATTCTTCGTGGTCGCGGAGGGACCTTTCGTCCTTTTGCAGGAGCATGTCGTCCTCTTCTGCGTGCACGCTGACGACCTTATCAGTACTGCCGGCGGATACCAGCGCCTTGGCCAAATCCATTTCCTCGCGCATCAGTACGCTTTGGGTGGATGAGCCCATGAACATCTTGAACGCATGACAATCGGAAAGTCCCTCGAGATCCTTACCGGGGGATAGACAGGCGAACAGTCCATAGTCAACCCATGATCGTTCGATGATCCGCTCTCTTTTATCCCTGAGCGATCCCGCGTCAACTACCGGCGGTACAGTGTTTGGCATTTCCAAAACACAAGTGACCCCTCCGAACAGAGCGGAAAGGGAGCCTGAGAGAAAGTCCTCCTTATTGGTAAGTCCTGGCTCCCTGAAGTGCACATGTGGGTCCACTGCCCCAGGCAGGATGAGCCGGTCCCCGAAATCGTAATGCTCCTCGCCTTCAAGAGCCTTTTTAACACTAACGATGCGGCCGTCCTCATACCCCACGCAGGCCTTTTGCAGCCTTCCCTGATAGAAGATCCTGTCCTCAACTACGTCCATGCAATCACTGGGTACGAGACCGGAGTATTTGACCGTATGGCGACTCCTCGTGGAAGACCTCGGCATGGAAGACCAGTATCTTGGTCCGTCGGTCAAGCCACATGTCCGGGGTCAGCCCGGCCTTGATGCAAGCCTGCTCCAGAAATGTGTTGGCATCCCATTTCCACTCGATCGGGACCTGGGGTAGTAGCAATCCTCGATTGAGCCCCCTCTCCACGATCAAACCGTCCCGCCCAATGACGATGTTTTCAGGCATGTCCTTCCTGGGCTCGATCTTCAACTCCTCAGGGGGCGTCAGCACACTGACCTCTACTACGATATCGTCCAGTTCTTCAATTCTAAGAATGGGGAATCGTGGATCATGACAGGCCCCTTGAGCCGCTCTCAGAATGGCCTCGGCCATAGGATAATTGGGTTCGGGATAACCGATACACCCTCTCAGGTCCTCTCCCGGGAAGGTCTTCAGTGTGACAAATGCCCCGCTCTTCTGGCGGAAACTGTCCGGGACGTCAAAGGTGTCTATGTCCAGGTCCCTGGTCTCAGCATCAACCCCTCGCCGGGCTAGTTTTACTGCGAGAATGCCCTCTTGGTCCTTCATACCGATCTGAGACTATGAAGGAATTCACCTTTCACTTATAACTATTGATAATGCGCCTCGTTTTGCCCCTCGTACCAGGGCCAGTTTCAGGAAAGATATTTAGCACCGTATCTCCAAGTACATATTATGCAGGCCGAGGAGGTAAGGGATATACTGGTTCAGGAGATCATGTCCAGCAGCCCCAGCACTGGGCGGCCTGACATGACCGTGAAAGATGCCGCGTTCCTAATGCTCCATGAGGGCGTGGGTAGCTTAGTGATATTGGAGGAAGGGGAGCCGATCGGTATTTTGACCGAACGGGATATCTTATACAAGGTGGTGGCGGAGGGTGAGTCGCCTTCCAATATCAAGGTCGAGACGATCATGTCCTCCCCGGTCATCACCGTGTCCCCGAATTCCAGCGTTGCGGTGGCCGCCAAGCGTATGTCTGACCTGCACTTGCGCCGACTGCCTGTGGTGGTCAAGGGCAAGCTCATAGGCATGCTGACCGAAAAGGACATGCTCCGCCTTTCACCCTCCCTGATCGCACTTACAAGAGAATGGGCCAAACTAGGTGTCAGAAAAGGAGTGGAGATCAAAGAACCGGGCAGCATGTCTGGGTATTGTGAGGACTGCGAGTCCTATTCCATCAACCTTCAGCTGGAGAACGGCATCCTGTTATGCCATGACTGTAGGGAAGAACAGCCCTGATTCAGTCCAGGTCGATCTTTCTCAGGCGAGGGGCGGGAGCATCTGCCTTCCCCTCCATATCTTTCAGCTGGGTATCGATGAAGGAACGGAACAGTAACAGGGTCTCCTTCTTGATGTTGTTGTAATGCTCCTTGACCTCTGGAGGCATGGCGTTGCGTGGCATCAGGGTGTCCATGGCCATTAGGAACTCCGTTCCGGACTTCATAAGATGAACAACGGTGTCCTGTTTCAGAGGTCCAGTGCCCATGTTCTTGGATTGGCGGGACCTTGCCTGTGGCTCGCTCTCGGATGGATCGTTCTTGGTAGTCATATCGTATATTCCTCACTTGAAGCTGATGAGCAGCCGGCCGTCCTTGAACTCCGCCTTGTGCGCTTCTTTATGTACCAAGGAGTAAGGCAAAGCGACCGAACGCTTATACCAGCCAACCTTGACAATTAGGACATCATTCGTTTTATATAACTCTACCTCGTCCTTACTGGAGAAGGGCAATTTTAAGGCCATCATGTCCACCCCGTTCTTGGAGAATATCTCCATGGCCTTCTCGGTAGTGAAGACGATGGCGGGATCAATGTCCCCGAACAACTGTTCCGCCAGCACTTCCAGGGACCTTTGCCCCACAACCTCGGTGGTGGATTGGTATGCCTTCAGCATTTTCAATGGAGAGAACGATTCCTCAATGAGCTCCATGTAATGTGACTGCTCTTCGTACTTGGCCTGCGGGTAATGGTCCCGCATTCCTTCCGGCAGCAACCGGTTGATGACCAGGCATTCCACGGTCAGGTTATAGAGAGAAAGGTAGGTGTAGGCACGCTTGGTTTCGTTGATCACCATCTTTTCCGGATTGACGACCAGCCGCACCGATGTCATCCGGGAGTCCTGCAGTATTATGCGTACCTCCTTCATGCGGTCCCTGATATGGTCCAGGTCTTCCAAGAAGGCATTTGATGGCATCGGGGTGCTCATGATCTTACCCACGGTGGCACGGGCGAGCTTCACCGTGTTCTTGAACATCTTATACATCTTGTCAAAGTACCAATCGGCGGTGTCGGGGAAGCTTAATAGGCGCAGCGTCTCGGCCGTAGGCGCCGTATCCATGACCACCACATCGTACTTCCCGCTGATCTTGAACTCCTCGATGTAGAACAGGGCGGACATCAGCTCCATACCAGGCCACACGGTCATCTCCTTGGCCGAGATGGGGTCCATACCTTGCGACTCCATGAAGTCCGAGAGGTACTGCCCGATCTCCTTCCAACGAGTCTCCATCTCGTGTATGACATCGACCTCGATGGCATCCAGGTTAGGCAAGATGTTCTTAATATCACCAGTGAGCGGCATATCCAATGAATCGGCCAGCGAATGAGCCGAATCTGTGCTGATGACTATGGTTCGATGCCCCAGCTTAGCACAACGCAGGGCGGTAGCCGCAGAGACCGAAGTTTTGCCAACGCCACCCTTGCCAGTATAAATCAATACTCTCAGTCTCTCACCGAAAGTAAGCAAGAAAGTCGGTCATACTTGAATAATTGCATTCTAAGCGATGGAGATGAAATAAAAAATAAGAGGGAGTGCCGGGGAGGGGGTTCGAACCCCTGACCTTCGGATTTCCCTGGAGAGGGTCTTGATTTGCTCCTAATCCCTATGAGTCCGACGCTCCACCAGGCTGAGCCACCCCGGCATTCGGGGAAATGGTTTACTGCCCTGGCTCGGCTACGACCTCTTCCACAGGCACTTCCACAGGCACTTCCACAAGGTCGGGCTCGGGGATAGGTTCAGGGACGGGCTCGGGGATAGGCTCAGGGGCGAAGACCGGCTGGTCTTGGGGCTCTGAACCCATCTCCAATACCTCGGTCTTGCGTATCTCGACCCTCTTGATGGGCACAATGACCTTACAGACCGTTCCCAGCCTGCGGGCCATTTCACCGTCGATTATGGCCTTGACAATCTCGGAGATGGTCTTTTCTTCGCCCATCTTCCGCATCTCCTCGTCCATGATCGCCCTGAGGGCGGTCTCCTGAGAGGACTGGATACGCTTTTCGGTGATGCTCATGGGCTTCACCCTGATCAGGTATCCATCCTTAGTTCGAACGTCGATTACATGATCGGTCTTGGTCCGCTTTCTGCGGGTCAACCGACGTATGTAATCACTGGTCAGGTCTTGACCGATGAACACTGTGTGTACATCGAAACCAGTGACGTCCATAACTTTGAACTTAAGCTTGACATGCATCTTGGAGAAGTCGCCGTTTATATCGTGAACGGTTGCCTCGGTGGTCCTGCCGATCAGATTGGTCGAATCAGCACTGGGGGTTTCGCCCAGCTGGGCCTGGTTGAACATGCGGGGAGCGTATATCTTATACCACTCCTTGGCCTTCCACCGGTCCTTGACCTTCCTTGAGGCGGCCTTCGTAGACGCTTTTTTTGTAGCAGCCAATTAATAGCCTCCAATCGTGAGATGGTCTCGGAAACGGGTAACCCTATTAATAAGTTTTCTATTGTTCAAAAGAATCACTACCTATCACTGGACCAAAGGAAAAAGGAATGAAGGGGTTTATTGAGGAGCCAACTCCTGCAGGACCCGCTGCAGGGATACCTTGCTCACCTGATCGGCCTGAACGCCTTGTTGCGACAGCTTTACCTCCAGGTCTTCATAGCAGCACAGGTCGCTGAGGAAGATAGGTACGTAGGAGGAGGTGCCCACCACGTTGAGCACCGCGATCCTTTCCCCTTTCTTCATCTGATGCCCATCGTGGGCCGCCTGATACTTGACGAAGCCTTCTAGCTCGTCGGGGATCTCCTCTGGAGTGTATACTCCCACTAGGTGAGCTTGGTCCAAGTCAAAACCTCACAGGTTGACCTTGACCTCATGGGCCTCGAGTCCTAGGGAGGACTTGGGAAGACCCATGGCCAGACCGTACAGCTGTGCCAGGTGGATGACCGGGATGTCGTATCCAGGAAGGTCCTTCTGACTGCGGTCGAACTGCAGGTGGCAGAACGGGCACACGTCGATGATGAAGTCAGCTTTGGCCGCCTTCATGTTCTTGAGCTTGGTCTCGGTGAAGCTCAGGGCGAACTTGGCATCCCTGCTTCTAACACCACCGCCAGCGCCGCAGCACATGTTCTTGTCGGCGTAAGGAACGCTCTTGGCCCCGGTCCACTCGATGAGCTCGTCCAGAAGGCGCGGCCTCTCCGGGTCATCGATGTGCTTCAGCTTGGAGGGGCGCGTGAAGTGGCATCCGTAGTGGGCGGCCACGTTCATGCTCAATGGGTTGACCATCTTCTGCTTGACCTTCTCAATGCCCAGGTCATTGAACAGGACCTCGGCGAAGTGGCGCACCTGCACCTTGCCTTCGTAGTGCATTCCCACTTCCTTGAGGATCTCGTTGACCTTCTTCAGTAGTTCTGGGTCCTCGTGCAACATGTGGTTGGCGTCGAACAGCGAACCATAGCAACCGTTGCAGATGGTCAGGATATCGCAGCCTTGCTGCTCAGCGATGGCCAGGTTGCGGGCGGCAAGAGCCAGCCAGGTGGCCTGGTTAAAGGAACGTATGACACCAGGGGCGGGGCAGCATCCGGCGCCGGTCATTTCCTTCAGGTTGTAACCGAGGTTCTTGAACACCTCACGGGTGGCCTTCTCAATACCAGGGTATCTAAGGGGGGCGACGCAGCCCAGGAACAGTGCGAACTTGTCATTAGTCATTTATTGACCTCCGATGAGCTTATCGAATCCAGTCTTCTCCATTATCTTGCGGAAATCGGCCATTGCCTTGGCGTCTCCGACAGTGGTAGGCGGTTCGGCGGATAGGCCCATGCTAACCCTCAGCTGCTTGATGTTGTCGGGCATAGGGACGGTTGCTCCGGTCTTCAACAGGGAGCGTCCGACCTTCTTATGGTCCTCGGCCATGTATCCTTTGGCCACGGCCATGTTCCTCAACAGGATGATTATGTCCACGATTTCAACATCGCGGGGGCAGCGCTCCACACATGAATAGCATGTGGTGCACATCCACAGGTCCTCGCTCGGCAGGATGTCGTCCTTCAATCCGAGCTGGGCTTTCCTGATCAGCTGTCTGGTACGGAACGCGGTGGTGCGTCCGGAGGGGCAGCTGCCAGTGCAGGTGCCGCACTGGTAGCACAGGTCCAAGGTCTTGCCGCCGGCATCGATGATGCTCTGGGCGAAGGCCGGGTCTGGGATCTTCACATTTGACATGGATGTTTCCTCTATCCCAGGGGAGCGGAGATATCGTATATAAAAGTGAATGAAAAAAGCAACGAGTGTTAGCTTAATGGGTTACACTACTTTCGAGCCTCAGGACGCATCGCTCGGAGCAGTTCCTCGACCTTGGGAACTCCGGGGCGGTAGAGACAGAGAATAGCGTATGACAGCAGGGATGGGTCGGTAGCGCTACTTACGCGCTGCCCCTTCCTGATCATCAGGCTTTCGCTGACGAAGTAGCTATATTTGCTGCGAGTGAGAGCGGCCAGGGATGAAAACGTTCTGACCACGCGGTAATTCACGTTCGCCGAGTCCAGGTAGCGGTAGCCCAGCCTCTGAGGCCCGAAGCGGTAACGAGCGTACTCTTCCCCGCGACGAACATGCACCAAACGGTCGTTCCCCAGCTCCTCCCAGTTCCCATCCTCCATCTCGTAAGCGTACAATGGGTCGTCCAGCACAACGAGGTCCAGCATTCCGGCCTGGAACTCGGTCAGGTTGTGACGGTCCTCGGATATCACCAGTTCGGCCTCACCCTCGGGATCGGCGGCGTTGAGCGCTTGGAGCAGTAGTTCCTCCGATAGGGGAGTGCAGGCCACCGTCAGATGCTCACGCTCTTTGCGCTTTCCCTGCAGGGCAAGCTGTTCCCGGGCTATTTTCTCCCCAAGTTCGTTCAGTATCGTACCGCGCGGTCCACATTCCATGATCGGGCACCCGATCTTGACCTCCACCTGCCGCAGGTGACGGTTGAGGACCGGCGCTGAGATGCCCAGATACCTGGCGGCGGCCCTCTGCGTCCCTTTCAAGAACAGTGTCAACACGGCCTCGGCCTGCTTGTAGGTGAGAGGCTTGCCGTCAACCTGCACTGTCAATGACGCTCGAACCAGGGTCACGGTACGATAATGCTTCGGAGATTAGATTAATCCGTCGTTCGGCGAGAGAATGGGCAAAAGTTCATAATAGGTGCCCTTCCTCCGCGGCAAATGATGAAAGCTACTCGTTTAGTGCTGGGGATCGGTAGCCCTATCATATGCGATGATGGAGTAGGGTTCAAGGTCGTAGAAGCTTTGATGGCCATGGACCTGCCAGATCTGGATTTCGAGCAGCAGTCGGTCAGCGGCCTTGATTTTATCGAGATAATGATGGACTATCAGCAGGTCGTAGTTGTGGATGCCATCGTAACCGAGCAGTATCCAGCTGGTACGATAATGTTGCTGCAGCCGGAAGATTTCAAGAACGCTGTCCATGGCAGCAGCCCCCATGAGGTCAATATGCACATGGCCATCGAACTGGGAAGGAGATTGGCCCCCGATCGTATGCCCAAGGACATACAGTTCGTGGCCATCGAGGTCAACGACGTTTGGACGGTCACTGATATCATGACGGAAGAGGTTCAGGACGCTGTGCCCAAGGCCGTGGATGCGGTGCTCAAGGTCCTCAGCGCGTGATCAGAAATCCAAAGCCTGCATCCGCATGGCGGCCTTGCCACCTTCCTTCTCTGGCGCAAGCAGGGCAACGCACATCTTTTTCCTTTGGAATATCTCGTTGCTCACCCGGACAACATCCTCTTTGGTCACCTGCTCGTACTCGGCCAGTGAACGGTCCACCTGGGCCAGTTCACCGTTCATCATGAAATGCTCCCCCTGCCAGTAGAGGCGGCTGTCCGTACCTTCCAATTTACGCACCAGCATTCCTTTTATCCAACGCTTGGCCCGGTTCATCTCCTCTTCTGACGGTCCCTCGTTCTTGAAGCGGATCAGCTCGGCGCAGATGGTGGAGTTCACCAGGTCCAACTTATCCAGGGAGGCGGAAAAGAACGTGTCGACTATGCCGCAATCGGTGTATGCCTGGGGGAACATGCTGATGTGATATACCAGACCTTGGTCCTCCCTCACCGTCTGATAAAGGCGGGAGGATGTACCTCCGCCCAGAATGATGCTTGCCAGTGAAAGGGCCTTGCGATCATGATGCTTTCCAGAAAGACCCGGGAACCCCAGTTCCACATAGGCCTGGTCCCCCTCTCTGGGGAAGACCTTGGTGCATGCCTTCGGGGTGGGAGGAGTACGTCCATTGCTAACCATCGCCTTGGGCAGGGCATCGAAGGTATCTTCCACCCAGGAGACCACATCGTCGATCACCACGTTCCCGCAGGCCACCACGCATATGTTGGGTGGGCGATAGTGCTCTTCGAAGAAGTCACGGACGTCCCTCGCTTGCAGCCCTGATACGTTTTCGGGGCACCCGGTCTCGGTGTTGGCCATAGGATGGCCTTTCCACATGGATCGGTCGAGCAGCACACGGGAGTAATCTTCAGGGTCGTCCTCCAGCATATTGATCTCCTGCAACACAACGCCACGCTCCAGCTCAACGTGCTCTTCATCGATGAGGGGGGCGATCATCATGTCTGCCATCAATCCCTTCATGACCTCAAAGGTCTCGTCCAATGAGAACACGTGGTAGGAGGTCGTTTCCTTGGTGGTGTAGGCGTTCATCTCACCGCCCGCGCCCTCTACCATTTCCGAGAACTGCTTGGCGTTCCTTTCCCTTGTCCCTTTGAACATGATGTGCTCTAGGAAGTGTGCTATGCCGCACCGGTCCCGATTCTCATCACGGGACCCAACACGGAAGTTGACCGATAGTGCGGCGGTCCGGGAATGCGGGATGGCCTCGACGATCACAGGGATCCCTGCAGAGGTATGATTTAGGATCGGCCCATTTTTGACCACGAATCAGGATAGAATTGATAGAGATAATGTTTTTCTTTAAACTGAAATCGCCAAGTATTAAGTAGCCCGCACCCAATAAAAAGCCAGTGACGCCAATGGACGAAGGTAAGATGTTCATCCACGAATACGGTGAGGTCGACCTGAAAGATGGGATGGCCATAGTAGGCTTCCCTAGCGTAGGGTTGGTCAGCTCGATCGCCTCGAACTTCATCGTGCGTACCATGAAGCTTGAGCGCCGGGCGACCATCATTTCCAAGGATTTCCCGCCCTTCACCATCATTCACGATGGAGTACCATCCCCCCCAGTACGCATCTATGCGGGACACCGGGATTGCGAGAACAAGGGCGAGAAGTGCGAGAAGCTGGTGGTCATTACATGCGAGTTCATGCCCCGGCCGGATCTAATTAAGGAGCTTTCGGACCTTATTCTAGGATGGTGCAAGAAAAAGAACATTGCGACCATCTTGACATTGGAAGGTATCAACATCCCCGATGAAGGGGAGATCAAGGTCCTGGGAGTGGGGACGACAAAGCTTACCAGAGATATGCTGGAGACCTACAAGATCAAGGAATTGAAAGAGGGGATGGTCACTGGCATTTCCGGACTTCTGCTCTCCGAGGGCGAGAGATATCAGATGGACGTCATCTGTCTCCTGGGTTCGGCCAGGACCGACGTGCCGGACGCCAGGGGGGCTGCCAACCTGCTCGATGTGGTCGGCGATATGCTGCCCGAGATCAAGTTGGACCCTGAACCATTGGTGAAAGAGGCGGAGCAGATCGAGAGCGACATGCAAAAGGCCATGGAATCTGTGCAGCAGCCCAAGAAGCCAACCGAGTATTCACAGATCTATAGTTGAGCGCAGGATACGAATATATAGACGCTGGCCTCATACTGTGGATAGAATGGCGAAACGCCAATTTGTAAAAAAGATCTGCCTTCTGGGAGACGGGGAGGTTGGCAAGACCAGTTTAATAAGACGGTACGTGCTGGATATCTTCGACGACCAATATATTCAGACGTTCGGGGCCAAGGTCAGCAAAAAGGTGCTAGACCTGGAGGACGTTAACCTCACCCTGATGATCTGGGACGTATTGGGGCAGAAGACCCAAAAGGCGTTGCATACCACCTATTATGCCGGAGCGAACGGTGCTTTCCTGGTCTGCGACATGACCAGACCGGAGACCTTGGAGCATCTGCGCCATTGGGTCGATGACCTGCAAGAGGTGGCCGGAGACATTCCTATCATCGTCGTCGGCAACAAGTGCGATCTGGAGATGAAGATCGACCCTCTTGACCTGCAGCACTTCGCCACTGAGATCAGGACCCCGATGTTATTGACCAGCGCCCTGACCGGGGAGGGCGTGCAAGAGGCGTTCCAGGCGCTTGGACAAAAGGCCATGGAGGGCTAAGATGGGAAAGGACATGCGGCCGTTCTTCGTCATGCCTGGTTCCGCCCTCAAGGACCTGAGAGAGGAACTGGAACTTATCAACGGGGCGGATTCCGCCCGGACCATGGAACGGTATGGATTCCGCGCTGGTGTCGGACTGGTTCGAACCCTGGGGTTGGAATGCACCGATATCGTGGAGGCCAAGGCCATCATAGAGCAGGTGTGGACCGAGACCGGGCTCAGCCGTCTAATCATAGAGATGATCAACGAGACAGAGATAGTCATCACATTCAATGAATCGGTGGAGGCGGACAACGGAGACCACTGCGATTTCACCAAGGGTTACATCTCCGGGATAATCTCCTCACTGATGCGCCGGCGTTATGACGCTTACGAAGCGTCCTGCATTTCTGACGGGGCGACCAAGTGCGTACATGTGCTCACGCCCTCACCCACCTATCCCACCGAGAAAAGGGATATCATCATTAGGGAAGAGGATAGACAACGCAAATATCTGCTGGAACCGGGGACCTCGTACCTGGTGGAGTCGGCCACTTTGGACTCGGCCTACCAGATGTACAAGGACCAGGTCGCAGAGGGATGCATCGGCATGGTGCTTGCCCGGGAATTCCCGGAAAAGGTGCAGAAGGTCTATGGGATCACCGAAGGGGCGTTGCTGTGGTTATCGTACGAGAGGGGAAGGCGTTACGCACGCGAGCCGACCGACATTCCCATGATCTATAGCGAGATCAAGAACTTCTTCGAAGCGAACAGCAAGGCTGTCGTTCTGCTATCCGGCCTTGAATATCTTATCAGCCAGAACACTTTTCTGAAAGTGCTAAAACTATTACAGCTGCTCAACGACAACGTTTCCACGACCGGTTCTATGCTCATCGTTCCGGTGGTCTCTGAGGCGCTGAACCCTCAGGACGTTAAGATGCTGGAGAGAGAATTGCGCGTTCTCGAGATCGATTGAGGGAAAACGCTTAAATCAAGGGATAATTTAACATCAGAATTATGAACCTAGTCCCGAAAAAGTTTTTCGTCACCCAGGGAGTCGCCATGAGCAAGGTCTCCGACCTCAACGCCTTTGACCAGGCGCTAATGCAGGCCAAGATAGGAGAACAGAACCTTGTCTCAGTATCGTCCGTTCTCCCTATCGGGGCCAAGAAGGTCGCGGTCCGGGAGTTGCCCATGGGCGCCATCACCCACTGTGTGCTGGCACAGATGAGAGGCGGCGAGGGTGAGATGATCTCTGCCGGGATCGCCTACGCCTTCCGCAAGGACGGTAAGGGCGGCTATGTGGCCGAAGGGCACATGCACGGCACCAAGAAGGCGCTCAGGGAAGTGCTGGAGTGGAAGATGAGCGAGATGCAGGCCCTGCGTGGAGTAGAGCTGATGAAGATCAACTATGCCATCGAGGAGCTCTCCATTCCCATGGACCATTATGGAACTTGCTTGGGAGCATTGGTCTTCGTCGAGTTCTGATGTTCGGTGCGGTGATCTGTCCCCGTTGTCGCAAGGGTTTCGCGGTCGACCTGGAACATCGTTCCTCGTCCTGCCCCCATTGCGGTCGCCAGATACAGGTGCGCCGCATGAAGGTCCATTTCAGTTCCTCTTCCGCCTCCCTCACCGCTCAAGCGGTCGGAGAGCTCAATCGAAAAGGGCGGGAACTGAAGTCTTTTGATGGTGAGATCGAACAGAAAACAAAGAGGACCGTTTTCTCCCCCGTCCAGATCGAGATATTGATCAGGGAGCTGGAAGAGTTCGACCTCGCCGAACTGGAAGAGAAGCTTGCTGGAAGGATGGTCATGAGCCCCGATGAGCTGCTACGCAGAATGCTCTCGCTCGGTCTGGTCTACGAATCCTCCCCCGGTCGTTATCGACGGGCTTAGATCTCCACCTTGGCCATTATCTCCACGGACAGCGTTACCTTTTCATCGCTCTCCTGGTAGCTCAGTACTTCCCAGCTCTCTGTGAACTCCGGCATCTCGTCTGGGCCGTAGGTGCTCGGATCATAGAAGACGCTGATGAGATGATAGTAATCCCGTAGCCCATCCGGCTCACCGTTGTCTGTGAACTCGCAGAACAGGTTCGGCATCCAGACAAGGAAGTCCTTGTTGACTATGTCGATGGTCACGTTGACCCCGCCATCCTCCGTGGGCATGAACATTTGCACCCAGCCGTGTCCGCCCATCTCGCCTGTGGAACGATCGTATAGGGCGCCAAGCTGCAACCATGCCGGCACTCCGGCCGACCTTGCCAGGGCGCAGAACAATATCGATTGGTCATCGCAGTCACCTCTCCTGTCCTCGTTCGTCTGCAACGATGACTTCGGCTCCCCGGATATGATCTGGTTGGGGTATTCCACGTTCTCCACCATCCAGTCATAGATGGAGCGGGCGATGACGTACACGTTGGTCTCGTCCCCAACTATCTGATGGCTAAGCTGGCTGATGATCGGATCATTGTAAATTATCTGCCATTCCTCGTGCAGGTATCGGTCCTGCAGGTCCTGTGGTATTTCTTCCTTGTCCAGGACGGTGCCCTCATCAAGGTCCCATTTCTGCAGCGTCTGTCTCACTGATTGGGTCACCACGATGTTGATCTGACCATAGAGGTCATCCCCCTCCCAGACCATGGTATGATAAGTGCCGTTGTCCCATAGCTCGTCGTATTGGGGTGATATATTGAGCGATGTCACCTGCTGCGTATAGGTGCCGTTATCGCTGATACTCGTCGGACGAGGCAGATCGAAACGGTATTGGGTGATATGTCCGCCATTGGCGTCCAAAATCATGGTACGGCGTAATTCCATCTCTACCTCCTCAGGATAATGAGGAGAGAACGGATCCAGCAGATACTTTCGAAAAAGGTCTTGAGTCGGAGGAAGTAATAACAGAAATATCACGATGAGAACCACTGCCAAGACCAGCAGTGCTTTGCCCGTTTTTCTGTGGGATTCAGACACGACGGTTTATTCCCTCGTAGAATAAATCAACCTTTCGCCCCTTTTATCCGTGCCATGCCGTCCTTGACCATTGCTGGAAGTAGGTTGCGGTGCACTTGACGGTAGTAGTATACCACCAGCAGAGTGGCCAGAATTAGCCCCGCCCAGCCTAACAGTCCGCTACCATAGTTCAGAGGTACCGCCATCAGCAGGTTCACACCGATATGTAACAATCCGGCCTGGGCGAAATAGCCCCACACCTCTCCACGGGCGACACCCACGCCGATCATGGCACCAGTGGACGAATGTAACAGCACCAACTGGATAGCTAGAATGAACGCTATGAGCCAGCCGTCCAGTCCCAGGCTGTCGGACTGTTGCAGGGTGATGAACACCGCCCCGAAGGCCATGGTGCTGCCGATGCCCAGACCCAGGGAATAACCGTAGAATGACGTGTCCAGCTTTCTCTGGAAGCGCGGTATGTTCAGAAAGACGAATTTGATTAGTTCTTCCAGAACGGCGAACAGAAGGGCGAAGAGCAGGAAACCTAGATCGAAGTAGGATTGAACGACGTAGATGAGCACGCCGAAGACCATGCCTACCGCCAACATGAGGAACAGTTTGCGGTCATCGAAGAACGGACGCTCAACCTTGGGGTATGTGAAATCCCGAAGGGTCCAGAACATCAGGGCCAGGGCCGGTCCTACTCCCAATGCCGCAGCCACCAACATCTGCCAATCCATTCAAATGCGCCCCACGGTCCTCTTTTTATTTAACGCCTGCGTATGCCGACCGACCAGCCCCGGCCAGTACCAGCTTGTCGTAGTAATGTGCTACCACGCAGCCATCGGAACATTTTCCACACTGGCGGCATTTGTATTCGTCCACCTTCAACTGACCGTCGGCGGTGATCGCTCCGAACTTACAATTGCGCTCGCATATGCGGCATGAAGTGCACAGTTGTCCTCGAAGGAACGCCTCCACCCCGGCGCGGAATAGATATCTGGCCTCCTCTTTGGTGGGACCTATGGCCGAAATATGCCCTCCGCCGAATATCTTCAGGGTGGCATCCTTGGTCTTGACCATGGCAACCTCGAACTCCGGAGAGTACTTCACCTTACCAATGGTCTTTAGGAC
>Ga0307376_10001181_pt1 | contig 29016 bp, 47 predicted proteins | sample TR2MG_FD_202536 | JGI IMG/M metagenome (GOLD analysis project Ga0307376, IMG submission 202536) | Soil microbial communities from Risofladan, Vaasa, Finland - TR-2 | ecosystem: Environmental > Terrestrial > Soil > Coastal area > Acid sulfate soil | place: Finland: Risofladan, Vaasa | collected...
ACCTTCTTTTGTTTCTTTCTTTCTTTAGAAATTCACGGTAAACCTCAACCTTTAACTCTTTGTCGTTGGTGACTCCGTAGTATTTCATCAGTCTTTCTTTTTCATATTGATTTGTCGGGATTTCAATCTTCCCGTTTATTATATACTTCTGCATAACTATAATCCTTATTATTAATATACCAGGCTGCTGGGTTTTTGTCAACCGCTCTTAGGTTTGTGGTCTTTAAAAAAAGCATCCAAAGGGCTTTCAAAAACAGCCCTATTATCAACGTAGTGCCAATATACGATTCTTGAGTATTTATTAATCCTAGTAATCTCAATATCAGGCCTGGTCGCAGAGGTGGCGTTTACCCATATTTGCCCTGCTTCTATTTCCATAGTATTCCTTATGACCCCATTTGGGTGATCTTATGCTACTTTAATTAGCTCTGATTTTCGCCAAGAATTCGAGCTTTTCTTCCAAAACATACTTTTAATAACCTTCCTCTTTTGTACCCCGAGGATGATCTGAAGCCTAAATAAATTGTAGAATTTTGCTGAATACTTGTCTTGTGGGCTTAAAAAGAGGCTTCCGGAGACTGGATGGCTGTGATAGATGCCGTAGAATATGTTATGTCTTTCAAGCTTCTTCCTTCTTTCGTTAAAAAACTTGAAGTCTTTCTTGGTCAACATAGCTCCATATTTCTTGTCCTGGGCTATATTCCTGCACTCATAAACCTCTGTTATCTCTAATTTTCTACCATCTAGCATGCACTCAAACACGCCAACGCATTCATTTGGTATCGATGCCCTAGCATGCTCTTTGAGTTTATTAAGATTTTTTTTTGAAATAAGCACCTTCCCCATGATATACCCGCATTCTATGGATTTACATTAATGCTTTTTTATAAAAAGTATCAGGGGAGTCTGAAAGCCGTCCTTGAAAGCGTAATAATACCAACACTTTGCTCTTGTTCTACGTTGCCAATAATTGACCAACCGTTATTGGTTAGTATTTGTCCTTTTGCCTCTATGGCTTCAATCGCCTCTTTTACAGTCGTCCCCTCGGCCCAAACTTTCATCAAACCATAGTTACTCTCGGCGCTTCTTTCAAACAAATAAAGCTCCTGATGGGCAAGCTGGGCCGCATTTACCTCTTCGCATTTATGGGCAGCCTTTAAGATGCCGATATAAGCTCCAACAAGAAAAGACGCACAAACTAAAATTATAGCACTAAACTTCATCGATTCGCCAAGACCTCTTCTGCCCATGGGGCAAACTTACCATCGCCAAACAGAAACCTTGTTTTGGGATCATAAACCTTCCCAAGGGCACTTCTGTATTTATCGTCTCCAGTCCTCTTGTAGGCATTATAGTAAGCTGTCATTAATATGTACCTTGAAAATACATTATCTTTAATAGCTACAGCTTTTTTGCCATATTCGATAGACTGATCAGGGTTCCCAGAAGAAAGATTTGCCAGATCATCGTACGCAGAGATCTTCAAATCATCGCTAAGGGGGCTCTTGGTTATATTCAAAAGAGCTGTTTTCTTTTTAAACTCACTTTGAGAATACGGATAAACTTTCTTATATATTTCAGCCAAATAATACCAACTCATGGGATGATCGTCAGACTTTTGAGTGATCGCCTCAAGAAGGTCCTTTGAGATTCCAAAGTTTGCATTTCTATATTCACCTATGGCAAAATCATAGAAAACCTGAAGTTCTTCCGGGGTTATATTTTTAGATATAGAAATATTGGTATCGAAGCTGTATAGCTTCTCGTAACCCGCATCTGGATTAACTAAGCCTCCTCTTGACGTGTGGGTTTTTATAGCACCCAACAAGAGAAGGCTTAATAAAATAAAAATTCCTAGAAATAATCCGTTTCTTTTTTTAGTCAATTTCGCCATTGTCTTCTACTATTTTAGGGCCGTTTGAAGTCATAATAACGGTCTTGCTTGGCTTTCTGGTGGACTCAATTGGTTCACCATTTTCGTCGACTTCAACCTCTTCCGCAGCCGTGATTACTACTGCGTTTTTACCTTGTACAGCCTTGCCGGCTCCCGTATCAACCTTTTTGGCCATGGCCGCATCGATGCGTGCAAGAACTGGAATTTCTGCCCGCTCGGCCGCTGTCCTATTGTCTTTGACCGTTTTTTTTACTCGTTTACGGACGGCCTTTTTGGCAACCTTTTTCTTTGTTGCTTTTTTAGCTACTTTCTTCTTGGCCGTCTTCTTCACTGCCTTTTTGGCTGCTACCTTCTTTTTGGCAGTCTTTTTTGTTACCGACTTCTTTTTTGTTGCTACTTTCTTTTTAGCTGTTTTTTTAATTACCTTAGCCATTTTATTCTCCTTATCGTTTTTCAACAACTATGCCATCCATTAGCAAGTCGTCCATTTCTTTTTTTGTGAACGGTTCTTTTCTTTCCCATCGTGTTAAGACCCACTTAAAGTGGAGCTCTTCAACTATTCTTTCTTTTGTCTTCTTATCATATTTAACGTCAGGATATATAACGTAAATATAGTCTTCATCCTCTGGATTATCTAATGAATTTTTCCAGTCAAAATCGTCGTCATCTTCATCATCGGGAACTGGCCCATATGGGCTTTTTGAATTTCCAGGCATATTATTTTTCTATGTTCGCCCTGATTCTATCGGCGGCTTCCTGGGGACTAATCGTTTCCTTAGATGCGTCTTCTGGACTAATTTTTGGAAGCTTTTTAACTACGTCACTCCAGGCTGCTGCAGTTGCAGCTTTAGCTGCTGCGGCTTCAATGGTAGCCACGGCCACCTGAGAGTCAGCCTTGCGTGTTCTCTTGCGAGACGGTTCAAACATACCATTGCGGCGGAGGGCCTGATATAAAGTTCCGTAAACAATACCGTGGTCTTCAGCATAAGACTTAACGGTATAAGAGGCGTCGGTAGCCCTTTTGGCCTTAACCTCGTCTGCGATACTCTTTAGCTGATCGCTTGTCCATAGTGATTTTCTAGCCATTACGTTTCTCCTTTAAGTTAATCTTCTTCATCGCTATCTCCATAGTCATCATGACTATCGTAGTCGTCCGAGTCTATGTCTTCATCAATATTTTCTTCGTAATCATCAGACTCATCTTTACTAAAAAGGATGTCATTTACCAATACATCAATATCGTCATCGGTGTATTCTATGTCGATATCTCTAACCAGTAACGCTTCCTCTTGATCTAAGAGAGTGAACTTCATTTCCTCATCTTCTTGCTCTAAATCTCCAGAACACAACTGCTCTACGAAGAAATCAAGATTGAAAGCATCTTCTGTCTCAAGAATGTCCCCCGTAAGCAGAACCTTAAGTCTACTCTTTGCCCTCTTGGTTGATAGGGTAGTAGAGATAACATAAGTTGAAAGTTTTATGAAAGTCATCATTCCTCTATTAAGTGTTATGTTGTATTATATCAAGATTTAATTTAATTTCAAGTAATAATCAAAGAAAATTAGTGGCAATTAAATATAACATTTAATATCACAAAAAAAAGGGGTTTTCCCCTCTCACTAGTATATATAATATATAATAGGTCTAATATAGTACTATTACAGTGAGAGAGGAAAGTGACGAATTTTTACTATAATAAATGTTATATTTAATATCAATTGACTGGCTTATTTATCAATTTAGCAAAAATCATATTCCCAGAAGTGAGGCTATTAAACTGCCTAACTTCTCCTGTTACTTTTTTGCCAACCTGATCTTCGGCTCCGTCTACGATAACCATAGTCCCATCGACAAGGCTACCAACTCCCTGTCCGGACTGCTGGCCTGGCTTAACGATACGCACAGTGACCTTATCGCCCATAACATAGGGGGGACAAAGAGATATAAATAAATCATTGATATTGAGTACTGTTACTCCATGAATTTTAGCTATTTTATTAAGGTTTGAATCTAGAGTTAGTAGCTTGCAGGATTTTTCTTTGCAGAATAGCACGAGTTTTGTGTCAACTTCTTTTGTGTCGTTTATATCATCTGAGAATTTGTTTATTATTTGTATGTTTAATAGTTTTTGCATTTTCTCAAGGATTACCAATCCTCTCTTTCCTTTGGTACGCTTTTCCATGCTACCAGAATCTGAAAGAGCCTGAAGCTCTCCTAATACAAATTCAGGAACAATTAGATCTCCTTCGATAAATCCAGTCTCAACTATTTTTAGTAGGCGGCCATCAATGACAACGCTCGTATCGAGAACCTTGATGTTTTTTGATTTAAAAAAATCAAACATTTTTTCCCTCGTCTTCTTTTATTATTCTATCTAACTCCTGTTTACAGGATTTAGCGTGAATAACGACCCCGGTCTTGTATATACCAATCTCTTCGCCTACCTTAATTTTCTTCTTACAAAAAATACATCTATTTTTTGCTTTGAGTTTTAGTTGCATTATTAATCATACGCCTTAACAATTCCGTCATATTTTGATGTCGGAAGGAATTTAGAATAATAATTAGACATATCTGCTAGCGGATCTTCATATTTATTTAAAAGATCATATATTTTATCGGCTTCCCCTGGGTATGTTTTTAATAGTAACGACTGCAGTACCTGTAGCCTATTCTTTATGTTCATTATTCTAACAAGCTCCCGCTCGCACCTAGCGGCGAAATTGTTTTCCACAATCCCAGATTTTGTGAAGTAAATACGATCCGGTTTGCTTTTGTAGCCTAAATACCTACTATGGACTTTATTGTACCTACTTAAAAGAGTTTGGCTCGGATAGGCTATCGACCTGTATTCCTTTAGATCCAGGGCTTTTTCAATATTTATTCCCACAACCACGGGGTTAATTATAGGCTTTTTCATATCCTTTACGGACAGGTATAGCCCCACATTTAAACAGACAGACGATGCTAAAAGTAAATTCTGAAAAATAGAATATCGCCTTCTGGCTATAACTGCGATCCATAAAGATAATAGTTTTCTTAGCATCTTATATTGACGCTCAGTCATTACTATGTCTTGCTTTCTATTTCTCATTTTTCTTTTTCTTTTTTGGATTAGGGTTTCTAGTCGCCTTCCTTTTCAGGTCTGCCTTAATTTTTATCTCCATGTTTTCGAGGCCAGAAAGTATAAGAGTAGCCTCTTCGTAATATTTATCATATAATTCAGAGTGCGATCCCTCTAGAAACTTTATGGTTTGTGACTTTTTTTCAATTAGCTCCATCGCTTGAAAGAACTCAGTACTCATAACCATCCTCCTCAGCTTCTTCTTGAATATCTAAAATTGCATCCTCTACATCCTCTACGGATATTCCCAGCCCTGTAGCGGTAGCATCCTCAACAACGCTTACCTCGTCTCCAATGATAAACATTGAACCAACTACATTGAAGAGCTTTTCTATTTCACAAAACTCCTCATAGCTTGGAGTGTAGCTTAGATGGACAAACTGATCCTTGTAGTTATATACTAAAAATACATACAACTCATTAACTTTTGATATTTTCTTAAAACTATCACTGGTCACTATCATTCTATCGACTGGTCTGAGTTTAAAGTCTGGGACGATGTGATTTTTATTGTAATATTTAAGATTTTTACCGTAAACCCTTATATAGCTATGGAATCCTGAATTTTCATGTATTGGATCGAAATTCGATGTGTCGCAGGGCCCAAAAACCCAAAAATCATCGTCCGAGACTAAGTTTATATAAAACTCATCCTTGCCGTATGGCTGAAAATGTATTTTATCATCACCCATTTTTACTTATCCATTCATCTACAGAGCGTTTCCCATCTAAAAAAACGTTCTTCTCGTTCTTTTTATCGAAGTAAATTTCAGCAGTTTTTATACCCGGCTGAAGAGTAAGCCAATGTATGCACTCTTTTTTAGTATGCAAATAGGCGACTTTTTTCTCGTTTTTATCCCCGTGTATAACTTTTATACAAATCATAGTTTCTCGCTGGTTAAAATTTTTCTTACCTTAACTAAAACCTTTTCCTGAATAAGCCTTACGTATTCATAGCTTATATCCAACTCTCTGGCCAGCTCCTGCAAGGTTTTCTCTTTACAATCTATGCCAAAGCGCCCACGTATGATAGTGACTTCTCTTTCAGATAGGTCGTTTTCCATAATCTCAAAAACCCTATTCATCATAATTGAATCCACTATTTTATTTTCATTTTCTTCTTTTATCTGAATTGCACGACTCGGAGTCACTTCGGATAGACTATCTTCTATATATTCACTATTCTGCTTTGAAATTGTATCAATTAATATCTTTTTAGTTGTCTTCAAATTCTTAGCAATTTCATCTAGGCTTTTTTTCATACCCGTATCACTAATTACATCCAAAGCCTCTTTGTACTTCTTATGTATTGAAATTCGGCTATTTGGCATATTTAATGTTCCCAGTGATGCGTTGTCGGTGATACGCTTAACTATCCACCAGTAGGCATAGGTTATAAAATTAACACCTCTCTTAGTGTCGAATCTATCAATAGCCTCCATGAGACCTATGGCCCCGTCAGACACGAGATCGTCAAGGCTAACATGGGTACTGGAGTAATATCCACGATATTTATTGGCAAGAAGATATACGGCCTTCATGTTAGCCATCACAATTCTGTCTCTTGCAGCCATGTCCCCGTTTTTCCTGTATTTCTTGAGAAGTTTTACGATTTCTTCATTGGGAAGGGTATTCTCATACATATTCATTAAGTCTCCTATAGTCGTGTGGCATATATATACGTACTTCACTATATACTATGATGCGGTTTTTGTCAACTAATACCTTATTTTTGAGAAATCATGGCCGCTAGGTTTGAGTTTATAGCATCCATGGCATCGTTTCGAACACGATTCCAGGTTCCTATTTCATCTGCTGCCGCCAAGCGCTCCTCGTCGCTGTAGTTTATTTTGTCTCTACGTAAGTCCTCAAGCTTCCATAGAGAATGGTTTGCCTCTATCAGTCTAGACATCGCCTCAGATACCGTATTTAAACTGTCTCCGGCAGCTTTTTCGTTTTTATAAATCTTAAACTTGGGCTCTTCCAGTGGCACGTCTCCCCTAATAGCTGCTGATATATATCCATCTATCTCAAGTTTGAGGTTTCGGATTTTATCAGAAACTCCCTCAATCAACTCTTCATGAACTTCCCTCTGTCTCATTTCACTTATGCGCATACTCTCAATTGAGAGTTTATCCATTAAAGACCCTAATGTTTCCATTACTTATCCTCCACTTCGTATTTATCTCCTGGGATCGACGGAGTTTTAACAATTACCACCTTGCAGTCTTCTAAAAAAATAGGATCTGCAATTTCATTGGGCTCTAAAATAAATATGTCCCCACCATTAAGTTCGGTGCCTTGGATAGTCATTTTTCCTTCGGCAAGGTAGTTATACTCAGTTCCGAGCTTGTGGTAGTGAGTCTCCCATTTCTCACCCTTTTTATGCTCTTTATAACAGACCTCAAATGCAGACGTCTTAAGAACTGAGGGTTCAAAGTTCCCAATAAACCACCCACCCTTCATTTCTGTCATTTTATGAATTTTCATCTAAATACCTCTGGAGATCTTCGGGGACACCGATGGCGCAATGCTGCTCGGCTGGAATATGATAATTGTCTATATTATATCCTAGTTTAATTAATTGATTATATGTTTCTGAAATATAAAATTCGTTATTTACTCTAATATTCTTTTTAATCATGGCCTCTGCAGATTTCACAAAAAGTCCGCCTTTGCTCCAGTAGTGAATTCCATTCAGCGAAAGGTTGCTGATTACCTTCTTTTCCGCCAACTCGTCCGCCCAGCCATGTTCTGCTATTTTTATATAGCTATTCTTAGGCGTGTTGCTGTCATAAGTCACAACTAAACCATCTCTATCCCGGTCGGCCCCCAGCTCTTTCTTGAATGCCTCGGGATCCCACTTCATTATCTGGTCGCAATTAGTAATAATTAAAGGTTCATCATTATTAATTAGCTCTTTAGCCAAAAGGGCACTTGATGCCGGCCCCTGAGTTATGTAGTTTATTTTAATAACGGTTGGGTCTACGTGGCACTCCGCAAGAGCTTCTTTTATCTTATGATTAAATTCCTCTTTTTCATAGTCATAAACTATGAAAATGTATTTACCTTCAAGACCTAAGCTTTCAACGGCCGCCTGAATCATTGGTATGCCGTTAACATCTATAATAGGCTTCGGAACCTTGAATCCACTGGCTGTAAATCTTTCCCCTCGACCTGCGGCCGGAATAACTATATTCATCCAAGTTCCCTATATTGTGATATATAATCTGAACAAATTCCAACACAGTCAGCCAGGTCTTCCGGCTTCAAGCCATTCAACTCTGGCATTAAATTGATCCCAAACGGTATTGGCTTTTCCGAAGGAAAGCACCATACTTGACCCTCGGAGGTTACTACAAACTCATCCTGATCATGAGAGAAGAAATTTATATATTGCCTATTCTCAGTTAACCAATGTAGAGCCTCGGCGTTTTTTGCGTGCACAAAAAGGCTGCCCACTCGATCCCAGAGAAACTCGGGTTGTATTTCGTGCCACGGGCCATCATGCCCTAAATAAAGCCTACCTTCGTCCACCCACAGATCTATCTCACAGTCATATCCTTTAGATATTGCCAAATCAATGTAAGGAACAGTATTTTCCAACTTTGAATCGGGTCCGTCAGTATTTCCTCTGTGGGCTATTAGTTTCATTTTCTTCTCGCTACACCTATTCCCCAATCCATCACATTGGGGTCATTGCAAAATTTTTCTTTTGTATACATATTTTCATCTATGGCCTCCATTAACAAAGAGGGGCCTGGATGAAAGTTTGTATCGTGCATGACAACTACGCCATTATCAGAAAGTCTAGACGTATACATCCAATCGGAAACGCACTGATTAACAGAATGCCATCCGTCTATCATCAACATATCTATTTTGTCTATCCCTAGCCGATCCATTAATTCAAAAACAAACATATGGGCAGTTGAGTCTATTTTTAAGGTATGCACATTGTTCTCAGGATCATTCAGAGAGCTTTTGTCGTCCAGGTCAATACCTATATAATGACAATCCTTTGATTTATTAGCCAAAAACACACTAGTTGATGTTTTTGAAAAATCCGGATTTCTACTAACTCCAATTTCAACGATACACTTTGCTGTGGATTTTATGGTTTCAAAAGTATCCGAAACAACCTTCTGGTTACACTCAGAGAATTCAACCGGAGGATGCTCTCCTCGAAAGCAGTCGTCAGTATCGTCGCTACATATTGGTCCGGCAGTTGGAAGATAAGACAAACCCTCTATCTCTCCGGGTAGCTTTTGAATTGGCGCCAGCTGAGTAAAGAAAGTATTTTGCATTACTGGCTCCCCCATTTTTCGATGGCCGCATCATATTCGGGGCCGTACGTCTTATCGATAGCCTGACGCATGGCCTTCACGCCAGCCCTAGTGCCTCCCGGGTGCCCGTGAAGCGACCCTCCACAGTTTGCCATGAAATCGGTGCCTACGATATCAACTACCCCATTAACGTTACCTGGCTGCATACCGCAACTTAGAGCAGCAACCACATTAGCTTCTTGGAGATCTTTAACAATCTTCTCCATGTCGTCACCTCCGGCATTATAGTAGCCGCCAATCATTCCTGCGTGAATCGTATCTACCCCCATCATGGCAGCAAGCTTACACATAAATCTCCAGCTAATGCTAAAGCGATGATCAAACTGAGTAAGTATCTTATCTCCGCTTTTTTGAAAGTGAACAAAGATAGGAAGATCTAATTCACGGATGGATTTATAAACACCGATACCGCTCCAGAAGTTTACATGAACTGAGTTTCCCCCAAGCTCGTGAACTCTTTTAATGCGATCGAGAATGTGTCCGGGGTCTGCATTTACACATACCGAGTAGATTACATTCTTATCTTTAAGATAATCCATAATCAAAGGAACTCTTACTTCAATTGGGCAAATGGCTGGATTTGACATAATTTCATCTTCTTTAATGAAGTTTACGCCATTATCTTCAACCATCTCCTTCACGAGCTCTAGAAGGATTTCGGGGGTGATACCAACCTTTGGTTTTACAATTCCACCGAGAAGTGGTTTCCCCTGAACTCCAGTGAACTCTCTGACTCCCGACAGTCCAAATCTTGGCCCCATAAAGGACTTCTTCATTACCTCGGGGAACTCAACATCTAGGAGGCGGCACCACGTTATGTCTTCGATATCCATCTGGCCACCCATGAGATGGCAAAGAAGCTGAGACACTCCGTCGGTATCAATATCTATATTAGCTACAGGGAAGGCGATTTTGACCACTCCAGCCCTATCGCCCCTCATTTTCTCCTCATCCCCAATAACCTTACACGAGTGATTCTCAAAGAGCTCATCTGTCTCCCATTTATTTCTTACCTTGGGATTTCCAACACTTTGCCCCACAGCAAGATTCCATGCTGCGTCTCTAAGATTTGAGCTGTCGCTGGAAGTTAGATCGTACGTAGCTATGAAATATTTTTCTTTTTCTACTGATTCCCTAAAAATATTCATTTAAACTCCTTATAAAAGACCGCAGTCTCTTTTGTACATCATGAGATGGTCTACATCTCTTATTTTGTACTGGTTAATATTAATATTGGTATCGATTTGCACATTGTTCTTTTCAATTAAGTTTTTCAACACAGATTCAGTGTCTAAGGATTTATCAACCACTTCAATAAGCTCCTGGTCTGTTGGTGTGTATATCTTAATCATGTCTGCCGCTGGAGCCACTCCGAAATGATCATTGAAATTCACAAAATTCACAGCCGGAACAACAAAAGTATTCGGCCTAATCCAATCGTTGATATCCGAAACCGAGAACTCTATGTCTGGACGTGTTGCGCAGATATAATCGAATTCTTTCCCAGAGTCTCTTACGGCCTCCATTACTCCCTTAGACTGAGCAAACGTTCCATATACGGTCATGGTGTGATGCCAGCAGCTGGTTGGATCCCTAAACCATACTGGCTCTACCGGAAGTATCTCGAAAGCCTCATCTAAAGTCGGCTGATATAACAATTTAGAATATCCATTCATACTTGCCGTCAGGGCTACGGATAGGTTTCTGGCATTCGGGACATCCCAGGAACTAAAAAATACATCAACCTCATGGCCGGCATTAACGAACATGTCTCTTATTCTTTGAACGTTCCCGAGACACCATTCTACGCTGGCTGAGTCATCGCCATCAACCGAGCTATATCCGGGCCGGCGGACCAATCCACGAATCGCCAGGGCAATTTTCATTTATCCATCCAAGCTTCTTTTATCCTAGCCATAGTTTGCTCAAATGGATCCTCTAGGAATATATTGTTGTTTCGTGGAAAGACCCAGTGGAAAGCTCCCCACATTTTTGGATCATACATATAGCAGAAGTTATCATTTCCAAAAGCAGTTGCGCAAGCCATCCACCCAGTATTTGTTCCGAGATATTTTCTTGAATGATACATGAGTCCGAATATGTTTCTAATCGGCAGGCCTCTTAGCTCTTGTCTAGCATTTGATATAGTGCTCATCACACGAGGCATTCCACCAGTTCTATGATCATATCTAATGCTCTCGTCTATCTGGAAGACGTTATATTTCTTATTGAGCATTTCTATTATTTTAAACCATGCTTCGTCGGTCCAGTCTCTATTGGGATCTGTTGAGTTTCTACAAAACATAATAGCAGGTTTGTCTGGGCTGACTAATTCCAGGGTTTTCTTTGCAACCAAGGCCTCATGCTCCGTTAGGAATATTTCAGCATTAATATTTTCGGTATAAATGCCATATGTTTCGCATAGGTTTTTAACCTGATGGATAGGTGCTCTCCATCTTCCCTTGGGCCAAAGCTCCAAATCTTCCCACCAGCCATCGTGAACCTCTGCTATTCTAGGATTATTCATGAAAACTTCCTTGGGGCTCTGAGTCTTAACTATTATTTTTTTATCGGGGTATTTTAGATTTATTTCACGGATAACGCCAGTTAGAAGAACGCCATCGCCAAGACCACGTGTGGTTGGCTCGTTTTCTCCGATATAAACCCTGTCTGAATTTTCATCAATAGGAATCATTATTTTCTCCTTAATTTATTATATCAAATGTTTTTAATGATTCTGTATAACATAATCACATTATCAGAGCATATTCCATGCATGTTGTTGTTTTTTTTAAGATCGAATTTTTCTATGTCAGACTTGCTCATGAGCGGAATTATAGATATGTCAGTGGCTTCTGAGATGTCATGGCTCCAAATAAGATTCGTGTTGGCAATTATGACATGTCTCTCTGAGGCATGGTAAAAAGTCCTCATGTCATTATCCAACATTTCTTTTAGGGCTTCGACGTTTTTAGAGTGAACCAGTAGATTGTCTTTTCTGTCTGTAAGCCAGTTTATATCAACCAGACTAATTGGCTCATCATGTCCGAGCCAGAGTCCATCCTCGTTCTTTCGGACGTCTATTTCAACAGGATAGCCCTCCTTTATTGCCTCATCTATAAACTCAGCAGTATTTTCTCTGGCTGGCTCCGGACCCGATAGATTCCCACGATGTGATATTAATTGAATCACTTCATTTCCTTGAAATAATTATTCCAATACGTATAACACAAAAGGGCGTCTTCGGGAGATTTTACCTGAGTAGAATTAAGTATTGTTGCCCATGCCTCAAAATTCTGAACCTCTTCAGGTGTGCCAAACACCATGACTTTATCTGTATCATAGATGGTGGTCTTTAGTCCGGCTCGTTTCATTAAATTATAAACCAGGGTTACATAATATTCGCCATTATAATTTATATCCTCATCTATGAGCTGTTTGAAGTATTTCTTTATATCAGACCCTCTTTTAAAATAATAGGTGCCGGTTGAGGCGTGCTCGCTCATAGGGTTGTCTGTATATGGTTTTTTCTCCTGAATTTCATCCATAACGCCGTCTGTGACCTTCAAATAGGCCATATAGGTCGAGCTTAAACGATGCGGGTGAAACCCGGAATGAGTCAGAACACACCCGTCTGAGTTGGTATCTAAAACATGCTTCTTGAATTTTTCATAATCCCAGACGTATGGATTATCACAATAACATACAACGATTTCCTCATCGTCAGAGAAGTGGTCCTGAGCCTGCAGTATCGTGCTTACAGGGCCTTCGCTGTGCGTGGGGATCCCGATGATTTTACAGTTTTTAATGTGGAGCGATGATAGAGCTGTAATCATTTCATTATTTTCTATATGGTCGACATCGCAAATAAATACAAATTCATCATCCGGGGAGAACATCTCTACTACATATTCAATTATCCTCTTCTTATTAACTTTAATCAATGGCTTAGGGTCCTCGTATCCCGCTTTTTTAAACCTATCACCGTGGCCAGCCATGGGTATTAAGATTTTCACATTTTACTCCTATATTTTTCAGACTCCATTTGGGTTATTTTAGACACCACCTCGTCATCTAAAAACCTCACTCCTCCCAGCGCTCCGGCAAACTCAACAATGTAATTATGAGCAGCCACAACGTCGTCTCTATACGGCTTATCTGTGGCATGTAAAAACATAATATCATCAGGGTAAAGATACCCCTCAGCTATCTCTTTTTTTGCGCCATTAAAATCTTCAAATTTCACAAAATTGGGTATTTTCTTCTTTAAATAATCCCTGGCCGCTTCATTTATTTCCTCGGTGAGACTAACACATTCTTTCAGGGAGCCATATCTCACAATCAAGCCATGATTTTCTAAAAAGAAAATTTCTTTATCGCTAGAGCTTTTTAATAGCTTACCTGTTAATTCAGCTCCAGGCATTGCGCTTGGTATATATTCATAATCAAACCCATCAAAAGCCTCGGCACATGCTTCCCTAGAGTTCAAAGAGCAAAGTATTGAATTTACGTAAACAGGGTGAGTGTGAACCACATCCCCTGAGAGTATGGCGTGGGCTGCGGCTTCCATAGATGCTCGATCGTCCCCTTTTAAAGTTGCCTCAGCAAGGACCTCATTCATGTCTTCGTCACCTATTTCACCATTGCTGGCAGCATAAAAATCATGTATGTAATTATACGATAGAGCTGAAAATCCGGATGCGTGATAGACGTCTTTTAATTGAACCCCAGATGACTTGATGAGCATAAGATCGCCATTAAGCTTTATAGATAGATTCCCTCCGGGTCCCTGAACTAAGGTCTTGTCTCGACCTATCTTTCGTGAGTAAACCGCAAACTCATTGATTTTACGAGTATATTCCCTTAGGTTCGCAAATAAATGATCGAATAACCCCTTAAATTTAAATTCGTTTATTGAGACGTATTCTATATCTAAATTTATGGACTCGTTTGAGTCTCCAATGTTCTTTATAGGAGAAAGAAGTTTAAATCTTATAATAATGTCGCAGTTGTCTTTTTGTGGTTTAATATATTTATCAGAGTCGGGCCTGCGTTTTTCCATAGAATCGACAACCTGGCCCAGCGATTGGCCTCTTTCTCGGGTGTCTCTATTTATTTTCCAGTGACATATAAGCTCATACGGTGAATCTACATATATCTTAATTGACGAGAGTTCTTTGTTCGTTTCCGTGTATAGAGAATGAAGCCCGTCGTCAATTATATATTTAGTAGGATTAATTTTAACCGGGTCATCGAAGAGCCCGGTCTTGTGATTATACGCAGACCTTTCTATGGGCTTGAGATCATATAAATCCCGCAGATGCTTATCTCCAAGATCTAAATGATTTGCTTCCGGGTTGAGATGCGTAAGCTTATCCCACATTTCATGATTTCTTGGATATTTATGAAGATCATCGCCATGGAGAATTGTGCAATTTTCCACGCCTAGGATCATGCTAAACACTCTTGCTAGCGTGGTCTTTCCAACTCCGGAATCTCCGGCCATAGATATGATTATTGGTCGTATCATTTTTTTATTATCCTATAGCCATTCACAGAGTTTCTATCTATGACATGTTCGTTTTCTTTGTATGATGCCATAAAATCCCAGCCCTTTAGTAGATACTGAGATATATTATCATTCTTATGGAAATCAAGGTTATGTTTCTTCAATATATTGGCAACTATTTCTTCGGTATCGTACGAATCATCTATTATCTCATTTATTGTTTCGAAATTCTCAGACCAAACCTTGAGCATGATTTCTTTTTTAGCTATAGCAAAATTATCATTAAAATAAACAAAGGCCATAGCTGGAACCTCGTATTTGTCCGTCAACCATGAGTCTAGGTTGGAAAGCTGTATCCTTAGATCATGTCTAGTTATACATATATAATCACAGTCATCCTTAGCCCTAATGCTGTCCATTAAAGCTTTGGACTGAAGAAACGTTCCGTAGACGGTCATAAATCTATTGTAATATGGATGCTGCTCATTGCGGTAAAGTACGGGGACGTTCTTTAGCACGCTTCTGGCTTTTTCTTCATATTCCTGCCTTAGCAGAATTGTGTTTTCATGAGCCATCATGCCGCACATCTCTGCGGACTTAGCTGTATTCCAAGAGCAGAAATATCCCTCGACATCTAATCCGTGCGACATGAACGTGTTCTTTAGAACGTTATAATTGTACAGACACCAATCCACTGCACTCGATGTTCCGGGGCTATCTATCTCAAAGTCAGATGGGCTTCTAATAAGGCCCCTAGATGCAATGGCTATTTTCATAATACTAACCTCTCTTTTGGTTAATATTCTTTCTCTATATAAGCCGTAGGAGCAAAGTAATCTAGAGTCTTAACCTTTATCTTTTTTTCTTTAATAAACTTGTCTACTCCATTACTTTCCGACCATTGATGATTTGCGTATTCGTCAAATACCACAATTCCTCCAGCGGGGATTTTATCCCAGAAGGCTGAGAGAATATTGTATGTTGGTATTTCCAGGTCGATATCAATATATAACAAAGAAATCCTAGCACCCGGACGCTTCGAGATATAGTCGTATGACGTGTTAGAGACGTCACCCTTAATGAGCTCGTAGTCAGACTCTGCGAAGCCGGCCTGCTCTATTTGAGAGATTAGTTTTTTTAGAGCTTTTTCGTCATGCTTAAAGTCTCTACTGGCAAAGAGGGTTTCCATTACTTCTTTATCTAAGCCATTCAGACTCTTGACCAACTCTTCGTCATCAAACATATCAAATCCAACAACCTTCTTAAAGGCTCTGGGGCAGATTATCTTCTTTAGCTTCAACCACGATAAAACCCCAGACCCCTTAAACACTCCACACTCTACGATATCCCCAGGGACATTCTTTGTCTTTTCCAGAAGCAACGTCCGGGCGACAAGCTTGGAGAGAACACGGGTGTCCTCGCTAAATATGAAGGAATTGAAGCTGTCATATATTGACTGACTAGTTCCAATAACTTCCTTTTCATTGTTTTTAAATTCGTTTCCCACTATTTCTCCTCTGCTAGTTGTGAAATTCTTATCTTTTCTCTCCAGTAATTCAGGATGTCTACTATCATCTGATCGGTAGAAATGGTGGGAGCCCAACCTGTTGCTTCTGCGAATTTGGTATTATCACCATTGAGCTTCACAAGGTCTGAAGGACGCATCCTGTCTGGATCCTGCTCCGATGTAATCTCCACATCAGATAAATCTATCATCTGCTGAAGCATGTCTGCAATTTTAACCATGTTATTTGAGCAAATATTGTAAGGAACTCCATATTCACATTTTTCAGTTGCTAGCCAATATGCACGCACAACATCCCTGACGTCCGTGTAGTCTCTATACGAATCCAGGTTGCCGTGAAGGATAACTGGATCCTTTAGCCCAGCTTCAATCTCTGCGATCTGCTTGGCAAATGTAGAGGTTACGAACACGTCTCCACGCCTCGGCCCTTCGTGATTAAAGGTTCTTGTTAGTATTGATTTAATACCATAAGACATATGATACTGATAGCCAAGATTTTCAGAGGCCACTTTAGATACGGCATAGGGGCTCAGCGGATGGAGAAGCATGTCTTCCTTAAGGGGATAAACATCCTGCGCCCCATATTCCTCAGAAGACCCAGCTATCTGAACAACGCATTCCGGGTTAAATTTGCGAATTCCCTCTAAGATATTCAGCGTACCCATAATGTTTGAAATCAAAGTCTCCGCCGGGGAGTCCCATGAGATTTTAACAAAGGATTGAGCGGCTAGATGAAAGCATTTGTCGAATTTCCTTGACTCGAAAATTCCGTCGACACTCTTCGGGTCGTCAATATTGCAGTCCAGAAATGTAACCCTGGGCTTGCCCACTAAGTGCTTTACATTATCCATATCGCTGCGACGGCGTCTCAATGCAACAATGTTATATTCGGGATGATTTTTTAATACGTATTCAATCATATGGCTCCCGACGAACCCCGTGGCTCCTGTAACTAAAATTGATTTAGACATTCAAGTTCTCCTTAGAGTATTGTAAGATTTGGAAGTGGTACGATGAACTTAGTTCCTGATGCCCTAAGCTCTGATTCTCTTTCCATAAAAGGCTCAACAAAATGCCACGGAAAGATAAATAAGTAATCTGGATTCATCTCCCTCATTTCTTCTTCAGAGATAATTGGAATACCAGTCCCGATTGTAACCTTTTCCCATTTTTCAGGAGTTCTCTCGGCTATGTGCGAAATGAGGTCAGGGGTTATTCCGTAATATTGAAGAAGAACGTTCCCTTTTGTGCTTGCTCCATACCCCATCACCTTTTTACCTTCAGACTTTAGTTTTCTAAGAAGCTCCATGGTGTCTGCTTTGTTCTTCTCAACCCTCTGAAAGAACTCGTGGTAGGGCTTGGCGTCCAGAAGATTTAGGCTCTTTTCGTATTCAAGGATTGAGTTGACCTTGAATTCTCCGATCTGCAGGGCGTGGTAGGGAAGTTTGAACTTCTTATTTTCAGAATGAGATACATAAAGTCTAATACTTCCCGAATTTACGTCATTAAACTCAGCATCCATAACCTTTAGGCCATGCTCATTAAAGAGCTTGTTTAAAACTGACAGTGAATAATATTCGATATGTTCGTGGCAAATATTGTCAAATGCGTTCTGCTGTAGCATGAGCGGCATATAGCTCATCTGAATAATCCATACGCCGTCATCAGCCAAGGCACCCTTCACTTGATCAACAAACCAATGAGGGTCAGGGAGATCGTAAAACATAGCAATTGAGGTAATTACCTTTGCCCTATCCTCGGAAACCGAATTAAAGTTATCTAAGCTATAGAAATCTTCAACTATTTTATCAACCTTTCCCTCTCTGAATTTAGAGAGGTTTCTAGCTGGGTCAATTCCTATGCGAGTCACTCCTTCTTGCGGCCAAAAGCCCAGAAGCGTTCCATCGTTGCAAGCAATATCTAAAACAGTATCGCCCTCCTTAACCTCAACAAAGTTGTTTGCGCATTCGACCACGTTTTTGAGGTCCTTAACCATGCGCTCATTGATCCCAGACCTGTACCAGTACTTGCGATACATATTCTCCGGATTCAAAGTTTCAAACATTTGAACCAATCCAGACTCTTTTCCAATGCCCATCCTTAGAGGGCATTTTATGCCGTCGGTTGGATCATCCACAAAGTCAGTAAAATACTGATCCCCCAGGTTGACCACTTCTATCAATTCAGATCCATCAAGCCTGCACTTTTGCATTTATCCTCCTATTATTCCGTTGTTGTTTCTTAGCGTATATTCGCTCATGTTTCTATTTGTCTGAAATGGCAGTCCAGACCTTTGAAGAAGACTTTTGATGACATCCTCGTTGTCGTTTGATCGGCTAACCACCTCCCTCATTTCTTCATCCGTGAAATCCCAGGTCTTCAGCATCTCTTTTGCTGGGGCGGCGCCAAGGTGGTCGTTGAAGTCCACGTAGAAATAGCCAGGAACAACGTATTTATCGGTTAGCCATTCGTCCGGATTGTTTAATCTAATCCTTATGTCCGGTCTCGTCATTATTACATAATCAAACTCTTGCTCTGAATCCCTAACGAGTCGCATGACTTCTTTTGTTTGAATCAATATCTTGGCCGCATTTGTCGAGCCGTAGTATGCATGCGACGGCTTGCTATATAAGATAGGCTGACCGGGAAGGAATTTAAAACATTCCTCTTTGGTTGGCTCATTTGGTAGAGAGCTATAATCAAAGCTACTGGAGAACTCCACTGCGTTTTGCATGTTCCACGAACACAGAAATGTGGTAATTTCATGGCCTGAAAATGTGTTCTTTAAAATATCTAAGTTTTCCCTACACCAGGCAATCGCTTCCGGCTTGTATGTGTGTATGCTATTGAACGACGCATGCAGGTCAATATTTCCGCTTCTAGGCAGCCCTCGTGAGGCTATTGCTATTTTCATGTATTCTCCATTATATCAATTAGTTTATTGCAGCCAATGCTTTTTTATATCATCTATAACAGATTCGATAGAGTCTGTTTGATAAAAATTGTGATTGTCAGGATATTCCCATTCCGACGGATTCACAAACCTAGTGTCGTGGAACACGAAATGGTCTGCCCCAAAGGCATTCGCCATAGGCAAGAATCCCGTATTGGTTCCCAGATACTTCCCGGACACCTTCATTAGAGCCATTGCCTTGCGCCACTCGACTCCTCGTAGTTCCTGGCGGGCTCCCGGGATCGTCCTCTGTGGATCAGTCGCTGTCGCTGGAAGATTCCCTGCCAAGGCATCCCACACCGGGGCATTCTGTTCGATTCTATCTATTTGATATACATCATATTTAGAATTAACTACATTTACTAGCTTTTCCCAATTTTCCGGAGTCCAATCTCTGCGAGCATCCCTTGAGTTTGGAGAGAACATAACAACTGGCTTTTCTTGACTTAGCCCACTGATAGTGTTTTGGGCTTCCTTGAACTCGTCATCATCTATGAATAGCTCGGTCCTATAGCTCGCTGGCTCCACGCCAAACCATAGACATTTCTTTCTTATATAATGTCCGCCCACAGCTTCGTTTTGTGGTTGAGGAAGAGGTTCGTCTTTTATTTCGAAGATTCTTGGATTATTCAGAAAGCAGGATTTGTCGCCTACTGTTTTTACGATTATTTTTTTATCAGGATAGGCGCCATTGACCTCTCTAATGACAGCCGTGAGGGTTAGTATGTCTCCCACGCCTATATGGGCCAGATGATCTCCTGTTACTATATATTCACCGTCAATTGATGGCAGTCCCATATTTTCCTTTTTAGAGTTGAATAGCCCGTAGATAACTTATATCAAATTTAATTACATTTGAAAAAACAAACTAACCAAGTATAATATTTTAAAATAAGCGAGAAATCTTGACTAATAGTTTAATTTCGATTAAATTATTATTTTATAAAAATCCATTATATGGAGAGCGATTGACCTGAATTTGTATAAACAAAGGCGCCTATGACATTAATCAAAACTATGCTACTACCTCTTCTGTTGTTGCCTGCTTTAATTTTTGGCAATACGCAGCAGGAAAAAGAGATTAAAGACCTGAAAGTCAAGGTCGCTTCGTTAGCGAGCAATTTCCAAACGACCATTAACAAGGGTGAATTAAAGAATAACCATAATCTAGCTGTAGCTCAGGCCAACCTCCTGCGCAAAGTCTTTACGTATGAAATACATATGAAGCTAAAGAAAATGGGCTTCAATAGGAGCAAGAAAGACATCGAGGAAATGGTTGAGGCAGCCTGGAACAACGCTTGGATTTTTCAAGATCTAGGAGCTACTCATGCTGACCGTTTCTTACTTATCCTGCAATGGGCGAAAGATGAGTCTGGGTTTGGTAAAAACACAGTTGCCTCATGGAAAAAGGGTCAATATATTAAAAGAATGGATATTACCATCACAAAAGACTCCACAGATTACGGAGCCTGGCAAAACAATGGCGATAATTTACAGTTTCTCAAAATAGTCAACTATCTATATGAGAGCGGCGTTATACGCTTTAAAGTGAAGAAGATTAGGACAGTAAGCGACCTTATGGATATTCAAACAAGTGCCACAGCTAGATGTTTGATTGAAACAGATAGAAAGTCTCGTGGCTGGGAATGGCGCCATATTGGAGATAAGAAATTTTACGCATGGCTCTATCGAACGTTAGGATCTCTTGAGCGTGAAGGATCTTACAATCAGGCTTTTGTGGAAAAATACTATAACGTCACACCTTATAAAAAGCTTTCTTACGCTCATAGAAACAAGAAGAAATAAGTTGAAAAATCTGTATTTTTAGTATAATAGGTCTAAACACTTCGAAGGATAAATGAAAAACATACTTATAGCTTTTTCCGGTAAGGCTCAGGCCGGCAAGACTGAATGCGCCAGAATTCTGGAAGAGCTCGTCGAGAAAGACGGCTTAAGGTTTGAAAAAATATCATTCGCCTCTCCATTAAAAGAGATAGCCTCCAACTACTTTGATTGGAATGGCAGTAAAGAAAACGAATGGCTAAATGTTGACGGACCCACGAGAGAGTTTGAGGACGGCACAGGCAAAGACGTCAAAGAGCCAATTCTGATGCAAGATCGAGGCCGTCAACTTCTTATAAATATAGGCATGAAATTCAGAGAAATACGTCCAACCATCTGGATTGACCTAGCCTACAAAGAAATAGAAAGACTGGATCGAGAAACTCCGGAAGGTATTGTATTTTGTATGGACGATGTCAGGTTTAAGAATGAACTGTATGCGCTTGGCCACTACAAAGGGTCTCGCTTTGTAAAAGTAATTAGGAAGGCCGGACAACTTAGCATAGATGATATTTCCGAAAAAGATCTAGATGATCAAAATTTTGAGAACACCATTGACAACAACGGAAGTATTGACGAGTTAGCTAAGTCGGTTGAAGAGCAATACAACCTTGCTAAAGCAGCAAGCAACGTATCGACCGAGGTGCATAATGAAAAACAAAACACTGGAAGAACTCCTAAAGAAGAGTCATAGTTCTACTATAAAACTTATAGAAAAATGTGAAGAAGGACGAATTTTAGAGATAAGAATAACGAAAGAAGAAGGATTAACTAGCGATCAAACTCTCGATGTTAAAGTAATGAAGTACCTAAAGAGGCTTAAAGTTAAAGTCACTGTCATTACGGAGCGAGAATATTTAAAGAGTAAAAATAAGTTTTATAAGCCTGAAAAAAAGTGTGAGCATGCTATCCATAGTATCGTGGACAGCAAGGGCCCAAAGCAGCTAAAATTGGAGCTCCTAAATGATCAAACTTTATTTAGAATAGAAGAAAGTAGTTATATAGCATGTAAGGATTGTTTTAAGATTTTACCCATTCTCGGTGACTAAGGTGCCAAAACAGAAAACAAGTACCCCCAAGTATTACGACGCAGAAGAAATACAGTCTGAAGTAGAAAAGATCCTCCACGCCTACCCTGAAAGATTTACGAGCTTCGGAGTGGGCGACATAAAGTTTCTTTTTAAAACTGGTAAAGAAACCACAGGCACGAAGCATGTCGTTTTAAGGCTCCTCCGTGAGCCCCACACTCATCTTACGACTAAAAAGATGATGTTCATTGTAGTCGATGGATGGTGGCAGAACAACATTGAGAGCGATAGAGTTAAGGCATATGTTGAGGCGCTTTGTTCGGTTAAGCTCGATAATGACGGAACTCTAAAGCCTAGAAAGTTCGATGTTCAGACATTCTCAGAATTCCTTCAAGACGGCAAACTGGATTATAGTAAGTTTCAAAAGGTCCTACCCGCTGAGGCGGCAGAGGAAAAGCTAGTTCTGTCTTAATAAAAATTTAGCACGTAATAAGAAAAGCCCCGGAGAATTCTCCGGGGCTTTTTGTGTTTAATATGTTTTAAATATTACTGAGTTTGTATAGTGTTGAGCTCAGTTCTTAGCATTTCTACTTTATCTTCTAGCAGCGCCACTCGGGCCTCAAGGTCTCCCGAGGGATGCTTAGGTGGCCTGTACGCCATGGCTCTCATAGAGGCTGCAGCAATCTTCTTGCGATAACTGGCACTAGTGGGGGTAAAAAGGGGCTCCACAGCCCTCTCAGCGGCCTCTGGGCCCTCCTCGCTAGTGTTCCCGGTAGCGGCATATTCCTTCTTGTGGGTAGCCTCATGGACGATCGTTTTGATGATCTGTTGTTGTATCTGCTGCCTAATGGCCTCATCGTCCTGTCCCTGCATCTGATTTCTAACCTCAGATTCTATGTTATTTATATCGATATAAATGCTATGAGGGCTGTCCGACTTGTATTCCCCAAACATTCCGCCGCCTTCAATGTGTCCATAAACATCAGTGACGTCTCTTAGAAGATCTGGGTATTGGGTACTTACAAAATTGACGGCCTCTTGAATAGCGCTCTGAAAGCCTGGCTCAATAGTAACCCTTGGACCACCGATATTATCGAGATGTTCTACGGGTTGCTGCGTTTGGCCATAATCTGCTTGTCGGTAGCTTATTCTCATGTTTTGTAAATTACCTTATACTTTGATTTTGAAGCTGTTGCGACAGGAGCAGCAGGGGCGTTTTGGGCCTGAGCCATCTGTTGAGCCTGTTGCTCTTGGGCTGTACGCTCCTGCTCGCCCTTGAGCTGTATAGATAGCTGCTCTTTTCTCTGTTGGAGGGGCGCCATTGTGGCCTGAATGCCCGCCAGCTGCTTATCGATATCCTGCAGCTGAGACTGAAGCTGAGTTACTGCACCAGCATCGGCTCTCGTCACTCTGGCTTTATAGGTGCCGGTAGCAGGGGCAATGGGAGCTGGCGAAGTCTTTTCAAATACAATACCAACTTCGCCCTGACGATCTTTGTTGTTTCTAGAGAAAGACACTTGTTTTTTAAGTCTTCCCTGATCATCAGTTGCCGGCTTCCAGCCCTGACTCTCTAGAGCCTTTGTAGCTATTGCTAAAACTGAGCTATTAATGGCTCTAAATTTTTCCTTTTCTCCAATAGATGATACAGTTCCAATAACGGCAAATGTGTCAATTATTTTCATTAATAGCCATGCAGGGATACGTTTATTGGAAGCCATATCAATCATTATATCTCTAAGTAAATGAAAGTTTTTGCGCTCTATAGAATCTAGCCTCTTGGCCTCCTCTATAATTTGAGGATCACCCCTTAATTCGTCTGAGGGTAACTTATCTAAAAATTCCCTGCCTTGAGTTATCCTTGGATAGCCGCTCTCTGCCGCCATATCAGTAATGGCTAGAAGTATGGAGAAATGGTTTCTTTCATCCTGGGCTTCGATATGTAGTCGATCGGCGGCGTAGGCTCTCACTCCGCTAGTTTCAACCATCCCATCGGAAATCAACTTCCTTAACTCGTCAGGGTTTCCCAGCTTCCCAGAGGGTAGTTTTAGTTTCTGCATGTCATTAATTCTTTTCCATTTTCCACCCAAAAACCGAAGGCTCCTACGAATAGATTGAGAAGAGTCTCTTGTGGATGGAGCCAACGGGTCAAGCCACTTACTCATTTCAGAAAACTTTTGATATGTATTTGGCATGCCGTTTAACTCATTAAACATATCGCCAACTGTTTTTTCAAATTTATCCATCTCTACGGATAGTTTTTCTTCACCAGCGTCATTAAGAGTTGCCTCGCCCTTGCTATTGAATGAGCCAAGATCCGGATTTTTTTCAAGTATCTTCTTCGCCTCTCGATCTCTTTTTACCACATAAACAAGGCTTTCTCTAAAATCTTCAACCGTGATCTTCTCAAGGTTCTGGGGTAATACCGACGCCTGCTTCGATGGCGTTGTCGGCCTAAGTAGGAACTGGGTTCCAAATGCCTCGGGGCCGAAAACCTTAGTTAGCTCGATGGCTTCTGGCGCAGCTTTGCCACCAACATTAGCTTTCATTAAAGCAGTTATTATGCTGTCAAACTCGTCGATGATGGGGCGATATCTATTAAGCAGGCTTTCTATATATCTACTTCCGCCCTGCACGGGTGTCTCTATTTGAACGTCATAATTCCTTCGATTTATCTTTTGATAGATACCGTTGGATATAATCAGAGACGCTTGACTTTTATTGAAACGGGTTTTTAGATCCACAGTTGCAAGAGCCAAGCCCTTCTTTTCCCTTTTTTTAGAAAAGAAATCCTGGGCATTACTGTTGCTAGCATAGCCTCGCTTATCCGTCACTAAATTTTGAACTACTTTCGACCTAATGGTCTCAGGGTCAGTTTCGCCGGAATCAACAACCTTTTTATATTCCTCGTTATATATTCCCCTTAGGTCAATATCTAAAACCTGCATCTGTTTTTCATTATTGTCGATGCTCTGCGATAGACCGGCCATTTTGTCAAGACTAACTTTTGTTGCATTACTTGCACTGTCTTTAATTTCATCTATTTTAAATAAAACTTTACTCTCAAGCAGTCCCCTATATTTCTCTTGCTCCTCTGGTGACAGCTGGGCAAATTTCTTAAAGAACCTGGCAGCCTCTATAGTAAGTATGCTGATCGAGTTTATGATTGCGGTAATGTCTTTAGAATATCCCATTTTTACTTTCCCCTTGTTTATATAGTTTGCTCAAGCTCTTCTGTATGATTTACAGCCGTGTACGTAAGTTTAGCTTCTTCATAAATACTTCGGTCCAGGTTAACAATTTTAGATCTTTGCATGTCAGGCCTTAGGGCGGATATCATGTGCCTGATGGCCATCTCACCGTCTCCTTCATCTCCGCAGGTATAGCAATCAATTGACATAAACTGCTTTTCTGGCCAATAGTGAAAGGATAAATGACTCTGAGAAAGTATTAAACAACCAGTAATTCCTTGAGGTTCGAACTTGTAAAAGGTTTCTCCTACCACAGTCATGCCGGCTTTTTCAGCTGCAGCCATAACCAGCTCCCTCATTATTTCTACATTATCAAAATGTAATGGATTTTGAATTCCATGAAGGTCGCAAAGAACGTGTTTTCCCACACTATCCGGGCTCAGAGTTGTATTTTCCAATTAATTGTCCTCGTTAGAATATTGGTCTATAATCTCCTGTCTTTCTGTCCTTCTGGCTACACGCCCGAAAGATCTATTTGAGATTCGGTATTTATTATACTCACACTTGTCTGACTCACTGTCAAAAAAATCACAACACCCTGGCTCTTCTACTGGCACTTCTAGCTCATTATAGTAACAATAGATAAACCTTCTTTTAAAGAACTTCTTCATATCTTAGATTTTGTAGCGGTTAGCCACATCCTCAAGAAACGTATCCGAGTATCGATAAGTGCTGAAGTTCTTAACAACTGGCTCTGTCTTGTTTGTCGAGTCAACTTCGTTGTTAAGATTAGCCGTTGCCAAAATTGGAGCCGTTCCGGTTTGGGCGTATGCGGCTTTTCGCTCGCTTATATCTTCTGAATATTTATTTATCTGTGGATTAGACACTATTTTCTCCTAGAGTACTAGTTTTTTATCTCATAAACCGAGAGCCGACATTGGGAATTAAATTGTCCGCTCCGTTGTTCTGCCACTCCGCAGTGCTCTTCGAAACTGGAGTAGTAGGGATCTCGTACTGAGACCTAGCCTCGGCAGTAACTTCAGGCTGAGCATTATTTCCACGCTCGTTAGCCGACTGCTCTGCCGACCAGCCAAAACGACCTCTTTGCTGATCGTAAGGCACTTCTTCAAGCGCTTGATCTCCCTGAATGGTGCGCTCGATGGTGTAGTCTTTCTTTAGGGCCCCATGGGTGTCAGGAGCTACGGAATTGAAATTTTCGTTATTTGAATCAACTCCCACAGTCGTAGAGGCTCCCTGCGACGTCTGTAGATTACCCTCAAGAGTCGTGCGGACTTTATTGTTGCCCTGCCCGGCCGACTTAGTGGCTAAAGCGTCAGCTTCGGCCTGGTCTGTATTTGCATTAAATTGTCCATCAGATGTTGCCATTGTTTTCTCCTATTTTTCGTTTTATTTTTTTTAAAGGTATTGGGTGAAACTCTTCAGACTCTGCGTCTTTGTCGTCCGTTAGGCTGTCGGGCCTTATGTTTAGTCTTGGATTTCCGCCAAGTCCGAGCCCCATATCGGCCTTCTTCAGGAAGGCCTTATATTTTTCGCTCATTATAGGCATGGCTACTCTTTCGGGAAGACTCCGTCCTCACTGGTGTAGTAGGTTATGCGATGGACCTGATAGTCTTTATCCTCAATTTCTTCATATGGGGCGGAGTAGATATCTATATCGTGTTTTTTCTCTATAACTTCAAGAACATTTTCTAGCTCACGATAGTACTCATCCGGGTTGGTCTTAGACTTAATCCCAATAATGATCTCGTATTGATACTGCTCGCTGTTTAAGGGGCCAGTAGTTTCACCAAATCCTGGCAAAGAGAACCGCTCGGAATAAATCTTAACATCTCCGAAGACATCTCCATTTTTTTCGATTTCCTCAAAAGTGTCATCCACTAGATGAAACTGCACAGTTTTGTAGCGAAAGCTTATACCCTCAAACTGAGGCTTCGTAAACGCAGTTCTTACGTTTTTGATAGTATGAATGCTTTTAAATATTTCCCGTATGTCTCTGTTTTCCATTTTAACCCCTTTAGTCGTATGTTGCCTGATTATCTGGATCTGTATTCCCATCCTTTAGCTTCCATCTATCGAGGAAGAACGGACAGTATCCACCGCCCCCGATAACAGAGCTATTCATAAAAATCAGCTTGCTTTTCATGTTCCATGCTGGAGAAGTGCATTTATATTGAATGGACGCCATTGGATTGCTGCCATTGTAGTTAACTTTTCTAGCAGTTAAATCAACGGCCTTAAAAGGGCATCCCGTACAGTATGTTTGCACCGTCATAGTGTCAAGTAGCCTGGTCTGAGCCTCGTCAAAGGCTTTCTGATCTGGCCTAGTTGCCATGTTATGCCACCGAGATTCTGAGTTTCTGGGAGAACGTAGTGTTCTGATTGCTAGAATAGTAGCTATTTCCAGTTTGTTTAGCTAGCCCAATTGTATCTGTGAACCTATCAGTTAAGACTCCATTGGTTCCGGTTGATGTGGGGAATGCCAGCGCAAAATCCTTATTAACATAACCAGCTGAGGTTGGGGTGCCGGTAAGCACAGTCTTATCTTGCTGAAGGTTCCCCTCGGTCACAGACTCTTCGCTTCGGATATATGTTCTAGCCTCTGCGGCAACTGAGCTTTCGCCGATTGGGATCAGGAATTCATTTTTAATCTGATAGTCGTGAGTTGTGTAGTTTACACCGTTCACTATGGCAGAGACGTCATAGAGACCAGCCACTAGTCCGGTAAACTGATATACTCCGCCGGCCGCATTGCCAGACTCGATCGTAGCGCCTCCAACGTAGCTAATCATAGCGCCTACGTCGGTTTTAGGTGCCCCATTCCGGTCAACGACCTGGAGTGATAGATTTGTTAGGTAAGCCATTATTTATTCTCCTCTGTATATTTATCTAATATACCTCTCGTAGATGTTTCAAGTCCGGACTTGCCAAAAGAGTCTAGAACAACATTTCTAAAAGGTTTAAATTTTTCCTCAGCCAAAGATCCTTCTCCAAATAGGAGAATCTGGCGCATCGCCTTCTTATTCTCCTTGAGGATTAGGTCCTCTATCTCCATCTTCTCCTGAGTTGTCAGCATCGTTGTTTTTCTCCTTCTGTTCTTCTAGAATCTGTTTGTCTAAAGAATTATACATTTCCCAGTTCATTAAACGTCTATCGAACTGACCCTTGGACCTATCTTTATCCATTTGAATATTTACTATCTTTTGAGGCAGCTTGACCGTAATATTAGTGCGTTCACCCTCATTTGATTGGGGGCCGCTATTCCACGGTGGCATGTTTGGGCTCTCTGCCTGCTTTATAAGCATTCTATGTATTCTTGATATATACTGCATATGTTATTTGTTTTTTATAAAATATTTAGATATTTAATTAATCAATTAATTAAACTATTGCCCAAAAATGACACTTTTATTCAAAATTAGCGAAAATTGTTAACTAAAGCCTTCCAATCGTGGTTGAATATCTCATCTGCAAACCCGAGATCAATGGCCTCTGATGGAGTCAGGAAAACGTCTTCTTTCTTATCCATCTGGCTCCTGAGCCACGTTCTGATGGCTCCCTCTGATTTTCTGGACATACTGCCCCTTTC
>Ga0307376_10001184_pt1 | contig 28978 bp, 26 predicted proteins | sample TR2MG_FD_202536 | JGI IMG/M metagenome (GOLD analysis project Ga0307376, IMG submission 202536) | Soil microbial communities from Risofladan, Vaasa, Finland - TR-2 | ecosystem: Environmental > Terrestrial > Soil > Coastal area > Acid sulfate soil | place: Finland: Risofladan, Vaasa | collected...
TGTTGCGCAGTTCAAGCCAAAATAGCTCAGCGGTAGAGCAGCTCACTCGTAATGAGCAGGTCCTGGGTTCAATTCCCAGTTTTGGCTCTTTTGCAGCCTATATTACTGTTTGCGGCGCGCGTTTACGAAGCGCGCAAGCTCATTGATATTCTGCACAACTATCTTGTTCGGCAGAACATCCAGGCGGTGCTGGGTAACGAAGTGGCTCAGCACCTCTTTCGCTTTTTCCGACGATACTCCCGCCCAGTGCGCGACGTCGTCCATCGTCACATCAAATTCCCGTTCGTCACCTGCCGAGGTTTGCTGCGTTTGCCCCTCATTCAGCATAAGGAAGACGTCAGCAATCTTTGCCTGAAGATCGTCGAGCGTCAGAATCATGAGACGCCGACGCTGATCGTAGATGCGTTTGGTGAACAGCCGGAGAAGCTTCAGCGCGATTTGGGGATTCCCCTTCATGAGGATTTCGAAGTTGGCCCGGTTGAACTCAAGCGCTTTCACCTGGTCCTGGGCGATGGCGGAAGCTGAACGGGGAGCCTCTTCCAGAATAGCCATCTCCCCGAACACTTCTCCCGGATAGAGGATGTCGATGGTCTTTTCGATCTCACCCATTATCTTGGTGATCTGAACGCGTCCGCTCTGTATGAGATAGAAGTTTTCACCCGGCTCATATTCGCTGAAGATGATGTCGCCCTTCGGAAAGTTCACCGCGAAGCGTTCGAATGCAGCAAGGTTCAGGTCCATATCATCCGGCCTCCAGCAACCTGATTGCCTGCTTCACCTTTCGCTCGGTCCCCTCATCGACTGCAGGCAGCGAAAGGATCTTCTTGTAAAAGCTCGCCGCGCGATTGCGATCGCCAAGGTCCTGATAGCAGCGACCAATGTAGTAGAGCGCATCATTGAGTTCTGGAATCTTGGGGTACTTCTGGATAAGTCCCGTGAAATGCCGAATTGCCGGCTCCAATTGCTTCATCGAAAACAGACAACGTCCGATTTCGTACATAGCTTTCAATGAATACTCGTTATCGGTGGATTGTTCGGCGATTTTTTTGAACTCGCGCAGCGCATCAGAGTACTTTTGTTGACTGAAAATGCTTACCGCGTTGTAATACACCTGACCCATATCCGTGAGGCCGCCTGCACCATCCGCATTTAAGCTGCTGCGTGAAGCTGTTGTTGAGGTTGAAGCGGCGGTCTGAATGCTCGGCCCTTTCCCGATTCCGTACTTCTGAGCATAGTCTTCAGCTTGGGAGAGCTGCCGCTTCGCGTCAGCGACCAGCTTTCCATTCGGATAGTGGTGTATGTAACGTCGCAACACGTAGATCGCCTGGTTGTACTGCTTCTTCTTCAGATAGTATTCGCCGATACGAAAAAGGCCGACTTCCGAATCACCCTGTTCATCGGAATCCAGCAAATTGCGAACTTTAACGTGAATTCTCCTGAGTTGATTGGAAAACACCTTCAGCATCTTCATGATGATGCGAGTGTTGGTGCTGACGAGCTGCTCGAACTCAGGAACGGAAAACATGACGCATTCAGAGTCTGCAAGGACGACGGCGTCCTCTTCTCGAGGATACTTTCCCAGGGCGGATTTCACTCCAAAGAACTCGCCGGTCTGAATGTACTCGTGTACTTCCTGGCCTGTTTCAATATCGTTGGAGCTCAGACTGACTCTGCCGGACTTGAGGATAAAGATCCTATCGCTGACATCTCCACGGAAGTAGATGACAGAGTTCGACTTGTAGTTCATCGCCTTCGGCACAGACAGTACTCCTAACCCTAGACTTTAAACACGAAAGGGGATAAAATCAAGCTTCTTTTCAAATCGCAATTGTGCCGTAAGAGTCTGCTATCCCCATACATTATATCGGAGTGTGCGAACAAAAACACAGGTATTTCTCGTGAACCGCATCCGGCGGGCCGTTTTCGTTCACCTGCCGGATGTGATATTCTTGTTTCAGAATGGTTGACCTGCACACTCACTCGACCTCGTCGGACGGCACAATGTCGCCTGAACAGCTCGTGGAACACGCGAGCGCTCTGGGTATGAGAGCTATCGCACTTACCGATCATGACACCGTCGAAGGGGTAGAAGCCGCGCAGCAGGCGGCCACCCGGTGCGGGATAACGATTATCCCGGGGATAGAGATCGAGGTGAATGTGCCTGAAGAGGATGATGTGCCGGGTATCTGTCACATTCTCGGACTGGGACTGAGAAGCTGGAAAGGCACCATAGAAGCACATCTTGCATCGATTCTGGACAACCGGGACAGGCGGAATCGCTCAATCATCAGCAGGATGAAGCTTGCCGGCGTGAAGATAGAGTACGATGATGTGAAAGCCTATGCGGGTGACGGCGTTGTAGGCAGGCCGCATATCGCCCGCTTCATGGTCGAACAGCAGCTCGCGCACAATGAGCTCCACGCGTTCAAAGAGTACCTTGGGGAGTTCGGCACATACTTCGTACCACGCGACCTGCCGAGCCTCGAAGATGGTATCCGAATGATCCACGAGGCCGGTGGACTCGCTGTTCTCGCCCATCCGTATACGCTTTTTGTCTCCTGGACAGGACTGGCCGACCGGCTCATTCACTGGCAGCGCCTCGGTCTTGACGGAGTTGAAGCATACCATTCGAACATACGGTACAATCAGGCAAAGAGAATTGCTGAACTTGCGCAATCGCTGGGACTGATCGTCAGCGCAGGTTCTGATTTTCATGGATTGCAGCGACATGATCGGAAGCTCGGAAGGACGTCGGACGGAAGAAAAATCGACGACTCGTTTGCGCTCCCCTTTATCGAGCACATGAGCAGCAAATGATCGAACGCATCGGTGAATGGGTACAGACACGCCTCCACGACATGATGTACGGATTCGGTTTCTTCTTCCTCGTTCTGAGGGAGACCCTCACGTTTGTGCGCAACAGGCAGGTCGGCCGCCGGGTCATGAGTCTCCAGATTCTATTCACCGGTATCGAGGCGGTGGGCGTCATTGCCGTAATGTCACTCGCGCTCGGCGCAGTCATCATCATCCAGGGCCTTTCGCTGCTGCCCCAGTTAGGACAGAGCAGCCTCATCTACATGCTCCTCATCATCGTGATAACCCGCGAGCTAGGACCGCTGCTCACGGCATTTGTGGTTGCCGCCCGCTCGGGAACCGCAATAGCCACTGAACTCGGGAACATGGTAATCAACCACGAAGTCGAGGCGTATCTCGCGGCGGGCATCAACCCGCTTTCGTATCTGGTTGTGCCCAGGATTATCGGTGTTACCGTATCGACCTTTGTGCTGAATCTTTATTTCAACATTTTCGGATTGCTCGGTTCTTTTCTGGTGACTCAGTTTTCCCGCCCGGTCAGCTTCTCCGAGTATTTCAACGGTGTGCTTGCGGCACTCTCGTTTACCGATGTTGGAACATCTCTCGTGAAGAGCCTGGTGTTCGGAGCAATCATATCGGTCGTTGCTACATACTACGGGTTCAAAGTTGAGCGCGCGCCAACTGAGGTTCCGCAGATGGCTATCCATGCCGTCGGCCGCGGAGTTGTGCTCTGCATTGTCGCAGACGCGGTAATCACGATTCTGTATTACGTGAGGTAGATATGGCTTCTCCGGTACAGTTGACCGATGTCTCCGTTGTCTACGAGAAGTTTCCCGTGCTCGACAGCATCAGCCTGTGGCTACCTCCGGGTAGAACGACAGTCGTGATCGGTCCTTCAGGTTGCGGCAAGAGCACACTGCTGAAGACGGCCGCCGGTCTGGTAGTCCCAAATTCCGGCAAAGTTGAATTGCTCGGTTCCGACCTTGCACGGATCAGTGAACGGGACCTGCGGGAACTTCGGACACGCAGCGGATTCGTCTTTCAGGACGGCGCACTCTGGCAGAATATGAATGCGTGGCAGAATCTCGCGCTTCCGCTTGAATATCACAATCCGGAAATGGCCGGGAAGGAAGTGGCGCAGAGAATCAGGAGCGTGCTGGCCGATCTCGGATATACGAGCGACACCCAGTTGCGTCCTGCCCAACTTTCGGCAGGAGAGCAGAAGATCATATCATTTGCCCGGGCGCTTGTTGCGGATCCCGAGATTATCTTTGTCGATGAACCGACGACTTCGGTGGACGGCGAAACGTCCGAACGGATGATCAGAAAGCTCAAATCGATGAAAGAACGGGGAAAGACCGTGATCGTGGTGACGCATGATCCGGAGATGGCGTCTCAGCTCGCTGAATATATCGTCGTATTGAAGAAAGGAAAGCTTCTCGCGGCCGGCCCGGTGGTCGACGTGATACGCTCGGCGGACAGTGAGACACGGAGTATACTATCCGATGTCCTTGCGGAGGCTGCGACATATGACACCGACATACTTTCCCTCCTCGGCGGAGAGAGCGATCCGTTTCCCGGCGAATAGCCGCGAAGCAAAATAAAGGTTGGGTGAAACATGAGGTTTCGCATACGTTTCGCTAATCAGCTCGTAGGGATTTTCGTCCTGGTCGCTTTTGCATTTCTCCTGTTCATTCTGGCCTCGATGGGGATCAACCAGCACTGGTTCGAAAAGCGGCACGACTTCAGCAGTACCTTTCCAACAGCCCGCGGACTGAACGTCGGCATGAACGTTACCTTCAGAGGTTTCGCAATCGGCAAAGTGACGAATATCTCTCTCACCGACCGGAATGAGGTGCTTGTTCGCTTCTTCATCCGCGACGAATACTACCCGAGGGTCTACGACCACTCGGTGCTGCAATTGACGACGAACCCTCTCGGGCTCGGCGGAGGGCTTGTATTTCACCCCGGGGTCACGCCGTCGAAACCGCTGCCGGACAACTCGAGCATACCGTCCTGGGACAATCCGACGGCGAGAAAATGGCGTGATGCCGGACTGGTCACCCCGTCGGCCGAAGATGACGCAATCGGGAATCTGCTGGGTGAGGTGGGCCCACTGATTACCAAGGTGAATGAGGTGCTCGACTCCACGCAGAGCATCCTGGTCACGGTCGACGGATCACTGAATGGATCCAATCACGGACCACTCGGACAGGCACTGGCCAACACTAACTCACTGATTGGCGGAATGAGTCAAACGGTACACGAGCTGAATGGGAGCCCGATGACCAGCATTACCGGCGTATTGAAGAATCTGAACGATATGACGACGACCCTCGCGTCGCTTACCGCGGAGCTGAAGACTACCAAGGGTCTAATCCCCAACCTGCTCGGAGCAAAAGGTTCAATTGCAACTCTGCTGGATGACAGGAACGCGCTGTTCAACCGGATCGACAGCACAATGGCGAGCCTTCAGGCGACGATGGCAGACGTAAAGAAACTTGCCGACCTTGCGGCAAACTCAACGCCGCAGATTCAGGCAATGCTTCAGCAGGGGCAGCAGGCGCTCACAACAACGCAGGACGTTCTTGAAGGGGTAAAGAACAACCCGCTCATCCGGGGTGGAATACCGCAACGCATCCCCCAGTCGGGCACGTTCAGGAGTTATCGCGATGCGCAGTTCTAGATACGCTCTGAGCGTCGGGTTGTTGTTGATTTCTGCGCTGCTCATCTCAGGATGTTCCTCACTTCCGGCAAACAGCGGGGTTGTGAACGTCGTAAAAAACCGTGCCGCACAGTACGCGACGACGGGAAATCAGTTCTACGCGCGCGGAGAGTACGAGCAGGCATTGAAACTGTTCCAGCTCGCCCGCGATACAAACCTGTCGATCGACGACCGGGAAGGCGCGGTTACCTCGTACAATTCGATCGGAAAGGCTCTGCTCGCCCTCGGCAATCTCGATGGAGCCGAAGCATCGTTCAAAACATCAATCGAACTTTCGCAACAGCTCGACAATCCTGCGCTCGAGATTGAAAGCGAGACGAACCTGGCGGAACTCTACCTGGGAGAACTGCCGGTTGCCGGTTCCGATCCGACCGGAACGGCGTTGACGATGCTCGAAGCTATCGTCGCAAAGCCGGTAACCGCGGCTACCCGTGGTGCGATGGCTATTGCCTACCACGATCTTGGCACCGCACTAGCGCGAAAAGCAGACTATGTCCATGCCCTCTCCTACCTGCAGATGGCGCTCCAGATAAACAGCGATCTGAAGCGGTCGGTCGAGACTGCCTCGAATCACTACATGATCGCATCGATATACTCACGACAGGGGAATAGTCCTGACGCGCTCAAGCAGATACTGCTGGCGCTTGAGTTTGACAAGAAAGCCGAAAACTCGGGCGGAATCGCGTCGGATCTTGCGGCCGCCGGAGACATATCCGAGAAATCGGGTGGAAATGCTGCGGCTTACGGCTATTTTGGACGAGCACTCGAAGTGTACGAAACCGCCGGAATCCCTTCCGGAGTGGAACCGACGCTCCAGCGACTCATTCCTCTGGCGAAACTACTCTCCCGGACCGAAGATCTAAAGGGGTATGAAGAGTTGCTCGCAAAACTGAAGTCGGCATCATCGCCGCAGGAACGCGCAAAGTGATGAGCAAGTCAGCCGGGGCACTTCTCCGGCGAGTAGTAAATGGGTACAGCAGGATTCTCGGTTCGGTTGGCGTGGGAGCGCTGACTATTTTCGGCTCATTCGCAGTTGCCGCCCTTACCGTCTATCCGCTCTGGTGGCTCGCAATTCACGAACGAACACTGTTCAATATTACATTCGGAATCCTTGCCGTCGCGGCAATCGTTGTTGCGCTCATCATGGGACTGATCCGGAGACGGGCCCGCGACAAAAGCTCCACCGAAGTCGAGCGGGGACGATCACCGCTCCGACGCCTCGCCTTTGGGATCGGATTCGCGGCGGCTGCCTATGGAACTGCTCTGCTGTGGATGAAGGCGCCCCTTGTTCTTGCAATAGTGGCGACGTTGATCTTCGTACTGGCCGCCGGAGCGGCTGCCGGTACCGCGAAAGTCAGACGGCATGAGGCAACGACGCCGGTAGTCGACGAGAGGAGCAGTCGCGAACGGTGATACGAATAATGGGTTACGGATTTTCACGTCGCCTTCTGGTGGCCGGCGCCGCAGTCTGGCTCTTCTGCATTGGCGTCGACCGCCTGTTCGCCGACTACCCGATTATTCGCGATCTTGATTCATCAGACGTACTCTACCAGCAGATCCAGCAGGACATCGAGCAGTTCAACACCCGGGGCACTCGCGCAGCACCGATGCTGACCCTGTACCGATACCACATTAAATCCGATCAGAATCTCCTGAGCATAAGTGCAAGATTGACCCTTCCCTACAGCTCACTCGCCACCCTGAACCGGCTGGACAGTCCGACCATACCCGAATCCGTGCGAACGCTGCTGGTTCCCAACATCCCGGGTATGTTCATCCCCGTGCATCCGGACTCTGCGTTTGAGCAGCGACTCGAATCCGATCATGCTGTTCGCGCTGCCGGCACCTCTACCGAAATAGTTCACGTGGTGGAAGACGGGGCAAGCACTGAGTTCGAGTTCGTTCCGGGTGCAGATTTTACGCAGGATGAACGGCTTTCGTTTTTCGAGACGCCGTTCAAGTCGCCAATAACCCATGGCCTGATCACGTCGTTTTTCGGAATGCGGACCGACCCATTTACGGGACTCTTTTCGTTTCACGGCGGAATCGACATCGAAGCGCCGATCGGAACAGATGTGCATGCGAGCAGCGACGGTACGGTCTCGCTCATAAGCCGCGATCACGAATACGGCAATTTCATCGTGCTCCAGCATTCAGGTGGATACCAGACGCTCTACGCTCATCTTTCGAAGATCCTTGTCCAGTTGAATCAGAAGGTGACTTCAGGTATGATTATCGGAAAAGTAGGTATTACGGGGATGTCCACCGGCCCTCACCTTCACTTCGAAATCCGGTATCATGGGAAAGCCGTAGATCCGTTGAGGTTCCTGACCGTAAACCAGTAAGGATGCGTAAAGCCCAGAAAGCGTTGGCTCCCATAATACTTTTCTCACTTTTTGCTTCCGTTGTTCAGGCCGAAACGGTACGGGGTCCGGTTGTTGCACTGCTCAAAGCGCCAGTTCCCGATGAGCAGCAAATTTCAGTAACGCTCAACGTCGGTGATATAGCTTCGATCGACTACCCGGCAGACGACACGTTCGTAGAAGGCGTGGAAATTGAAATAGTGGTTCCGGATGCAATTCGAAGAGCACCGGGCAACTTTGCGGTTGTTATCTACCGCGACATTACGCCGAAGCCGCAAAATGGCATCATGACGCTCAAAGGGTCACGAATGCTGCTCGCGCCAATTCCGATCGTTAACAGACTCTTTGTGCTTCTGCCCACTCGTTCGCCGAATGACCTGCACAACGGCCCGGGAACTCTGGTCGCAGACAGCCAGTCACAAGCTTCAGACTTTCCGATCCTCGTCACCATTCAGCCGATTGCGAAAGGCATTCCGTCCGCGATTATGGATACTCCTTTCACTCTGCGGATAAGCACAGTCTCCATAGCCAAGGGAGGTCTGAGCCTGCAAATATCGGGTAGTCATTCTACGGAGCCGATTGCGTGGGGCACCGACAACTCGCCGGTTACTGTCACACTGAACGGGGAACCGCTCGCATACCAGAAAGCCCCCTACCTGCTCGATCCCGGTATCTATCGAATGTCGATTCAGTCATCGATCTATCAGAGTGAATATCGGACATTCAGCATTGACCAGGGAACGACAACCGCGATCTCAGTTGAACTCAGGAAACCGGAAGCGCGAGCCCGCTTTGACGCCCCGCAGGGTGCTACGGTGTTCCTTGACGGCGCTCAGGTAGATACCTCCCGGCAACTCACGATTGAGCCGGGAGACCACACGGTGCTCTTTCATGTCGGCGATTACACGGTGAGCAAGCGGTTTAGCGCGGTCGCGAAAAAGGACTATGAAATCTCTCTTTTTTTGGATATCATGATAAATGAGACTAAATAATCCTCGTCGCGAGACGATAATGAGACTGTCGGTAACTGATATAGTTCCCCTCCCAGTTTACTATATTACACCGATACCCTTCGGGGTGGGGGCCGGTTCTGCAGAACCGGCCTTTTTTTTCGTCCTGAGCGAGTCCCGGACGGTTCGCACGGAGAGGTTATCTTGACAAACGTACCTGCCCTACGTACCCTAGCGCAATGAGTCTCTCTCGCAGAAAAGTTACTACCCTCGTTGGTTTCGGCATTGTTGCGACCTTTGTATGTGTCCTTTCAGGTATTCTCGTCGGACTCGGAATCGCAAACGTCGACGACCTCAAACACATGGAGAATCTCGGGGAAACCCGTCTCGATCTTCCCAGTCAGGTTCTTGACAGGAACGGAAAGCTCATCACCGAGTACGTTGCCTCCGAACAACGGCAACTGGTGAAACTTGATGAACTTCCCAAATACGTGATCTACGCGCTCATTACGCGAGAGGATCAGAACTTCTACCATCATCATGGTTTCAGTGTACGGGGAACACTCCGAGCGGCATGGAACCTGCTGAGCGGGCACTACGTTTCCGGTGGAAGCACACTCACCCAGCAACTTGCGGGTACGCTGTATGCTGACCGGGCGAAGTTTTCCATATGGCGAAAACTCAAGGAACTCTGGTGGGCGCTGAATCTCGAGCGGAAACTGTCGAAGAATGAGATTTTACAGCTGTACCTGAACAAGATGCTGTTCGGGCCGGGTGTCTATGGCATTGAGGCCGCCTCGGAATTCTTCTTCGGCCACCCAGCGAAGGAACTTACTGTCGCCGAAGCTGCAATGCTCGTAATTCAGCTTGCGAACCCCAGCTATTACAATCCATTCCGATTTCCGAACCGTGCACGAGACCGGCAGAAGACGGTTCTTGACCAGATGGTGAAACTCGGCTATGCAACAGCTCAGGAGGTGAACTCCTCGTTCGTGGAGTTCTGGCACAACTACGACTATACGCAATCCGGCTCCTATGTTGCACAGGACGCGGTGACGAGCAAGGCTCCGTTCTTCTCGGAATACGTTCGAACACAGCTCCAGTCTCAGTACCTGCTGGGAACTGCGGACATCTATCGGGATGGCTATGTAATACATACAACCCTCGATCTTGACGATCAGAACGCAGCGGAAACCTACTTCCATTCAGGACTCGCTGAAATCAATTCCGATTACGAAAGGAGCCATACGACCCGGCTCGATTTCGCCTCTACTCATATCAACCCGCTGATCGACCTGCTTTCACTCAACTTCAACATTCCCTCCATCCATATAGGAAGCAGCAAGCGCAATCAGGAAGCGTATCAGGATTATCAGAACCAGCTTGTACCGCTGCTGAGTTTTGCGAACCTCATGTTCATGAAGCCGGGAAGCAGCATTGCCAATGCGATTGTTCACAGCGACGTGCAGAAGCTCAAACAGCAGAAGCAGACAACAGTTCAGGGCGCTCTGGTCACCCTGGACAACAGCACAGGCGAAATACTCGCAATGATCGGCGGCGCGGACTTCGAGCGAGGTGTGTCGGAGTTCAATTACGCGGTGGACGGGCGATTGCAACCGGGATCGAGCTTCAAACCGTTGTACTACTCGGCGGCAGTTGAGAAGCACGTCATAACGCCGGCAACCATGATCCAGGATTCACCGATTGTCTACACAAATGACAATGGAACTCCCTATGCGCCGCAGAACTTCCTCGGAGAGTGGACGCCGCCGGTGCTGGCCAGAACGGCACTGAAAGATTCAATGAACGTACCTTCGATACATGTGTTGAGTCTTGTCGGATTCACCGATGCCTTCCGCGTTGCGACGCGGCTGCTTGGAATACCGCAGGATCAGATGCTCCAGCGCGGTTTCGAGCGCAGATATCCGGTCGGTTTGGGGACAGTCTCAGTCGCGCCGATCGAGATGGCACGCGCCTATGCGACCATTGCCAACCTCGGCCGCGAGGTCATTCCGATAGCAATACGCTATGTTGAGGACCGCAACGGCCGCATAATCGTCGAACCTGAAAAGGACACGCTTCAGAAAATACAGCGAATGGGGAACGAAGCGCAGATTATTACGCCGCAGGCAGCCTACATCATGCAGAGCATGATGCACTCGACAGTCGTAAGCGGCACACTTGCGTGGGCATTCGGAAATGCCGACCTGAACCCCGACTACCCGATCGAGTTTGCAGGAAAAACCGGAACAACCCAGAACTGGTCGTCAGTCTGGACCATGGGATTCTCACCCTACATGACGACTGCACTCTGGTATGGCTTCGACAAACCGGGGCGTTCACTCGGTGTGCAGGTGTTGGGCGGTGCAACAGCCGGACCGATATGGGCACGATACATGAAGGCAATCAACCACGGCATGGCACCGAAGCAGTTTACCGAGCCGCCAGGGATCGTACACATGGATGTCACGGCGGCCACCGGTCTACTGCCCCCTCCCGGATACAAAGGGGAGGTTATCAAGGAAGTATTCATCCGCGGAACTGAACCACGGAAGTATGACAGCCTCGAACAGTATCAGCAGACTCAGGAAGATATGATCATGAACCGTCTGAAGGAGACTGTGACCGGACCGGATCTCGCGCTTCCCCGCCCGGCAAGCTCAGGAGACCACAGCGTCTCTACGGTTCAGTTGCCCTCGCTCAATCTGAACCTGAACCTGGGGAACGGATCATCATCATCATCAACACCGACGACGCCGTCAACGAATGGAAACAGTGCACAACCATCGCAGAATAACCTGCTCAATTAAAAAAAGGGGCACCTTCGGTGCAGATGGATATCGACGATATTCGCGTTCGCAGAAGGATTCGGAAGAACCTCGGAGACCTCGCTTCGCTCATGGAAAGCATGAAAGCGTATGGTCTCATGAACCCGATTGTCGTCAATGAACGCCACGAGCTCGTCGCGGGCCAACGACGGCTGGAAGCCGCGAGGAAGCTCGGCTGGCGGACTGTGCAGGTTCGAATTATCGAAGATATCGATGATGTTCGGCATCTCGAGATGGAGATCGACGAGAACACTCAGCGTAAGAATTTCACGACCGACGAACTTGCAGAGGCGTACATACGACTTGATCGCCTGAAGAATCCCGGCATATTCAGGCGGCTGTTCACCGCCATCCGTCGCTTTTTCAGGCTGCTGTTTCACCTGTCCGAGCGGAGAGCCCGGTACTGAAGCGCACGGTTGTTGAACCCAACAGCCTATCCTGCCAGCCTTTATTACCAGATGTCCTGGAACTCGTGCGGCCGCTCACAGTAGCGGCACACGAAGGTCGAATCCTCGGAACGATAAAACTCGGCAGATATCGGCTCGTGGTGATTCGGATGCGAAATGCAATCTTCGTTCTTGCATGAAATTCCCGGCAGGTTGTACACCCGGGGTGGCATCGACAACCGGTACTTCCGGGTAACGTGGCTGTCCTTGACGATGTTCAATGTGCAGTCAGGAGCGATAGCGGCGAGCATCTTGATCTGCCGCTCATCGAATGAACGGATTTCCGGCAACGATATGAGTCCCTTGTACCGGTGGGGATCACGCTGCGAATTAAAGACGCCTTGCGAGCTGACGACGTTCAGGTCGAGAATGTTGCGAATCTTGCTGATGTGATCCCAGATCTCAGCAGTCGACCTGCCTTTGCCAATATGATCGATTACAATGCCGTCTTCCACCGGCTTGATGCCGATCTTGTACTCCTGCTTGCTTCCGGTTCCAACGGGAGCTTCCTGAATGAAGTCGTCGCTGAACTCCTTTTCAACTCTCGCCTGCCCGGCAAAGTCCGATCCGAGTCTGCCGCCTACCATCGCCAGCTCTATGATGCGGGTGAAGTAGCCATTCATGGACTGCGCATCCCATCCGTTCAGCGAAGTATGATCAAGAAAGGAGGGAATAGTTGGCGTCACTGAATGCCGCGGAAGCGGATGAAAGAACTTCGTGTTCTCAGGAACGAGAGAAATGAACTCCTTACGGAACGTCACAGCACTCCGAAGTTGATCCTCTTTTTCAAGGAGTTGGTCTCCCATTCGCTCGAGCTGCAATCGCGTGAAGTACCACAGCTTTGCCACTTTCGCCTGCTGAAGGTAGGCTTCGATCGTGGGGAACAGGCGGACCTCAAAGCCATTCCGACGCATCTGGTCAATATAGTGGCCAGGCATGCTGAGTTCGTCCGGCGCAACAAGATCAACTTGAACGTTTCGGAACACCCGAAGCCCGTCGACCTTGGAGTGCACGGTACGGCCGTGAAACAGATCGCCCACCAGTGCAACATGGATGGAGTCCCTGTTCCACCCTTTTTGCTCAAGGAAGCTGAACTCGTCGAGGAACTCCTGAGTCGGGTGTTCGTGTCTCCCATCGCCTGCGTTGATGAAGGCAGCCGGCGCGAGTTTTGCCGTATCCACGTACTCGGAGATCGCCGATTCGAGCCAGCGGCACACGCCCTCGAGCTTGCTGCGAATGATGAAGATCGACTGGTTCGAGTAACCGACTAACATCTTGATGGTGTCGGTGATGCTCTCCTTTTTGTTAAATGAGGAGTGCTCGGCAACAAAGTCGTTCACCTTCACACCGTGGAATTTGGCAGCGTTTCGAAATGATTCTTTCGTGCGGGTTGAATCTTCCATGAAGAACAGATATACGCCAAGATCGGGTCGATCGATCCTGAACTCACTCGTGTCGGTTCCGTCGCGAAGTGCCTTCTTGAGTCTGCGCGTCGCTTCGTACAGATATATCTGCTCATCGACACTGAGATCCCGTACTACCGATATCGTTCGCCCGGCGAAATCTGCCTGAACTTTCTCCATTTCCACTCCCCTCTCGCTAATGCGCTACCCGAAGATCCTGAATCAGAAGAGGAACAACCCGATTATCGGAAGTTTGTATCCACACTCTGTCACCACGAAATGCCAGTGTCGTAAACGGATTCACGTCAACAGCCGACCGTTCAATAAGCGTAAGGTCGGGATTGAAACGACCAAGATGCCACGCTCCCGAATCGCGGACGACAGCGTAAAGCTCTCCGCCGTGTTCTTCAAGAACGCTTCCCGGAAAGATAACATCCGTACCGATGGTCGCCGGATCGAGCGTCTTCGGATCAAGTTGTACCAGTCTTCCGCTCTGCGCGGAAGTCAGCACAGGATCGGATGAGGCCGGGGTTTGAACAGACGTACTGCTCGCAGCGGATGCGGGGAGGCTGCTCTTCAGCGCAATAATCACCGGCAGCTCGTCCTTTCCGATCAGAAGCAGGTATCGACCTACAACTGCCTTGATCGGTGATGTCTGCACAGGTTCAAACGTGAGCGGGTTGATCTTTACAACCTGAGCAAATGGCAGCATCACACCCTGCTGGGTTCCGGTTGAATCTATCGTGATTGAAACGCTGTTTACCATGAGGAATGTGACGGGAAGAAGATTCTGTGCCGAAGCGGCAGTCTTCGGCTGTTCGGGAGCCTTGTTGAGGAGCTGCTGCTGGTCACGCGCAATCTGTTCCCGCTGTTGCCGCGCGGTGTCCTGAAGCTGCTGGATCTGCTTCTGCGTTTGTGCAATAGCTGCCTGGTTCTCGGCCGCGGTCTGGGCCGGCTGGGTTCCTGCCGCGGGCTGCCGGGCGGGCGCCGACTGCGTCGATGCGGCCGGCGGGGGCTGGGTGCCGCCTGGCGAAGGTTGCGCGGCCGGCTGCGTCGACTGAGGCGCAGATGCGACAGCAGCTGATGCTGCCGCAGGCGCTGTTCCGGGCGTCGTGGTTGTCGATGTCTGCGCCGCGGGCGCCGTCGTGGATTGAGCTGTTCCCGGTCCCGTTCCAGGCGCGGCTGCGGTTTGAGGCGCACTCTGCAGCTGACTCAATTGCTGCTCTTTCTGCTGGATGATCCGTTCGATGAGGCCGACCATCTCCTTTCGCTGCGCAATTCCCATATCCTGCCGGGTACGCAACTCGTCGATGACCTGCGGTCCGACGAGCTCGGTCGGGCTCAAGGATCCGAGTGAACCGAGCGCTGCCGCGCCGAGAGGTATGATCATCCGGGTCTTCCCCGGCCACTCATTGTACCGGACAGAAAGGCCAACGTTGTCCGCCGAGACATTCTTGGTGACAATCGGTTTGTATTTTTCTGCCACAAAAATCATGTTTCCGCGATGAACTGCGTTATAGATCGTCACGAAATAGGCAAGGAGCTTGCTGTCGGCGTCGTTATATCCATAGGCGGCCTGGAGAAAGCCCTGGATGATAATTCGGAGATTGTCGATGTGATCAACTTCGGCTCCCTGTTCCAGGACGAGTATATCGGCGTCGAGTTTCTGTGAGGTTGACGGATCCACGGCGTGAATAATGCGGTACTTTCCGAAGTAGTCGCGCATCGGGTGGGCGAGATCAAGGCCCTGTCCGAGGTAGGTTCCTATGCTGCGAATCTCCTGAATTGTCTCGATCTTTGTCGGTGGCCCTTCGTAATTCAGGAACTGTATACGCTGATTCGCAACGCTTTCGAGCTCTGCCTTGTTTACGTCCTGCGCAAAGGCTGCGGTGCAGATCATCATCAGGAACAACGATAGGATTGTCCTTCTCATGCCACGCTCCTTTCACGAGCATACTATAGCCGGTATCCTCTCCATTTGCACTATCTTTTCCGCCTCAATGAAGCAGTTTGACCATTTCAGCCTTGAGCGCGCCCGGATAGCTTTTTGACAGGAGTCCATCGACTATCCGGAGGTCCGTACCGTCGAGCGTTCCTTCCACGCGGAGGATCGACCGGAGACAGTAAACGATCGCTCGTCCAACCGACGCATCCGGCCTATCGGGATCCTGAGACGCGACAATCGACATGAGTGCGTCTCTCACTGAACCATCCGCATCGCCACCGAACCTGCCGAGTGACATGATCTCCGATGCGAGCACTGTCGAGTCAGTCTCACGTGCAACAAGCATGAGCAGAAAACTGCGCGCAGCGGTTGTGCCGATCGTGCCCAGCAGTGTCACCGCGCGCGCACGAAGAAGCGGACTCACAGCGCGACCGCCCTCAATGAAGGGCGCGGCGGCAACCCGAGCGAGAAGTTCGGACAGGTAAGGTACGGAGGTACGCAATCGATGATCCTGAACCCGTCGAGCTATCTCCTCGATCACATCCTGCCGATCCTGACTCGACTGGCTATCGATTCTTGCCCTGAGAGTCGCATAATCCGCGTTACCGTTCCACGCTCCGCGGGGGAAGGAGCCGAGCAGGTACGGCTCTGCTGCGGAACTCGCATTTGCCGCAGACGCGGCCGAATCCCTCGAGCTGAGAATGGGCGAGTCCGCAGTTCCGGCGGCCGGCGAATCCAGGTGTCCGACTACGTCGAATGCATAAACCACCCATGTATCCGCTCCGGTGACGATCTGCCTGTCGCCTGCAATCCACGGAACCCCGAGCTTTGCCGGCTCAGGTGTCCGGATACTGAACGCCGCGGTTCCATCGGAGTGAAGCGCCACGATCAGTCCCGTATCGGTGGTGACGTAGAGCAGACCACCGGGGCCGCGGGCACATCCCGCGAACCTGGTAGCTGGCAGAAATGCGTGATACCGAAGAGTCCCGTCCGGCCGGTAGGAGTTCAGGCTTCCATCCTCACCGGTAGCAACAACATCGCCGTCGGTATCGATGGTGATCGTCGGCACAAAAGTGGATTGCGCGGTTCCGCCTTGCCCGATCGATCTCGCCCACAACAATCCTCCGCTTGAATTGACGGCTTCAATCGTGCCGTCCTGAGTTATCGCGTAAGTCACGCCGCGGTCACTGTCCGCAGCTACGACAGGCGCCGACAGTCTGATCGTCCATAAGACGGTTCCGGAGTCGTCGAAGCTGTAGAGCCGCCCTGTCGTGTCCGAAACAAGCAGTCCCCCGGCAACTGCGCGCAGCATCGCAAGATGCGATTCGAATGAAACTGTCCACAGAAGATTGCCTGCCGCGTTGATGCAGACAAGGTCTCCTTGCCGGAATGCAACATAGATCAGGCGATTGGACTTCGCAACTGCACCGAGCGGCGCAAGGCTCCCGGATCCGCCGGCCGCTGAATTGATTGCCGAGCCACCGATGCGCCACAATCTCTTCCCGGCCGATGACACAGCGGTAATATCTCCGTTTGCTGTCGTGGTGACTACTGAACCGTCTGATCCTGCGACAAGCGCGTCACCGGGCGCGGCTCCGAGATCGAACCGGTTGATCACGGCACCACCACCCGAGATGTGATACAGATACCAATCGTCGGCCTGAAAATAGACGCTCCCGTCACTGCCGGCGACCACCGGTCCACGCAGAACGCCGCCGGGGATGAATCGCCACGCAATGCCAAACGCCCTGTTCGGCAGCGGAGGGCCAGACTGTGCATCAACCCGCACGACTCCGAGTGCTCCGGCGACTGCCATTACGGCAATAAGGTGCCGAATGAACCGCCGGGCCTTCATCTCCCCGGGCCTTCCCAGGTGAAAGAGAGGAACGCCTCGATGTGCGCGGTATTCGGATAGAAGTCAAACAGCGTGCATGACCCGAGGCGGTAGCCTGCCGACTTGAAGGCTGACGCATCTCGAGCGAGGGTAACCGGATTGCAGGATACGTACCGGATTTCAGGGACACGGCGACTAATGAGCTCTGTGCGTACCACCTTTGAGAGGCCGGCTCTCGGCGGATCGACTATCACTGCATCGAGCCTTCGTCCCCGGTAATCGCGCGAAAGCCACTGTTCTACCCGCAGCGGGTGGACAACGAAGTTGCCCGTTGCCTTTGCCGCGGTTGCCGACAAGTTGTCCTTCGCGCATTTGCACGCCGCAGCATTCTCCTCGACTACGTGAACTGTGCCGTACCGTTCGGTCAGAAACATCGAAAACACGCCGACTCCGGCGTACAGATCCGCCGCGGTGTCGCCTTCCAATCCATCGACGACCCACGGTATCAGCTCGTCGACCATTGCCAGATTGCTCTGAAAGAACGCCTCCGGCATGAATGATACGTTCCTTCCCAGGATCGTAAGTGTTTGCTGTTGGTGTTGTCCGGCTACTTCGGTGCCGGCATCGGTTCCGATTACGGTGAAACGTTCGGCCGGAGGAGTCGTCTGAATACCGGTACGAACGTTGTCGAGAAACTGGTTTATCGACGGATGCGCGATCGGACACGATTCGACCGGAACAGTCTCGGCGCCATTTCGGGACCGGAATCCGAGCGCCCCGTTTGAATCCCTGTGCAGCTGTACCCTGTTTCGATAATGAAGCGGCTTTCCCGGCACCATCGACAGCGTTTCAAGCTTGATGCTTGCTATCCGACGAAATGCATCCGAAACGATGAGGAGCTTCTGTCGCAACTGCTCATCGTAACTCATGTGCTGAAAGTTGCAGCCTCCGCATGCACCGTAGAGCCGGCAGGGTGCCTCTACTCGCGCGGGGGAAGCTTCAAGCACTTCGACAAGTTCGGCACGATCGAAGTCGGCTCTCTGCTCGGTGACTCGGACGCGGACGCGTTCCCCGGGAAGAACGAACGGGATAAATATCGCTTTCGCCCGTTCATCAATTGGTATTCGTTCGTCGCGTCCGAGTCCGTCGCCCCCTGCGACGATTTTGTCGATGCGAACAGTGAGGAGTTCGTCAGATTCAGTCATCCGCATATCGTACAGCGATTTTTCCGACTCTACCAGCCGCAGACCCAACTACACAGAACGCCGATCATTCGATATAATGCGAACGTTATGTTTTCGTCCAAGGAGCACCGAATGAGATCGAGTAAACTGGCAAGCATGCCGACGATCAAACGACTTCCGGGCTATCTTCACATTATCGAGGCCGCGCGTCGCGAAGGCAAGGAGTTCATCTCCGGAACGGTCATCGCCGACGAGCTGGAGCTTGAACCGATCCAGGTGCGAAAGGATCTGGCAGTCACCGGCATAGTCGGAAAGCCGCGCATCGGTTTCCCGGTTGAGAAGCTTATTGAAGCAATCAACGGCTTTCTCCAGTGGAACCAGGTGCACAATGCGGTCGTCGTTGGAGCGGGAAACCTCGGAACGGCGCTCAGTGGCTATCCTGAGTTTCGTCGCCATGGACTGAACATAGTTGCAGCTCTCGACACCGATTCGTCAAAGATCGATCGGCAGATCAACAAGGTCCCCGTCTACGCGATGGACGACATGAAGCGGTGCATAGACGAACACCACGCCGATCTTGCCATTCTCACCGTGCCCTCCCCTGCGGCTCAGGAGACGGCGGAGCTGTTGATCGAAGCGGGAATCCGTGCAATCTGGAATTTTACCAATGTGAAACTGAAGGTTCCTTCCGGGGTAATGGTTCAGAAGGAAGATCTCTCGTCCGGATACGCGGTACTTTCGGTCAAGATGGGACGGAGAAATCATCACTAGGATCGTGCAGCAACGGCAAGCGATGTAAACCAGGAGAACTCCCTGCAGACAAACCTCGAATATCAGGCGGAGATGTTCTCGAATCGCCTCAAGAAGAGAAAGAAACATCTGTGGAAGTGGGCCCGCAGGAACGATATAAGCTGTTTCCGCGTCTATTCGCGCGACATCCCCGAAGTGCCATGGGTGGTCGATATGTACGACAACAACGTTCATATAGCCGAATACGAACGACCAACGCCTCATTCGGAGGAGGAACACAGCGAGTGGCAGAAGGTGATGCTTGACGCAGCCGCAAATGCACTCACCGTTCCGCGCGACCGGCTGTTTTTCAAATATCGGGAGAAACCGGACTCAGGCTCCCAGTACGAAAAGATCGACACTCGAACGCACATGATCACCGTTCGGGAGGGCGACCTCTCCTTTCTCGTGAACCTGTCCGACTATATCGACACCGGACTGTTCCTCGATCACCGCATGACTCGTTCATTCATCCGTGATATTTCCCAGGGAAGAAATATCCTCAACCTCTACTCCTACACAGCGTCGTTCAGCGTCTATGCAGCTTCCGGTGGTGCGCTGTCGACAGTCTCCGTTGATCTTTCCAACACCTATTCTACGTGGGCGAGGCAGAACCTCAGACTGAATGGCTTTCTCGAACCGGCGCACACGACAGTAATCGACGATGTCGGCCGATTTCTCGAGCAGGCGGCAAAGCACGGCAGGAGGTTCGACATCATCGTCCTCGATCCACCCACCTTCTCGAACAGCAAAAAGACTGAAGGTGTTCTTGACATTCAGAAGGACCATGCGGCGCTGATCAACTCCTGTCTCGACCTTCTGACCGCGGACGGAATCGTCATGTTTTCAACCAACTTCAAGAAGATCAAGTTCGAATCGGAACGCGTCCACGCGCGTACGATTGAGGAGATAACCGAGCGCACGATTCCCGAAGATTTTCTCGGTCGGAAACCCCATCGCGCCTGGATCATCCAGGGTTCATCGAAACGGAGTCACCATGGAAAACGATAAGGACACGGCGTCGGATCCGCACCTGTCACGCACTTTGGGCATAAGCACTATCATCGTAATATTCACCATGGCCGTCGCCCTACTTGCCGGTTGCAGTACGCTCACCGCGCCACCACCGAAGGTTGCATCCGCGACAGAACCGGGACCGCGGAAGGCAGCAGCCGCGGAGAGTGCTACAACGCCTTCAGTAAGCTACCCGAACACGGCTCCGGCGTTCTATGCCGAACTCACTCCCCGCCTGGCCGCGTTTCTGCGGGAAATGTCAATGCAGCTTGTTGAGGGTAACTGGAAATGGATCCAGGAGCATTCAGAGAAAGCGTACTACCGCACACTTGTCTCGGCCGACAGGTACGACCATCCTGGATACTTGCGCTATCTGTTTCGCATCGGAATGGACTACAAAGGCAAATTCCCGAACGTCGCAATCCCTGCAGATTACTTCCCGGCGACACAGATCCACCATGTACAGTATATTCAGGCTGTTTCTGACAATTTCATGACGACAGTCTACGGATACGTCTTCGACAGCAGGGGGCACCGCCTGGATTTTGCTGTGGATGCGCTTGACAGGATCGAGCCGATACTGCTCAGCGGAGCGTATCCGTAGACGAAAGCAGCAGGTCGTACAGCTTTCCCTGAAGTGTCAGAGTTTCCGGATGACTCAATGATCGTTCCGACTGGTTCACCGGATTCAGGAGTTCAGCACGAACGCGCGCGGGACGCTGCGTGAGAACGATTATCTGATCACCAAGCAGAACCGCCTCAAGAACATCGTGAGTAACCAGCAGCACAGTCCGCGCATCTTGCTTCCAGAGCGAAAAAAACGTCTCGATAAGTCCCAGCTTCAGTTCGAGATCCAGCCCCTGAAACGGTTCATCCATGTAGAGCATCTCGCTCTCATAGGCGAATGAACGTGCGATGGAGACTCGCTGTCGCATTCCGCCGCTCAGTTCGGCGGGCCGGAACTCAGAATAGTCGCGCAAACCGACCAGCTCAAGAAAATGCAGCGCATGGGCCCGCCGCTCGGCAGGCGATATCGACTGAAGAACAAGCTCCACGTTCTGGAGTGAGGTTTCCCAGGGTAACAGCCGCGGCTCCTGAAAGAGGAAACTCGCCCGCAACTTCCGCAGTTCCCCGAGGCTCGCCTCGTCCGATGAATCCGGTTCGATCAGCCCGGCACAGATGCGAAGGAGTGTTGTCTTTCCACAGCCGGACGGTCCCAGAATCGCGGTAATACCGCCCCGCGGAATCTCCATTGACAGATCCTCAAGAACGACCGCGGGACCGAACGATTTTTGAATTCCGCTGAGTTTCATGCGCCGACCGATCCCTTGGGCAATGACTTCGATGCAGTGGCCGCCGACGAATCTCTCCTTCTCCTGATCAGCCGGGAAAACAGATAAAAGAGCAGATCGGAGCCACCGGTAAGAATGACCGCAACCGCGGTCCACGCGAATACACGGGCGGTTTCAAGCTCAACCCGCGCCTGTTGTAGCTGCGTACCAATACCGAATACCGGCTGGCTCAGGACTTCGGCGGCAATCACCACTCGCCAGGTAAGACCGACAGAGATACTCGCGGCCGCGACAAGGTAGGGGCTGAGAGACGGTATGTAGAGGCGGCCGAGAACTCGGGCGCCCTTGAGCTTGAACGCCTTCGCCATCTCCACCAGCTGGGGGTCAACCTCACGGACACCACGGCCCACATTCAGCGCGATTACCGGGAAGCTCATAAGAAATGCGACAAAGACCGGAACACCGCCCGTCTGGAACCAGATCAACGCCAGAAGGATGACCGACATCACCGGAGTCGATTGAATAAGGGTAAGCACAGGTCTAAACGCACTTTCTGCATTTCGTGAAAGTCCGGTCAGGAGGCCTACCGCAAAACCTACTGCGGCGGAAAGCAGAAACCCGGAGATGCCCCGCGCAATTGTGGCCTCGAGCGACTGCAGAAAACCGGGCTGTGAGGGCACAAGAACAAGTTCTTTCAGCACGGAAGCCGGTCGCGGAAGAATTATATCAAGCCCTACAATCGAAGCCGCTATCTGCCACACCACAACAAGGACAAGCACCGAACCGGCAAAGATGAGATACCCGCGCAGTCTGCCGCTGAAGTGATTGAGCACATTGTCTGTTCGATTACGACGCACCACGAACGACCTCCGGCTCCGGGTCCGACCGACCGTCACCCACCGCTACGAACGGACTGTCATCCGAAAGTAACGTTTCTTTCCGGCTCGCAGCAGCAGCTCTCCACCTTCGAGCCAGGATGCGTCGATGATGTCGTCCACGGTCTCCACCTTGCGTCCGTTTACCGTTGCGCCACCCTGTGCAATGAGCCGCCGGGCGTCCGACTTGGAGGCACATAGACCGGTGCGGCTGAAAAGATCCGATGCATTCAGCCCCGCGGAGAGCTCTCCTTCGGCGAGATCTGCCGAGGGTATCGCCGAACGGTCGCCCGAACCGTCGCCGCCGGCAAAAGCCGCCCGGGCCGCCTCGAGCGCCTTATCGGCCTCCGCGGTTCCGTGGATGATCGACGTGAGTTCGTGAGCAAGAATTTCCTTCGCGCGATTGATCTCCTGATCTTTCAGCCTGCCCAGTTCCCTGACTTCCTCGACGGGAAGGAAGGTATAGAGAAGCAGAAACTTCTCGACATCTTCGTCCGGTACGTTGCGCCAGTACTGGAAGAAGTCATAGGGCGATACCATCGACGGATCAAGGAAAAGCGCGCCCTTCTCGGTCTTTCCCATCTTCTTGCCGTCTGCCCGCGTGACGAGCGGGAAAGTGAGCCCGTACGCTTCCCCACCCTCAACCCGGCGGATGAGATCTGCGCCCGCGACGATGTTACCCCATTGGTCGTCACCACCGATCTGCAGTTTCACTCCGTTGTTCCGGTAGAGATTCAGGAAGTCGAATGCCTGAAGCAATTGATAGTTGAACTCGATGAACGAGAGTCCGGTTTCCATCCGCATGCGGTAGGTTTCGAACGTCAGCATCCGATTTACCGAAAAGTGCTTTCCGATATCCCGAAGAAACTCGATGTAGTTCAGGCCGGCAAGCCAGTCGGCATTGTCCACAACACCTGCTGTGACATTCCGTCCGGACAGAAAGTGCTGTACCTGCACGGTGATTGAAAGCGCATTCGCCTTGATCTGTTCGATAGTCAGCATCTTGCGCATCTCGGTCTTTCCTGACGGATCGCCGATCCGCGCGGTTCCTCCGCCGATGAGTGCGATCGGGTGGTGTCCGCCACGGGCAATATGAGCCATGGCAAAAAGTGGTATGAGATGTCCGGCGTGCAGGCTCGGCCCGGTGGGATCGAAGCCGCAGTACAGGCTCACAACTTCAGTTTCGAGCAGCCGGGAGAGCGCTTCCCGATCTGTGCACTGCTTCAGGAAACCGCGAGACTCGAGAACCGATAGTACATCATTCATCTGCAGTGTCACTCCCATCACGACCGTTTGTAGTTGCGAGTTTCGTCCTTGATGCGTGATACGAGCTCGTTCACGGAGATGCGAACCTGCTCCATCGAGTCCCGGAACCTCAGCGTCACCGTATTATCCTCTTTCGTCTGATAGTCGATGGTGATGCAGTACGGGGTCCCTATCTCATCCTGCCGTCGATATCTGCGACCGATCGCGCCGCCCTGGTCGTAGAACGTCGTAAACTCTTCACGCAGCTCCTTCTCGATACTCTGCGCGAGCTCCGCGAGTCCGTCCTTCTTCACGAGCGGGAATACTCCGACGGTGATCGGTGCGATTGCCGGATGAAAATGGAGAACTGTCCGCACATCGCCCTCTGACTCGACCACCTGCTCCTCGTAGGCATCCGAGAGTGCCATGAGCACGCTGCGTGTCAGACCTGCCGAGGTCTCGATGATGAACGGAAGATACCGCTCGTGGCTTGTCTCATCCAGATAGGTCAGGTCCTTCCCGCTGAACTCGGAATGACGGGTCAGGTCGAAGTTCGTACGGTTGTGAACTCCTTCGAGCTCTCGCCAGCCGAACGGGAACTCAAACTCGATATCAAACGCATTCTTTGCGTAATGGGCAAGTTCGTCCGGCCCATGCTGTTTGAACCGGAGCTTCTCCGGACGAATGCCGAGCTTTGCGTAGTATGCCATGCGCTGCGATTTCCAGTACTCGAACCACTTCTCATCTTCGCTCGGGTGAACGAAGAACTGCATCTCCATCTGTTCGAACTCGCAGGTGCGAAAGATGTAGTTCTTGGTAACGATCTCGTTGCGGAACGCTTTGCCAATCTGCGCTATGCCGAATGGTATCTTGACCCGCGAGGTCTGAACGACGTTCTTGAAGTTCACGTAGATTCCCTGAGCAGTCTCGGGTCGCAGATATACCTGCGACGCATCATCTTCGACTGGACCAAGATGCGTCTTGAACATCAGGTTGAACTGGCGGGGGGCTGTGAGCTCACCGCCGCAGTTCGGACAGCGTCGGCTCCTCTGATTTTCCTCCGGCATCTGGTCTTCGCGGAACCTCTGCTTGCACTCTTTGCAGTCAACCAGCGGATCGGTGAAATTTTCCACGTGACCGGACGCCTCCCATACGCGAGGGTGCATCATGATTGCCGCGTCAATGCCGACAATGTCGTCGCGCAGCCGGGTCATCTCTTTCCACCAGAACGCCGCAATACGGTTCTTGAGCTCCACGCCGAGCGGACCGTAGTCCCACGCGGATGAGAGGCCTCCGTATATTTCGGACGAGGGGAAGATGAACCCCCGGCGCTTGCACAACGAAACGATACTCTCCATCACCTTCTGATCCGAAACCGGTGCGTTGCTCTCTTCGGTCGACTTATTTGCCATATTCCCTACCTATCAAAGTTTCTGTAAGAACTCTTTCAGACGTTGTATTCGCTGCAGTGACACTTCTTTGCCCAGAACACGAATTGAGGCGAACAATGGCGGCGAGACCCGCGAACCGGTAACAGCCACGCGTACTGGCATAAGCAGATTACCGAGCTTCGTATCCATTGATTCGGCAAGCCGCCTGAACTCCTCTTCGAGCTGCTCGTCGCTCTTTTCGTCGAGTCCCGCGATCAGCGGCATCGATTCATCGAGAACCTTCACGGTTGCCGCAGCGTCCATCTTCTTTGGAATCGCATCGACCTCACTGTAGGTTTCGATTTCCTGAAACAGAAAGCCGAGCACTGTCGGTGCATCGGTGAGAAAGTGCAGCCGCTCACGCGCAAGCGGTAGAGCCGCTTCCAGCGTCACCAGCTGCCCTTCGGTCGGCGGATCGGCAACCAGTGATGCTTGCTGCATGAACGGGATGATGTCCTTGATCAGCTTCTCCGCGGATCGCTCACGGATGTACATCCCGTTAAACCATTCGAGCTTCTTGTAGTCGAAGACAGCCGGGCTTTTGTTCAGCTTTTCAAGCGAAAACAGGGTCTCCAGGTCGTGCACTGAGAAGAACTCCCGCGAATCGTCGAAAGACCAGCCGAGAAGGCTGATGTAGTTGATGAGCGCATCAGCAAGATAGCCGCCATTACGGAACTCGATAATACTGGTAGCACCGTGCCGCTTCGAGAGCTTCCGGCCGTCGGTACCGGTCACGAAGGGCAGATGGCAGTAGACAGGCGGTTCCCATCCGAACGCCTTATAGAGCAGGATGTGCAGCGGTCCGGAGGGAACCCACTCCTGCGCGCGCATGATATGGGTAATGCGCATCTCATGATCGTCGATCACGTTTGCCAGATGGTACGTCGGGTAACCATCGGACTTAAGCAGAACCGGATCGTGTGCGATGTCCTCGTTCTTGTGCTCAATAAATCCGAGGATCATGTCTTCGAGAACCGTCGAACCCTCAAGAGGTACTTTCAACCGGATCACCGAAGGGACTCCCTGCGCGGCAAACTCGTCCTTCTCCGCCTGACTGAGATTTCTGCACTTGCGATCATATCCGGGAGCGAGCTTGTTCTCCTCCTGGTGGTGACGCAACTCCTCAAGCCGCTGCGGAGTACAGTAGCAGCGATACGCCTTGTCCCGGTCGACAAGATCGATTGCGAGCTTCCGATACAACTCTGATCGCTCCGACTGTACGTACGGGCCGTACTCGCCGCCGACATCGGGCCCCTCATCCCAGTGAATACCGAGCCATGAGAAAGTGTCGTAGAGATCCTTCAGCGCATCCGGATGAAGACGCTCGCGATCCGTATCCTCGATCCGCAGAATGAAACGGCCGCCCTGGGAGCGGGCGAAAAAATAGTTGAATAGCGCCGTTCTCACGCTACCGATATGCTGCAGTCCGGTTGGCGACGGCGCGTACCGTACGCGTACGTTCATGTCATGTCCTTTTGGCAGAGTAGTATAGCTTCACCGTACCGACCGGTCAACGGGCAGCGTGTGCCGGATATTCGATGGTTTGCTGCCGAACCGGAATTACTGGTGATACCAGGTAAGGAAGTCCGATAGCCGACCGATTGCATCGTTCAGGGCGTCAACGTCCGGAAGGAACACTACACGAAAATGATCGGGATCCTTCCAGTTGAATCCGGTCCCCTGAACCAGAAGCAACTTCTTTTCGAGCAGAAGATCGTGGACAAACCGCTCGTCGTCAACTATCGAGAAACGTTTGGCATCGATCTTCGGAAACATATAGAGCGCGCCCTTCGGCTTTACGCACGAGATTCCCGGAATATCATTCAGCAGCTTGTGGGCCACATCCCTCTGCATTCCGAGTCGTCCGGTCGGCAGAACCAGATCACCTATGCTCTGATACCCGCCAAGTGCGGCCTGCACAGCAAACTGGGCAGGCACGTTGCTGCATAGTCTCATGTTTGCAAGGATATCTATCCCTTCGCGGTAATCGGTTGCGAGCGACTTCCGGCCGCTCAGGATCATCCAGCCGCACCGGAATCCGGCAGCACGATATGCCTTTGACAAACCGTTGAACGTGACACAGAAAATGTCGTCCGAAAGTGTCGCCATCGGGGTGTGGACGGCCCCGTCATACAGAATCCGGTCATAGATTTCGTCTGAGAAGATAATCAGGTCATGCTCTGCTGCAAGGTCGTGAATCTTCTGCAGTACTGCCTTCGGGTACACCGCACCCGTCGGATTGTTCGGATTGATGATGACGATTCCCTTGGTCCGATCAGAAATCTTCGACTCGATATCCTTGATATCCGGAATCCAGTCCGACTGCTCATCACAGAGGTAGTGCACCGCGGTTCCCCCCGCAAGGTTCGTCGCGGCAGTCCACAGCGGGTAGTCGGGTGCAGGCACGAGCATTTCATCGCCATTGTTCAGAAGCCCCTGCATTGCCATGACAATGAGCTCGCTGACACCATTTCCCATGTAGATATCTTCAATGCTGACGTCCGGGAACTGCTTCTGCTGACAGCTCTGCATGACCGCCTTCCGCGCGGAGAACAGACCCTTGCTGTCGCAGTACCCCTGAGCGGCACGCAAATTCAGTATCACATCGTGAATCAGCTCATCCGGCGCATCGAATCCAAATGGCGCCGGATTGCCAATATTCAATTTAAGGATCTTGAATCCCTCTTCCTCCAGCCGCTTCGCCTCCGCGAGCACCGGGCCGCGGATATCGTAGCAAACGTTGGCGAGTTTTGCCGACTTCAGGAAAATTGATTGGGTTGCCGCGCCATCGGCTATAATTTCCGGGATTGGGAATTTCACTGCTTCACTCATGGTATACCTCGTTACGATCGTACAACTGCGGAGTTCCTGCTGTCTGGAAAGAGCCAGGTCGTGGCATCATCAATCAGGCGCGCAAGAACCAGGACCTGAAGGTTGCCCTTGCTCTTTTCAATTTCCGAACGCCACCGTGTGTAGCTGAAGCGTTTTCGCACGACTCCCTTCCCGGATTCGATTGCGCGCGTTACATCCTGATCCGATGCGGCATACGCGTCAAGCAGGTAGAGTGTCAGCACGTTGAGGACAGCGCTTCGTGGTGCTGCCGCTATCTTCAGCAACTCCCGTTTTGCGTCCTCGGTCTTCTGCTGAAGCATGAGCGAGAACGCGAAGTTCCAGGTAATCCACTCGCGGTCGCTGCACCGCCGGTTCTTCATCATTTCACCGTAGTATATCTCCATGTCGATGGGATCATTCTTCAGCAGATGCGGGATCCCGAATTGCAGCGCAAAAGACGGAACCACGCTCGGCCTTCGCCGCCTCAGGTCAGTTTCCAGCTGCAGAATAGCATCGGTGTTCGATTTCACTACATAGGTATTGATGAGGATCCTGATCTCGTGCCGGCTGACCTTGCTCAGTTTGAAGATCCTGTTTTCAAGGTGCGCGATGAGTGCATCCCAGTCTTCCCGTTCGAGAAATCCGAACACTTTCCAGTTTGCCGCAAAATAGAGATTCAGGGCAATCATTATGACGACGAAGATCGCTCCAAGAAACCAGTTATGAGACCAGAACAGTTGCGTGTAATTCCATCCGAGAATAAAAAAGGGCATGAGAAAGATGAAAAGAAAGGAGAACACAATGATCGCGTTAAACATCGCGAAAATGATCTTAAATTTCATCAATTTTTCCCCTATAATAGAACAACGGAAAGTGTAGTTGATAAGCAAAACGGGGTCAACGGTAGGCCAAGATGAATGAACTGAATGTCCGCACAATTCTCCCGGGAGCATATTTCAACCAGCCGGTTTTTCTGGATGAGCGGTACGTACTACTCTCTCCGGAGACT
>Ga0307376_10001187_pt1 | contig 28935 bp, 25 predicted proteins | sample TR2MG_FD_202536 | JGI IMG/M metagenome (GOLD analysis project Ga0307376, IMG submission 202536) | Soil microbial communities from Risofladan, Vaasa, Finland - TR-2 | ecosystem: Environmental > Terrestrial > Soil > Coastal area > Acid sulfate soil | place: Finland: Risofladan, Vaasa | collected...
TACACAACAGGAGATAGATACAGCGATGGAGAGATTGAACAGCCGACCCAGAAAACGACTTGGATACCAGACACCCAATCAGGTATTCTTCAAGTCAGGCGTTGCACTTCATATTTGAACCCGCGAATTTAAATTTGTTGCATGTTATTGCTGTATTTATTTCGGATTAATTGCTGTTTTCTGAATATATTATTTCTAACACACCAATTAATAAAGAGTATTATTTTTATCAACAGAAGCTGTGGATAACTTTGTGAGTAAATAGGTAAGCAACTGTTCCAAAGTAACGTAATACAAGGATTTTCCTTATATTGCCTATTTTTTGATTTTGTAAATATCATTATAAATCAAGCAGGTAATGTAAATTGACGGTTTTGTTATTGGATATCGGGATGCAGACCCGCAATTTTGCTCAGGTTGATAACTATTTAAAATTGTCAATCACGTTTTTAGATTTTATTTTAAATTGCTCAGTGCAAATTTTTCATCGCAGCAGCATGGACTGTAACCTTGGTGTTGACCTTCACCGGGTCTATTTCTGCTAGTTGCAAAGACAATGGTTATAATTGTGCCGCTGATAAAACTTGTTAGCATCAGCGGCCAGTTTAAAGGCCCGCCTATGGCGGGATTTTTTTACTTGGCTGTACTATCCGGCAATTACCCGCAGCCAGCGTACCCAACCAAAGTTATTAACCCAGCCATTTTGCTCCGACCGATGAAGCCAAATAATCCAGCCGGAAACGATTGCCTGGCCGTGAATCGCAACATACGATGAGGCGCTCTCTTACGCTCGTCGCAGTCGGGCTGGTGCTGGGCCTGGGCGTCGCCGTTGTATACGGCGGTAGCGGGCTGTTCCAGCGCCTGGAGACCTTTCCGTTATCTCTGCTGTGCGCGGTGCTGGCGATGATCTTCGTCGGCTGGAACTTCAATGCCGGGCGTATGCGGTTAATGCTGAGCGGGATCGGGAAACCGATGGGACATGGCCGTTCTTTGGCCACGGTGATGGCTACCGAATTCGCCATCAGCGCGACGCCTGCCGGCAGCGGCGGACTGCTCACCTATGTGTACCTGCTGAAACGGCATGGCGCACCGGCCACCGCCGCCGCCGCGATGTATGCCACCGACATCCTGATTGACATGCTGGTGTTCAGCACCGTCCTGCTTGTCGTCACGCTCGCAATCTTCGTGCATCCGGCGCAACCGCATATCGGCTGGGAAATCGCGATGCTGGCGGGATTAATATTGGGTATGTTGTCACTGGCCTGGATCGCGGTGCAGCACTATCGCCCGGTGCTGTTGTGGATCGGCCGGCACATCCTGAACCGGCGTGTCTCCGCGGCGAACAGGCGCAGACTGACCCGCGGCGTGCTGCGCTTTCGCCAGGCGCTGCATCTGATTCTGGGGTTTTCCCGTTTAAGGCTGTTCGGGATATTCTTGTGCTGCCTTGGTCACTGGGTGCTGCGATACAGCGTGCTATATGTGATCATTGTCGGCATGGACCGTGATGTTTACTGGGCATACACCTATCTCATCCAAATGCTGGCGTTTACCGCGGGTCACTTCACCATGCTGCCCGGAGGCAGCGGCGGGGTCGAATTGAGCTTCACCGCGCTGCTCGCACCGGTGCTGGATCACGCGACGCTGGGCGCGGTGCTGTTGATGTGGCGCTTCACCACTTACTACTTTTATTTGATCGCGGGTGCCCCGGTATTCTTCCTGTTCGTGGGTAAGGCGCTGTGGCAACTGCTGGGAAATACGGCCGCGAAAGTATAACGGGCAATCTGCCCGGCTGACATTACCAGTTGCGGCGCTCGAAACTACAATACGCTGTCGCGCAGCTTGCTGATCCAAACCGCAAACGCCACCGTGGCGGGGCGATTGATGCGCAACAACAACAGTTGATAGGTCTGCGAAATCAGTGCAAGCGGATATTCCATCTGGAACAGGTCAGAGAGCATGCGCCATTCCGCGCGTATGCCTTTCCAGTAACCGAGTTTTTCGGTTTTTCTCGATTGCGCGACGCTCAGCCAGTGTGTCACGGCGATCGAGTATTGCCGTGCGATGATCTGGCGATTCATGAATACCTCTATGCCGAACCGCGGCAGTCCGTGCATTTCCTCCAGCACCTCGCTCAGCAGATCCTTGCGGATTACCCGTTCCCCGGAAACGAAGTCCAGCCCGATCGCGCGGAATATCAGCAGGCTGTTCTTGCGCAGGCTGAGACTGACATCCGCCTTGCCCGACAGTACCGGAAAGGCGAGGGCATTGACATGTTCCGCGGCTAGACCGGTCAGGTCCGCGTCCAGCAGCATCAGCAGTTCATTCTGCGCGGCCATCACGCCGGTTGCCATCGCGATGCTTTTGCCCTGGTTTACCGGCAGCGAGATCAGCTTGACCGTGGGGAATTGCCTGACGATTTCCGCAGTCTGGTCGGTCGATCCGTCGTCAACCACGATCACCTCGTTCAACAGTGGATGGATCGAGGTCACTGCAAGCACCGCGGCGATTCTCGGCGCCTCGTTGTAAGCGCAGATGATGCAGGAAATTCTGACATTTTTTTGTTGTGCGTAATTTTGGGTCATGAGTTCGTCTATGGTTTGTGGTAATCAAGTGTGGGTGATCCGATAGATTCTTGTGTGTCAAACAATCATGAGACAACGTCCGCAACGGAAAGATTCAGTGCATGCAGCAATCGGTCGGTAAATTCTTCGGGAGAGGTCGATATCAGCTCCGGCGGCACGCCGAATTTCTGGCTCAGGCGTATATTGTCCTCGAAGCCGTAGGCCACCATGAAGGGATGCATCCCTGCGCCTATCGCACCGAGATAGTCGTTGTATTCGTCGCCGCAGGCAAAGCTGCGTGCCGGATTGATTTCGAAGGTCTTCCGTGCCAGCTTCAGGTAATCCACCTTGCTTTCCTGCAGCGGAATGCAAGCGAAGTAGTCAAACTCGGCCGTATCGATGCCATGGCGCTGAAAAAGCAGTTTAAGGGTTTTTTTCGGTTCCATCGTGATATTCCGGGTCACAAAGCCCACCCGGATATCCGGGATCTCGATCAGTTTGCGCAGCATTGACTCAATGCCCGGATACAAGCGCGCCTCGTTGCGGTAGACGTCGGTCAGCGTGGTCAACAGGCGCTTGCGGCTTTGCTTGCCAAACTGGCGGCGCAGGTTCATCGGGAACTCGCGCAGGCCGCCCAGATACTTGAACAACTTGCGGCGCTTCTGGAATCGCTCAAGGTCGCCGATGTCCATCCCGTGCCTCAAAAAGGTCAGCTGGATGGCGTGAAACGCGTCGATGGTCGTACCATCCGCGTCAAAGATCACAAGGCGTTCCATATTTTTATAACGTGCCATGCAGGTGAGCTTATGTCACTCATATTACAACCACGTTAATCATGCAGCAGAGGGATACCCGGACTGGCTGGGTGTGCTTGCGCACTATAGTGGCCCCCGATTTTCAGACAATAAATTAAGGTGGTAACCTGCTGCAATTGAGGAGCAGGTGATGAGTGAAACGAAGCGCAAGAATTTCAGTGGTGAGTTCAAGGCCAAGGTCGCACTTGAAGCGATCCGTGGCATCAAGACGGTGAACGAGATTGGCCAGGAGTTTGGGGTGCATCCGACGCAAGTGGGTTTGTGGAAGAAAGAGCTGCAAGAGCAGGCATCCAGCCTGTTTGACGCCAAGCGTGGCCCGAAACCTACCGATCCGTCTGCCAGTCCGGAGCGTCTGTATTCTGAGATCGGGCGGCTGAAAATGGAATTGGACTGGCTCAAAAAAAAGTTGGGGATCAGCCAGTAGAAGATCGTAAGCAATGGGTCAGCACCACCGAGCCACTGGCGCTGACCCGGCAATGCGAACTGGCAGGAATCAACCGCTCCACGGTCTATGCGCCGCAAGTGGCGGTGAAACCGGACGAGCAGGAGTTGATGTTTCTGGCGCTGATTGATGCCGAATACACGCGGCATCCGTTTTACGGCAGCCGCAAGATCAAGATTTACCTGCGTGGTTTAGGACACAAGATCAACCGCAAGCGGGTGCAGCGACTGATGGGCATACTGGGCCTTGCCGGCATGGCGCCGGGGCCGAATACCAGCCGTCCGCACCCGCAGCACAAGATTTATCCGTACCTGCTCAGGGGCGTGAATGTGATCCGCCCCAATCAGGTATGGAGTACGGATATTACGTACATCCGCCTGCCGCGTGGGTTTGTGTATTTGGTAGCCGTGATCGACTGGTATTCGCGTAAAGTGCTGTCATGGCGGTTGTCGAACACGCTGGATAGCGGATTCTGTGTGGACTGCCTGGAACAGGCATTGCAGGCCTATGGTACGCCGGAGATATTCAACCCCGACCAGGGCTGCCAGTTCACCAGCGAAGCGTTTACGGGTGTGCTATTGAAAGAAGGAATCACGATCAGCATGGACGGACGCGGTCGGGCACTGGATAACATCTTTGTGGAACGGCTCTGGCGCAGCGTCAAACACGAAGACGTGTATTTGAAAGGCTACGCCACGATGCCTGACTTGCTGATCGGATTGACGGAATACTTCGTGCTTTACAACATGGAAAGACCGCACCAATCGTTGGGCTACGAAACACCGGATCAGGTATACCGAACAGCAAGTGGCGGCGGCGCAAGGTTTGTGAACAAATACAGTGAGAAAGAAAAAACTCACCCAGAAATAGAAACAAAAAAAGAAACCGAAAACCGGGGCAGCGCCGTTCCGCTGCATGAAGAAGGTTACCCTCTTAAACTCGATGCATTATTGTCTTGACCGAGGGGTCCACTGTACCAAATACACCAGAGCGGCTTGTGATCAGGTTTATATTTTCAATTGTCCGCAGAGTTTTTTCATGCTGCAAACTGAACACGACCAGCCTTTTCCTACTGTTTTTTTCAGGTAATCATCCAGCAAAAATTCGCATTGTTGGCCGTATTGGGCAGAGTTCTTGATCAAGTATTTGATGATGCATATCTGCAGGCAAACGGCAAAATTGCAGGTGGCATTTTGAATATATGTCATCCAGATGTATTCCTCAGGCAACACGCCAGCTTCCATCATCTTTGCGGTATAGCCAAACTCCAGATAAAAATCGTCTACGTTATCGATCTGGTGAATGATCTTGCCATCCATATACACGCGGCCAATATATCCAAACTGAGGATTATCTAGTTGATAATTGAAATGTGGCATCCGGCTGGTATTCATGGCACTCAAACAAGCTGTTATCAGTTTGCACATCTTGTGTGTTCCAGGCGGAATATTCTGTGTGGTGGCGCACAGATGGGATAAATAGATGCCAGTAACGTGCGCCTGGCATTTCCCAGAAAACACGGTGACTTCTTCGGTCTATGAAATTTTACAAACGAATGATGATGAAAAACGCATTTGGTACACCCGAAATACCGAGTAAAAAACCTCAATCCGCCCTGCTCAAGAATAAGAAAAGTAAGCCTGTTGAAGTGATAAATCGTCAGGAACTGATTTCTGTTGCGGCGTACTATCGCGCAGAGAATCGTGACTTTTCGGAAGGTGATGAACTGGCCGACTGGCTGATCTGCGAAATGGAAGTCGATGCACTACTGAATAAATGCAAACACCTCTAATAAGTTAAAAAAATAAGGCAATCGAATTTTCCCTGCCCTCAATCCATCTCATGAGCTGCTTTTTAAATATGGAGTCGATTACATGGCAACCGGCAAAGTTAAATGGTTCAACGACGACATGGGGTTTGGTTTTGTCACGCCAGATAATGGCCGCGAAGAACTGTTCGCACACCATTCTGAAATCAACATGAGCGGTTTCAAGTTACTCAAAAAGGATCAAAAGGTGACCTTTAGCGTTACGCAAATTCCCGGTGGTAAGGAAGCATCCCGTATTCATGTTCTGCGGTAATAGAACAGACTTTCCGGAACTGATTTATACCCATTATGCGCATGGGCTGTCGATCGGGGGTGAACAGCACCACCGACATTCGCGGAGGTGTGTCGGCGTTACATTGAGCCGGTCGCTGGGAAAATGAGGTTACTTCAACACGCCGGTTTGAATGCGCGAAAGCTACCGGTTAACTCGTTCAAGATTCGATGCAGCAACTTTTCGAACTCATACACGGGCAATGCCATACCAAACAGAAAACCCTGAAATGCCATGCATTCGTGGTGTTTCAGGAAAGTCAGTTGTGCCTCTGTTTCGACGCCTTCGGCAATGACATTCATGTGGAAATTGGCTGCCAGATCGATGATTGTCTGCACCAGCATGGCATCGCTGCCATCCTTGGTGATGCCTTGCACAAAACTCTGGTCGATCTTGAGTTGGTCCAGCGGCAGCTGTTTCAAATAGGACAGCGACGAATAGCCGATGCCGAAATCGTCGATCGACAGCCCGACCCCCAATGCTTTAAGTTCGTGCATTTTTTCGACGGTGCCGTCCATGTCTTCCAGCATCACGCTCTCGGTCAATTCCAGTTTCAGGCGGGTCGGATCAACCTGGTGCGCTTTTAGTACCTTTGCCACGCTATCCACAAAACTGTCAATGGCAAATTGTTTTGCACTGACATTCACCGCCAGCGTCAGCATGCGCGTTTGATCGCTTTGCGACCATAGCGCCAGTTGTTCGCAGGCGTTATCCATCACCCAGTCACCAATCTCTAGTATTAGCCTGCTTTCTTCAGCGATTGGAATAAACACGCCGGGCAGCACCAACCCGCGTTCAGGATGGTCCCATCGCAATAAGGCTTCCGCGCCGACCGGGCGATGATTGTTATCAACTTGCATCTGGTAATGCAAATGAAACTGGCTACGGCTGATAGCCTGGCGCAGATCATTTTCAAGCTTTGCGTGGGCTGCCACTTTGTCCTGCATTATGGGATCGAAAAAGCGGATCGAATTGCGCCCCGCGTCCTTGGCCTGATACATTGCCATTTCTGCATGTTGAACCAAAATATTGCCCGGTATTTCGCCGCCGCAATACAGGCTGATTCCAATACTGGATGAACTGCTTAGCGGTAATCCGTTGCAAAAGTAGGGGCGGGACAGGCACTCGCGGATTTTTTCTGCAATCATGCCGACCCTGCGCGAAGTTTCATCCGCGTTGTCGCCGACATCCTCGACCAGCATGATGAATTCATCAGCACCCAATCTGGCCAGTGTGTCCTTTTCACGAATACAATCCTTAAGCCGGGCGGCCACTTCGATGAGCAGCAGATCTCCGCAATCATGTCCCAGTGTATCGTTGAGTATCTTGAATCGATCGAGGTCGATAAGCAATAGCGCGCCAAAGTTGCCCGGACGGGTCGAATTGGCCAACTTCTCACTGAACAGATCAAGAAACAAATTCCGGTTTGGCAGGCGGGTGAGCTTGTCATAAGAAGCCAGATTGCGGATTTCTTCCTCTCGGCTTTCTCGCTCGCTGAGGTCATTGAATATGGCTACAAAATGGGTGTTCTGTTGCTGCCTGTTTTTGACGGCAGAGATCTTCATCCACTTTGGATAAACCTCACCGTTTTTGCGCCTGTCAAATATCTCGCCCGTCCATGATCCATCCTGGAATAATCGTTGCCACATTTCGATTTCCGCATAAAAAATCTTGTCATGCTGCCCAGAATTCAACATGCGCGCATTCTTGCCGACTACCTCGCCTGAATTGTATCCCGTGATATCCAGAAATGCCTGATTGACCCGGACGATATAACAATCGGCATCGGTGATCATGATCGCATCGCTGGTTTCAAAAGCAACTTCAGATATGCGCAATGCCTGTTCAATTTGATAGGTCATTTCAACGGTGTCCTTTTCGGTTGGTTCCATCATCATGCTTCCACATCGATGATTTCGGTTACCGGTAGCGCCGCGATATCGTTCAGTTTATCGTTGCGTGCCGCATCATTGAGATAGGCTAGTTCCGAGACGCGCGAATAGAATGCGCTGACGAACACCTCGCGTCCCTCGGCATCTCGTCGGCGTATGCCAAACTTCACCCGTTGTCGATCCTTTGCGGCCAGCTTGCCGAGCAGGCTCTTGGTCGCCCATATAGCGCCGCCGCGCGCAAAATCGGACAGCCGCGCGGCATGGTTGATGGTGTCGCCCAGCACGGTGAATTCGACCTTGGTCTCGATGTGGAAGATGCCCAGCCATTCATGTCCTTCATTCAGGCCGGTATTCAGGTACAGCTCGTTCATCCAGTTTTTGCGCAACTGCCATTGCTTGCTGATCTTGCGCATCGTGGCCTTCATTTCCTGCGCGCACATCAGCGCATTGAAGATGTAGTTGCAGTCCGGCTGCGGGAAAAAGTAATAGACCATTCCGTCGCCCACGTGCTTGCCGTGGGTGCCGTAATACTTCCGAAAGATCGGCTCCATTGAGGCCCAAATCTGGTTGATCAGCTCAAAATATTCCTCGGGCGGCAGCTCGGTGCAGATGCGCACCGAACTTTGCAGGTCGGCCACCAACACCGCGACATCGGTTAGTACTGGCAGGTGTTTTTTCAGCAGGTTGCGGATCACTTCATCGCGGCGTTCCAGGAGTCCCAGCAGGCTGTCACTTTCGGCGTGACTTGGAAGATGAATGAACAGTATCCCTTCGCGGTAATAGGAAGCATAGACGTTGTAGTTGGTTATCTCGCCATTTTCCAGGGTTAACGTGAGTGGCAGTTGCATCAGGGTGCCGTTGGGGCGAACTTCGCCCAGAGGTGTATCCTTTTGCATGGTTGAGGCATCCACTTGGCCGGTCAGTATGTTCATCAGATCATTCCGCGAGTAGCGGCCCTTGCCCAGCAACAGGTAAAACTGCAGTAATTCTTCGCGGTTGGCGCCGTCCCGGCCCAGCCGGCCATTGAGCAGGTAGGACAGGGCGTTGCGATCCTTGATGTCCGCTGGCAGATGATCGAATGCACCGAGCAAATCGGTGCGCGCTTCTTCGTTGAACCAGGTGATCTCGAAGTTGTAGTTGACCATGTAGGCCGGGTAGGGGATATGATCAATCGTTAACCGTAATACATTTGATTTTGAGTTCATCACGGTAGGCACGTGTTGGATAGATTTAGACTGTACAGATTGTTCCATTACGGGCACTGGCGATGGTGCGTTTTCTTGCGCTGATATTTCCCTGGTTATCTTTTTAGGAGCCGGAAAACCATCCAGCTCAAGTTGAGCGGAAATGTCTGCCATTGCATAACCTTCCTTCTTCAATTGGTTGATGCGATCCAGACGTGCCAGAACCTCCTCTGGGAAATAGCCTATTTGCCGTGCACTTGTGGAAGCCCCGGGTTCGGGTATTTTTACCAGCGGTCGAGGCAGTAGTCCGAGCGAGATATAGTTGTTTAAGGTTGCCCGAGAGATACTCGCGGCTTGCATCACTTCAAAGCTCGTCAACATAATTTGGACAGACTCTTATCGATTGAACTGTCCGAATTATAATAATTAGACAGTCTATGTCAAGTGAATTTTGCTGTAGATAAATATTATAATGCCATGTTAAAAATATAAATATTAATGTAATTGTGTGAATTAAGACCACTTCCAATTAGACAATCTAATTAATTTATTGTTGGACTGTCCAGTTATACGCATGGACAGTCCAATTAAATCGGGCCGAGGTGGCTTGTACAGACCGTAATTGGCTGTGCTGTGTCTAGTGTCTATTGTGTCTAGTGTCTATAACGTGAAACTTGCGCGCTGATATTTTTCCGACATGGCATAACTTCAACTGCATATAAACTTTACAGCTTGGCAAGAAAAGGAAGTATGTTGGCTCCGGCAAACGCGCCCGGCACCTTTGGGTGTGATTTCCGGGAAAAAGCCGTATCGGGATTGAAGCCCCCGACATCCCTGATGGGTTGCGAGAATTTGCAGGAAATCTGGACTCATCTCTGTGGAGTCAGGCACAAGAGGCTGCGACGGCCAACTTCGCGCAAAGGCAAAGGATGGTGGAAGTGGAAGAGACGGTTTCGATAAGCGAGCGTACCATCGAAGCACCGACTCGGGTCAATGCAGACCTAGTCAATGCAGACTTAGAGAAACAAATCAGTTTGCTAAAGTCTCAACTTGAGGCGTCGGAGCATCGTGTAACAGAAATGCACGGTTTGTATGGGGTTGCGCGTAGGGAACTAACTTTACGACATTCTAAACGCGAAACTTAGGCCGCGAACCGTTCCGCCTTTGCCGCCTCTGATATTCGCATAATGTATAGCGCATCAAGTCGCCAGCCCTTTGTTTATGCGGGTTTGCGAATGAGGCAGCTATTTTTTGAGCAAAAGAAATCATACCGGTTTCCCCCATGTTCACGAATTGCCGATCGACTGTCAAACTGTCCAAGTGGATCATTCCGCCCCCCGTTCTGCTCTCTGGAATCGTTTTAAACCCGTCCCCCTTGCCCCGAAAGTGAAGCGGTAAGGGTAGGACACCAGCCAGCAGCCATTAGGCCCTCTATGGCCCTCCAATCGCCCCGCGTTAAGCAGGAAGCGAATCCGGCGGGGCGTGACCTTCCAATCCTTGGCAGCCATCGAGACCGGGACGCGGCACCCTCCTGTGGAAAACTCCCCCCCGCCGTTGGCCTGAGAATGCCCGGCGGGGGGGTTTTCCCACAGGTGCGCAGCAGCCCGTTTATTCAAGTCGGCAGTCATGGGCGACCCCTTTCGAGTTGATGAGATGGAGCAGGGAAAGGCACGACTACCGCCGCGAGGTGTTGACCGTTCCTGCGCTGGTAATCCTTGCGCCACAGCCTGGCCATGCCAAAGATCGGTTCCATCTGCTCCAGGGTGTTGGCTTCATACCAGCGACCATTCGGGGCAATGAGCCGGTCCCCGTGCACCGTCCAGCCTTCCCAAGCCTTGCCCGGCAGCGTGTAGCCCTTGAGAATGCGCAGCATGCGGAACGCCATCCACGGAATCCGGGCGCCCCCGGTTTCCCAGTTCTGAATGGTACGCACCGAGACCGCCAGCAAGTCGGCAGCCTGTTTGCGGGTAAGGTCGGAGAATCGCCGCAGATCGCGGAAATCCTCGGGGCAGACATAGCGTCCATGAGGGTGAAATCTGCTCATAATTGAGCCCCCCTGAATTTTTGCGATTGTTTATGTATCAGGAATAAATTTTTGGCTCGGGACGGCCCTTTAATATTTATTCCAAAACGATACATAATAACAAGAACGGAAAGAGCAATTTTCAGGCCACCGCGCGCGCTACGCGCGCACAGTGACCTAAAAATCATGTCTATCCAGCCTTGCAAGCAGCCGAGGCTATTCCCGAAACCATTCCGCCTTTGCCGTGCCTGATATTCGCATAATGTATAGCACGGCAACCCCGAATCCATTGGTTTTCAAAGGATTGGAGGGCATTTTTAATGCTGGTTTTGGACTGTATAATCATACCGAGTTTTTGCATGTTCATGATTTTCCGATCTCCTGTAAAGTGATTTTTGCGAATCATTCCGCGCTCCCTGCCGACTTGGGTCGGCCCCGCTTGGGCTTGCACTGACGTTTTAACAGCGGCCCACGCGTCCCGATGATGAAGCGGTAGGGGTAGGCCACCTCCCAATAGCCGTTAGCCCCTGCACGGCCCTCTAAACGCTTCGCAGCAAGCAACGACCGGATACGCCTGGGCGTGACGTTCCAGTCCTTGGCCACAAACGACACCGGCACGTAGTGGCTCGGGTTCAGCGTGCCGGCAGGGCTGCCTGTCGTCGCGCAGCCCGGCAGCTTGGCCGGCCGGTCCTCGCGCACCTGGCGCGCAAACGGACTGCCGCGCTTGGGTCGGGACTTCGCCCCAGCCGCAGGGGCGGCAGGCTGTGGCCTGCTCGCTCCCTGCGCGGCCGGAGCTTCCGGAAGATACACGCCAGGCAAAACCAAAACCAGCTTGCCAGGGAAAGCAGGCTTGCCGTTCCGGCCGCTTTTCTGATCAGCCTGCGGCAGACCAGCAGACAGCCCATGCGGGCTAGTGCCAACGTCAAAACCGGTTTCCCGTTTCATCGAACACCCCCCGCCTGGGAAACTTTCGCATGCGAAACATTTTCACTTTCGCATGAGGTCGGGAAGGGCAGCACCCTGGCTGCAGGCCGGTGCTGCCTACGCAGATAATCCGCGCGCCACAGCCGCGCCATGGCATAGACGCGCTCGAACTGCTCCAGGTAAGCCGCATCGAACCAGTGACCGTTTGGCGCAATGATCCGGTCACCGTGGATCGACCAGCCGTCCCAGGCTTTCCCAGGCATCGCGTAGCCGGTGAGAATGCGCAGCATGCGGAAAGCCAGCCAGGGAATCCGCGCGCCGCCGGTCTCCCAGTTCTGGATCGTGCGGCCCGTGACATCGAGCAGGTCGGCAGCCTGTTTCCGGGTCAGGTCGGCGCGGTGCCGCATGTCCTGGAAGTCCTGCGGCTCGATCCACGGGCGAACACCTTTGCGGCGGCTCATGGATACCTCCCGGTAATCAGCTTGGCAGGCGGATAGACGAACCATTTGCGCGTCAACGGATGCTTGCGCGCACCGATGATGCGACCGATCCGTGCGTACCGCATCAATGCCTTTTCAGACACGCCGGTAAGCTCGGAGAAACGGCGAAGGCTCATGCCTTCCTGCTGGTGTCGGACGGGTAGCAAAATGCTCATGATGGCCTCCGCATCATTTGCTCAAGCCGAGAGCGCAGACCGGAGCTAACACCGATCCATTCAGACAGACGATGCAGACCAAGCCAAAAACTCCACCGGACAAGCTTGATGCACGCGAACCAGTACAGCGAATTCAGCTCACGCATGGCGACCTCCGCAAAAGTCGGAATAGTTGTTTTGAGAATTACGCAGCAAATCCGCCGCAAAGCGAACAGCGGCGCGGGTTTGATGGGTGGAATAGTATTTCCTCCAAAGTCGGAACAGTATTTTTTCAGGGAGCAAAACCGCTGGAAGCGGCAAGCCATAAGGCTTGGCGAGGTTTTTCAGCGGTGTTTCCCAGTCCCAAATTGGGACTGATTGGCTACGTGTTACCCCAGAAGAACAATTAATTAATTCGTCGAGCAGGGCGCGATCGTAGAATCGCCGTTCTGTAAAATGCCGTTCTGTAAAATGCCGAACCAGACCGCGAACCGTTCCAACTTGGCCGCCTCTGATATTCGCATAATGTATATTATGTCAAACTTAGGCAGTAAATGAAGTATGAACTTAATTAACTGCTGACACCGTTCTGGCAGGCCAACTACACCCGCTTCATGTCATGCCACTTGCAGGCAATGACCGAACTCCCGATCACAGTCTGGTCGAACGCGTTACCGGTTTGGTTGCAGAAGCCTTATTGCAGTTTAAAATTAAACAACTGGTTAAGGAGATATATCTGTCCCCTTATTCAGTGAAATACGAGAATAATCCCGAGACATTTTCGACAATGCCTGTGCATGGGTAGGCTGAATCTGATCCCATGAAAAGCGCCATTCCCAGCTGCCATCCGATTGTCCTGGCAAGTTCATGCGATGTTCGCTGGACAGCCCGAGCACATCCTGCATGGTAAATACCACGATATTGGCAGCGGAATCGGAAATTGCACGCATCATGACCCAGTGTATGTCATGACCGTCAGTGTGCAGATAATCTTCGGCAAAAGCCTTTTCATGCGCGGATAGCGTTGCCCACCAGCCCAGGATGGTATCGTTGTCATGTGTTCCTGTGTAGGCAATCGAGTTGGGTACATAATGGTGCGGTAGGAAGATGTTTTTTTCCCCATCTCCGAACGCGAACTGAAGAATACGCATGCCCGGAAGTGAAAATTTGTCACGCAACTCCACCACGTCAGGTGTGATCACACCCAGATCTTCCGCAATAATGGGCAGATGTGGAAAGACCTTAACAAATGCTTCAAACAGCTTTTCACCCGGCCCAGTCACCCATTTGCCGTGAATTGCGTTGGGTGCATCTGCCGGTATTTCCCAATATGCGACAAACCCGCGGAAATGATCGATACGCACTAGGTCGACCAACGTCAGGGCGTGGCCGAGCCGCGCGATCCACCAGGCGTAGCCGGTGCTTTCGTGGATATTCCAGCGGTATTGCGGATTGCCCCAGAGCTGTCCTGTTTCACTGAAATAATCCGGTGGAACACCAGCCACGAAAAGTGGACGCCCATTTTCGTCCAGTTCGAACAGTTCCTGATGTGCCCAGACATCCGCGCTTTGACAGGACACAAAAATCGGGATGTCGCCGATGATCTTGACGCCGTGTTCATTGGCATACAGGCGCAAGTCCGACCACTGCCGCGCAAAACACCACTGGCAGAACTTCCAGAATCCAATTTCTTCCGCATTTGCCGATGCAAATTGGCGCAGCGCCTGCTGTTCCCTTTTTACCAGTTCCATGGGCCACAGGCTCCAATAACGCCAGTTTTCGTGCTCGGCAATGGTCATGAACAGCGAATAGTCGTCCAGCCATGCGCTTTCGGCTATGCAAAATTCCGTATATGACCGGTGCATGTCATCATGAGCCGTGGCGAAGAAGCACTTGGCTGCACGGCGCAGTCGCTCAATACGGTATGGCCGCAACAGTGTGTAATCCACTCGCCCCGGCCGAAATCCAGGATGTGGCGTCAGATCTTCCGGAGTGAGCCATCCTTTTGCTGACAATTCTGTCAGGTCGATAAGCAGGATACTGCCGGCAAATGCGGACATGCTCATGTAAGGTGAGTTGCCATGCCCGATTTCACCGAGCGGCAGAACCTGCCAATAACTCTGGCCGGCACTGACCAGCCAATCGACAAACCGGTATGCATCAGGTCCGAAATCGCCCGCACCGAACGCGCCTGGCAGCGATGTCGGGTGCAACAATATACCGCTGGCGCGATCCGTCAACATAATGAGAAATTTTTCAGTAACACGAATTATTCTTATTCAGAGGCACGGCGCATCGCACCACCGGCTTCCGGAGACCCGCTGCCCTGGCTGATTGGCTCAGACAAGTTCAACGGGGCGGGCAATTTCAACAGGCGATACAATTCGGTCAAATTATGGCGAAACAAGTGGTCGAAGCTGGCGACTGAATGTGAAGGGTTATAGTCACCGAACCACCAAAACCAATCCGAACTTTCACACGAACAAAGCTGCTTCTCGGCGGCCACTTGTTCCGCATTGCTGAGCCGGTCACTGGACATGACCAAGTCGTAACTCTGCTTTGCAACGCACAGCAGATCCCAAGCATGATTCTTGTCCTTGGAGCCTATCCAGGTTGCGAAATTACCGTAAACCCAGCTTCCAGCGACAATGCTGGGCAAGGAGCGTTTCTTCGCGCTAGCCGGATTTGTCAAGCTGGCTTCCAGATAGCCGCTGTAAGTGTTGGTGTGGATATGGGGGGCTTTCTCAAGCTCCGCATAGAGTTCGTCGAGGAAATAATAGCCATTGTACGGATAATATTCCCACGCGTTCTCACCGTCGAGAATGACGCTGACTACCGGCGTTTCTTCAGCCGGTGCGTGCTGGGCAATCTCTGTGATCTGCGCGACAAAATGCGCGGCCGCATCGTTGCCGCTCCAGCGTGAATACTCGAAACCGATCAAATCAGACAATCGGTCATCGCGGAAAAAACAATTCAAGCCGTCCGCCCCTGATTCCAGTTGATAGGGGCGGTACAGGTATGTCAAGGTATCCGGAACAGGTTGTTCCATTTTATGCAAGCTATTGACCAATACGCCCTCCCCACTGGCCACCCAGCGGCAACCTTTGGCGGCAAATACTTCCAGTGTTTCGGTTGATATTGCTCCTTCTGCGGGCCACATCCCCTGCGGATCGGATCCAAAACGCGCGCGGTGGCTGTTCTTCGCAGACTCGATTTGGGCCGCCACGCGCAGCTTGCCCTTGGGGTAATGCGGCGAAATAGGTAAAGGCGCCTCGGGCATCGCTTCCTTGCTGCTCATGAAATCGATCAGCAGCGGCGCAAGCGGATGATAATGGGGTGTCGCTGAAATCTCGATTTGGCCTGATTCAGCCAGTTTGCGATAACGTGGAATGATGCCGCTGATCAGTTCGCCGATAAGGTCGAATAACTGTTTCCGGTCTTCAAAACTGAAGTCTTGGCCCTTGCTCATCAATCTCGCCACCAGGGCGTGTTCGCGGCGCACGCTCTCGCCGCACCAGGCCAGGTGATACCAGGTGAGCAAGTCATCCAAATACTGATCCGACAGATAGGACAAAGCCGATTCGCTCTCGGCTTGTAGCAGATTGTACAGTTCCCATAAACGATTATATGCAGGAAATGGAGCAATCATTTTGGTGTGATTGCTGCGGAAGCATGCATCGAATGCCAATTGCCGTTCAGGCGCGGAAAGGCCGGAAGAATTAACATGCATAAGCAGGCGCAACAATGGGTCGCGCAATTTTCCGGTGTCGAACTGGTCTGCGTAATCTTCCAGTTGGTCGAGCAGTATGGGCACAAAATTCACCACCGCGCGGACTTTCGGATGCCGCTCCAGATGATAGGCCATGTCGGTGTAATCCTTGATGGCGTGCAAATAGGCCCACGGCAACACGAAATCGCCGCTGGCATAATCGCGGTAATCAGGCTGGTGCATGTGCCAGAGAAAAACTAGATCAACGGTTTTATTCATCTATTGGGATTCGAGGCCGTGCCCGGCGGCAGCGAGTAATATTAATCAGCGAAATTGATGTGTCTTTTGCCCCAGCATTTCCGGGGTGATCAGCGTCACGCCGTTCGGGGTGACATGAAAGCGCTTGCGGTCTTCTTCCTGATTGATCCCGACGACCAGGCCGTCCGGGATCTTGCAGTTCTTGTCCACAATTACCCGTTTCAACGTGACATCGCGGCATATATCTACATTCGGCAGCAATATCGAATCCTCGATGGTGCAATATCCATTCACCCGCACATCGGAAAAAAGCAGCGAGCGCCGCACCACCGAACCGCTCACTATGCATCCCCCTGAAACCAGCGAGTCGATAGCCATGCCGCGACGGCCTTCCTCGTCAAATACGAATTTCGCCGGGGGCAATTGTTCCTGGTGCGTCCAGATCGGCCAATCCTGATCGTACATGTTCAGGTCCGGGATAACTTTGGTCAGCTCCATATTGGCTTCCCAATAGGAATCAACGGTTCCGACATCGCGCCAATAGGGCACGTTGTCATCTCCCATCCCGACACAGCTTTGTTCAAAACTTTGCGCAAACACATGATATTTTTTGATCATGTGGGGAATCAAGTCCTTGCCAAAATCATGGCTCGAATGCCTGTCGTCGGCATCGCGTATCAATTGCTCATAGAGGAACTTGGCATTGAACACATAGATACCCATGCTGGCCAGACACATGCCGGGCTTGTCAGGGATGGTTGCCGGGTTGGAAGATTTCTCGGTAAATTCGACCACGCGGGAATGTTCGTCAACACGCATCACACCGAAAGCGACTGCATCGGCGACCGGCACTTCGAGACAGGCTACAGTCATGTCGGCTTTGCTCTCGACATGAAAGGCGAGCAACTTGCCGTAATCCATCTTGTAAACATGATCACCGCCCAGTACCAGAATAAAGTCGGGATTCGTTGAGCGCAAAATATCGAGATTCTGGAACACCGCATCTGCGGTACCTTGATACCAGTGGCTTTCATCAACACGTTGCTGTGCCGGCAACAGGTCGATAAACTCTCCAAACTGCCCGTTCAGAAACGACCAACCGCGTTGAATATGCTGGATCAGGCTGTGCGATTTGTATTGTGTCGCCACGCCAATATGGCGGATGCCGGAATTCACGCAATTGGACAGCACGAAATCAATGATGCGGAACTTGCCGCCAAAAGGCACGGCCGGTTTGGCACGCCAGTCGGTGAGCTGGTGAAGACGGCTGCCGCGCCCTCCAGCCAATACCATCGCATAGGTATTTTTGGTGATACGACTGACGAAACGCGGAGCAGGACTATCTACAGCAACGTGATATTTTTTTTGCAGATAACCCAGCTCGGCGTTCATTTGATGCTCCTGATAAACTTCATAGAGTAAGGCCATTATCGTTTACAATTGCCCGACTAGACAAGATATATGAGGTAATTTGTGGACAAGCAGATCGAGTCATTGCTGCAGACCCGTCTTTATGACCCATTCGGTTTGCTCGGCCTGCACCATGAAGGGTCAGAGTGGGTCATCCGCACATTCGAGCCTCATGCAACCCAAGTCGCCCTGGTCAGCAAAAGCGCCAGCGAAGTGCTCAAGCGCATACACCCGTCGGGGATATTTGAATGGCGTGGCAAGGCGGAGCCGTCCCTTCCCTACCGTTTTTGCATTAATTACGGCAGCGTGACCCATGAAATATTTGATCCCTATCAGTTCCCCTCAACCATTTCCCAACAGGACCTGTATTTGTTCAGCGAGGGTAATTTGCGCCAGGGTTATCGAATGCTTGGCTCGCATGACGTTGAAATAAATGGGGTAAAAGGTGTCAGGTTTGCGGTTTGGGCGCCCAATGCGGAAAGGGTCAGCGTGGTGGGTGAATTCAACCAGTGGGATGGCCGGCTACACCCGATGCGTTCACTGGGCTCGAGCGGAGTCTGGGAATTATTCCTCCCTGAAATCAGGCAAGATGCACTTTACCGCTATGAGATACGCAACCGTGAATCCGGCCAACTGTTGACCAAAACCGACCCCTATGCCCAGGGTTATGAATTGCGTCCCGGCACTGCAGCACTCGCCGCGACAGCCCACCGGCACAAGTGGCAAGACGCAGCGTGGTTGGAACAACGCGGTCAATGGGACTGGCTGCATGGCGCGATCAATATTTATGAAATGCATGCCGGTTCGTGGAAGCGCCATCCGGACGGCCGTTTCTATACCTACAACGAACTGGCAACCGATCTTGTGCCTTACGTCAAGGGCATGGGCTACACGCACATCGAACTCATGCCGATTTCCGAACACCCTCTGGATGAATCGTGGGGGTATCAGGCTACCGGGTATTTTGCCGCTACCAGCCGTTTTGGTTCTGCAGACGAATTGCGCAATCTCGTCGACACCTGTCATCAGGCAGGCATCGGCGTGATCCTCGATTGGGTGCCGGCCCATTTCCCGCAGGACAGCTGGGCGCTGGCGCGCTTCGACGGCACGGCGCTGTATGAACACCAGGACCCGCGTCTCGGGTTTCATGAGGACTGGGGAACGTATATATTCAACTTCGGGCGCAATGAGGTTAAGTCATTCCTGATGTCCAGCGCGCATTTCTGGCTGTCCGAATTTCACTTTGACGGACTGCGCGTGGATGCGGTCGCCTCCATGTTGTATCTCGATTATTCGCGCAAGCCGGGTGAATGGATACCCAACAAATACGGCGGTCGCGAGAACCTTGAGGCGGTGGCGTTCCTTCGCGAGATGAACATCATGGTGCATGACGAATTTCCCGGCGCCCTGACCATGGCAGAAGAGTCCACTGCATGGCCGGGGGTGTCGCGCCCGGTTTATCTGGGCGGCTTGGGATTCTCGATCAAATGGAACATGGGCTGGATGAACGACACGCTGAGCTACTTCCGCCATGACCCGGTGCATCGCCGCTACCACCACAACGAACTCACCTTCGGCCAGCTTTACGCCTATACCGAAAACTTTGTGCTGCCGTTTTCCCATGACGAGGTCGTTCATGGCAAAGGTTCGCTGTTATCGAAAATGCCCGGCGATGCCTGGCAGAAATTCGCCAACCTGCGTTTGCTGCTGACTTACCAGATGACCTGCCCGGGGAAAAAACTTAACTTCATGGGAAACGAAATTGCCCAGGGTCGCGAATGGCAATCCCGGTGGGAATTGGAATGGTGGCAATTGGGCGAAGAGCTGCATCGCGGCATGCAAAATCTGACCCACGACCTTAACCGGCTGTACAGCAAGCTGCCGGCGCTGCACGACCAGGATTTTCAGCAGGATGGTTTTTCGTGGATAGACTGCAACGATGCGGAAAAATCCGTACTGTCCTACCAGCGTCGCGCACGGGACGGTTCCAGCGCCATCATCGCGTTGAATCTGACACCCGTGCCGCGCAACCACTATCGCATCGGCCTGCCCGTGCAAGCCAGATATCGTGAAGTGTTGAACAGCGATTCGCAGTATTACGCGGGCACCAACATCGGCAATGCCGGATTGATCAATGCGGAAGCGATTCCGTGGATGGGGCTGCCCTACTCTGCCGAGATTGCACTGCCACCACTGGCCGGCATCATTCTGGTGCCGGAAGCATGATTCCTTGCTGTTGATTTGAACTGATCAAAATGTCAAAACTTACCCAATCGGCTGCCTGGCAAGCGCTCATCGCACATTACGCGATCATCAAGCCACTCCAGATGCGCCAAATGTTTCTCGATGACCCGGCGCGCTTTGACAAGTTTTCTTTGCGGTTCGACATAACCAGCGACTTGGCCGGTGTTGTTGGGCAGCCTGGTCGAATGGCCAATGGTTCCATCAACCTTCTTTTCGATTACTCCAAGAATCGGATCAACAGCGAAACCATCAAATTGCTGGTTGCACTGGCGGAGCAGTCCGGATTGCAGCCACACATCGACAGCATGTTCGCGGGTGAGAAGATCAATTCCACCGAACACCGCGCCGCCCTCCATACCGCATTGCGCAACCGCTCGGACCGTCCGGTGCGGGTGGACGGCAAAGACGTGATGCCGGATGTCCGTCGGGTGCTGGGATTGATGCGCAACTTCTCCGATGCGGTGCGCAGCGGCAAGCATACCGGCCACACCGGCAAGGCGATCCGCGACATTGTCAATATCGGCATCGGGGGCTCGGATCTTGGCCCGATGATGGTTTGCGAAGCGCTCAAGCCTTATGCAAGGGAAAATCTGCGCGCGCATTTTGTATCCAATGTGGATGCCACACAATTGGTTGAAACCCTGAAACAACTTGATGCCGAAACCACCCTGTTCATCGTCAGTTCGAAAACGTTTACCACCCAGGAAACCCTGACCAATGCCCGTTCCGCACGGGCATGGCTGGTCGCGAAACTGGGTGACGAGCAGGCCGTGGCCAAACATTTCGCCGCCGTTTCCACCAATATTGATGCCACCGCCCAATTCGGCATCAATCCGCAAAATGTGTTCGAGTTCTGGGATTGGGTGGGCGGACGTTATTCGCTGTGGTCGGCCATCGGTTTACCCATCGCTTTGTATCTTGGCATGGACCGGTTCGAGGAAATGCTGGGCGGTGCCTACGCGATGGACGAACATTTCCGTACCGCACCGCCGGACAAAAATATTCCGGTGCTGATGGGCCTGCTCGGCATCTGGTATGGCAACTTCTTCGCAACGGGAACCAATGCGGTGTTGCCTTACGATCAATACCTGCACCGCTTCCCCGCCTACCTGCAACAATTGGAGATGGAAAGCAACGGCAAGCGCGTGGATCGTGACGGCAACGCCGTGGATTACGACACCGGAATGGTCATGTGGGGGGAGCCCGGCACCAACGGCCAGCACGCCTTCTACCAGCTCATTCATCAGGGCACGCGCATGATACCGGCGGATTTCCTTGCCCCGCTGCACAGCCAGAATCCGCTCGGCGAACACCACAACATCCTGCTCGCCAACTGTTTTGCACAGACCGAGGCACTGATGGTCGGCAAGACCGATGCTGAAGCGCGCGCCGAGCTGGAAGCGCAAGGCATGCATGGCGGGGCCCTGGAGGCCCTGTTGCCGCACAAGGTGTTTCCCGGCAACAAACCGACCAATACCCTGCTGTTCGACAAGCTCGATCCGCACACGCTGGGCATGCTGATTGCGATCTATGAGCACAAGGTGTACGTGCAAAGCGTGGTGTGGAATATCAACCCGTTCGACCAATGGGGCGTGGAGCTGGGCAAACAACTGGCGGGCAAAATCCTGCCGGAATTGCACGACGGTACGTCAACGAACAGGCATGATCCCTCGACCAGCGGATTGATCGGTTATTACCGCAATCATCGCTAATTTATCGGGCCCGGTCTTCAAGCGGGGCTTGGTTCCATTCCAAGATCTTCTGCATAGGGTTTGCTGGGGTATTGGAACGCGATCGGCCCGTCCGGCTCCGCATGAATGAATTGCCGGACAAAAGGGTCATTCGAGCCGGTCATTTCCGCAACGTCGCCAGATGCAACCACGACGCCGTCTTGAATAAAATACACATAATCGACAATTTTGAGCGACTCGGACAGATCGTAGGTCACGACAACAGAGGTTACGCCCAGCGCGTCATTCAGCTTGCGGATCAGGTTGGCGATGGTGTTCAGTGAAATGGGGTCGAGTCCGGCGAACGGTTCGTCGTAGATGATCAGCGCGGGATCGGTGGCGATCGCCCGTGCCAGCGCAACGCGGCGTTCCATGCCGCCCGACAACTCACCCGGCATCAGGTCGCGCGCATTGCGCAAACCCACAGCCTGGAGCTTCATCAATACCAGGTCGTGGATCAATTCTTCAGGCAGATTGGTGTGCTCGCGCATCGGAAAGGCAAGATTGTCATAGACCGACATGTCGCTGAACAAGCCGCTTACCTGAAACATCATGCCCATCTCCAGGCGTATCTTGTAAAGTTCATCGTTATCGAGTTCGTGGACCACCCTGCCCATGAATTTCACGGAACCGCGCGATGGGCGCAACTGACCGCCGAAGTGGCGCAGCAATGTGGACTTGCCGCATCCGCTGACACCGAGGATACCGACGATTTTGCCGCGCGGGATGGTGAGATTGATCCCTTTCAGGACCTCCCGCTTGCCATAGGCGAAATGGAGATCGTCAACCTCAATGATGTTTTCCGGCGTTTGACTCAATATCTTTCACTCCTGTGGCGGCGCTTCATACGTTAAAATACTGTCACTGACTGGTTGTCCAAGCCGGTGCATCCGGAATTGTAATCCTCATCTCTTCGACCACGCCACCTAATTCATCCATGACATCCCGTTCGGCCCAACAGATACTGCATGATGTGTTCGGTTACGCCGCCTATCGGGGCGAACAGCAGGCGATCGTCGAACATGTCGTTGCGGGTGGGGATGCACTGGTGCTGATGCCGACCGGCGGCGGAAAATCACTGTGTTATCAGATCCCCGCGCTGCTGCGCCCGGGTACGGGCATCGTGGTTTCGCCGCTGATCGCGCTGATGCAGGACCAGGTGGACGCGTTGCGTTTGCTCGGCGTGAAAGCCGCTTTCCTCAATTCAAGCATTAATGCCGATGCGGTTCGCGAAGTTCAGGGACAACTGCTGCGCGGCGAACTCGATCTGCTCTATGTCGCACCGGAACGTCTGCTGATGCCCGGCTTTCTCACCCTGCTGGAACAGGCCCAGGAAACTTCAGCCATTGCGCTGTTCGCCATAGACGAAGCACATTGCGTTTCGCAATGGGGGCATGATTTCCGCCCCGAATACCGTGCGCTGACGGTTTTGCACGAACGTTTTCCCGAGGTGCCGCGTATCGCGCTGACAGCGACCGCCGATACACCGACTCGCGGCGAGATTGTCGAGCGCTTGGCACTGGAACAGGCACGCCAATTCGTATCCAGCTTCGATCGCGCCAACATTCGCTACATCGTTACGCAAAAACATAATGTTCGCAATCAGTTGCAATCATTTATTAAGAAGGAACATAAAAATGATGCGGGCATCGTTTATTGCCTGTCGCGCAAAAAAGTCGATGAGACTGCCGCATGGCTTAAAGAAAAGGGTTGGGATGCGCTCCCTTATCACGCGGGACTCGATACCGTGACACGCAGCAGGAACCAGAGTCGCTTCCTGCGCGAAGAAGGTGTGGTGATGGTGGCGACCGTGGCATTCGGTATGGGCATCGATAAACCCAATGTGCGCTTCGTCGCGCATCTCGACCTGCCCAAAAGCATGGAAGGCTATTATCAGGAAACCGGCCGCGCCGGTCGCGACGGCCTGCCCGCCAACGCCTGGCTGGCCTATGGTCTGGGCGACGTGGTAGCGATGCGTCAGATGATCGATAAAGGCGAGGCACCCGAAGAACGCAAGCGCCTGGAACGACAAAAGCTCGACGCCCTGCTCGGCTACTGCGAGTCCACCACCTGCCGTCATCAGACCGTGCTGCGCTATTTCGGCGAACAGCATCCGGGCAACTGCGGCGAGTGCGACAATTGCCTGGAACCGGTAGAAACCTGGGATGCGTCACAGGCTGCGCAAAAGGCGCTGTCCTGTGTATACCGTACCGGACAGCGCTTCGGCGCGGGACATTTGAGCGATGTGCTGATGGGCAAGTCCACCGAGCGGGTCGAAAAATTCAATCACCATGCACTCTCCACATTTGGCATCGGCAAGGAATTGAACGCCGCGCAATGGAGCAGCGTGTATCGCCAACTGGTGGCGGGCGGCCAGCTTGAAGCGGACAGCGCAGCCTATGGCGGACTCAAACTCACCACAGCCGCGCGCCCGATACTGCGCGGTGAACTATCGCTTTGGCTGCGCCGCGATGCCGAACCGGCCATAAGAAATACCGGGCGCAAGGTGCAACGTGGCGAACCTTATGCCCAGGGCAATAGCAGGTTAAACGAACCCTTCGCCGGAGCGAATGACGATCCCCTGTGGCTCGCCCTCAAAGCCAAGCGTACCGAACTGGCACGCCAACAAGGGGTGCCGCCCTATGTCATTTTCCACGACAGCACGCTGATGGACATGCTCAGCCGCCGACCCGCCACGCTGGATGAGATGGCCGAGGTCAGCGGTGTCGGACAAGCCAAGCTGGAGCGCTACGGGGAAGAATTTCTGGCTATCCTGAAGTGATTCGTTTCAGCCGGTATGGCATGCACAGGAGCCGGCGGCACCGAGCACATCAATGTCTGTCGGATGCGTCAGGGGATTGCACGCTTGGCTGATTATCGCTTATCCTGAGTTTACAAGAACTGGAATCCGGGTCGGCATGTTCTCATCTTCCATTACATTATGAAAACAGAGCAACAACTTCCGCACGACCTTGCGTATCGCCTTCGACTGCTGGATGTTCTGGACCGGGTTACACAAGTCGGTCTTGCCAGCGAGAACATGGACGATGTGATGCGCGGTGTGCTGGATCTGGTGCTTGAGGTTTTCAATGCGGACCGGGCCTGGTTCGTGTTTCCCTGCGATCCGAATGCCGCAAGCTGGAAGGTTCCGCTCGAACGCACACGGCCGGCATGGCCGGGCCTGTTGGCCAGGGGTGTCCATATACCGATGGACAGCGGCGTATCCGACACATTCAGCGAATTGCTCGCATCCAGTGGTGCGATCCAGTATGGCCCCAATACCGATCATCCGATACCACCGCTAAGCGAGGAACAATTCTCCGTCAAGTCGCAGCTGCAGATTGCGCTACGACCGAAAACCGGTAATGCCTGGGTATTCGGACTGCACCATTGTGAACGCGCAGTGATCCATGACCAGGACGATTTGCAACTGTTTACGTCGCTGGCACACCGCATTTCCGACACGCTGAGCGTCTTTATTTCCACCCAGCAACTGCGCGACAGTGAAGAACGCTGGAAATTCGCCCTGGAAGGTGCAGGAGAAGGTGTGTGGGACTGGAATCCCAAGACCGATGAAGCCATGTTTTCCAAGCGCTGGAAAGAAATGATTGGCTATGCCGAGGATGAATTTCCGGATAAGGGAGCCGCATGGGTAGATCATCTGCATCCTGATGACAAGGATCGTGTTTTGTCGTTAGTCCATGATTACTTGGCGGGCAAGCAACCCCTGCTTGCCGCCGAGTTTCGCATGCGTTGCAAGGACGGTTCCTGGAAATGGGTATCGTCCAGGGGAAAGCTGGTCAGCCTTGATGCGAATGGGAATCCATTGCGGATAATCGGTATACACATGGACATCAGCGATCGCAAGCTGGACGAACAACAGCTGAAAATTGCCGCCATCGCTTTCGAAGCCCAGGAAGGCATCATGATCACCGACACCGATAACGTGATCCTTCGGGTAAACCATTCTTTCACCAACATCACCGGTTACATGGCAGAAGAAGTCATCGGCCAAAACCCCAGGATACTTGCGTCCGGCCGTCATGATGCCGACTTTTTTGCGGCAATGTGGAAGGACATTCAGTCCAACGGCGGTTGGGATGGTGAAATCTGGAATCGGCGCAAGAGCGGCGAGGTCTACCCGGAACGGCTTACCATCACGGCAGTGAGGGACGCTAACGGTATCGTCACGAATTACGTTGCCACCATCGTCGACTTCACCATGAACAAGGAGTCGGAAAAAAAGATCAAGCGAATGGCGTTCTACGACCAGCTCACCCTGCTCCCCAATCGCCAGCTGCTGATAGACCGGCTCAAGCATGCATTGTCATCCAGTTCACGCAGCGGCAAAACAGGGGCACTGCTGTTTATCGACCTGGATAATTTCAAGAACCTCAACGACACTCTCGGCCACCACATCGGTGATTTGCTGCTGCAACAGGTAGCGCAACGGCTGGAGACCTGCGTGCGTGAAGGCGACACCGTATCCCGTTTTGGCGGCGACGAGTTTGTGGTCTTGCTGGAAAACCTGAGTGAGCATGCCGCTGAATCGTTGGTACAGACAGAAACTATCGGCGAGAAATTTCTTGCCACGCTCAACAAGCCATATAAGCTTGACGAGTATGAATACCACTGCACTTCCAGTATTGGCGTCACATCCTTTATCGGCCATCAGCTTTCTCCCGAAGTGATCCTCAAACAAGCCGACAGTGCCATGTACCAGGCCAAGCATGCCGGCCGCAATGCCCTGCACTTCTTCGATCACAAGGAAAACTGATTGGCAGAAGTTCCGCCAAGGCAAACTGTTCCGAATTGATCATCGAGTGGCCGTCGTTACTTTTACGCGCTCACACGGCCATTGCCAGGTTATCGATCACCCGGAACTTGCACAATAAAGCGAAACTGAAGGTAAACTTCGCACCGTGAACACGCCAATGACACAGACCATAACCCCAGGTTCCTATTTGCTGGGCGAAGATGACTATGATGAAATGCTGGATAGTCAGGGGCAGGTGCGACCCCATTGGTCCGCTCTGATGCGGGAGATGGAAAAGCTTGGCTGCAAAGAGATGGAGCTGCGGCGCTTGGAAGCGCTCAAGCTGCTGCACGAGAATGGCGTCACTTACAATGTATACGGGGATTCAGGCGGCTCCAGTCGTCCCTGGCAACTGGACCCCGTGCCGATGATGATCTCCGGCAAAGAATGGAACGATGTGGAAGCGGGCCTGCTGCAGCGCGCTGAATTGCTGAACATGATTCTGGCTGATATTTATGGCCCCCGGGAACTCACCAAAAAAAATCTCCTGCCGCATGAGTTGATTTACAACCACGGCGGATTCCTGCGCGCTTGCGATCAGGTCAAGTTGACCGGCCATCACCAGCTGATACTTTACGCGGCAGACCTCGCGCGCGGACCGGACCAAAAGCTTTGGGTAGTCAGCGATCGTACCCAGGCACCGTCGGGCGCGGGTTACGCCCTGGAGAATCGCGTTGCTGTATCACGTGTGATGCCTAATATATTCCGCTACTCCAAGACGCGCCGGCTGGCAAACTTCTTCAAGTTGATGCATGCGGGACTGGCTGCGATCGCGCCACCCCATGCAGAGTCTCCGCGTATTGTGTTGCTGACTCCGGGGCCGTTCAGCGAAACCTACTTCGAACACGCTTATCTGGCTTCTTTTCTTGGCTATCCGCTGGTACAGGGCGACGACCTTACGGTACGCGATGGTTATGTCTGGCTGAAATCGCTGACCGGGTTGAAACGTGTGGACGTCATCATTCGCCGTGTGGACGACACGTACTGTGACCCGCTTGAACTGCGCGCGGATTCCCGGTTGGGTGTGACCGGTTTACTGGAAGTTGCCCGGCGCGGCAACGTGGCCATCGCCAACCCGCTGGGCAGCAGCATTCTGGAAAACCCGGGCATCCAGCCTTTCCTTCCGGGGATAGCCAAGCACTTCCTCGGTGAGACACTTAAATTGCAGTCTGCGGCCACCTGGTGGTGCGGCCAGCCGCTGGAGATGGATTATGTGCTGGCCAACCTTGACAAACTGGTCATCAAACCGATTTACCGCGCCCACGGGACCGACCCGGTATTGGGCCATCTGCTCAGCAAGGCGAAACTGGCCGAATTGCGCGAACGCATTCGTGCCAACCCCGCCTTTTATGTCGGACAGGAACATGTCAGCTTTTCTACCGCACCCTGTGTTACCCCGCAGGGCTTCGAGCCGCGCAAGGTGATGCTGCGTTGTTTTGCCGCAGCGGGACGAAATGGCTACGAGATCATGCCGGGCGGATTGAGCAGCAGCGCGCCGGAAAAAGGCGATATGCTGATCTCCGGACGGACTGGCAGTATCAGCAAAGATACCTGGGTGATCGCATCCGAGCCAGAGATGAAATATGAAACCGCCAGGAACATCGGCGCATCGGCAATCAGCGGGAACGAGCATGCCTTGCCCAGCAGGGCTGCGGATAACATCTACTGGGTCGGGCGCTATGCCGAGCGGGCCGAAGACAGTATTCGTTTGCTGCGCGCAACCGTAAAAAAATTGTACATCAACCCGAATAATGATGATCCGGATTACCAGGAGAGCCTGCATTGCCTGTTGCGCGCGATTACCAATCTGACCGGCACCTGGCCTGGTTTTCTGGATGAAGAAGATCATGCTGTTTTGTTGCAGTCGCCGGAATCCGAGCTCATTTCCGTTACCCTGGATGAGCAGCGTAACGGAAGCATCGCCAATCTGCTGCGGCATCTGGTGCGGACCGGTTACGCGGTGCGGGATCTCTGGTCCGCAGATATCTGGCGCGTTATCGACGATATCGATGAGCATCTCGCCCAGCCTCAGCAACTCGGTGAAAATGCGCTGTGGAAATTGCAGGAACTCATGGATCGCCAAATCACCACATTGAGTGCTTTCAGCGGCCTGTCCATGGAAAACATGACGCGCGGCAACGGCTGGCTGTTTCTCGATATCGGTCGCCGCCTGGAACGCGCAATGCTGATTATC
>Ga0307376_10001191_pt1 | contig 28856 bp, 26 predicted proteins | sample TR2MG_FD_202536 | JGI IMG/M metagenome (GOLD analysis project Ga0307376, IMG submission 202536) | Soil microbial communities from Risofladan, Vaasa, Finland - TR-2 | ecosystem: Environmental > Terrestrial > Soil > Coastal area > Acid sulfate soil | place: Finland: Risofladan, Vaasa | collected...
TCGTGTAGAATGCTTCACTTGAAAGGCCTCCTTGCCGGCGGGTGTTGTTCTCTATCAAACTACAGTATACCGCCGCTTGAAGGCCTTTTCCTGTGCGAAACGCGATCGGAGATCGCTTATTCTGGGGCTAGCCGAGCAGCGCCAGGACGTTCTGCGGCAACTGGTTCGCGATCGACAGAACCGTTGTGGTGCTCTGAACCAGGATCTGAGCCCGCGTCAGAGCGGCCACCTCGCTGGCGTAATCGGTGTCACGAATCGCCGATTCGGAGGCCTTGACGTTCTCGAAGGCCACCCGCTGGCTGTTCATATTGGTCTCAAGCTGGTTGGCCTGAATGCCGCCAAGGCGGCCCCGCAACAGTGATACCTGCTCGATAGCTTCCTTCACGATCCGCTCGGCCCGGGTGTAGTTGCCCCCGACCAGCGAGGCATTGCCTGAGCCGCGCAGCTCGCTGAGATAGCCGATCTCGAAATTGCCCAGAGTGCCGGTCGATGCCGACGGGATTCCCACGCTGAGCTGCCCGCTGCTGACCACGTCTGGGCCGATCTGGAACAGCGCCCCGCCTCCGGTAATATTGAAGGTGGAGGTTCCCAGCCGCGTGCCGAAGCCCTCGGTCAGGTTCAGCTCCACGTCGAGGCCGCTGTTACGCATCCGGGCGATGAGACCGTTGACGTTGGCGGTCTGTCCGTTGACCAGCACGCCCGCGTCCACCCCGAAGTCCTGCGTCGCTACAGACATGTCAGAGTCGTACAGCACGAAGTCGCCGCCGGTTTGGATGGTCGAAACTCGCACGAACGCGTCGGAGCCATACGTCGTACTGCTGAAAGCCATGGCCGACTGGGCGGCGTTCACGATGGCCGAGACACCCGTCAACTCCGAGAAGCTGTTAATCGCGGCCCCCATGGCGCTGACGTGGGCACTGGCTGCGAAGCTGAACTGCTCGGTGCCCAGCAGGCCGGTCACCTCGATGGTCAGGTTGTTGCCGGCCGACAGACCATCGCCCACGTAGGTCAACTGCCCGGCTTCAGCCGAGTCGGTGACCTGCACCGTGACGTTCATGGCCGCCCCGGCGGGCACGCGGGCCCCATAAATCGTGGTGACGGCAATCTGTGAAGTCGTCACGCCCGACAGCAGGTAGGCCAAGTTGCCGTTCAGCAGCTTTTCACCGTTGAACTGCGTGGTGTTAGCGATCCGATCGATGCTCTCCAGTAACGAATCCACCTGAAGCTGGTTCGCCTGGATCTCCGTGGGCGAAAGCGGTCCCTCGTTGGCCGAGGCATTGACCAGCCCGCGGACTTCCAGCAGCAACGCCGAGACCTCGTTCAACGCCGCATCGGCTACGCTCAATACGTTGATCGCGCGCGACGAGTTCTCGATCGCCTGGTTGATCCCGACGAGTTCGGCGCGGAGCGACTCCGAAGCGATCAGTCCGGCGGGGTCGTCTTTGCCGCGATTGATGCGGAGGCCCGTGCTGAGGCGCTCGAGACGAGTGGCCAGGTCTTGCTGATTGGCGAAGAGGCGGTGGATCGACTGAATCGAACTAATGTTCGTGTTAATTCGACTCATAGTATCCTCCGTGATCCCCGCTGATGGCTCAGCGGGTCCACACGCCACCCTGCGTGTGGGCCGCCTGACGGGCGGCTGCGTGGCCGACGCCGGTTCCACCGTTCAGTGCGTCGACCCGATCAGATCGTGCGGCTTGGACTCCCTTGACCTTCAGCTTCTTCGTGTCTTGTCAAGCTGCTCTTACAGCCGCCGATCTGGATGTGCTCACGAGCTGGAAATCCTTTCCAAACTCCCGCCATCCATGAATCCCCTCGGTCGGGGGTGATCAGCCCATCTTCAGATCGATCAAAAGCCTCCATCTGCAGCAGACTAAAATCCATGATCGCTATCGCTCGGCACCGGGTAGGTCGTCACTTATAGGGCGGTTCTTTAGCAAATTCGACCCGATAAGCCAGGCAAAAAATTATCGGACCCGTCGGGACACCCCTGGGCACCGGCCGATGATCAGCCGATTGCCGAAGGGGTCCCGACGGGTCCGATAGTATGCTTGCTGCCAGAGCGCCGAGGCTTAGCGGATCAGCGCTAGGATGTTCTGCGGCGCCGCGTTGGCAAGCTGAAGGGCCGCCGTCGCCGACTGGACCAGGATCTGGGCCCGAGTCAGGGCAGCCGTCTCGGTCGCGAAGTCGGTATCACGGATGGCCGACTCCGCAGCCGTCGTGTTCTCGTAGGTGACCTGCAACGCGCGTATCGTCGACTGTATCGTGTTGCTCTGGAACGCGCCGAGGCGACCACGCAGGTTGGATACCTGCTGGACGGCCGCCCGAACCATCCGCTGCCCGGTCGCAAAGTTGCCGGCGGTCACGTCATTGGCCTGGCCGCTTCCCAGCGACGACAGGTACCCAACGTTCGCATCGCCCAGCGAGCCGGTCGCCACAGAAAAGATGCCGATACCGACCTTGCCGGCCAGACCCACCTCGGGCGACAGGGAGAAGTCCGCACCGCCGCCCGTGACATAGAACGTCTTGTTCGTCAGCTGCTGCCCAAAGTCGGCGTTCAGCGTCATCTCCAGACTGAGGGCGGCCGACCGTACCGATGCGTTCAGACCATCCGTCGTCGCGGACGTGCCGTTAATCGTCACGCCGGCATCCTGGCCCTGATCGGTGCTCGTGGTGGTCATCGAATCGACTTCATAGAGTGTGAACTCATCGGTGCCGCTGCTGATGACCGACACGGTCACGAACGCATTGCTCCCGTATTCCGTGCTGCCGAATGTCACCGCGCTGTTGGCGGCGTTGGTGACCGCGGAGACACCGGTCATCTCGGTAGCCTGATTGATCGCAGCCGCCATGGCGCTGACATGGGAGCTGGCGGCGAAGCTGAACAACTCGGTGCCGTAATTGCCCGCCACCTGGATGGTCACGCTGTTGCCGGCCGATAAACCGTCGCCGATATACCGCAACTGGGCGGTCTGCGCCGACTGCGTGACCTCTACCACGACGGTCCGATTGCCGCCGTCCGGCAGGCGTGCCCCGGTCACTTGCACGTTTGTGATCGAGCTGGCCTGGACCCCCGACAGCGTGTAGTCGAGGCTGCCGTCCAGCATCTTCTTGCCGTTGAACGACGTCGAGTTTGCAATACGGTTGATCGTGTCGAGAATGGAGTCGATCTGAAGCTGGTTGGCCGCCACCTCGTCATCGCTCAGACCCGCCTCATTGGCGGTGCGATCAACCAGGTCCTCCAACTCCAGCAACAGAGTACTCACCTCGCCCAAGCCACTTTCAGCCACCGACACCAGTTGGTCGGCCCGCCGGGCGTTGTCCATGGCGGCGATGATCGCTTTTTGCTCGGCCCGCAACGACTCCGAGGCAATCAGGCCCGCTGGATCGTCCTTTCCCCTGTTGATCCGCAGGCCGGTACTCAGACGCTCCAACGAGGTGTTCACCGCCTCGTTCTGGTATCCCAGGATACGGGCGGCGATGATCGACGGAACGTTGGTGTTAATACTACTCATGGGTTCGTGCCTCCTACGCGGATCGGTTCATCTGCCCCATCACTCGCCACCCGCCTCGGAGTGGACCGGTACGATACACAGTCGACAGGGACGATCCCGACCACGGCGGAATCCACCAAGCCTTGTGCCCTACGGCCAGGAGGCTTGAGGATCCCTGGCTGCCCTACTCAGGTTTTTCTTGCCGTTTGGCCTCCACGCAGTCCGAAGCGCCAATACCGCGCGCGTCGCCGCGGCCAAACCCGATACTGCACACATCAAAAGGCGCGCCTGGACGACGAACGCCGCCCGCAGGCATGCGTCCGCCATCGAGTTCCGTGCTGGGCCCATCGTCACCGACAGGCTAGTGGTTTAACAAAATCGACCCCTCGCCGATGCCCGCAAAACCCTACCAGGGCGTAACTTCCGCAAACTCGGTGCCTCATGTCCCCCCCGCCCGAATGGGGTCGCCGCAGGAGCGGCTTTTACCGGACAGCCCGTCGGAATCTCGGCAAGAAAATTTTAACAAGGTCGTGCTTTTCGGACCGGGGATGCGCAAGTCAGGCGTATGAAAACGCGGGACGCCGCTACGTGCGACGTCCCGCGTGCGACCTTTAGCTTGGCTGCAAACCACCCGCGCGTCCCCGCGCTACCCTCCCAGCAACGCCAGGACGCTCTGCGGCGTCGTGTTGGCGATGGCCAGCACGCTCGTGCCGGCGTTTACCAGAATCTGTGCTCGCGTCAGGTGGGACGTCTCGACGGCGAAATCGGTGTCCCGGATAGCCGATTCGGCCGACGTGAGATTCTCCAACGTGATCTGCAACTGATTCACATTGGTGTCCAGCGTATTTCGCTCGAACGCACCCAGCCGGCCACGCAGCACCGATGTCTGTTCGATGGCCGCATTGATGATGTCCGACGCACCCTTCGGATCGGTCCTGAGGTCATGCGCTCCCCCGCTGACGATCTCGCTCAGATAACCGCAGAGGCCGCTGCCCAGCCGGGAAGCCGCAATGGAGGGCACGCTGATGTTCACCTGCTGGTTGGTGTTGACCTGAGGCCCGAGTTGGAACAGCGAGCCCCCGCCGGTTATGGCAAAGCTCTTCTGACCTACACCGAAGTCGTCCGACAGCCTCACGCGAACGTCCAGCGTCGCCGTGTTGATCTCCAGAACCTGTCCGTTGAGGGTGGCATCGGCTCCATTGATGGTACCCACGGCATCGCGCCCGTAATCGCGTTGTACGCTGGCGCCGTCGACGTCCGACGTGGTGAAGCTGGAGGCCATCGAAAGGGGGCGCACCGACACGAACTCATCGCCGCCCCAACCGCGACTGACGAACTGAATGCCGCTGGCAGGATTGGCGTCGTTCAGCAGCGCCGCCGAGATGCCGGTCGCGTCAGCCACCACGTTGACGGCCGCAACCATCGCCGAGGCGGCCATGCCCGAGCCCAGTTCGATCGTGGCCACGCCGTCGTCACCAGCCACCTCGAGCTGCACCCCACCCGTCGGCACGGCGCTGGCGCGATACTGCAAGGTTGCGTGCTGGGCCGACGCGGTGACGCTGATCTGCACCGGAATGTAGTCGCGCGTGCCGAACTGGGCCTGGAAGATGTCCGCCTGCATGATGGCTGAGCCTGGAATGCCGCTGGTGATGTAGTCCAGCGCGCCGTTGAGCAGCTTGCGTCCGGCGAAGGTGGTGGTGTTGGCGATGCGCGTGATCGAGTCGATGGCCGAGTCGATCTGCAATTGGTTCGCGCGGACCTCGGCATCGGACACGCCGCTCTCGTTGGCGGCCTCAATCACGAGGTCCTGGATGTCCACCAGCAGGTTAGCCACCTCGCCCAGCGCCCCTTCCGAGGTCGCAATCACGTTACTGGCACGCTGGCTGTTGGCAACCGCCTGCCGAACCCCGGCAATCTCGGATCGCAAATTCTCCGAGACGATCAACCCGGCTGGGTCGTCCGCACCCCGGTTGATCCGAAATCCGCTGCTGAGCCGTTCCAGAGATAGCTGCAAGTCCTGGTAGGAACGTTGCAGTCTGGCCTGGGCCGCCAGGGCTGACACGTTGGTGTTGATCGTAGCCATTGCTATCCTCCTTGACTGTCGTCCCCCTCTGCAAGACACCCGCTGGCTCCCGGGCGATCTGCGGCGGCGTCGGTCGCCTTACCACCGCGGCCCCGCCTTCACCGGTGCCTTTTCCTTTTCTGCGGGATTGACCTCTTGTCCGAGCCCGCAGTCTCGACAATGTCCTCCGGCCTGATATCCGCCGCCGCCCGATTCTCCCGCTTGATGGCCTCGTACACTTCCTTGCGGTGCACGGGAATCGCCGACGGAGCTGTGATACCCAAACGCACCTTGTCCCCTCGAATGTCAACGATCGTGACCTCGACGTCATCACCGATCATGATCGTTTCGTCGCGTTGTCTTGAGAGCACCAACATCCTCGGCTCCTTCCTTGGCCTGCCGATGCGCTCGGCGCGGGACGTGCCATCCTTGCGTCTTCCGCTACCGCTCAGGGCGGCCCGGCTGCAACCGCGCAAAGACGCAACTCGATCAGCCACGAGCTTGCAGGCAGGTGCCCTGTATGCTTACACGCCCCTGCGCGCCGCTCGTGGCGCACGCTTCACGCCGTCCTGCTGACGGCCTCCGGCTTCTCGGCCATCTCCATCAACGGATGCCGGGTCGTATAGCGCCGGTCCGAAAGCACCATCTGCTTGCCCTGCCGAGTCTGCACGTTGACAACCAACGGGCCCTGCAGATTGCCTGTTAAAACTCGATCCACCTTGTTGACAATAACAAAAACCTGGGCCTCATCCACCTCGCTCAGGCCCAACCGTTCCAGTTCCTCGGCCTTCACCGGAATGTGATAGTCCGGTATGAACAAGCGAGGGTCGCACACGACGAAAGCCAGGTCCGCCCGATCGACCGCTTGCAGCCAATAGAACCCGCTGTCCTGCCCGGTCTGGATCAAGGCATAACGCCGCTGATCCGGAAACCCGAGAATGCCCTTCTCGAAGTGGATCAGCCTATGCTCATCAACCGCCAGCTCTCCGAAACGCGACGTTTGGATCTTCATGTGTTCAACTCCTTGTGCTATCCGTCCTGCACACCATCATGCGTGCCGCCCTTCAGGCCCGACTAACGCAGAAACTCCAGCAGCGACAGATTCATTAATTGCGAACCCGTCATAATGCTCGCCTGCAAGGCTGTCTGGGCCTGCTGGAACTTCGTGACTGCCTCCGTGTAATCCGAGTCCTTGACCTTGCTGAGCATTTGGCGCGTGGCGTTGACCGCGTCCTCGGTGCGCCTCAGACGTTCGCTCATCCCTCGCGCCTGCGCGCCCACCACGCCCTGCCATCGATTCACTTCCATCAGCAACTCGCCGATCCTTCCCCCGGCCTGGGTGACCGCTTTGCGGTCGCCGGCCATCAGACCGTCACGCAGCTTGATCAACTGACTGAAAACACCCTCGGCGCTGATCGGGTTGGTGTCGTCCGAGACCAGCGTCACCGGTCCGGAGCCGCTGCCCACCTTGCCGGACAGGCCAAGATGGTCCAGAGCGGGTGAGAGATTCAGCTTCTCGAGGCGTAACGTGTCGGCGCCGCCCACGTTGTCCGTCAGGCGAATGCCGTTGCCCGTGTCCGTCAGATCCGCGAGAAAGTCGTTCGGCGGCACGGCGCCGACGCCGAGCCCAGCCGCCGCCGCCGCCGCATTGATCAGGTCAATCACATCCTGAATCGTTTGGGCCGATGACAGATCCACGTCGAAGTAGACGTTGTTGTCCGTCGTGTAGATCCGCAAATCGTCGCCGGCGACCGTCTCCACACCCTCACCACCGTTGAGTTCACTCAGACGCGTGTCGCCCCAGAGCGACCGGATGCCCAGCGCTTCGGCTGCGCTACCACCGTTCTCGCCGATCCGTAGTTGCTGTCCCGACACGCGGCTGACCACGTCGATGCCCGTGCCGGCGCCGTTGATCCGAGCCAGAACGCCCACGCCCGCCTCGTTTAGCGCGTTGAGCACGTCCTGGATGGTTGTCGCACCGGTAAACTGCACGACGGTCGGCTGACCGAGCGCGCCATCGTTGGTGATTTGCAGACCGCCTGCCAGATTGATCCCCGCGCCACCGTTCAACGCCGACAACGGCGTGGTCAGCGTGAGGCGAGCGTTCACGTCAGGACCGACGAAGACCCCCGGCGGGCCGGCCGGCGGGGCGAACGTGTTGGCTAGGCCAAGGTCGATCGCCGTCTGACTCCCGCCCACGTCGCCGATGGTTACCGTCTCTCCGCCCTGCACCGTGATCTGCAAACCGCTGACACCTACGCCCACCGTCGTGGTCGAGCCGGCCGCCGCCAGCGCGTCGTTGATCAGGTCGGCCACGTCGCTGATGGTGTCGGCTTTGGACAGATCCACAGATACCGGGCCTGAGGCGGATGTGTCGTCGATCTCGATCTGGCCCAATCGGACCCCGCGGTGGATCGCGCCATCCAAATCGCGAAGCCGTGTATCGTCGGTCAGCGCAGGCGAAAGATCGCGCCAGCCCTTGACCTCCGACGACATCGCACCAAAGAGCTTTTCGCCGGTCAGGCCGAACGGACGCTCCGCCAACAGCTCGACGCGCGAGCGCAGTTGCCCCGTATCGCCCTGAAACAGCACGCCCCCAAGCTCCTGAACGAAGGGAGCCGTCGTGGTGCGACGCCCACCGAAGATGTACACGTCCTGGAACTGGCGGTTGCCCACCATCACCAGCGCGTCAATGATGCCGGTGATCAGTTGAGCAGCCGACTCCCACTCGCCCTGCTGCTGCTCGTCCAGCGGATCGCCCGCCAGGTTCAGACTCTCACTGGCAATGTCGCGCGCCTCGATGAGCAGGTCACCGATCTCGCCGATCGTCGAGTCCGTCAGACTCAGGAACCCGTCGGCATAGCGAATGTTGTCCTCAATCTGTGCTTGCTGCTCGAGCAGCTCGGTCAGGCGGATGGCACGCTGCGCGGCGGCGGGATCCTCGCTCGGCGAGAGGAACTTGTTGCCGGTAACCAGGCGCTGCTGCTGCTGAAACAACTCCAGTGTGTTCTTTTGGAGCTGCTCCACCAGAGTCATCGCCCGAAGGTTATGACTGATGCGTGTGATGTTGACCGACGAAATCGCCATGTTCGTTACCGAATCAATCCGATCAGTTCGTTGATTAGCTCGTCGACCACACTGATGTATCGCGCCGCGCCCTGATATGCCTTCTCGAACTTCATCAGCTGCACGGCCTCCTCGTCCAGGTTCACGCCGCTGACCGATTCGTGCTGCGCCTTGAGCGATCCGGTGATGATGCCGGCGGCCGACACGGCGTTCAGTGCCGCCTGGCCCGAGACCGCAACGGCTCCCACGATCGTGTTGTAGAAGTCGATCAGCGATCGGTTGCCGCCCAGCGTCGCACTGATCTCGTTGGCCAGCGCCGCCATACGCCCGGCATTGCTGCCGTCACCTTCGAGATTCTCAGTGGCGACCGCCAGCAGTTCCGGCGAGTTGGCCAACAGGGGATTCATCGAGATGTCCGACGCATCGCTGCCGGAGAAGAAAGTGTTCATCCCCAGAGCAGCCAGTACATGCGAGCTGTCCTGACTGAAGGTGAAGCTGGCACCCGGCTCGGCGGTGATCGACAGGCGCCCGTCGGCGGTCACCGACGCGGAGATGTGGTCCACCGCACCGAGCGCAGCCGCCAGATCGTTCAGTGTCGTATCCGGCCCGATGCCGTCCAAGTCGACGTCGATCTGCCTAACCGTCGACCGACCCGCGTCGTCCGTAACGGTGATGAGGAAGCTGCCGTTCTGCGGAACCAGGTTCAGCCCCGCACCGCTTGCGTTCAGTGCCAAAGCCGGATCGAGTACCGCATACTCGCCCGTGACGAGCGTCAACCCGACCAGGCCTTGACCTTCCGCGTGCAGGCGGTTGACGTCCTGGATCAAGGCCGCCGTCAATTGGTTCAACGACGCCATAGGCGTCAGGACGTGCTGCTGTCGCGAGTTGAGTATGCCCTCCAATGCTCCGCCTCGCGCGTCGAGCAGCGAATTGTCGTCCTCGAATCGCACCTGACTGGTCGCCAGACCGTCGACCGTCTTCGTCTCGACGCGCACGCGGCGGATCATCGCCGCCTGCACGAGCAGGTCGTTACCTGCATAGACGTTGACCGACCCGTCTTCCTGCTGGCGAATCTGGATCGACACCAGCTCGGACAACTCCTTCAACGCGCCGTCGCGCTGATCGCGCAGCGAATTGGCCGTCCCGCCGCCGGCCTCCGCTGCCACCACCTGTCTGTTCAGGCCAGCGACCTCGCCGAGCAATCGGTTGATCTCGTCCGCCGTCCCGGTGATCTGCTCGTTCAGTTCCTTGTGCGTCTGCACCAGGTCGTTACGCATCCGATGCATCGACTCGGCCAGCGACGCGCCGACGGTCAGTACAATCCCTCGGGTCGAGATGTCCTGCGGCGTGTTCTGAACGTCCGCCCAGGCGTTGAAAAACTCGTTCAACTGACTCGATAGGTCGTACTCGCTCAACTCGTTGAACAGCGACTCGACCCGCCCCAGCGTATACTGCTCGGTCAGCGCCGACCGCTCGTCCGAGATGGCCGTTCGGAGTCGATTCTCAAGCGCCTCGTCGACGTTTCGTTTCAGAGATCCAAGCTGAACGCCCAGCCCCGTCGAATAGCCCAGCGCTGTCCCCACCGACGGCAGCGGCGTCAGGATCGGCGTCCGACGGGCGAACGTGTTGCTGCCCGCGTTGGCGATGTTGTCGCCGGTCACGTAGATCGCGTTCTGGTACGCCAGCAACGCGCTGCGACCGATCTGCAAAGCTGATGTCACCAGACCCATCGTGTTATCCCACCGCGTCCAGGATGCGATGCGCGCCGCCCGCGGTTGGCACGCCCCGCACGTCGTATGTTCCCGTATCCCGCTCCGCCGCCCGCATGGCGTCGTACACGTGCCTGAAGTGGGCCAGCAACTCCTTGCCCGCCAACGCCGCAACCTGATTGACCTGGTTGGTCTGCTCCACCAGGCGCCGCAGCCCATCGGCCAGAACCAGAAGCTTGCTGCGGCCCGGCTCGCCGATGCGCTCGGCCAACTGCCTAATGCTCACCGGGCCCTTGCTCGTAGCGCCCGCCCGGAGCTGAAGGTCTGCCGCCAGCGCCTTGCGGCTGGACTCCGCCTCGGCGATCCGCTGCAACAGGAACCGCTCGCGGGCCGCACACGAATTCAGCGACTCGGTATCCGCCCGTCGCATCGCCTCCAACTTGCGCCGCAAGACCGCCAGCAACTCCTCATACAGTCCGCGCATCTCGGCCAGGCACTCTGCAAGTTGTCCTGCTACCGCTTCACTCACTGCCGATCGCCTCCTCGGCGCGGTCGATCAACCCCGCCGTCAGAACGCTTCCCAGATTCAGACGACCGGAAACGCTCGCCCGCCGAACCAACTCGAGATGCAGTTGACGCGTGAAGAAACGCTCCGCACCATTGGGCGCGAAATAGCCGTCGCGCCGCTGCGAGTCCTGCGCCTGCTTGAGCAAGCTGCCGAAGAACGTCGTGCCCACCATCTGATCGGCGGCCTCGCGGAGGCGTTGCGCGTCCTTGCCCGCAAGGCTGCGCGCCAGACGCGCTTCGGCCGCAATGGCCTGCTCCTGTCGAAACCGCCCGACCGTCTCGGGTACTACCGTTGTGGGAACCGCTGCAATACGCATCCGTGCGTCATCCTCGTGATCCGGTCTAATCCTGCAGGATCAGTTTCGCGTGCAGTTTGCCCGTCTTGTGCAGTTCCTCGATGATGGCAATCCGGTCTTCGATCGGCACCTTCATGCTGTTGAGCGCCTCGACCAGGTCCGCCAGTTTCTGCGTCTGCCTCGACGTGCCCAGCTTGGTCGGGTTTAACGCCATCCATTGGCCCTCGCTCACCACGGGCTTCACCGGCGTGGGCACCGGCGGCGGCTCCACCGTCCGAATCGTCAGACCCTTGTGCGTGATCACAGCCGGCGAAATCTCCGCCTCGCCCGTGATCACGATCGTGCCGCTCGAGCGGTTGATGCGCACCCGCGCCTCCGTCGCCTCCATCACCGTCTCGGGAATCAATTCGTGCGATTCGATGCTGCCGATGAAGGAGGCCACGTCCGCCATTTCGGTCGGCGGCACGCGCACAATCACGTTCTTGGGGTCAGCCGCAATAGCCAGGGGCTCGGCCCGCTCGACCGACGCAAACTTGTCGTTGATCCCCATGGCAATGGCCGCCGCCATGCCCCACCAGCCGGCGTGCGCATCGTCGATCACCAGGCTGATGTAGTACCCGCCCGCATCGACCTTGACACTGCGCTGTTCGAGCTGATCGCCGCGCACCACATACGTGTGCAAGATGCTCCGCTCCATCGTCGCCCCCTGCCGAACCATGCCAACGGTGGGAACCTCGGTATTGGGAACCACCATCGGGCCGCTCGCCAACGCCAGCACGTCCTGCATCAGAGGGCTCGGGCCCTGTAGCGGCGTCAGCAGAAGACGACCCCCCAGCAGGCTCTTGGCCGCACCGATCGAGCTGACCTGCACGTCCACCCGATCCCCCTCGCGAACGCCGTTGTCCGACAGCGTCGTCTCCACGTGCACCACCGCGACGTTCTTGGCGTCCTTCAGCTCCTCCAGCGTGAAGATCGGATCGTTGAAGCGCTTCAGCAGCGTCGCCAGCGGCCGAATCGCCGGCATGTAGTCGCCCCCGTCGCCCGTGCCCTTCAAGCCGATCACCAGCCCAAGCCCGATCAGCTTGTTCGTCCGGCGACCCTTCAGCCGAGCGATGTCGCCGATCCGCACCGCCTCAACCGTCGGCGTAGCAAACAACGCGACAGCCAGTGCCACGCTCCCGATCCACCTGCAAGATACGGTCGTTCGTCTTCTGCTCATCCGTTCACACTGCCCGCGACTCAAAACGGTCGCAGCCAATCAAAAAACCTCGGAACCCAGCCCCGACGCGTGCCGTCACGCACCACGCCGGCGTGCTCCACGTTGATTGTCAGGTCGGCTACCTGTGTGCTCAGCACCGTGTTGTCCGCGCTGACGTCCAGACTGCGACACACACCCGTGAGCGTCACCACCTGCCGCTCCTCGTCCATGTCGATGCTCTTGCGGGCCTGGAGCACGAGATTGCCGTTCGGCTTGACGTCGATCACCTCCGCCGTGATCCGCGTACTGAACTCGTCCTCACGCTCCACCGTGCCATCGCCCTTCCACTTGCTCTTCAACGCGAAGTCCACCTCCGGAACGCCGCCGCCGAACGCCTGCTGAAGCCACTTGCCGTCGTGAATACGAAACCACTCGGCCAGCTTGGCTTCGAGACCGACGTCCTTCTTCTCCTCCGTCTCGCCGTCCGACTCGTACTTCTTCTTCTCCTTCACAATGATCGTGATCAGGTCGTGCGGGCGGAATTTCCGCGGCTCGGGCAGCGCGACCGAGATGAACGACGTTTGCGTCAGCGCTTCATTGGCCGGCGTCACGTCGGCAAACAACCCCGAAGCCAACTGCCCGCCCGTCGGACGAAAGCTCTCGCGCGCCTGCTCACCCAGCATGTAAAGCGAAGAACTCTGACCCCACGCGATGCGTGCCAGGCCCAGAACCGCCAGACCCACCAGCAACGCCTCGATCAGCCTTCGCATCACCATCCGAACCACTCCCGACTCTCGCCCTTTACGTGCCGCAAACCTGCACGGTCCGCAGGCCGGTCACCTTCGCCGTGAAGGTCGCCTTGGACCCGGCAGCGCGAACCTCAATCGTCTCGCCGTAGCAGCCCGAACCCAAAGCCTTGCCGGCCGATTCCATTTCAATGTAACCCTGTCGCAAACGCACCGTCACCAGATCCCCTCGCTTGACCAGCGGCATGGCTCGAAGCTGGCGCCCGCAAACCGTCTGCCCGCGATCGATGAAGCCAACCGCCTGCTGCCCGATCGCCGCCGACAGGTCCGTCAGACCGACCTTCTCCACCCGATCGAAGCAACGCGGCTCCAGGGCGACGTCCTCAGGCTTGATCTCGACCCCGCGATTGATCGGACGGCGAGCGACCACCACCGAAACTTCCGCGCTGACGTTCGCGACGATAGGCAGCTTCTGAAGCACCTCTCCCTCGCGGCATACGTCAGCCTCCAGACTCACCAGCCCCAGCCCCTCGCCGCTGCGCTGATGAATGCGGAACTGATACGTCGGCTCGCAAAGTCCCAACGCCGACCCACTGACCGCGCCAAATCGAATCTGAATGCCCCCGCCGATCGAACGGGTCCGTTCGAAAATGTGCTGGCGAATCCGGTCTTCCAGCGTCCTGCCCACCTCAGCCGCCGACCCGCGCACCTGCGATGCCGCCGAACCCGGCGGCGGACCCACCCGGTGTACCTCACACGAAGTGGCCCCGCCCAGCAGCACCTCGGCTGGATTGAGCCCAGCCACGCTCAGCCGCTCGGCCACGTCCTCCAGCGTCACACTGCAATGCCCGCCCACCGACGGCGAGGCTCGCAGCACCATCGCCGCCACCGCCTCACGCTGATCGGCGCTGCCGCCGTCCAGCCTCGCCGCATCGCCCAGAACAACCCGGTCGCCTTCGATCACACTCCTGGGCCACAACCGAATCCGCAGCCAGTCGCCCTCCGCGCCGGTGCGCAACTCAGCCCCCTCGGCCAGGGCAAACAGCAACAGCGACAGCACAGCCGCCATCACCACGCAGCGCAATAGCGTCTGTTGCTCCCACTGCTGCTGCCCGATCTGTCTGCCGTCCTTGCCTGTCATGTCCCTGGTGTACCTTCCTGGTCACCGACTAGTACCATCCGCGATCAGGTGTCGGTCTAGAACCTCCTCAGTTGAGCCACCACCTGAAGCGACTCATCGGCGCTCTGCACCGTCTGTGAATTCAGCTCGAAGTACCGCTGCGTACGAATCAGCTCCACCAGTTCACGCACCGGATCGACGTTCGACATCTCCAGAAAACCCGACCGAATCACGCCGATGCCGTCCTCGCCCGGGTTGCCCGCCACCGGATCGCCCGAGGCGTCGGACTGGGCGTACAGGTTCTTGCCGATCTGAAGCAGCCCCTTCGGATTGACGAACCGCGCAAGCGCCAACTGCCCGCTCTGTGTGAAGTTGGTCTGGCCGGGTTCGCGCGTGAGCACCTGCCCGTTCTCGGTGATCTCCACCTCTGCACCCGACGGGATCGTGATCGACGGCTCCAGCAGCGAGCCCACGCTGTTGCCCAGCACCAGCGCCCCGTTTGCGTTCACCGCAAAATTGCCCGCACGCGTATAGGCGCTAACCTCCTCGCCGTTGTAAAACGCCAACACCTGGAAAAACCCGTCGCCCTCGATGGCCATGTCGAGCGTGTTGTTGCTTACGTCGATCGGCCCCTGCGCAAAGTCCAGCTCGGTACCCGACATCTGGGTCCCCAGACCCACCTGAATGCCGAACGGCGTGGGCTCGTTGGAGACGTTCTCCAGACCGGGCTCGCGCTTCACCTGATAGAGCAGGTCCTCAAAGCTCACGCGGCTTCGCTTGAAGCCCACCGTCCCGATGTTCGCGATGTTGTTCGCCAGGACGTTCAGCTTCTCGTCCATGGCCCGCATGCCCGTCGCCGCGGCGTGTAAAGCGGAAATAGCCATACCTAATCGCTTCCTCTACCTATCCGCGCTACAGTTTCGCGATATCGTTCACTGCTCGTCCCAGCATCCCGTCCTGCAAGGTGATCATCTGGCCGTTGAGCTGGTAGGCCCGCGCCGCCTCGATGAAGTGCGCCAAAAGCGTCACCGGCTCGACCGTCGACTGTTCCAGCGCCCCAACCTCCAACTGGCCGGCAAACGGCTCTTCCGCCACGAACTGCCCGTCAAACAGATTCTGGCCTACCTTCACCAGCCGCTGCGGGTCCGACACGTCGACCAGCCCCAGCCGACCGATCTGCTCGTCGTCGGCCAGCACCCGTCCGCCCTCGCCGATGGATACCTTCGCTCCCGACGGCACGGAGATGGCCGCCCCGCTCTCGTCCAGCACGAGGTGGCCGCGAGCCGTCACCAAGCGGCCCTGTGCGTCGACATGGAACGAGCCGTCACGCGTGTAACGCACCTCGTCGCCGTCCTGCACAGCAAAAAAGCCCCGCCCGACAATCGCCACGTCGAGCGGGCTGTTGGTCTTGTCGAGTGTGCCCTGGCTGAAGTCGGTGTAGGTGGGGCGAACGAACGTGCCGCCGGTCAAGCCGTCCAGGACTGGATGCGCCAACGCCATCCCGGCCGGCGAGCTCTGCGACTCGGTCAGCCGCTGCCGGAAGACGGCCAGATCCTGCTTGAAGCCGGTCGTCTCGGCGTTGGCCAGGTTGTTGGCTAGGACGGCTTGCCGATGCTCGTTAGCCTGCAAGCCTGCGGCCGATAGCCACAGTCCGTAAATCATGGGTCTTCCACCCGTCTGGTTCCCGCGGCCGTTCCACCACCGCGCCGTCGTTTGCGACGCACTGCTCTCCGAGCGCCTCGTGCGTCGCCGCCGCCATCTCAGCCGCCTCCAGAACCCGGTTGCCCAGCTCGGCCCAGTCGCTCGCCGCCTGCGACGACCACTGATCGAGCTTCTGACGAACCAGTTCCGACATCACGCATGTACGTTGCGGCTGCATGTGCGCAGTCCTAAATGGCGACGACGCTGTCCAATACAAACCCCGTGCCAACACCGCCCCAAAGACCTACACCCGCCCGGCGCGACGCGCCATGAACGACTGCAAGCCACTTTCATTAAAGGACTTACATCAGAAGTGTTTCGTGATTATCCACCCACCCGCCCCCTCGGCCCCCGTCCGCACCACGCGCAATTCTTGCCGACCACCGGCAACCCTTGCCGCCTTATCGGCCCCACCCTCGACCCCCAACGCCGCCCCTGATTGCCCAGCCGGCCAGCTTCGACGCCCCCCGCGCCCGCGTTGCGATTCCCCCGCCGGCGGGTCATAATCCTGACGTCGCCCATGGCCCAGAAGCCAGTTCGGGGACGGGCTGGGCGGCCCTGGCGGATTAATCGTTCAACCGCGGTGCTATTAGGAAGATTACTGGAGCAACTGTGTCGCACTCATATGCTTAGGAACGGAATATTAGAACAGCTTACGGCATTCGTGGGTGCCCTCCCAGATGAGCTTCGCCAAGAGGCCGAACGGAAGTTGCTGGTGAAGGATGCCAGACGTCGAATGCTTCGATTCTTCAAGGTCGCGGCAGAACTGGCCTCGACGGTCGCGGTGCTGCCCCGTGTGGATTCTCGCGAAAGGCTAGACCGCGCGTTTGCGCAATTGACCGCGCACGTCGAGTGCCTTTGGGACGACGCGTGCGAACTCTACAGACGCCATCGCTATGCATCGTCGCTTTTCTTCTCAGTAGTTGGAATCGAAGAGCTCGGCAAAGTATCGGTCGCACGTATTCAAGCAGTGTACGGTGTCCCAGAGACAGCTACGACCGCACATGGCAAAGGGGCCCTACGCCACCATAGGTCAAAGCATATCCTCGCGGCCTGCGCCGGTGCTGTGATCAACTCTCGCATGGACCGCATCGTTGGCGAACCGCTGGTGCTTGAATTTCTCAAGGCCGCGGAGAGCGGCCGTTTGGAACAGTTGAGACAGTCTGCCCTATACTACGAGATGAAAGCAAACGAAGCACTCGTGCCCGACCGCACTATTAGCCGGAATGATGCAGCTCAGTACTTGGTTGTTTTCGGCGAGCTCCTCGCCGAGGTGGGGAACACGCATCCGGCGGATTTCGAGCGACAACTCAAGAAAGTCGAGGCTCTTGAGGCAGAAATCGAATGGACCAAACTGCGATACGAAAGGGTCGCCAGTAATAAACAGAGCTTCTGAGCGGACTTTTTTCAGGTACGGCACACTTGAGGCGTCTCTACGGGTGGGGAAGTATCTGGTCGGTGCAAGGGCGAGATATGACGATGATCCACACACCGCCCTTCAACCGCGCCAGAATCGAGACGAGGCGTTACGCGGGCTATCTGCTGCCCATAGGTTTTATCCAGAAAGCCTATAGGACGTAGTTGCGGAAATAACATCACGAACACATATGGGGCTGCTGGATCAGACTCCCACTTGCAGTCTTACAAACACCGGTTGACGGAGAATCAGATATGTCAAAGTTCTACTGGGATATCGAACAGCAAGTTGCGTGTGATCCATGCGTTGATGATGGTGTCAGGAAACTTGTACAACGACAACAGGAGGACGGGTTCGGGTTTCCCGAGTATTGGACCTCTGGTTTGACAATCGAGAAGTTCTCCGAATCATACGAGCAGATTCTCCTGGACCGCGCTCCTTTGGGAAAACGTGATGCTCTTTTGACCATCCTTGCCCAGGAGAAAAAACAGAGCTCCAATTTGATGGTGGAGAAAAGGCGCTTGCCGACAAGTCTGGCTGAGTTCGGGGCATACAAGATCCTCTGGCGATCTTTCCGAGGGATCGGCTTTCCTGGGACGAAAAGAAAGGGCGATCCTGATGCGATACATGACGGGTGCTTCCTTTGTCTCCACAATACGCCGAGCCGGCAGCGCGGGTTGAGGATGACGACCCTATCTGGGGCGGCTAAACACGTGGCGCTGATGAATCCGTTTCCGATCCTGGAGAACCAAGTAACCCTTGCTTCGCTTGAACATGAGCCTCAGGAGCTTTCCTTGGCGCACACTCTGTTTGTCCTCGAAATCGCCATGCGTTCCCGGAAGTTCAGGTACACCTTCAACGGCGTAGGTGCTGGTGCAACCATTCCAGACCACTTCCACTTCTATGGCTTCACGACCCCGCTGCCGCTTGAGCAATCAAAGATGCATACTACGATCTACCAGAAGGATGACTCGCTGCATGTGGGCACACTGGGGCCAAACTGGCCCGTCTTTGCTATTGTGGCGACCGGTGAGAACCAACGACTGGCCTCCTTCGTAGCCACCCTGGCAGCCCGGTTTTCCAACGTAAGCGTCGCCATAAACGTCTTGTTCACACCTAGTGCGGATGGGTCGGTATACGTACTGCCAAGACACAGGGAGACACCGAGCGCCGACACAGGATTCAAGAACCGCTTTGGCGTCGTCGAGATGGGCGGGATTCTTGTTGCCGAGTCAACCGCAGCATATTGCGCGGCCGACGCTCAGACGTTCACACGTGCCGTCAGAGACGTTGGATACCAGACTTCTCTAGATGTCATTACAGAGAGATTCCTAACTGATGTTGTCAAAAAGGCGGCATGTCACTCGGCGAAGGAACCGCTCAAGGGTCGCCCCCCCCATCGTTCCGGAAGCAGCAGTGGGAAATGAACAGTTTGCCCGCGTAGGGTAGGCTCTCTAAACCGAGCCGCTCGGGATGAAGGCCCGTCGAAAACCACCCGCCTCTGTGAACAGGAGCGATAGCGCGTGACGAAGTGCGACTATGACGCTTCGTGGTACCACGGGTCACCCCACGAGCTGAGCGTGCTCCGCAAGGGCAGTTGGATCACCCAGTTCAAGGAGATCGCGAAGGCGTTCTCTCACAAGCCATCGCTCATGTCGCTTGCAGATGATTGCCGAACCGTCAAGCACAACGGCACACTGCCCGGGTTTCTGTACACCGTAGCCGAGAGGATCGGCCCGGCGGACATATCAGAGCTTCCCGATACAGCCCACACCCACTGGCAAACTCAGCGCGATCTGTGCGTTCACCTTGTCACCGAACTCCCGCTGTCACAGCCACCGCTGCTCACCGCCAAAGAGATCGCCGACATGAGGAAAACGTATCCAGAGGCCACGAAGGGCACGCGATTCATCGATGCGGAAGATCACCGTAATGATGACACCGCAAAACCGGCAAATCCAGGCAGCCAAGAACCATGACCCCACCCGACGAACTGCCCAAGGCCTTCCTCGACGAGTTGGCGCGACTCGAAGCGTCGTACCTGGCCGAGACCGACCCGATCCGCCAGTCCGGCTTCGGCGGCGGGCCCGAGCGGTGGCGGGCCGAACGCGAGCCCATACTCGACGCGGTCGACTCAGGCGGCGACCTGCTCGACGTCGGCTGCGCCAACGGCTACCTGCTGGAGTGTCTGCTGGCGTGGGGCGCCGAGCGCGGCTTGCACCTTACACCCCACGGGCTCGACTGCGGCGCCCGCCTGATCGAGCTGGCCCGCAAGCGTATGCCGCAATACGCCGCCAACTTCCATGTGGGCAATGCGTGGAGCTGGCAGCCGCCGCAGCGCTACAGCTACGTGTACACCCTTTACGATTGCGTTCCGCCCGATCTCTTGGAGCCGTACGTCCGTCGCCTTTTGCAGCACACCGTCTCGCCCGGCGGCCGACTCATCATCGGCGCCTACGGCAGCCGCTCGCGCGGGTACGCCCCCTTCGACGTGGCTCGCTTCCTCAGCCGCGCCGGCTTTGCGACGGCAGGTACCACCACCGGCGGCAACCCACCCGTCACCGCCTTCGCCTGGCTCGACGCATAGGGCGCTACGACGCCGGGAATCTTCACTCGTCCTGAACCGCACACCACCCAATAGGGCTTGATTCGGATGGTGCAGCACGCGATACTTGCTCGACGCCCCATGTGAGCTGCTTGCTCGCAGACCGCAACGGCACTCGGGCGGAGATGAAATGGACCTCGACGAAATCAGAAAGCTCATCGTGATCTCGCTGTTCTCCGACGATGAGTTCCTGGACATCCTCGTCCTCAAAGGCGGGAACGCGATCAACATAGCCCACGGATCGCTCCTCCGTGCTTCCCTCGACCTGGACTTTTCGCTAACAGGAAGCTTCCCGGAGTCTGACTCCGCAAAGCTGACCGAACGGATCACAGCACTCCTCCAGAAGACGATGCATCCCGAGGGTTATCACCCATTTGATGTCCGCCTGCGCGCCGTTCCGCCAAACGTATCTCCAGACATTGCGCATTTCTGGGGCGGCTACGTGGTGGAACTCAAGGTTATAGCGATGGATGCATATGCCCAACTGCATGACGATCCCCAAAAACTCCGTAAGATGGCCAAAGACGCAACCCCCACGCATCGCAAGACCTTTGTCATCGATATCAGTAAATACGAGTGCTGCCCCGAGAAGCACGAAACCGAACTCGAAGGCTACACAATCTTCGTGTACACCCCTACCATGATCGTTGCCGAAAAGCTCCGAGCGATATGCCAGCAGATGCCTGAATACCGAAAGCGCGTGCGAAGCTCCACCGCATCAGCGAGAGCTCGCGACTTCTTTGACATCCATACACTTGTCGAGCGGTTCTCGATCGACTTGACGAGTGAGCGCAATAGGAGGCTGCTACGAGAAGTTTTTCAAGCCAAACGGGTACCGCTGCGCTTACTTGGTGATGTACACAAGTTCAGAGACTTCCACCGGGCAGACTTCCGGGCGATTGAGGATACCGCGCCCCCAGCTCAGCCTCCTGAGCCGTTTGACTTCTACTTCGACTATGTCCTCGGCATCATCGACAGGCTAAAGCCCCTTTGGGAAGAATAGATGCCATTTCGGGTCGCAGTCCGTCTCTCCCATGTTGTGCGCGAGGTAGAAGTCGAAGTCAATTCCTGGTTTGCGGAGCAGCCTTACTTGTGTCTCCGTGTAAACGCCCGAGCGATCAAGATAAAAACCGATCGCCTGATGGTACGGGTAGGTGTAGTCCAACCTCTTGAGCATCGCGGCTAGGCGGTTCACCGAGATCCTACCATGCGCCAGTCGGTAGGCCTTCAATACTTCAAAGACCCCACCGGCATAGACAGGGCGCACCGCAATGTCGATCAGCGTCCGCTCGACGTCCGTCAGTCGCCACTCCTCCTCCCCATCGCCCGTCAGCGTCGTTACACCCAACTGCCCTGTATACATCCCGTTCACAAGACAGATTCTGTACCCGTCATGCTGCGCGACCCTCGAACTCACGCGTGGGGCTCGCCGGAAGGCCCAGTCAATTCTCTCCTGTGTTAGTTCACTCTTCACGGCGGGCTTGGGGCTCTGCTCGTGGTTGACATATAAGGTTGTCGGGACTTGCTCGGTCAGCTCATGCAAGTAGACCGCCGTGTAATGGCATAGGTAGGAATCCCGGGCCAGTGACAACGCCAACTGATATACAGAACTCTCTCCCCAGACGTAACGCAGTTCCTTGCGCCGCTCGAACTTGAGTTCCGCACGCTTCATCCCCATGTGCTTACACAAGTAAGCAATCAACGCACCCGCGGTCGTCCCTTCGCTCAGTCGCCAGAACTCACGGTTTTCGGCGAGAACGGCCGAGAGATCAGCACGCCTGAAGACGCGCCGGCCGGTCCCATCGATAGCCCTGGCGATGTCCGCCCTCGCAATCCGCAACCGCATGTTCGCTGTTGGCGTTCGACCAGCCACGGTGTCATCCTCTGGAAGCTGCTGCTGAGCCCGGAACCAGCCCTTGGTGGCTGGGCGGTCGTCCTCCCGCCCACTCTAATCCATGCCAACACCATCCTCGGGCAGCGATGCGCTCGACTGTCATGTAGTATATATACTACATGACAGCCCAATAGGCAAGCCCTATCAACTCCCTACAACCCCAGGGAACGGCCCCCGCCGATGGCAGAGAGCCGCCCACCACCATCGCCGGCATCAGTCTATCACATAACCACCTGTTTATTAACGAGTTATATCGACCTACCAAGCGACAGGCCGTATTAAACGTAACAACCGATGTGTCAGGGCACGCGCAGTATATATACTGCGCGTGCCCTCAGACACCGTGCCTCCGCAAGTGGTCCGACCACAAATCCTCCGGGCTTCACTCCCCCACCCCCGCCCTGACCTTCACCCTCACACTGATGCGATTGGCCGTCTGCTCGATCACCTCGAAGCCCAGCACTTCGCCATCGCCCTGCACCGACAGTTCCTCAAAGCGATCAGCAAGTTGGTTCAGGTCGTACTTCCAGTTGACCTCCACACTGGCCACGCTGCTCACCAGCTCGCGAAGCTTGAATCCGTCCTCGCCGCCGGTAACCCCCTTGCTCTTGATCATCTCCGCCTGCACCGCGCGAAACCGCTTTCGGCTGCACGGGTCGAGCGTCACGTTGATGATCTTGCCCGCCGTCGCCCGCTCTCGCCACGCACTTCCCACGTCGCTCAGCACCGCGGGGGCACACTCCTTCGCCAACGCCAGCAGCGCGTCCTTGCCGCTGCCGGTCGTCGTCGAGTAGGTCTTGCTCGGCCGATACGTCTTCGAAACCAGAATCGCCCCGGAGTCGGCCTGCACCACGCGGACCGTCAGCGTGGCGTTCCATCGCCGCAGCTCGTGCCCGGCAATGGTCACCGGCCCGCCGCTCTTGGCCTCGGCCCGACCGACCAGCACCACGTCGGCGTGGAACGCAGCCCCGACCGCGGCCGCCTTCTCCAGATCGCCACTGAGCGCCGCCAGTTGCAGGTCGCGCATGCGAACCGAGTCGGTCGTGCCCTTGTCCATCAGCCGAACCTGCTGGCTGAGGAAAAAGTCCTCCAGCGCCGTCTGCACCAGCCCGTTGGGAATCGGCGGATTGCCGCGGTCCACATCGTCGTCCTCGTACACCACCACCACGCACCGCGGGTTGCCCTCGCGCTGCTTGATGTGGGCAAACTCGGCCCACTTCCGCTCGAACTGGACGGGAAACACTTCCGCCTCGAGCTGCACCTGCGTGATGCCCGCCATTACCTCCGGCCCCTTGATGATCTTCACGACGCGGGCAAAGCCGACCGGCTGCTCGAGAATCTTGTCGCGGACCAGCGTATAGTTCTCCGTCTGGCTCTGGGCGTTGATGAACGCACCGCACACCCGCCGGACGGCCACGCGGAGTGCGTCGAGCTTGGCCTCCTCGGCCGCCACCTCGGTCGTGCCGGCGGCGCGCCCCGTCACGACGATCATCTTGCTATCCTCAGCCGCCACCGCGCCGGCCGCCCACACACCCATCCACATCATCACGATCGCTCGCCTGAACATTACCGCCACCCTTTCGAACTGCGCCCCACAGAAACGAGCCGGCCCGATCCTGATGCTGCTGTCGGCGCGCTGCCGCCGTCGCCTCCAACCGCTAAGCAGCTTACCGCCCTGCGAGGCCGACGCAAACCTCCTACCGCACGACTGGACGCACCCCGCGCCTCCTACGCCACTCGCCAGACGACCCCAACCGGCAGCGCAAAAGCCCGCAAGACGCCTCAACACCCACTTACCTCCTTTGCCGAATCCCCCGCCCGAGCGGCCGATAACCCCTGACGACTCACCCTGGTCGTGGGCAGACTGTTTTTTTTCGAACGTGGGGGTATAATATGTGGTTCCATGATGTCCGCAGCAAGAAACAAGGCGAGCTGGACGTTTCGTCTGGGCCTGTCGGCCCGGCTTCGCTCGCTGCGCGCCACCTGCTGGCCTGTCCTCCCGGGCGTTCGGACAGTCTGACCGTTACGCCTGCAACCGCTCCGCACAGAACAAAAAGGTTACGCAAGATTCCCGGCACCAGGGTTTGCCCCTATGGGTGAGAACCTATGACTCGACAGGATATTCGAAACATCGCCATTATCGCCCACGTCGACCACGGCAAAACCACACTGGTCGACCAACTCCTGCGTCAGAGCGGCCAGTTCCGCGAGGCCGAGGTGGCCGGTGACTGTATACTCGACTCCAATCCGATCGAGCGGGAACGCGGCATCACCATCCTGGCCAAGAACTGCGCGATCGACTATACTGACCGTCACGGCAATCGCTACCACATCAACATCGTCGATACGCCTGGCCACGCGGATTTCAGCGGCGAGGTCGAGCGAGTTCTGAAAATGGCCGACGGCGCCCTGCTATTGGTCGACGCCTTCGAGGGCGTCATGCCGCAGACGCGCTACGTGCTGGGCAAGGCCCTGGCGGCCGGCCTCCGCCCCGTGGTCGTGATCAACAAGATGGACCGCCCCGCCGCTCGCGCCGACACCGTAATCGACCAGGTATTCGACCTGTTGGTTGAGCTTGGGGCCGAGGACGAAGCCCTGGCATTTCCTATTATTTATGCGTCCGGCCGTGACGGATGGGCCGTCGCCGACCTGGCCTGCCGACCGGCTGATGGCGGCAATGTGCACGACCTGTTCGATGCGATTATCGAGTATGTCCCCGTGCCCCAGCTCGACGGGGACGCACCCTTACAGGCCCTGATCACCACGCTCGACTACAGCGACTACGTCGGGCGAATCGGCATCGGTCGGGTCTTTGCCGGTTCGTTGCGGGCCGGTGACGACGTTGTGATCATCGATCGCAGCGGCAACCACTCGCGGCAGCGGATAGGCCAACTGTTCCGCTTCGACGGCCTGGGTCGCACAGAGGTCGATTGCATCGACGTGGGCGATCTCTTCGCCGTGGTGGGACTCACCCAGGTGGATATCGGCGACACCATCGCCGACGCCGACCGCCCCGTGGCGCTCGCGCCGCTGCCCGTCGACGAGCCGACCCTGCATATGACATTCTGCATCAATAATGGACCGTTTGCCGGCAAAGAGGGCAAGTACGTCACCAGTCGCCAACTTCGCGAGCGTCTCGACAAGGAGCTGCAATCCAACGTCGCGCTGCGCGTCGAGAGTCGCGGCGACGAGTTCATCGTTTCCGGGCGAGGCCTTCTGCACCTCGGCATCCTGCTGGAGAATATGCGGCGCGAGAGCTATGAACTCGCCGTCGGCAAGCCCGAGGTGATCTACCATCACGAGGATGGCCGGCGACTCGAGCCGATCGAGAAGCTGGTGGTCGACGTGCCAAGCGATTGCGTCGGCGCGGTGATGCAGGTGTTGGGCGATCGCCTGGCGGAACTGGAGAAGATGGACGTTCGCGGTCGCCGAACCCATATGGAGTTCCTAGCGCCCACTCGCGGCCTCATTGGCCTGCGCGGTCGCTTGTGGACGGCCACGCGGGGCGAGGGAATCATGCACCATCGCTTCGCCGAGTACAGTACGTTCCGAGGCCCACTCGCCGGTCGGGCTAACGGCGTCATGGTTGCCACCGAGACCGGGCAGGTCACCGCCTACGCACTCGATCAACTCGCCAGTCGAGGTACGATGTTCGTTCAGCCGGGCGAGCAGGTCTACGAAGGCCAGATCATCGGCGAGCACTGCAAGGACGACGACATCCCCGTCAATGTGGTGCGGCAGAAGAAGCTGACCAACGTCCGCTCGTCGACCAAGGACGCGTCGGTCACGCTCAAGGCGCCGCGCATCCTGTCGCTGGAAAGGGCTCTGGAATATCTTGAGCAGGACGAACTGGTGGAGCTGACCCCCAAGTCGATCCGTCTGCGAAAACGCTGGCTGCGCGAGCCCGACCGGCGCCGTCACGCCCGACGACTCGCCGCAGCCGGGGCATAGGCAACGCTGGCGTCGTCTGCCTTCCCGGCACGTCGCACCTCGCCCAGTTCGTCTAGCGGCGACCCGAACCGGAGCACGCCGAAATCAACTGTTTAGCGGCAACGCCGAAGGCGTGCGCGTGCACTTCCGTTCAGCGGCGACCCGAACCGGAGCACGCCGAAATCAACTGTTTAGCGGCGACCCGAAGGGGAGCGCGCACCGTCTCAGTGCTAGTGCCGTTTCCACTTGGGGAGTTTCGTGTTTCGCAACCGTCGCCGAAATGGGCACTTACGTCCATTCGACACTCAGGTTTCACATAAGGCTCAGGCGCCTTTTGCGTCGGCCTGATCTCCGAGCTCGTTCGCTGGGGCTGCAGACACAGGCTACTGGGCTCGCCACAGGGAGCACGACCGCCAACGACCATACCTGTCTTCGCCAACTCTCGCCCGTTTAAGCAGTTACGGCGCGAAACTCTTGTACTGGAAACGGCACTAGCGTGCAAACCGCGCATACCCTCACACCCCACAGTCGCCTCGCCGTTGCCAAACTCCGTCTTTCTTGCCCGCTGCTTATCAGGTAGCTAAATTGCCCCCTGTCAACCGTCGGCAGGCAGCGACCTCGTCATCCGACGCAGCCTGTATGGATCGAAAGGAAGTCCACGCAAATGCTACTGGCCCACGAAGAAGGACGCCGACTGCGGATCGCCGTCGTCGGGTGCGGCAATCACGCCTACCGCAGCATCTTCCCGTGCTTCGATTACCTTCCGGTCGAGCTGGTGGCCACGTGCGATATCGACCTGCCGCGAGCAAAGAAATACGCCGCCCACTTCGGCGCCCAGGCCGCGTGCGCATCGCTGCAAGAAACAATCGCCCGCGGCGACGTCGAGGCAGCGATTCTCTCGGTCGGCCCCGTCCAACATCCCGACCTGGCCTGCGAAGCGCTGGTCGGCGGCCTCCACGTGTGGATGGAGAAACCCCCCGCTATCGACGTAGCCGGCGTCGACCGGATGATCGCCGCACGCGATGCAGCGGGTAAACACGTCGTGGTGGGCTTCAAGAAGGTCTTCATGCCCATCGTCGACCGCGCGACCGCCTTCCTGGCCGACGAAAAGTTCGGCCGCATCCGAACCATACAGGCCCGCTTCCCTATGGACGTTCCGTCCGACGGCCCGCTTGTCCTCCGCGAGCGCAGGTTCACCAACTGGCTGGGCAACGGCGTGCACCCGATCAGCCTGATGGTGCATCTCGGCGGACGGCCCGACTCGCTCATCGTCCATCGATCCGAACTCGGCGGCGGCTTCGTCATCCTGCACCACCCCAGCGGAGCGGTCGGCAGCCTGCACATGGCCGAGGGGCACGGTGCCTCCGGACCGATGGAACGATACGAGATCGTTTGCGAACACGGCCACATGGTGCTCGACAACAACGTGCGACTCACCGTGCACCGCCCCGGCTACCCGTTCGACTACAGCAACGGCTGCGACTTCGCCGCGGGCGACCCAGACGTCGCAGCCTTGGTCTATCAGCCGCAACACACGCTCTCGACGCTCGAGAACAAGGCAATATTCCTACAGGGCTTCTTTCAGGAACTCGACCACTTCGTCAGCGCCTGTTTGAGCGATACGCCGCCGACACGCGGCACGCTGGAGCTGGCCCGCACTGTGATGGAATGCTACGAAGCCGGCCTGCTCAGCCACCGCCAACCCGTCCGGCTGAACGATCTCGACTGCAACCGCAAGTAAAGGAGACGCCCCGTGCAGTTCTCTGCGTTTACCGACATTCTCGACCGCCCGTTCGAATCGGCCCTCGACGCCCTGGCCGGCCTGGGCCTGAGGTGCATCGACCTACGCTCCAAAATCGGTCAGGACAACGTCGATACCCTGCGCGGCCAGGCCGCACGGCGCGCCGCCGAGGCCATCGCATCACGCAACCTGCGCGTGGGCTGTGTGGCAAGCTGGGGCGTCAACCCGATGAGCGGCGACTACGACCCGGCCGAGCCGCTCTATCGCCAGGCCATGCGCGAGCGAACGGCCCACCTCGCTCAACTCGCCGAGCTACTCGAGGCACCCAGCGTCCGCGTCTATAGCCTCAAACGACCCGACGACCCAGTCACCGAGCAGCACCGCGCCGACAACGCCGCATTTCTGTATGAGTTGGCCGCCATCTGCGCCGAGCGCAAACGGCTGCTGGTCATCGAAAACGAACCCCCCACTCTCACCGCCACCTGCGCCGAACTGGGCGACCTGATGCGTCGTCCCGTACACGAGTCGCTCAAGATCAACTGGGACATCGTCAACGGCTGGCGCGCGGGTGAGCTGCCCTGGGCGCCGCGCGTGTTCGATCAGATCGCCGGCCACGTCGCCCACATCCACGTCAAAGGCGCCCGCGCCGCACCTGACGGATCGTTCGCCACCATGGCCGTCCCCGGCAAAGACGACGTGCCTCACGTCGAACTGCTGGCCGCACTCGACCGCAGCGGCTTCGACGGCACCGTCACCATCGACCCGCACTACGGCCAATTTGCCGAAGCGGATAAGCTTACCGACGTCGAAGAGCCGGTGCTCGAGGTCGTCCGCCAGACGCTTGACTATCTGCGAAGCATCACGTGACTACGCCCTCTCCGGCAACGACGGTAGTGGCGTTGCCGGGCATGGCGGGACCTGAGCGGGCGACCCGAAGCATAGCGCGCGGAATTCAAATGTTTACCGGCGACCCGAACCGGAGCGTGTGACAGGAGCGTCACACGCCAACGTTTAGCGGCAACGCCGAAGGCGTGCGCGCCGTTCCGTTCAGCGGCGACCCGAACCGGAGCGTGTGACAGGAGCGTCACACGCCAACGTCTAGCGGCAACGCCGAAGGCGTGCGCGCCGTTCCGTTCAGCGGCGACCCGAACCGGAGCGTGTGACAGGAGCGTCACACGCCAACGTCTAGCCCAAGTTACGCAACTGAGTCGAATTTGAAAGAATCTTTGGGGTGCGATCGGCGTTTTTGTGATCGTCAGAAGGGATGATCTGCTGCAGGGGCGATGTAGTGAAGACCTTGGCTCTTGAAT
>Ga0307376_10001193_pt1 | contig 28821 bp, 19 predicted proteins | sample TR2MG_FD_202536 | JGI IMG/M metagenome (GOLD analysis project Ga0307376, IMG submission 202536) | Soil microbial communities from Risofladan, Vaasa, Finland - TR-2 | ecosystem: Environmental > Terrestrial > Soil > Coastal area > Acid sulfate soil | place: Finland: Risofladan, Vaasa | collected...
ATCATCCAGGTATCGCAATGAAGTAAATTGAAAAGGTCTTCCCTGGAAGATATCCCATAGAGCTTATAAAGAGCATCATAAACTTCCGGAGCAGCATCAAAAGTAATTGGAACACGATCAGGTACTTTATGGTTTACAGCAGCAAGAACTCTCTCTTTTGAATTCATACGAACTTATGAGGAATTAAAATTCTTTATTCTCTATAAATATACAATTTAAGCAGCTCGGACATCTCAGTTCAGGGTGAAAGTATCAATATTAATTCTTATTTTTAAGCTAAAGTATATATGCTATCCAAAAACTCATTATCAAAGCCTGGAAACATGAAAAGACTTTACCTGGTGTTTCTGTTGCCCGTTTTTTTAAACGGATGTAATCCCGTTGATAATACTAATAATAAAGAAAGCTGGAATTTATCGGTTCTTCCATCCTCTGTAAGGCTCGATCCAACCACCAGTAAAATTATCGATACCCGGTTTATTATTCATAAGGATGATGCTGAACAACATAAAGATATGCTGAAGGAAAATCATATTTATGACGGAAAAAACGTCAACCTTCATGCTGCAAGGGGTGAATACATCTCATTTCAGGTTGTAATCACCAACCTATCCGGAAAAACACTTGATAATATCAGAATTTATTTACCTGAATTCACCGGAAATAATATGAAACTAAAGATCAAACCGGAACTGTTCCTTGAATGGGCGGTTGAGGTAAAAACGCCAAGTACAGGTTATTCTGTTGCTTCACTGGGCATCGGTTGGTATCCTGATGCACTCATACCTTTTAATTATATACAGGACGATTCTGCAGCCGTCAGGAGGCGGTGGACATATCCGCTGTGGCTGCCTGATTTTAACAACAGGATAGACAACCAGAAATCAATGATAGTATGGATCGATCAGTATGTACCTTTTAATAAGGAGAAAGCTCCCCCCGGAAATTACACATCATCTATTTCTGTAAATATAAACGGATTAACAAAAGAGATCCCGCTTAATTTACAGATTTGGGATTTTGCCTTACCAAATGAGAACAGGTTCAAAGCTGCTCTTCAACATGAAGGATTTGTAAAGAACATGACAGAAAAGCAAGAACTGGAGATTTACCAGTTATTGAGGAGAAACAGGATTGTAATGCTTGATCCAACTTATGAACCTGAAATGATAATGCTGAAAAACGGAAAAGCTGAGATAAACTGGAAGTCGCATGATAAACGTCTTGAAAAATACTTCACCGGCAAAGCTTTTACCAGTGAATATGGCTACCCGTATGGCCCAGGATATGGTGAACCGCTTGAGACATTCGTGCTTCCTTTTGACGTTTACGGAAAACACGGAACCAAAGGATGGCCTGATACAGGTACACCCGATGTGGAAAGAAACCCTGAAAACAGAGCAGTTTATGTTGATTGTATAAAACAGGTCAGAAATCATTTCAGTAAAGTGATCGATCCTTCAAAAACAGATATTACTGTTTACCTGAACGGTCTTGATGAATCTTATTTTCCAGAAGCATGGAACAGAATGGTTTATTATGGTGATTTGTTCAGGGAATATTATCCCAAAGCTCTGTTCAGAATTGATGGCGGTTATACTGAGGAAGCTCTTCAGATAGTTAAAAATTCTATCTCATCCTGGGCATCCCACACTATTGAATATGACTACCCTACAATAAAAAAGTACCAGGATATGGGCATAAAAGTCTGGCTGTATGGTCCGATGCTATATGAGAGCAGGATCAACAGCTGGGTTGGCAGCTCCACTATCCTTGATCTTCCACTGGTTAATGACAGGGCAATAAGCTGGAGCTGCTGGAAGTATCGCACCTTTTCCTGGCTTAGCTGGGGTGCCGGTGCAGGTTGGGTGAACGGATGGTACGATCCTGAATCATGGAAGGATGCCTCCAAAGCAAGACCTGAAGAGGAAGCCGAATTCACCTATAAAAAGATCAATGGAAGTGCTTTGCTCATCTATGCACCCGGAGTAATTCCCAATGTCTCAGGACCATGTCCTTCAATAAGGCTGAAGGCCATGCGTGACGGAGTACAGGAATATGAGTATATGAAGCTCCTGGCAGCAACAGACGGGAGTACTGAAAGGGTTGATTCACTGGTAAACAGCATAATCAAAAACCCTTTCGGCCCAAATTCTATTGGCAACCTTGATGTATGGAGCTATAATGCTAAAGCGTGGGATGAAAAGAGAATTATGATGGGGAATATGATTGAAAAATACAACAAAAAATAAAAACAGAAATCACTATGAAAAGAAAATTATTGTTGTCAGGTGTATCAATTATTGTGATACTATTTTCATGCAGAACAGCATTCACACAAGGAATAGGACTTGTGGATGCCAGGTATGCTGAAAAAGTTATTACTGTGGGAGGATCTGATGCCGACATTCCTGGTTTTAGCTCAGTAGCCATTCAGATAGCAGTCGATGCCGTTAAGTATCGAGGCGGAGGAACCGTAAAACTTAATCCGGGAACATATGATATAACCGGACCTGTAAGACTCTGGGATAACATAATATTAAAAGGATCAGGTAAATCAACAATTCTCAGAAAATGTAACGGCTTCAGGACCAGCTATATAATTGACGCTGACTGGGGAATGATGAAAGCTGTAGTTAAGGATGCCAGTGGATTTAAGATAGGTATGGGCATTGAACTTTTTGATGATGCAAATAAAAATGGATGGGAAGTTACTACAGCAATTATTACAGATATCAGGGAGAATGTTATCTATTTCGATAACGGAACAGTAAATGACTATATAGCTGCTCAGAATGGGGTTGTTTCAAACGGATGTTCAATTGTTGAGGCAGTTGGCGCAGAAAATGTCATAATCACTAACCTGGTTGTAGAAGGCAATAAGGCAACCAATGATTATATAAACGGATGCCGCGGAGGAGGTATTTATATTCATAAATCAAAGAACTGCCTTGTTGAGAATGTTCAGGTAAATGAATTCAACGGCGACTCATTCAGCTGGCAGGTTACTGAAGGTATTTCACTAAAAGGGTGCGAAGCATCGAATGGTGACGGTCTTGGTTTTCATCCCGGGACAGGATCAGACAGATCGACTGTTGAGAACTGTATCAGTCATCACAACAAAGGTGACGGATTATTCCTGTGCTGGAGAGTTCAGAACGGTGTTTTCAGGAACAACACTATCTTTTCAAACCGTGACAACGGCATTTCAATAGGGCATAAGGATACTGACAATATATTTGAAAATAATCATGTTTATGAGAATGCAAATCATGGGGTCCTCTTCAGAAATGAGAATGAGCAGAATGCCGGACATCGAAATATTTTCACTGACAATACAATTGAGAATAACGGAATTGCTAAAGAGTCGGCAGGCTTCTACATTGGAGGAGTTACAAATACTATTACAATCAAAAATAACATAATCCGCTCCACCGGGAAAGGGAATCAGAAAACAGCAATTATTGTTGGTAAAAACAGTTCAAATATTACTGCTGAAGGAAATAAAATAACCGGGTCGAAAGAGATTGTTTATGAAAAAAAATAAAACCCAGATATGAAAAAAACAATCCTGTTTATATTCCTTATCACCAGCCTCTGCACCTATGGTCAGAAGGAAGACAAGGCCTCATTTATAAAGAAGAACTATATTAAATCGGAACACTACATTCCGATGCGTGATGGTGTTAAACTTTTCACAACTATCTATGAACCAATTGATAAATCGAAAAAACATCCTATTATTATCACCCGCACTCCTTACTCACTCTCACCTTATGGCGAAGACAGGTATCCACGTGCCCTGGTGCCCTCGATGCTTTTTGTTAAAGAGGGATATATAATAGTATACCAGGATGTAAGGGGCCGATGGATGAGCGAAGGAGAGTTTGTTGACATCCGGCCCCATAATCCTGATAAGAAAGGGAAAAAGGATATTGATGAAAGCAGCGACACCTACGATACTGTTGAATGGCTTTTAAACAACCTTGATTCCCACAATGGGAATGTCGGATTATATGGCATCTCCTATCCTGGATTTTATGCCTCAGCATCACTTCCCGGGGCACATCCCGCAGTTAAGGCAGTATCACCGCAGGCTCCGGTAACTGATTGGTTCATTGGTGATGATTTCCATCATAATGGCGCCTTTATGCTAATGGATGCATTCCAGTTTTATTCCTCTTTTGGCGCTCCGAGGCCAAAACCAATTACACCTGACAAAGGGCCCAAACCATTCAAATACTATACACAGGATAATTATAAATTCTTTCTCGAACTGGGCCCTCTTAAAAATGTTCAGCTGAAGTATTTTGGAGATACAATGAAATTCTGGAATGAACTTATGAAACATGATACCTATGACGAATTCTGGAAAGCCAGAAATATCCGGACACATCTTAATGATATCAAACCTGCCACACTTGTTGTAGGAGGATTTTTTGATGCCGAGGATTGCTGGGGTGCACTGCACACCTACGAAGCCCTGGAAAAACAGAACAGGGGAAATGACAACTATCTTACCATGGGACCATGGTATCATGGAGGTTGGTCAGGAGGAACAGGTGGATGGTATGGTAATGCCCATGAGATATTCTGCGACATCAACCCTGAGAAAAACACGGCAACATGGTACCAGGAAAATATAGAATTCCCTTTTTTCGAGAAATACCTCAACAATAAACCTGCCACCATCCCTTCTGAGGCAATGATATTTGAAACAGGATCGGACACCTGGCGGAAGTATGAAACATGGCCTCCGGCAAAAAGCAGGGAAAAAACCCTGTACCTGCAAAAGGATGGACTCCTCTCTTTTAGCGTCCCGAAGGAGCAGGAGAGTTATGATGAGTATATCAGTGACCCTTCAAAGCCGGTACCATATGATGATGGAATTCATCTTGTAAGAACACGTGAGTACATGCGCAACGACCAGAGGTTTGCATCAAGAAGACCTGATGTGATGGTCTATCAGACAGATATCCTTGAAAATGACATAGTTCTTGCAGGACCGATAATTGCAGACCTGATGGTTTCTACAACAGGCACTGATGCCGACTGGATAGTCAAGCTGATCGATGTTTTTCCTGATAACTATGATGGCCCGGTTTCCGGTAAGGAATCGTGCGTTCTCGGAGGATACCAGATGCTTGTGAGAGCGGAGGTGATGAGGGGAAAATTCAGGAACAGCTATGAGAAACCTGAGCCATTTGACCCCGGCGTTCTAACAAAAGTAAAGTATCCTCTCCCTGATGTTTCACACTGCTTCAGGAAGGGACACCGCATTATGATACAGGTTCAGAGCTCCTGGTTCCCGCTCGTTGACCTGAATCCTCAGAAATTCTTAGATATATACCATGCCGGTGAAAATGACTTTCAGAAAGCAACCCAGAGGATATATCACGATAAAAACAATGCTTCAGGAGTAATAATTCATGTCCTGGAATGATTCTTTGTATCCTTATGTCATCAGGATTACTTAAATTAGTGACTGATAATCATATCAACCTGCATAACTATGAAACATGAGATCATTTCTTCACCCAAAAAAACAGCCTTTACATCAAGGCGTGGCTTTATTTCTGCATGTGCTGCCTGCGGAGCATGCTTCGCACTAAAACCTGTTTCATTCCTCTCTGCGGCTCCAGCTCCAGGAGCCAATAAAAGGCTTAAGATCAGAAATATATATTCGCTTCATGCTCTTCAGCAGACAAAACCTGACTGGCCGAATGTTGGATTTGATTTTGCCCCTTTTATGGAATTGACAAATACAACCCTTACAAATCAATTCCCTGAATATGATTTCTTCTCATCACTGGCTACCGGACAGGAAGATGCAGAAAAAATTATTGCAGATGATGCAAAGGAAAATATCGACGGGTATATTGTTTTTCAGATGAACTGCTGGAATCAGGTAGTTCAGACAGCTGCAAAAACAGGGAAACCGGTTCTTTATGTAGATTTCCAGTTCGGGGGAAGCGGAGGCTTCCTGGTATATACTTCAACATTCCTCAGAGATAAAACTCCAAATGTCGGATTTGTTGCCTCATCCCGCACTCACGATCTTCTGGGAGCAGTCAGATGTTTTGATATTATCAGCAAGGGAGGTACTGCTGTCGAATTTGCAGCAGCAACAAAAAATGCAAGGTTGAAAGCCACACCTCTTCCAGGGAATATGACCTGCAAGGCTGATAACCTTAAAGCAGCAAGTGCAGAACAGTGCCTGAAAAATAACAAGGAATCAAGGATACTTGTCGCACGCGATCAGAAAACAGGTACCGCTGATCCTATCCTGGGCATACCGGTTGAGTATATAACTTTTGCCGAGTTAAATAAAGCCTGGGAAACTGCTAATCCCTATGAAGCTCAAAGAATTGTAGAGAAATGGCAGAAAAACTCTTCCTCGATAACAGATGTTTCTCCGGGTACACTTCAGACATCAGCCGCAATGTATCTTGGCATGAAATCAGTACTTAAAAACCACAATGCCAATGCCATAACAGTAAATTGCCTTGGTGGTTTTTACGGAGGTCACATACAGGCTTATCCCTGCCTGGGATTTCATGAGCTGCTTAATGAAGGACTGATAGGAGCATGCGAAGCTGATGTGAGATCAACCGCAACAATGGTAACATTCACCAACATGACAGGTCGTCCCGGATATATTTCCGATCCTGTTATTGACACTTCGAAACGTCAGATTATTTATGCCCATTGTGTTGCTTCCAATAAAGCTTTTGGACCCGATGGCCCTGTTAATCCTTTCACAATAATGACTCACTCGGAAGACAGGCAGGGAGCATCGGTAAGATCAATACTCCCGGTTGATTATATGACTACATCCCTGGAAGTTGATGCATCGAAAAAAGAGATACTATTTCACCAGGCAAAAGCTGTTGGAAATGATCCTGACGACAGGGCATGCAGGACTAAGATATGCGCTGAACCGGTCGGTGATATTGAAAAGCTTTTCGGACAATGGTCGGCATGGGGGTGGCACAGGGTGACATTTTATGGCGATCTTAAGGAACAGGTGTTTGCCTTAGCCGATACAGCAGGCTGGAAAGTTGTTGAAGAAGCTTAAAATAAACAGATTATGAAAGTATTATTCAGTATCGTCCTGCTAATGGTGACAGGTATTGTCTCAACAGAGGCCCAGACAAATGACACTATTAAATTTTATGATGGACAGCAATTTACCATAATAGGAAGATTTCATTCAGAAAAGAACTATGCCCGGTTCCCTGCCAGGTATGAAAATACATTAAGGGATGAGGTCTGGAGCCTGGGACAGCACTCTTCCGGCATTTCGATAAGGTTCCGTTCAAACTCTCCTTTTATTTCTATACGCTGGAGTGTTAAAAATGATGCTGTTATGGATCATATGCCATTCACCGGGATCAAAGGTGTTGATCTCTATTCATTAGTGGATGGAAAATGGAAGTACATAAATACCGGAAGGGTAAAAGGTAAGAGTAATGAATTTATGATGGTAAGAGGTGCAGGAGAAGTTTACAGGGAATATTTGCTAAACCTGCCACTTTATGACGGGGCTGATACAGTTTCGATAGGTATTAGCAGCAATTCCTCAATAACAGTTCCCCAGGATAAGCACCTCATCTCTAAAAAACCTGTTGTTTATTATGGCAGCAGCATCGCCCAGGGTGGCTGTGCTTCAAGGCCGGGACTATTATTCACTAATATCCTTGCAAGGTCTATGGATCGTCCTTTTATAAACATGGGCTTTAGCGGAAATGGTACTTTTGACCTCTCTGTCGGGGATGCTCTATGTGAAACTGATGCAGCATTATTTGTAATAGATTGTAACCCTAATACCAGAAAGGAACTTATTTATGACAGGGCAGTTGAACTTGTTATGAAGCTTCACAGGGAGAGGCCGGAGGTTCCTGTTTTACTGGTAGAGGCTTATCCTTATAATAACGGCTTCACAAAGCCTTCAGATGCAGAAAATGCAAAAAAGAATCTTGAACTGAAAAGAGCTTATGAATCGCTTAAGAATGCCGGGATTAAAAACCTCTATTACCGGAAGGGAGATGATCTGATTGGTTATGACTATGAGGGCACTGTCGATGGAGTCCATCCAAATGATATCGGCATGATGCGAATTGCAGAAGCCCTTGAGCCAACTATCAGAAAATTAGTAAAATAACTAATATCTGCTACTCTTTCTCTACAAGAAATGTTGAATGAAAAGGCTTCAGGTTCAGTGATACAAGAGTGAAAACTGATCCTGAAGTTTCGTTTCTTTCGTACACAGTCTCAGTTTCTCTTATCCCTCCAGTATGTGGATCCCACTCTTCAAGAGTCATTTTACCTCTGAGTTTTACTTCTGACTGAATATTCCCTTTCCCGATATTGGCAATAAAATAGACATTCCTGTTACCGGTTACTTTATGGATATATTGAATACCTGAATTCAACGGGTAACTGACATCAAATTCTATTTCTGAGCCATACAGAATTTCCAACAGGCTTACAGCATCCGGATCAGGGATGAAACAAGCTTTACCTCCATTTTCGTTTACGATTAAATCCCAGGCATCGTCTTCAAGCTGTGGGAAGATTGATCTCATCAGAGTTTCTATTTCCTTATCATTTCCTCTTTCACATGCTTTATGCGGCAACCGGGCTGTAAACAGAACCATCCCTCCTGAATTAAAATAATCGGTAACTTTCCTGAGATTACCAGATGAGATCAATGAACATGAAGGAAGAATAAGGACCTTATAACTCTCTTTGTTTGAATTGTTATCCATAATCAGACTACTTCCGGAAACAATGCATTTCTCATCCAGAGTTTCAGGATGGATATATGTGAAATCGAGGCCATTACCATTGATAAGCCATTCTCCAATATTTATGTAATCAATTTTTGAGACTGCATCATTAAAGAACTTGTTTTTGGGATCCACCCAACCGTCAACATTGGCAGGACCAGTTTCAGTGTAGAAATAGTGGTCTCCAAGAAGTGAATGAATCGGATAAAGTACCGCAATATCTGCCACATGCCTTCCTCCAGCCTGCAAAATAACATTGAGTCTTGAAAGATAAGTTGTGAAAGCCTTCAGGCTATCTGCATAAAGCGGATTACGGTATGAAAGCTCCGGCTTATATGTTACCCGGGTATTATCATACCAAACAGCGTGAGGGATAAGCATATTTATACCTTTGGAGTACTGGTCATTGGCAATTGACCATATATCATTCCATGAGAGATCTCCAGGCTCATCATAATTTGGCATGGCTCCGAAGGTTTCAGACATCACCAGTTTCTTATCCCAGTTATACGCTGAGGAACTGATCAATTTATAGAATCTTTCTGCAGGACGGTGTCCCCCTATCTTATCGATGCCTGGAATTTCAAGGTACTTAAAAGTCTTCATCAGGTCGCCGGATGAATTAGCAGGAACAAAAGCCTCTTCTGGTGCTACATGGCCGGTCGCAGATATTCCATGAGCCATGGACCAGTCACTGACTACCCTGGGGAAACCGAGGGAAAACAGTTCACCCCTGAAGCCAAATAAATAATTCCTGGCTGATTCTGTTTCAGGACCAATGTCATACCACATAGCAGGATACAGGATTATAGGACTAAACCGATATTTATCCTCGAATTTTTCATTAAATCTTTCAGTCCACATACGAAAGTCTGCACGGAACATAGAAGGCTCATCAAAAAAGGTCCCATAAATAACTGATCCGAAATAATCTTTGAAACGTGCATAGTAAACATCATGTACCATCTTGGTAAAATAGCTGACAGCTTCCGGATTGAGATAATCTGCTAGCGGGTTACCATCGATCACACAATTGAAGAACATGATTTTCCATTTACCAGGCGGGACGTCCCATTTAAGAAGTCCATCGGTAATATTATCAGTAATATCAATCCGTTCCTTGTTGTTTACTTCCATTGCAACGGCACCCATAAGTTTTCCAGCAGGCGCTTCTTTCCTGTAAACCACAGGACCTGTTATCTCTTCTTCCGCTTTATCGAGTCTTTGTATTGTCATCTCAGGATATTTTTGCTGAAAACGCGGTTTCCCGTCGCCTTCTGCAAAGGCACCTACCGATCCGCTGGGAAATCCGAATTCGTCATAAAGACTAATTGTCATTCCCAAATCCTTTGCCTTCTCAAGCATTTTTCCATATAACTTCAGATATTCCTCGGAAAGATATTCAGGTTTGAAATTCTTTCCGAAGGGAACAACACCAAATCCTCCATAGCCACATTGATCTTTAAGTGCCTGCATCTGTTCCAGAAGAACATCCTCCTCAACATTGGTGTTATTCCAGAAAAATAAGGGACGAGGCCAGAAACTGATTGGAGGATTAACAAAATCACTCTTTGTAAAAGATTGTTTATGAAAAGATTCGGTACACATCCACAGGAGGCTTATCAAAATCAGCAGTAACGAAAGTCTTAAATATTTCATTCTTATTTTGTTAAAGGTCTAATATAAAGATATGAATATTGAAAATAAATAATAATTCCAATTTTATTGTACCTTCAAGCTGCATTAATAATTTAAAAGCAGAACGACATGAAAAACAGCAGAAGAAAATTTATTAAATATGCCGGTATGGCAGGATTAACAATAGCCGGCAGCAGATTCACAGATGGTCTGTCATCAACAAATGAAAGCATAACTGACTTACCTGGAAAAATATCTTTTAACAACCTGAATAACATGACACAACAAGAAAGCCTCAGCCTGATAGGGCAATACGGACCCTGGGCAACAACACTTGCAAATAATAAGATGCCTTCACTCTCTTTCAGGAGGAAAGAGTGGAATGATATTAAGAAATGGCACCAGGCAGCGGAAGCAAAAATAAGAGACAGACTTGCTATTCCTGATATTGGTTCAGCCCCGGAGGTAGTTGTAAAAAAACAATATATATGGGAAGGTTTGCATATTGAAGAACTTACATGGAAACTGCCTTATGGACGTCCTACAGAAGCTATCCTTTTAAAACCTGCAGATGCAAAAGCTCCTCTGCCGGGAATCCTGGCTTTTCATGATCATGGAGGTAACAAGTACTTCGGCACCAGGAAGATAACACGCACTGGCGAAGGCCAGCATCCGTTAATGAAAGATCATCAGATGAATTATTATAGTGGAAAAGCCTGGGCAAATGAGATAGCCAGAAGAGGATATGTCGTGCTTGTATCCGACGCATTCCCATTTGCAAGCCGAAGGGTATGGATGGAGGATATTCCGGAAAGATTTCGTGAAGGACATACAGATGAAAATCCGGAGGATCCAAAAAACATAGCAGCATACAACCAGTGGGCTGGCAACCATGAGCATATTATGGCAAAATCTCTTTTCAGTGCAGGAACTACATGGCCAGGAGTATTTATGGCAGAAGACAGGATTGCGCTTGATATCCTCAGCTCAAGAAAGGATGTAATAAAAGATAAGATAGGGTGCGGCGGACTTTCAGGTGGTGGCATGAGGACGGTCTTTACAGGCGGACTCGACAGCAGGATCAAGTGTGCTGTTTGTGTAGGATTTATGACAACCTGGAAGGACTTTGTACTGAATAAATCATTTACCCATACCTGGATGACCTATGTTCCGATACTTCCAAATGAACTCGATTTCCCTGAGATTCTTGGCTTAAGGGTTCCACTGCCAACACTTGTTCTGAATGATACAGACGATGACCTGTATACCGTTCCTGAGATGAATGCTGCAGATAAAGTACTGCAGGAAGTATATCAGAAGGCCGGAGCATCAGATAAATACAAATGTTCCTTCTATCCCGGCAAACACAAGTTCGATGCAAAAATGCAGAAAGAGGCATTCGACTGGTTCGACAAGTGGCTGAAGTAATAGCTACAAATTATGTTTTATAACATATTTTAAAGCTTTCAGAGAGTGAGATTACAGATGCTAAAATGATAAACAGATCAACCAAACTTAATATTATCAATATGTTAAAGAAGGTATTTTTATTTTATTCAATTTGTTTTTTCCCCGGACTGACTCTAAGTTCTGGCCAGGAGGCAGCTATCTTAAAGATTGTGAAACCTGTAGAAATTCATGATGTTCTTAATAATCCGGGAATCGGATTCATGACCTTTCAGCGGTTTAACGGAGATAAGCTGAATGATGGAATGGGTTGGACAGAAGGATATCCTATTGTATACCAGGATTTTAATGGAAGCCTCATCAACAAAGACCATCCACAGACAAGCATTGCCTACTTCAGAGTTTACTGGAATTTCGTTGAACCGGAACAAGGACAATATAACTGGGCAATGATCGACAAAGCCTTGAAGACTGCAGCTGAACGTGGACAAACTCTGATGCTTCGGATTCCTCCTTATAACTCTGAAGTAGATGTACCCGGATGGTACAGGAAAATTGTCGGAAGAGAAGTGCCATCTAAAATTGCAAAATGGAGAGTTGATCACGAAGATCCAAATTACTTAAAGTATTACGGTGGTATGATTAGAGCATTGGGAGAAAGGTACGACGGGCATCCCGATCTTGAATCGGTTGATGTTTCACTTGTCGGATACTGGGGAGAAGGTGAAGGGACTCATCTGCTGACCGAACAGACCCGGGTTGCTTTAATAAATGTCTACCTGGACAATTTTAACAAGACATTCTTAACATTTCAGCCACTCAACGGCGACGCTCCTGATGCAGGAGTACTGGTAAAAAATACAAATATTGCAGCATTCTGGCCTGATGGGCGGAATAACGGAACCGGCCCTCAGATGCGCCACCTTGGCTGGCGCCTCGACTGCCTGGGTGATATGGGATTCTGGCCTGACTGGAATCATATGACTGATATTTATCCACGCGATATAGTGAAAAGTGGAATGAATGAGGCATGGAAAAAAGCACCAGTCACAATGGAAATCTGTGGTACCTTTCTGAGATGGCTGGAGAAAGAGAAATATAATAAAGATACCGTGAAATACATTTTTGAGCAGGCCCTTAAATGGCATATATCGTCTTTTAATGCCAAAAGTTCTGCAGTCCCTGAAATATATTCTCCACTGGTAAATGAATGGCTTAACAAAATGGGTTACCGGTTTGTTTTGCGCAGATTTACATATCCTTCTTCTGTTAAACTTCAGGGACAGCTGCCAATTACCAGCTGGTGGGAAAACAAGGGAGTTGCTCCAATCTACAAGGATTATAAATTTGCTGTCCGTTTAAAGAATGAAAAGGAGACAAAGATACTTGTCACCAGTGCATATCTGCCTGACTGGTTTCCAGGTGATATTGTACATGATGAAATCCTGTACGTCCCTCATGATATGCAGGCAGGAAACTACAAAATTGAGATAGCAATAGTATCACCGGTTTCTTTTGAACCAAGAGTGAAACTGGCTATTTCAGGTGCTAATGATGATGGCTGGTATTATATTGGCGACATAATGATACAGCAAAATAACTGATTATGTGAAAAATATTTCTTTTGACCTCTTGCTCATTTCAAATCCATCCATCCCGCTGAACGGAAATTAGGGATGACAGGTTATTCAAGATAAACGAGTGAAACACCGGGAAGATTCCTCGTCCCGCTAAATGGAAATGCGGGATAACAGGTTATAAAAGATAAACGAGTGAAACACCGGGAAGATTCCTCGTCCCGCTAAATGGAAATGCGGGATAACAGGTTATAAAAGATAAACGAGTGAAACACCGGGAAGATTCCTCGTCCCGCTGAAGCGGAACTCGGAATGACAGTCAAATGAAGGTGATATGTGAAAGGAGGAGGCAATTTGCCAGTGGCAAATTGCCTCCTCCTTTCACATATTTTTTATATAATGAAGTGTCATCCCGAGCAAAGCGAGGGATCTCCCCTATATACACCCTATACCAGTCCCGCTTCTTTCAGATAACCCTTCAGTATAGCAAGATCTCTTTTCATCGCTGAGAATAAATCTTCTTTTTTTATTGTCAGCTGAGTTGCTCCGTTCTCCGCTCCTCCAAGCGGATATTCATAGTGGATGGATACAGGAACACTGATCTTCATTTCCCTGAGCATAGCGAAATACCTTTTGAAATCGACACGGCCTGTTCCAAGAGGAACTGACTCTGACTTTGTCTTTCCTTCTTCCTTCACCCAGTCAAAATCCTTTATATCAATTGACCGTATATATGGACTGATTAACTTAAGTCCTACCGGCCAGGTGTTCGCACCTTCTATAGAAGCATGAAAAACATCATATTGAGCACCAACCCATTTTGAATTCACAGCTTTGAGAACCATAGCGGTATCCCATATTGCACCTCCGAAATAGATCCCTTCTCTTGCCACTCCTGAATGATTCTGGTATTCACCGGAGACAGAATATTTTTCATTCATTCTGGCAAGTTTTTCAAGCTTTGTCTGCATGATTGCCATATTCTCTTCAACAGACTTTGTATTATCGTAATGACCCCAGTCCATACGGTAGTGCCTAATTCCAAGCTCGGAGCAAGTTTTAAGTATCTTATCAGTTACAGGATCATCTGCATCGCGTATAGCAGTTGTGATCATATATATCTTTTTGCTTTTTTTTGCCAGGGCTTCAGCAGCTTTAGGAAGATCCTGCACAACATTTTCAGGCAGAACATGTCCTCCGGGTCTGACTGTCAGATCGGCACCATCAAAGCCAATCTCAACAAGTGCTTCTGCCATCTTATTGTAATCAAGCCAATGAAAATGTTTTGAGAATACACTGATTTTAAAAGCCTCAGAATCAGCTGCTGCCGGAAGAACAACAGATGTATCATAATAATTGAGAGCAGCTCCGTTTAAGAGGCCCGATTTGAAGCCGGCTGTTATACCAGTTGCTGTCAGAACTGATTTTGAAATGAAATTCCTGCGTGTAGTTTTCATAATATCTGTTTTAAAAGTTTTTAAGTTCAGGTATATCAACCCAGCATCTTCCTGCCCAGCTATCCAGACCCTTTTCAGCAAGCTGAACACCTTTTGCACCCTCGCGCAGATCCCACGGAAAGGGCTCATCTTTAACCACATGCTTAAGGAATAGCTCCCACTGGACCTTGAAGGCATTTTCATAAACCTCCTGCTCGGGTACTTTCGACCACCCTTCAAAGAAATTGATTGGTTGCGGGATATCCGGATTCCATACAGGTTTTGGAGTATTGCCATAATGCTGAATATAGCATTCACGAAGACCTGCAACTGCTGATCCTTTTGTGCCATCTACCTGCAGTGTAAGGAGGTCATCTCGACGTACCCTGACTGCCCATGATGAATTGAAATGTGCTATAATACCATTCTCCAGTTCAAACGTAGCATAAGCAGAATCGTCGGCAGTACATTTATATCCCTTACCATTCTCATCAACCCTTTTTTCGATATGTGTGGCACCCAGACATGAAACAGCCTTAACTTTTCCAAATACATTATCGAGCACGTAGCGCCAGTGGCACAACATGTCAACTATGATACCTCCGTCATCTTCCTTACGATAGTTCCATGAAGGCCTCTGGGCAGCTATTGTATCACCCTCAAAAACCCAGTAGCCGAATTCACCTCTTACAGAAAGGATCCTGCCAAAGAATCCCTGCTGGATCAGCCTTTTTAATTTGATGATCCCAGGAAGCCATAACTTATCCTGCACAACACCGTTCTTAGCTCCTGCTTTTTTACATAGAGTATACAGCTCCATGGCAACCTCAGTACTCACAGCAACTGGCTTCTCACAATAGATGTGCTTACCTGCCCTGACTGCTTTTCTGACAGCATCTGCTCTCCTGCCGGTTGTCTGCGCATCAAAATAGACTGAATATGAGGGATCATTAAGTACAGAATCAAGATCGGTGGTCATCTTAGTTATACCTGTTATGGAGCAAAGCTTTTTAAGCTTATTCTCATCACGGCCAACAAGAACCGGATCGGGCATTATTGTTTCACCCGGGTTGAGCTTAACTCCTCCCTCCTTTATTATTTCAACTATTGAACGGAGCAGGTGCTGGTTGGTTCCCATCCTGCCTGTAACACCGTTCATTATTATTCCTACAGTGTATTTTGTCATCGTGTTGTATGTTTTGTTACCACAGAGATCACAGAGTCCTGAGGCTCTGCCAAATGACAGATTATTAGGAGCTTCACGGAGGACTCAGAGTTGTTTTCTTTGTGCCCTTTGTGTGTTCCCTCTGTGAACTCTGTGTTTAAATATTTAAGCATGTTTTTGATAAGCTTCAACTATTTTCTTTAAAAATTCACCCTGATCCTGATGCCAGAAGATGTTTGAGAAGATTTCCACTTCAATAAATCCATTGAATCCTGCAGCCTCAACCCACGACCTGATTTTCCTGATCGGAATGCATCCCTCTCCCATCAATCCTCTGTCATTCAGCATATCAACAGTTGGCGACTTCCAGTCGCAGATATGAAATGCCAGCAGGTGCTCATTCCTTCCACATCTTGCAATCTCCTTTTCAAGATCCGGATCCCACCATAGATGGTAAACATCAACTGCCACTCCAACCCACTTACTGTTAATCGCTTCAGCCAGGTCATTAGCCTGTGCGATTGTATTGATTGCCGAACGGGTATCGGCATACATCGGATGTAAAGGCTCTATTGCCAGCTTTATGCCTGCAGATTGTGCCTCCGGTAAAACAGCCAGTATTCCATCAAATATCTGTTTCCTTGAATCTTCCAGCGATTGAGAAGGGTCAGCACCGCATACCAGTACTATCTTTTCAGTACCGAGCTTATATGCCTCCTCAATGGCCCGCCGGTTATCATCAAGTGCAACACTCCTCCTTTCCTTATCTGATGAAGGGAAAAATCCGCCCCTGCAAAGTGAGACTATTGACAGTCCATGGCTTCTGAGCATCTCTCCTGTTTGCGTGATATCCCTGCCAATAAGTGCATCCCGCCATACTGTTATTCCTTTCACACCTGAAGCAGCAAAGTTTTTTGCAGCCTCTTCAATGTTCCACGGTTTTGTTGTGATAGTATGAATACAAAGACGCGACAGGTCTTTAACACGATCAGAGCTCATTTTGCACAATTGAAATAAGTATAATATTTCCCGTTGTTTATGATCCTGTCAAGATAAAGACAAGCTTCCCGGATATGATAATCACCCCACATACATGATTCACCATAAGGTATTTTGCTCCCTTCAGGTATATGATCCCACCCGTTCGGGTGATGATAGACAGTATGAAGGAGTAGTCCCTGGTGATCCGGATCAGTGCTTATGTAAGGTTCTGATAACAAAGTGCCAATAACTTTAAGTCCTGCCTGCCAGTAAGGCATACCATCCGCCTGGTCAACATTGTTCTCAAGGTATCTGCCAAGCCTCAGAAGACCCTGTGACGCAATAGCAGCTGCAGAGCTATCAACAGGCTCATACTGATTAAAAGGATCAGATGGTTTATCAAGGTAATCACCCATACGATGAAGACCAGGTGCGCCGGTATCCCAGTACGGCACTCCGTCAACAGGTGTATTGGCTATATAGAAATCGCAGGTAGCTTTTGCCGCACGCAGGAATACTGCCTTAAGATCATCTTTTCCACCAAGAGCATCAAGCTCCTTGCTGTCAATTGTTTCTAACCATTCAAGCTGTTCTGCAAAACCGCACATTGCCCAGGCAAGTCCACGGGTCCAGGTGGTAAAACCGGAATATCCCTGTTGCGTACCGGGACATCTGAAATTACCATCCGCGACATTAAAGATACTCTCATGGGCAGTTCTGCCCCATATATCATATCTGTCGCGGTCCTCCCCATAGAATACAGAATATTTCGCAGTTGCCTTCATATGGAGCATAGCCCGTTCAAAAAGATTTATTTTGACATCACCTTCACCCTGGAGAACATGCCCAAGCATATGACTTAAAGTTAGTGCCCTGCAAGACCTTATTGTATCAACAAATAAGGAATGTGCCCCATTGAATGAGTGAATGAATCCGCCATCCTTTATTGTTGTCCAGCGTGAAGCCTGTACAGCTCCTGAAATTTTCAGTGCAAGCTCATAGAAATTCTTTTCCCATTCATTTAAAGGGATCTTTCCTTCGACCATCAGCCGCAGAAGATTTCCATAAGTACTGACATTGTTGAACCCATGATCATGGACTCCGGTATGGCTTACATGAGGAGCCATTTTATGAAGGGTTTTGTTCCTGCCAGATTCAAGGTATTCCTTTTCCCCTGTTGCATCAAACTGAAGAATGGCAGCACCATATTGGAAACCCTGAGTCCATTCGGTCCAGCCACGGGTTGAATATTTACCTTTAACGGTAAATACCGGTGATCCCTTAGACTCATCGTATTGTCTGTCAATCAGATATATTTTTTCTCCGGACAACTGCCAGAATCTTTTCAGTTTAGCTGAAAGGTCTGCAGCCCTAAGTTTAGGGTCAATCTTAATCATATACAAGTTTACATTTTTTAATGCAGACTGTAAAGTTTATTAACTTTTATAGAGGAAAAAGAATCAGTATTTTTTACCATTGTAGACGATATACTCCTTCTCTGATTAATCATTTTATCAGTATGACTTGTTTCAGGTTTCCAGAAACAGAAAAGCAAAATCCCATTTCAGTTCATCGCGGCTTTGCTTCATTTTCTTCTTATATGACTACTTCTTAAGATGCTTTTCACAGGTAACGGAAAATACATCAATACACCTCTGAATATGCTTTTCCTCCCACGAAGGATGAAGGAAAAGGGAGATAGTCCTTTTCCTTAAGGAACTGGCAGTTTTACATAATACCTTATCGTAATTAACACTTTTCTTATCTGTATATTCTTCAGATCTGAAAGGGAATTTGTTTGCACCAAAGCCATTGTGTCCCCTGTAAGCTTTCTCAAGATAGGCTTCAGGCCACTGGATACCATAGCAGGGAATATTTTGATCATGGAGTTCTTTGATCATCCCGGCTGCGTCAATGTCAATCATCTCTGTATCAAGCACTATCGGGTACCACCAGTATGCATTTTTCCTTTCAGCAGTATTTACGGGTAGTTTCTTCACTCCCTTCAGGTTCTTAAAAGCCCTGTCATACATTGAAGCATATTTAAAACGTCTCTTAAGATTCCAGGTGTCGAGCCTCTTAAGTTCGTTCAGTCCAATAACAGATTGTATCTCGGTCATCCTGAAGTTGAAACCAACCCTGTTGTGGATATAGGGTAGCTTCTCCTCAAGAGCCAACATGTTTAGCCTCTCCTTTACATCATATCCATGATCGCGAAAAGAACGGCACTCCCAGGCAAGATCTTCATTGTTTGTAACAACCATTCCTCCTTCGCCTCCAGTAGTAAAATGCTTGCTCTGGCAGAAACTGAAGCAACCTGCATCACCTATTGCTCCTGCTTTAATCCCGTTATATTCCCCTCCAAAGCACTGGGCACAATCCTCAATAACTTTCAGTTTATGCTTCCTGGCAATTTTAAGTATTGGCCCCATATCGGCAACGACCCCATAAAGATGAACAACAATTATGGCTTTTGTACGCTTTGTAATAAGTGGTTCAATCTGATCAGGATCAATGGTATGGTCTTCCGTTGTATCACAAAAAACAGGAATTGCTCCGGCCTGAACTATAGCAAATGAGGAGGCGATAAATGAATATGAAGGAACTATCACCTCATCACCAGGACCAATCCCAAGACTTGAAACGGCTATATGAAGGGCAGCTGTACCATTGGTGCACGAGATTGCATATTTTGCACCATTCCATTTAGCCCATTTTTCTTCAAATTCCATCCCTTTCTTGCCGGTCCAGTAATTTACTTTCCCGCTTTTCAGTGGTTCCAGAATATCTTTGAATGTCTCTTCAGCAAAAACAGGCCACATGGGAAATCCTAGGTCAACTATCCCTGCAGCATTCATAACTGCTTCATTCTTCTTTTCCATAATGCCATTTATTTTATCATTAATATTAGTCATTCCGGCGTGATCAACAATAGTCTTTTATGGAAAAAATTTCATATATTTTCAGAAATAATTCATAAATAATGATTTATTGTATGCCAGTTGAATTTAGTACAAAAAGAGAATATATGTAAATAATCACGGTTCAGTAATGTCAGATACTGTTACCTTGCAGAAAAAGTATAACTATTATTTCAATTATTCAGACGTATTTCCCCTCCCGACCGATGGGGGCAATACATAAAAAATCATTAAGAATGGTACGACAATCTGTCTGTAGAAAAATTATGCTTTTAATTCTTACAATCCTTCTGATAAACGGATGCAACTCGCCGGAAAATTCCTCCGGCACTGATAAAAATCCAAATGGAAGAAATGATTCCTGGGGATTTGCTGGTTATGGTGGAGGTGGGGCAATGTTCTGGCCGTCAATAAGTCCTCATGATCCTGATTATGTATATGTAGCATGCGACATGACCGGATCATTTGTGACATATAATGGAGGAGAGTCGTGGAGAATGTTTAATCTGCGCGGACCAGTCAGGTACTTTGTTTTTGACCCTGTTGATCCCAATGTGGTATATGCCAATTCCATTGCCCTGTTTAAAAGTACTGACCGCGGGAAGACTTGGAACATCGTCTATCCTGTGCCTGATGAAATAAACGGGATTGTTGCAAAAGGCGATCATGCGCAAGAAAGGATAATTACCAGCGACAGCATCCACAAAAGTATCCTGGCGCTGGCTGTGGATCCGGATAATTCAAAAAATTTACATGCTGTGATATCAGTCGATAACAGGGTTGGTTACTATACCTCCAATAACCAGGGAGATCACTGGATAAAAGAAAAAGATCTTGAGGCCGGAGTTAAAAACATTTTTATTTCACCCTCATCTCCAAAAAAAGACCGCGCTATATACTTTGCTGGAAAGAACTCTATAACTGCAAGAGAAAACGGAAAATGGAACACAATTCCCGGGCCTGAAGGTGTTAATACAATAAACGAGTTTTCAGGGGGATTTGATAAAGGACTGAATAAGTTTATCATTTATGCAATTTCAGGAAGATCGTACTTTAATCCGGAGGGTGATTCATCAGGCATTTATTATTCGGAAGACGGAGGAAAAACGTGGGAGAACAGGCAGGATGGTATTCTTAAGCTCAGACATGATAATGCAGATTTACCTGAATGGAGAGCGGTTGCCACCAGTGCTGATCATCCGGGAGTAGTCTATGTTTCTTATGCAGGATTAATTGTAACAAATGATACAATTTGTATCGGAGTTGCCAAAAGTGAGGATTTTGGCAAAACATGGAGCCTCCCCTGGAAAGACAGATTGGCAAAGGGCGGCAACCTCTATTCTCCAAATTATAAGAAAGGATGGATTGATGAAAGGTTCGGACCTACCTGGGGAGAAAATCCTTTTTCAATTGCAGTCGCACCACAGAATCCTGAAATATGTTATACAACAGATTTTGGAAGGACGATTAAAACTTCCGACGGAGGTAAAACCTGGGAACAGCTCTATACCAACAGGAAAGATGGAGCTGGCTGGATATCAAGGGGACTAGAGGTAACCACAGGCTACTCAGTTGTTTTTGACCCATTTGACATAAACCATCTCTTTATTGCTAATACCGATATCGGACTGATGGAGAGCAATGATGGAGGAGAAAGCTGGATGAGCGCTACTATTAACAATGGAATACCCCGTAAATGGATAAACAGCACCTACTGGCTTACTTTTGACCCTGATATAAAAGGGAAAGGTTGGGCTGTGATGAGTAATGTTCATGATCTTCCCCGGCCCAAAATGTGGAGAAGGAACAGTGTATCAGGTTATGAAGGTGGTATAGTTTCAACAGAAGATGCAGGGAAAACATGGAATCCTGTAAGCAGCGACATTGGAGAATCGGCCATAACACACATACTTATTGATCCTGCGAGCAATAAAGAGGCCCGTACATTATATGCCTGTGCATTTGGAAAAGGAGTTTATAAATCCACCGATGGAGGCAAATCATGGATACAGAAGAATAAAGGTATTGAAGGTAAGGAACCATTTGCCTGGAGAATTGAAAGGAATTTCAGGAACGGAGAGCTCTTTCTTGTTGTTTGCAGACGAAGTGATGACGGAAGTATTGGGAATAATCTCGATGGTGCAATTTACAGATCGTCTGACAATGCAGAATCATGGACTAAGATGACTCTTCCGGAAGGGACAAACGGTCCAATGTGTATTGTGATTGATGCTGATAATTCTGAAAGGATTCTGCTGTCAGCATGGGGAAAAAGCACTCCCGGACAATTCTCTCCGGATACAGGCGGAGGCATATTCCTGTCAGAAGATAATAGCAAGACATGGATACAAACTCTTGAAAAGGATCAGCATATACATGACATTACATTTGATAACAGGAATAACACTTATTATGCATGCGGATTCAACGGATCTGCATACCATTCAAAGGACGATGGCAAAACATGGAACCGGATAAGAGGATATAATTTTAAATGGGGCAAAAGGGTAGATCCTGATCCCAGAGATCCTGAAAAGATTTTCATAATAACATTTGGAGGAGGTGTCTGGTATGGACCTGCCAAAGGTGATGAGAATGCACTGGAAGATATAGTGACTCCTGTTTTTATAAAGGAATAAAACAGATTCCCTGTTATGAATGTAACTAACTATTGACTAAATTACATATTTAAGTATTAATATGTTACTGATTTTCTTCAATGCATATAAACAGGTATGAATAAAGTGAAATTTGGTGCCTATTTTTTATTATTTCTCTGTCTGTACCCGGTTGGCGGAGGCTGCAGGCAGAAAGACCTTCCTGATGTGGCATCTTCAGGAAAAATGCCGGTTATTGAACCTGATTATTCAGGTGTAACAATACCCTGCAATATAGCTCCAATGAATTTCTCAATTCTTGAACCTGGTAGTAGATATATTATCATTGTTTCGGCACCGGATGGGACAAAAGAGATGCTAGAGTCTTCAGATGGCAATGTAAAATTTCCAGTCAAAGCATGGAAAGAGATCCTCGGAAAAAGTAAAGGCGATACCATAAGTATTGAAATAATATCTGAAAATAAAGAAGGGAAACTTCAAAGATATTTGCCTATTCGAATGTATGTGGCCCCTTCATCACTTGATCCATGGTTATGTTACCGTCTTCTCTACCCTGGATATGAATCATGGGTGGAAATGCAGATTATTCTAAGATCTACCGAAAGTTTTGAGGAGGAATCATTAATCGAGAACCAATTGCTTGACGGGAACTGCGTGAATTGTCATATGTTTAACCAGAACCGGCCCGACAGATTCCTTGTGCATGTACGAGGATCAAAAGGAGGTACTTACTTCTACGATGGCAAAAATCTGACAAGAACCTCACTCAGAACTGAAAACATGAAAGCAAATGCAGTATATCCTGCATGGCATCCATTGGGAAAATATGTTGCATTCTCCTCCAATAAAACTGTTCAGTCTTTTCACATGAAAACCGGGAAAAATATAGAGGTGACTGATATGTATTCGTCACTGGTATTTTATGATGTTGAAAAAAACGGGATGTTTGACTGTAATGACAAAGATACGGTGACATACATGGAGACATTTCCATGCTGGTCACCGGACGGAGAATTTCTATATTACTGCAGAACCTTGCAGGTAAAAGAAGGCTACGATTTTAAAAGTGTAAAGTATGACCTGCTAAGAAGGCGGTTTATTCCTTTAACACGTGAGTTCGAACCTGCAGAATTGGTTTTTAATGCACTTGAGAAAAACAAATCCGCATCCTTCCCAACCATATCTCCCGATGGGAAATATCTTGTATTCACCCTTCATGACTATGGGACCTTTTCAATCTGGCACAGGGAAGCCGACCTGTATCTGATTGACCTTCAGACAATGAAAACAGAAAAGATGACTGTAAACAGTGAAGAAGCAGACAGTTATCACTCATGGTCATCGGATGGCAAATGGATAGTATTCAGCAGCAAAAGGCTTGACGGACTTACAGCCAGACCATATTTTGCTTATTTTGAATCACCTGACGCTGTAGGCAAGCCATTCGTTTTACCGCAGAAAGATCCTGCCCTTTACAGAAGGCTGGCTAAGACCTTCAACAGGCCTGAACTGATAACTGGCAAACCTGATGTTAATTCGAGAAGCTTCATGAAAGCTGCAAAAAAGGAAGCTATAAAAGCAAAATGGATTGGCAATTAAGAAAGATTGACAGAGAATAAAGGTATGATAAGGAAAGAGGCTAGATATTCGATGAAAAAACGGTTCAGGGAAGCTTCAGAATTCATCTCAAGGCATGGTACTTTAATCTCACTATTCCTGCTTTTTGTAATAACTTTTACCTATTTCAACTGGTTCGGAAATGGCATCTTTTTTTACCAGGAAAACAAGTCATTATTCATATATTCGTACGATTATATCTTAAAGTTTTTATCACGACCTGGGGAACCTCTGGTACTTTCCGGAAACTTTCTTACACAGGGATATTTCAGTATTACATTTGGTTCTCTGGTTTTTTCCACTTTGTTTACTTTTCTTTTTCTTACTATCCGATCTATCCTAAAACTGGTATCAAAGGAAATAAATACAGAATTATTCCTGTCACTTTTATTACCTCTGGTTTTACTTATCTGTCAGGCAGAATATGATTATTATATCTTTCAAACCCTTGGATACATTTCTGCTGCTCTCTGGTTTCGAATATCAATCTCAGTTAAAACAAAAGCTTTCAGGATTATTCATATCCTGCTTTTCCCTTTATTCTACTATTTGACCGGAACATTTGCAATTCTATACCTGGTAATGTATCTCTTATATCATGTACTATTTAGGGATGAAAAAGAAAGATATCTGTTTCCAATGATACAATTAATTTTGGGAGGCATTACTTTCTTATTGTTCTACAGGCTGGTTTTTCTGCAACCAATTGAAATCCTGCTGTTTTACCCGATTTTTATAAATGATTTAAGCAGTTATTCTTTACTTCTGGTTGTTGCTTGCTTCATTATAGTCCTCATTCCTTTAATGATAAGATTATCAGACCTTATTAATTTCAAAAGATTTGAGAATCTAATGTCAATCGGAACAATCCTTATATTATTCCCAACCGCCATATTGTTGCTGGCAATTCAAAATAATCCTGTTCTTGAAGGAATTATGAAAACAGAGAAATTCTTCATTGAACGGCAGGCAGATAGGCTTATCTCACATTTTGAGAAATCTCCCTCTTCTAATATTGTTGAACAGTATTATTACAACCTTGCATTATCTAAGAAAGACCAGTTATGTAACAGGATGTTCTTTGGCCGGCAGAGCTCAGGGCCAATGTCTTTATCGCTGGAGGGGAATAAAGAACAGGCTTCACGTACTATGTATTATTACTACAATATCGGTCTTATTAATGAGGCTCATCACCTTGCATTTGAACTGATGGTCCGTAATGGGTACACCCCTGAGAACATAAAGATGCTGGTCAGAACCGAATTGATAAATAATAATTTCAGGGCGGCTGAACGGTACCTGAATGTTCTTAAAAAAACTTTAAGATACAGAAATTGGGCTGATAAATATGAAAGATTTCTATTTAATCCTGAATTGGTAAGGTCTGATCCGGAGATGGGATCGAAAATAAGGTTAATGCCTGAAGAAGACTTCTTCATACTTACAAACGAAAACAGAAACATTGATGTGTTTATTAAATCAAATCCCGGTAACAAAAAGGTGTTTGAGTATAAATTGGCACGATTGCTTCTTGAAAAAGATCTGATTGCAGTATCAGATGAGGTAAAAAACATGAAATCAAAAGGTTACACATCTCTTCCTAGGCACGTTGATGAAGCAATTATAGCATACAGGTACTACTCAAAAGCTGTACCTGATCTCGGAGGATTATACCCTGATCCTGAAACGGTAAAAAGGTTTGAAGCATATATTAAGTTAATAAGCAGATACAATGGCAATAAGTCGCTTATTGAGCAGAACATAAGTAAAAAGGAAAGAAATACTTTCTGGTATTACCTGCAGTTCGGTACAATAAGTGGTAATTTTATGAAAAGCACACCTATTGACAGAAATATTTATTGACTTCCGGAATATGCATTATAGTCATGTTAATTAACAGGTTTATAGTAATTTTGTCAGACAAATAACTTATTACAAATGAAGAGAATACTTTTTATTGTTGTTTCAGTAATATTATTATATAACTGCATATCGGCACAGGAGAATGATCTGATAGTTGTAAAAGCCGGGACAAAGCTGCTTGATTATTTCCCGGTTTCAGAAAGATATATGTACTCTGAATTCATTCCGGGAAGGATCATTCATAGAAATGGCGGTCATTCCGACAGAAATCTCAATTACAACTATGTGGCTGGTGAAGTGGAGTTCATCCAGAGAACTGATACATTATCAATAGCCAATAAGAAAGAGATCAAAATGATCCTCATTGCGCAGGATACATTTTACTACGACAAAGGATACATTGAAATTATCAGGAAAAGAGAACCAAAGATTGGCCTTAAACAGTTTGTTGAGCTCAAGGAGATCGTGAACAAAGATCCATATGGAACTGCAAGTTCAGGTGGTGCAACAACAAGCTATAATTCAATGCCTGCCAATGGCAGTTATTACAAATTTACAGCCAACAAGGATATGATCTTCAAGAAGACTTTGCAATACTATCTGGCATCACCGGAAAACAGTTTTGTACTTTTTAACAAAAAGAACTTATTGAATCTGTATCCTCAGAATAAAGATAAGATCAAATCATACCTCAAAAAAAATAAGGTCAAATTCGATTCAAGGGAAGACCTTTTTAAACTTGCTGATTTTATAGAAAGTCTTTGACCCTGATATTTTTGAAAAAAAAGATCTTCAGGGCTTCTCAAATATTAGTTGAACTGATCCATTAGTGCGGCGGTGAAGCATGCTGGCGTGCCGGAAGGAATATATCATTCACAGAGTCGCCCCCCGCTGCATAATTAGATTTCAATGACCTTTTTATTTTGATGGTCCCATTTCAGATATTTCCTGTTACGAAATGATTCAACTCCCATCATACATGCTACAACACCATAAAAACCAAGGTTTTGATCGCAATTTAAAGTTTCGTTTTTCCTGATTGCAGATTGTAAATTTCTGTGGTGTAATGTTATATCTTCCGCACCGGTTTTCTTATAGGTTAAGAGTTTAGTTCCTCCCAGAGCTTCACCTGTACCGCTTATGGTAGCCATTTCTGATTGTTCCTGCGGCGTTACTGTAAATCCTTCTTTCGTAAATTCCAGTGTTGCTTTATGCCCTCTGATCACGTGCCTGATCGGCATATCATTTGCCAGTGATGAAACAAGCATGACAGTGGTTTTTTCCGGATAGTCTAACATCATGTTAAAAGTATCAGGTATCTCGGCTACACTGTTTACAAAATTCCAGGTGCCTCCGGTTGCAACAACATAATCCGGGAAATTTAGTCCCACCGATTTAATGATCCTTGTCACCCTGTGAATAAACAAATCTGTTGCAATTCCACCGGAGTAATCCCAGTACCGTCTCCACTGAAAATATCTTCTTGGGTCCCAGGGACGTTTTTGTGCAGGACCAAGCCAGGCTTCCCAATCGAGATTTATTCCGGGTTTGGCATCACCATCGATTTCGTATGCCCAGAAATCATCAGGATAATTCCTGGAATAATCAATATGTGCCATGACAACCTTTCCAAGCGCCCCTTCCTGAATCAATTTATGAGCGGTTTCATACGAATCATCTGACATGCCCTGCACCCCGACCTGCATTTTTAGTTTTGTCGCTGTAATTTTCTCACTTATATCTTTAGCTTGTTCAATAGTATGAGTCATTGGCTTTTCAACATAAATGTGTTTCCCTGCACTAATAGCATCCAGGGTCATTTGATAATGCCAGTGCTCCGGAGTGGCTATAAGCACATAATCAATATCCTTATTCTGCAGAATTTCCTTATAATTTTTGAAAGCCTGAGCCTGAGTTAATGCTTTTGCCTTTTCCAGCCTCTTTGAGTAAACATCGCAAACTGCAGTAATCTCAATATTGTCTGATTGTTTCATGTTCAATAAAGCCTCCATGTGGGCATTTGCCATGCCTCCGCAACCAATGACACCGATATTAAGCCTTTCATTCGCTCCGGCAATACGTGAGTAACTTATTGCTGACATACCCAGATTGCTGCCGAATGCTGCAACTCCGGCAGCGCTACCTGCTAATCCTTTGACAAATTTTCTTCTTGAAATATTAGAACTTTCCATTTTTCTATTGTTTTATATTGTTAGTAAATGTTGCATAATACTAAATGGTGACTTATAACCCATTTTAAAACTATTGAGTCAAGACAAATCTCAGAATCCTTTAACCGATTTTCTAAAATCAAAGTCAATTTACTATATTTTTTTTATCGAATCATTGTTGCCGGCTAATAAGGGGCTACTATAAGGGTACAATCGATATATTCCGGAGGCCAGATTGTTTTTCAACATTATTACAACTATTTAATGCGACCAGCATTAAAATGCCAGCTGATCCCAATAAATTTTTAAAAGATTATTTATTAATCAGTTCTTCAATACTTTCTGCAACCTGTTCACGTATTCTGAATACTTCGCCATGGGATGTCAGAATTTTTGTCGAATACCTGCCCATGGCACAAGGAATATTTACAAGATCAGTTGCCTGCTGCAAAGCTGCCCTGGCATCTTTTACCTGCTGACTTTCAGGATCAGAAGATTTTATCAGCTCTCCAAGGAGTAAAAAATATTCATAATCCTCTGCCCCTTCTCTTACCTGTTTCAAACGAATAGAACTTACAAGCCCATCGTACCCGATTGGGTTTCCTGGATAGATAATGTATCCGTCACCGTTAGGA
>Ga0307376_10001195_pt1 | contig 28794 bp, 34 predicted proteins | sample TR2MG_FD_202536 | JGI IMG/M metagenome (GOLD analysis project Ga0307376, IMG submission 202536) | Soil microbial communities from Risofladan, Vaasa, Finland - TR-2 | ecosystem: Environmental > Terrestrial > Soil > Coastal area > Acid sulfate soil | place: Finland: Risofladan, Vaasa | collected...
TCTCAAACCGCCACATCGTGCGCGGTCAGGTATTCCCTCAGCTTGGCCAGGGCCCGGGTGTGCAGCTGGCACACCCGGGACTCGGATATATCCAGCACCTGGCCGATTTCGCGCAGGGTGAGACCTTCCTGGTAGTACAGGCCCAGCACCGTCTTATCCCTCTCGGGCAAGCGGTCAATGGCCTCGCTCAAGTGCCTCTGGCCCTCTTTTTTCTCGATGATTTCCAGGGGATCGGGGCTGGTCCGGTCCTCCAGCAGGTCGCCCCGCCGCAAACGTTCGCCGTCGGCCGCCGTGAGCGTCTCGTCCACCGAGATGACGTTTACCCGGTCAAAATGGACGGCGATGCGCCGCAGGTCTTCCAACGGTATGCCCATTTCCGACGCCAGGAGGTCGCTGGTCACCGGCCCCTGGTGTTTTCGTTCCAATTTTTCCCTGGCCGCGTTCAACTCCTGCATCTTCTGCATCAAAGTGCGCGGCACCCAGTTCAATTTGCGCAGCTCGTCAATCATGGCGCCCAGCACACGGGAATAAGCGTAAGCCTCGAAGCGGGTGCCTTTTTCGGGGTCGTATTTCTCGATAGCCTCCATAAGGCCGAAGACCCCGTACCCTTCCATGTCCTCCTGACTGGCGCAGGGAGGGAGCTTCACCGCCAGCCGTCCGGCAAGGTACTTCACCAGGGGGAGATAATGGATTATCAATTGCTGCCTAATGTTGCTGTCCCCGGTCAGGCGGTATTCCCGCCAGGTTTCGGTGTCAATCATCCCGGCTCTCCCCCCTCTTCTGGCGCTCTTCAACCATTCGGCGGAAAATGTAGCGGAAAATCTCGTCCTGCTGCCAGATGGCCGGGGATACAAACTCCAGGCCCAACCGGTTCATCAGGCGCCCCTCCTCCAGGACCTTCTCCGTCCAGACCACGCGGGCGTGAGTCTCGATGGGGAGGGGAAATTCCCGGGGCAGGGTCAGGTTCAGCTGCAGCTCGGTGCCGACCGCATAGACCCGATCGCTCAGTACCTGCAGGCCGCCGCTGGACAGGTTGACCACCGGTACGGTAACGATCTGCCCCAGGTAGTTGGTCAATTCCACCGGCAGTCTGACCGGCTGGCGCACATTTTCCCTTTCCTGGACCTGCACCGCCTCCAGGGCCGGGCCGATCACCAGGCGCCCCCCTTCCAGGGTGGACAGGACCCTCGTTTCAAAAATGTACCGGGCCCCCTGGGCTGAATAACCGCTCACCAGCTCGTCGCCGGGCTTGAGCTCGAGAGGCAGTTCCCGGTGGTACGGGGTAGATACGACCAACCCCCTGGCCGAGACCTCCAGGAGGTCCGCCAGGTAGGTGCGGTCCTCACCCCTCAAACGGATAAACACCTTCTGGCCCGCCTGTAAATCACCGTTCACGCTTCAAGACCTCCTCCCTTCCTTATCCAAAGAGTTTTAACAGCCTGTACATGAACCCTGAGGCGGTATCCCCCGCGGGACGGCCGCATCGGAGGTACCGGGCCAGGTCCGCCATGTCGCGGGCTGCCGGTGCCTGAGGCCTCAGCGTGACCAGGGGAACCTGCTGCCGGACCGCCAGGCCCATGGCAGCATCCTCCCGGACGTGCCCGGCCGCCTTGACCTCTATGTTAGGCAGGTAACGTCCGGCCACGGTCTGGAGCCGGCGGAAGACCTGCGCAGCTTCCTTTTCGTTTTGTACCCGGTTGACCACGACCATGACTTCCCGTTGCAGCCGGTACCTGTCCAGCACCTTGATCAACCCGTAGGCATCGGTCATGGAAGTCGGTTCGGGGGTAACCACCACGATGACCTCTTCCGCCGCCTCCACGAAACCGAGCACTACCTTGCCCAAACCCGCTCCCGTATCCAGGATGAGGAAGTCTGTCTTCAGGGCCAGGCCGGCGATCTCCCGCACAAGCCGTTGTCTCTGCAGTTCGCTCAAATTCGCGAGTTCGGCCAGACCCGATCCGCCGGAAATAAGCTGCAGTCCGGAAGCGGATGTCATTACCTCGTCGATGCCGCACTGGCCTAAAACAACTTCCAAAAGGCCGGCCGCCGGATTAACCCCCAGAAGCACCTCGGCGTTGGACAGTCCCAGGTCGGCATCCCACAGGATGACCCTTTCGCCGGCCGCGACCAACGCCAGGCCCAGGTTGACGCTGAGACTGGTCTTGCCCACGCCCCCCTTGCCGCTGGCCACCGCGATTACCCGGGGCTGGCCGGTGACGGGCAGGCTACTTGGCTGCCCAGAGTTCCGGTAAGGATTGATCGTCACGGCCCGCACCTCCCAAAAGCAGACTGGCCAGAATATGGCCTCCGGCCGGCTTGATGTCGTCCGGGATCTCCCGGCCGATCCCCAGGTATTGCAAAGGCAGGGACAGGCGCGGTAGCAAATTGAAAACGGGTCCCAGGGAGGATACCTCGTCCAGTCTAGTCAACACGAGGCCGTTGCACCCGAAGCGGGACACATGGGAGACCGCCCGGAGCAGGTCGGCGTCCCGGGTGGTGGCGCTCAAAACCAGGAGCGTCTCCGCTCCGTCCAGCCGGCCCAGAAAGCCGGCCAGTTCCAGCAGTTTACCCGCCTTGAAGAAGGCATCGGAGGGCGTGTCGAGGTAAAAGCGCTCTATGCCGCTCCATCCGGCGAGAAGCCGCTCCAGTTCTTCCGGATCGGCGGCCACCGCGAACGGGACCCCTAAAAGCCGCGCCCAACTGCGCAAACCCTCTGTGCTGCCCGGCCGCGGCGCACTGCTTAGGGATACGATGGCCACCTTCTTGTTCCGGTACATGACGTCCCGGCCGGCCAGCTTGGCCAGCGTGGTGGTCTTGCCGGTGCCGGCCGGTCCGGTCACCACGACCACCCGGGCGGCCCGCTCGACGGCGCAGAAACGCTCGCACCAGCCGGCCAGGCGGTGTTCCAGCCAGCAGCGGAATAATTCCTCCGGACCCTGCAGCAGGCCGTCGATGTCTGATGCAACGTCCTCCATAACCATCTGCACCAGTTCATCAGCCAGTTGGAGCGACGTCAGGCGGTGCTGCCAGGTGGCGCACAGGCCGCGGCTTAGCATCGGCCAGGTGGCCCGTCCGCTTTCCTCCCGCCGCAAAGTGGTGCCGGGCCCGTGCCCGGGAACAGGGCGATTGGTCCTGGGGATGCCGTACAAGCCCGCTGAAGCCGGCCCCCCGGCCTGAGGCCGGGTCTCCGCGCGGCTTGGTCCCGGGGAAACCCCCTGGCGAAAGCCCAATTCCCGTGCCGGCCCGAAATATTTTTCTTCCCTCAGGTCGTCCAGGGCGGCGGTAACCTCGAGACGCCGGGTAAAGAGGCCCTTCAGACCCGGCCCGGGGACGCGGTAGGAACTGACTATCACAGCGTCCGGGCCCAGGTCCTTTCTGATACGGGCCAGCGCCTCCGGCATGTCACGAACGATATACTTCTTAACTACCACTTGGCGTCACCGTCCCTACCGCTTCTACTTCCACTCCGGGCAGAATTTCGTTGAGCGACAATATGGCCAGGTTGGGCAAAAAGCGCCCGATCAGCCTGCGCAAGGGAAGCCGCACCCGGCTCGAGGTGAGGAGCACGGGCGGTGTGCCCTTGGCGGTCAAGCTCTCCACCAGGTGCTTCATCCGGTCGATCATGTCCCTCGCCTGGTCGGGCGGCAATACCGGGTAGGCTCCCAGCTGGGTCTCCTGGACCGAGTCGGCCAGCACCTGTTCCAGACGGGGGTGCAGGGTGATCACGGTCAGCTTGTCGTCGCGGCCGGCGAACTGCCGGGTAATGGCCCGGGCCAGCGCCTGCCTGGCCCTTTCCGTCAGGAAGTCGGTATCCTTGCTCTGACGGGCCCCGTCAGCCAGGGCCTCTAGGATGCTGACCAGGTCGCGGATACTGACCCGCTCGGACAGGAGATTGGCCAGGACCTTCTGAACCTCGCCGAGCGAGAGAAGGTCGGGCACCAGTTCGTCCACGGTGGCGGGGTTCTTTTCCTTGACCACATCCAAAAGTTCCTTTATCTCCTGGCGGCCAAGCAGTTCGGCGGCATGCCGCTTGATGAACTCGGTCAGATGGGTGACCAGGACGGTAGAGGCATCCACTACGGTCAGGCCGGCCAACTCCGCCCCTTCGCGGTCAGCCTCCCGCACCCACCAGGCCTCCAGGCCGAAGGTCGGCTCTTTGGTCTTGATGCCCGGAACGGTTATCTCCTGGTGCAGGGGGTCCATGGCCAGATATTGGCCGGGTATCAGTTCGCCGTGCGCCATCTCCACCCCGCGGATCTTGAACAGGTACGCGCCGGGTTTCAATTGCAGGTTGTCGCGGATCCGGACCGGACGGACGAAAATGCCCATCTCGGCCGCCAACTGGCGGCGGACCGCCGCCAGGCGGGGCAACATGTCGCCGCCCTGGTTTTCGTCGGTCAACGGGATGAGGTTGTAGCCGATTTCGATCTCCAGAGGGTCGACCTGAAAATAGGAGAAGACGTTCTCCGGCTCCCGCTTCTTGACTATGGCCTGGCGGGCCGATGTCTCCCGCTCTTTCCGGCCCCGGGTCTCGTTTTCCTGGGTCATGAACCAGGCGGCCCCGCCGGCGGCGACGGCCATGAGCATAAACAGCACGTGGGGCATCCCCGGGGCCAGGCCCAGGATAAACAGGATGCCGCCGGAAATGTACAGCACCTTGGGATAGCTGGTAAACTGGCGGGTCAGTTCGTGCCCGAGGCTGGCCTCGGCCGTGGCGCGGGTGACCATTATGCCGGTCGCCGTCGAGATGAGCAGCGCAGGCACCTGGGTTACCAGGCCGTCGCCGATGGTCAGCACCGTGTAGGTCTGCACCGACTGCAACAAGGCCAGGTGCATGTTGACCATGCCGATGATCAGCCCGCCGATGATGTTGACCAGGATTATGACCACGCCCGCGATGGCGTCGCCCCGGACGAACTTGGAAGCGCCGTCCATGGCGCCGAAGAAGTCCGACTCCCTCTGCAGCTTGCGGCGCCGGTCCTTGGCGTCCTGTTCCGTGATCAGGCCGGCGTTGAGGTCGGCGTCGATGGCCATCTGCTTGCCGGGCATGGCGTCCAGGGTAAAGCGGGCGGCCACCTCGGCCACGCGGCCGGCACCGTTGGTGATCACCACGAACTGGATCACGGTGATGATGATGAAAACCACCATGCCGATGACGTAACTGCCGCCCACCACGAAATGGCCGAAGGCGTCGATCACGTGCCCGGCGTAGGCCTGGGAGAGAATCAAGCGGGTGGACGAAATGTTCAGGGCCAGCCGGTACAGGGTAGCCACCAGGAGCAGGGTCGGGAAGGTGGAAAAGTCCAGCGGCCCGGTCGTAAACATGGTTATGAGGGGAACCATCATGCCCAGGAGCAGGGAGATCGTGAGCAAAATGTCGAGCAGGAACGGCGGCACGGGAATGATGATCATCAGGACGATGCCGATGATGGCAGCGGCGACTACGACGTCACGGTTTTGCTTGATACGCTGGGCTATTGTGGCCTGCATTGCCCTTTCGCCCCCTCTATCCGGTCCTAGCCGGCTTTTCTGCTCTTGCGGTAAATGACGGCCAGTATTCCGGCTACCGCCTGGTAGAGCGATCCGGGAATCTCCTGGTCAACCTCCACGTATTTGTACAGGAACCGGGCCACGGGAACGTTCTCCACCACCGGGACATGGTGTTCCTCAGCCAGTTGACGTATGTAGTCGGCCAGAACGCCGGCGCCCTTGGCCACCACCTTGGGAGCTCCGGCGTCCCCTATTTCGTAAGATAGCGCCACCGCCAGGTGGGTGGGGTTGGTGACCACCACGGTCGCCCGGGGCACCGCCTTGCGGATGATGTTCTGCAGGAGGCGGCGGCGCATCTGACGCTGCTTACCCCTCACATGCGGGTCTCCCTCGTACTGGCGCATCTCGTCCCTGATTTCCTGTCTGGACATGCGCAGGTTCTTGCCATGCATGTATCGTTGGTACCAGTAATCCAGGATCGCCAGGGCCAGGTAGGCGAAAGACCCGTACAGGAACACCTGCCAGAGCAGGCTGGCCGCCGTATCGAAACTGCCCACCGGCTCCTGCCGGAAGGTGGACAGCAGGCTCTCCAGGTGGCTGCGGATCACCAGAAAGGCCACCAGGCCGATGGTGAAGACCTTCAGGATGCTCTTGCCCGACTCCACCATGCCCCGGGTGGAAAAGATGCGTTTGAGACCCTCAAACGGGTTTATTTTCGAAAGCTTGGGCGTTATGCTCTCGGTGCTGAACACCGCTCCTGTCTGCAGAACGTTGACCAAAACGGCCAGGACGACACCCGCCACCAGGAAGGGGGCCAGCATGCGGGCCAGGGTGAGCACCGTGCCGATCAACAGTTGCAGCGGGCTGGCCTGCTGCCGGGCCAAAGACCCGACCGCCGCAAAGTAGCTGGTCATGTACTGGGAGAGGGCGGAAAGGAAGCTCTCCCGGGAAATGTACAGGAATACCACCATGCCGAAGAGCAGGACGGCGGCGGAAAAATCGGTGCTCTTGGCCACCTGGCCCTTTTTCCTGGCCTCCGAAAGGCGCCGGGGGGTTGCCTGTTCGGTCTTGTCCTGATCGGCCACTTAGGTCAACCCCCTCATCAAGTTCATCACCTGGCCGTTCATCACGTCGAAAACGTGGGTAAAGAAGGTAGCCAGCATCGGCAGGATGATGCCAAGAACCAGAAGACCCACGGCTATATTAAGCGGAAAACTCAGCATGAACACGTTCATCTGCGGCGCGGTGCGACCCAAAAAGCCCAGCACCAGTTCCGCAACCAGCAGCACGGTGACCAGCGGCGCGGCGATCTGTATCGCCAGAACGAACATCTCGGCGAAAATCCTGATCATCTGCTGGGTGGCGCCTAGGCCGAAACCAGCCGCCGACAGCGGCACCAGTTGGTAGCTCCGGGCCAGGTCCGCGATCAAAACCAGGTGGCCGTCCATGTTCAGGTAGATCACCATGGCCAGGAAATAAAGGTACTGGGCCAGCAGGGTAACGTTCAGCCCGCTGGAGGGGTTCAAAAGGCTGGCCGCGGCGAAGCCTATCTGCAGGTCCATATACTGGCCCGCCAGGGTAATGGCCGAAAACACGAGGGTAGCCGAGAAACCCAGGCCGAGCCCCACCCCCGCCTCGCTGAAGGCCGCCAGGACGTAGCCCCAGATCCCGCCGGGAACGTTGGTGGAAACCCCGGCGACGGAGGGAAACACGGCCACGGTCAGGGCCAGCGCCAGGCCCAGTTTGACCCGGCCGGGAATCATAGGCATGGAGAAAAACGGCGCCGATACCACGAAGGTGGTGACCCGGATGAGAACCAGGATGAAGGTTATAACGACGGCCGTGTTAAGAACCATTTTCTCCTACTCCTAACGTGTCAACTGGGGCAGTTGGGCGAACAGGTTGGCCGTGAAGCTGACCATGGTATTTAAAAGCCACGAGGCCGCAACGATCAACAGGAGCGACACGGCCACCAGCTTGGGCACGAAAGTGAGAGTCTGTTCCTGTATTTGGGTGGTGGCCTGGATGACGCTGACGAACAGACCCACCACCATTCCCAGCAAGAGCGGGGGACCGGCCAGCATGAGCACCAGCAGGAGCGCCTGACGGGCGACGTGAATGGCGAAGATGTCGGTCATAACGCTCGCTCCTTCCTAATGGAAACTCTCCACCAGCGACTTGACCACCAGGTACCAGCCGTTCACCATGACGAACAGCAGGAGCTTGAACGGCAACGAGATGATGACCGGCGGCAGCATGAACATGCCCATGGACATCAGGATACTCGCCACCACGATATCGATCACCAGGAACGGTATGTAGATCATAAAGCCCATTTGAAAGGCCGTTTTCAACTCACTGATGATAAAGGCCGGGATGACCACGGTCAGGGGCAGGGTCTTGGGGTCAACCGGCGTCGGGATCTTGGCCAGGCTAACGAAAAGGGACAGGTCGTCTTTGCGGGTCTGGTTGAGCATGAAAGTCCGCATGGGCGCCGCGGCCGCGTCTTCGGCCTGGGTTTGTGATATCTGCCCCGCCATATAGGGCGCCACGGCCTGATCGTTGACCTGCTTGTAGACCGGCTGCATGATGAAGACGGTCAGGAACAGGGCCAGGCCGATCAGGACCTGGGACGGGGGCGCCTGCGGCGTCCCCAGGGCACTGCGCAGGAAGCCGAGCACGATGACGATCCTCGTGAACGAGGTAGTCATGAGCAGGAGGGCCGGAATAAAGGTCAGGGTCGAAAGCAGCACCAGCAACCGGACGCTCTCCACTACCCCGGCCGGGCTGCTGGCCGTGCCCAGGTTCAAACTGACGTTGGGCAGCGACAAATCGGCTGCCCAAGCCTGTCCGGGCACCGCCCCCACCACCAGAACCAAAAGCCCTAATAAAAGAACCCACTTAGCGCGGTCCATGTTTACCTCGCCACGTCCTTACACGGTTTTCCAAGTCCACTCTTTCCCAGAGCGCCGAAATCTTCGGTACCGCCGCCGCCAGGTCGAATAGTTCCCCGAAGGGCGCCGTCCCGGCCTCGACAGGCGCCGGCAGTTCATCCATCTCCTTGAGCACGGCCACGGCCCCCTCCTGGTAGGCCAGCAGGTAGTAGCGGCCCCCCATCTCAATCAGCACCAGCGCGCCCTTGCCTCCTAGGGGCAGGGTCTCCACCACCCGCATCCGGCGCGGGCCGGCCGTAAGATTCTTCCGGCCGAGCACGTAGCGGATGGTCAGGTAAGCCAGCGCCAGCACCACCGGCAAGGCGAGCAGCGTCCGCAAAAAGACCCAGAGAACGTCGTCACTGCCCATGACTTTCCCCTTGTCTGAGCCGCAGGGGCTGTTCCACATGGGTTACGCGCACCGCCAGGCGGTCGTTTATGACCACAACTTCGCCCCGGGCAAAAGGGCGCCCGTTCAACAGGATACTCATGGTTTCCCCGGCTGCCCGGTCCAAGGTTATGACCGAGCCTTCGTCCAGGCCCAGCACCTCCCGGACCGCCATGGTCCTGGCCCCGATTTCGGCCGTCAGCTCCATTTCCACGTCCATGAAGTGGTCCAGCCCCGTCTTCATCTGGGGAAGGAAGCCGCCCGCCGACAGGCTGGGAAAGACCGCCTTCTTGATGGACGGATCCTTCCCCGGTCCTTCCTTTGCCGTCCCGCTCACCTGCGCCACCTCCGCTCTACTGAAGAAGAAATTCTTTGAAATAGACGCCGGTCAGTTGCCCCTTGGTCAGAACGCTGTTCACCGTTTGCAGCAGTTCCTTCTTCAGGGCGTCTTCGCCCTGACCGTTCACCAGCTGCCCGTAACTCTTGGCGCGCAGGTCGGTGATCACCTTATCCGTGATGAGATACTCCTTGTCCTTCAGTTCCCCGGCCAGTCCGGACTCGCTCCGGGGATACCCCAGGACCAGCTGAATCTGCACTAAGTGGCTGGCGTCGGTATCGGCCAGGTTGACGGTGACAGCGCTCAGTGAGTAGGTATCCTCGGCCTGGTTCTGGACAACGGTGGCGGCGGGGGCACTGGCGGCGGGGGCACTGGCGGCGGCCGCCGGGGACGGCCGCTGCCAGTGCGTGTACCAGTAGTAGCCGCCGGCCGCCACCAGCACGACGAAGACCACGCCAAGAATGGTTTTTACGTTCTTTTTCAGGGTTTGGCCGGCCGCAGGTACCGGCCTGAATCCCTGCTTCATCTTGTTCAACCGCTGCTGCCGGTTCTGACCCGGCAGCTGGCCCTTCGGCGCTGCCGGCTGGTTGTCGGCCACGGTATATACCCCACCTTCAACTGAAGTGTCTTACGCTCCGGCCTTCAGGTTCATCAGGTCGAGGAGCATCTGGTCGGAGGTCGTAATCATCTTGGTATTCGCTTCGTAGGAACGTTCGGTCACGATCAGGTTGGCGAACTCGTTGGCCAGGTTGACGTTGGAGGACTCCAGGTAACCGGAGTTGATGGAACCGGTGCCGGCGGTCGTGGGCTGGCTATTCGTAATAGGGCCGGTCAGGGTGGCGTTCGCGGTGTACAGGTTGTCTCCCACCCTGGTCAGGGCCTCCTGGTCCGGAAACATGCTCAACCCGATAGTGGGACCCGGGACTGTGACAGTGGGAGCCGCCGTGGTGGTATAGGTGATCACACCGTTCTGGGCGATGTTAACGGTGGCCAGGGCCGTGGCGCCGAGGTTGATGGCTGCCCCGGGGGGGCCGCCGTTATCGAGCAGGACATTACCGTTTTCATCGACCAGGTTGTTGGTGGCGTCGAGGTTAAAGACGCCGTCCCGCTTGTAGTAGATATCACCGGCGGCATCCTGCACCGAGAACCAGCCGTTGCCCTGGATTGCCAGGTCCAGGGTGCGCCCGGTGTTCTGCAGGGTACCCTGGCTCATGTCGTTGGTGACTTCGGCCAGGTTCATCCCCGTGCCTACATTGGAGGGGTTGACCGCCCCGGCGCCGCCGGCGGTGGTGGCGCTACCCGCGCGCAAGCTCTGGTAGAGCATGTCCTGGAAGGTGGCCTCCTGGGACTTGAAACCAGTGGTATCCACGTTGGCAATGTTGTTGCCGACCACGTCCATACCGTTTTGCAGGTTCTCAAGGCCGGACACGGCCGAGAAAAGCGATCTGATCATTTACTTTGTTTCCTCCTTTTTCCGGGTCCGCCGCCGTCGTTTGGCGGACCCCTTGCAGCCCCCGCGAACGCGGTCCGGCCGCCTTACCTCGGTACGATCACCGCTCCATCGATGTTGGTGAACACCTTGGCCTCACCGCCCTCCAGGGCGGTGACCACGGTACGGTTGGTTACGCTGGCCACCAGGGTCAAGTCGCCGTAAATCAGGAGGGTATCCTTCACTCCCTTGGACTGGGCCTGGTCCAGGGCCTGGTTCAGCCGGTCCAGGTCCGCGCCGCCCAGGTCGATGCTGCGATCACGAAGCCGCTTTTGGGCGTGGGCGGAAAACTTGAGACCGCTCTTTTCCATCTCCGCCTGCAGGGTTTGGCTGAAACCGCCTGGCCCGCCAACCGGTGCCTGACTGGAAACCGGGGCCGGCAGTCCGGGAAGGACCTGTTCAACCTTCATGCCCAACCACCCCTAATCAACCTCCTGGATGGCGCTGAAACCGTAGCTGTTGCCGTTGACCACCACCTGGGGATCGTTGCCGGCGTTGTACAACACGCTCGCCACGGCGCCGCTGTCCGTCTGGTTGTTGCCCATGTCCACCGTCACGGTCTTGCCGATCAGGGCCGCCGCTTCGCCGAGTTCACTCGCCTGGTTGAAGGCGGTCACGTTCTGATTCAGGTTCTGCAACTCCTCCACCGTACTGAACTGGGCCAGCTGGGCGGCGAACTGGGACGGATCCTGCGGACTGTCGGGATCCTGGTTCTTCAGCTGGGCCACCAGAAGGTCCAGGAAATCGGTTTCGTTCATGCCGGTTGTACCGATGGCGCTGCTGGAAGAGGACGCCGGCGCCTGGTACGGGTTGTTGTCGACCGAACTTACACTCATCTGACTATCCACCTCCCTATACCAGGATGTTGACGAGACTCGTCGCGGGCGCGGATTCGGGCTGTTCGTCCGGCTCCGGAACCGCTGAAGCCTGGCTCCAGGCCGTCCGCACCGGAGTTCCCTGTTGCGGTGTACCCCCGTCCTGGCCGGTACCGCCGGCGAAGGAACCGACCATAACATCGGCCTGGGCGACGGCGAGGTTGTGCTGGCCGAGGACCTCGCGCATCTGGGGCAGACTGGCCGCCACCAGGTCGCGGGCGTGGCTGCCGGCCGTTATGAAGGTCATGGACAGGGCGCCGCCGCTTAAGCTCAGGTTGATGGTCAGCTTACCCAGGGCGGGCGGGTCGAGATGGAGCTGCAACTGCGCCGGCAAGCGGCCCGCCTGGTTGAGATAGTTCAGGATGGTTTCGGCTGCCGCCTGCGGCAGCGCCGCCGGTGTCACCGGCGTAAGGCCGGCCTGGACCTGGGGCAGGGGCACCGCCTGGGCCGCCAGGGGGTTTTGGGTCTGATTGGCTACCTTCCCGCCGGGTGAATCGCCGTCCTTGGCCGAAGCAAACTGGGACAGACCGCCGCCTGAGGCGTCACCGCCCGGCGCCGTACTGGCGACAGGGGACGAAGCAACCTGCCCCGGCACACCGGTCATTCCCTGCCCCGGCAGGGGACCGCCGGTCTGAGGGGGCTGGGGCGTTGGCGAACCGGTCTGTCCGGCCGCGCTGACCAGGACTCCCGGTGCCGGGACCGACTGGGCCGGTCCGGTAGACGTGGGCAAAACAGCCTGGACCGTTGCGCCTTGCACCGGGGTAACCGGGGAACCGCCGGAGGTTGCCGGGGGCGGAGTCTGGCTGTCCGGACCGGCGGGCGAAGCCGTGGATACGGCCGGCGGAGCACCTACTGAAGATGGGTTCGCTTCCGTTACCGGATTTGCCGCCGGGGCGGCCGGCGGAGCACCTACTATAGATGGGTTTGCTCCAGTTACCGGATTGGCCGCCGGGGCGGCCGGTGGGCCGGATGCGGCCGGAAGCTGAACCGGGGCCAGCGCGTCTAGGGACCCACCGGCCTGGGTCGGCTGGGAATTCTCCGCTGGCTGAGTTCCCGGGCCTGGTATGGTATCAGCCGCCGCAGCGGGCACAGACGCTCCTAGGGCAACCGGTCCGGTACCCGGTCCGGTGTCAGGCAGGAAATTCTGCTCCCCGTAAGCTGTGGCGAGCAATCCCGTCACTGAAAGGCCGTCCGCCTGGCCGCCACCGGACCCCGTCTGACCGGCGGATTGGCCGCCGGTACCGACAACCGGGGCAGCGGTCGCGGTCACAGCGGGTACAGGAATGACTGCCGCAAGGGCGGCCAACAATCCGGCAAACAGGTCCTGCCCACCGTCGTGGGCCGTTTTGGCCGGGCCAACCGGCGCGGGTCCACTCACGGTCTGGCTTGTGGCAACTACTTGCACTGAATCACCTCCTTTCAACAGGTTTACCGGTTATCCCCCGCTCCCCCGTCACTGCCCGCCCCTGCGGACGACGTGGAGTTGCAGGGAAATTTCGTCGTTTTCCTTTTGTTCCTGTCTGCCGGTTTCCAGCATGAATTCGGCGTGTTTTTTCTCCTTAAGCATCTCGAGGACCAGACGGTCCCTGTGCCTGACCAGAGTCCGCTCCCGGCAGAGGTTCCACTCCCGGGCCGCCGCTTCCGCCTCCCCGGTCTGACGGGTGATCACCCGGTTCAGGTGGACGTGGTAGACCGCGGTATGCAGGAGTTCGGCCAGGTTGGTTCCCACGGGTGCCCCCGCCAGGCTGTTGTCCAGGTTATCCCTGGTCCGGGCCAGGGCCCGTTCCTTCTGCAGCCGGTACCGCTGCGCCTCGGCCTGTTCACGCACCGCCTCATCCTCTTGGCGGCTGCGGTACTCCAGCACCGTCTCCAGGTTGAAGGCAAATCTCTTCATGTCACTCGCCTCCCAGGTTCAGGGCGTTCAACTGTTCCAGCGCGGCCGCCAAGGGGGTCGTTTCGTCCGGGCGCTGCCGCAGGAAGGCCGTCAGGGGATCGAACCGGGACCGGGCGTGGTCGATCCGGGGGTTGGAGCCGGGCACGTAGGCACCGATATTGATCAGATCCTCCGCGTCGGCATAGGTCCCCAATATTTCCCGGGCCAGAGAGGCCTGCCGGTAATGTTCCTCGCTCACCAGTTCGGGCATCAGCCGGCTGACACTCTGCAAGAGGTCGATGGCCGGAAAGTGGCCCCTCCCCGCCAGCTTACGGGAAAGAACAATATGTCCGTCCAGGATGGCCCGCACGGCATCGGCTATCGGCTCGTTCATGTCGTCGCCGTCCACCAGTACGGTGTAGAAGGCGGTGATGGAGCCGGTGCGACCCATGCCGGAGCGCTCCAGGAGCCGGGGCAGGAGGGCGAATACCGACGGCGTGTACCCCTTGGTAGCCGGCGGCTCACCTATGGCCAGACCCACTTCCCGTTGGGCGGCGGCAAAGCGGGTCACCGAATCCATCATAAAAAGGACACTTTTTCCCTGGTCACGGAAATATTCAGCCAGGGCACTGGCCACAAAGGCCCCTTTCAGGCGCACCAAGGCCGCCTGGTCCGAGGTGGCGACCACCACGACCGAGCGGGCCAGTCCTTCACCCAGGTGGCCCTCGATGAAATCAAGAACTTCCCGTCCTCTCTCCCCGATCAGGGCGATGACGTTGACATCGGCGCTGGCGTAACGGGCGATCATCCCCAAAAGCGTGCTCTTGCCCACCCCGCTGCCGGAGAAGATACCCAGCCTCTGCCCGCGGCCGCAGGTGAGGAAGGCGTCGATGGCCCGTACCCCGGTGGACAAGGCATCGGAGATGCGGCGGCGCTCCAGGGGGTTGGGCACCCGGCCGCTCACCGGGAAATCCTCCCCGGCGCCCGCCCAGTCCTTTTCCCCCAGCGGCCGGCCCAGACCGTCCAGCACCTGACCCAGCAGGTGGTCTCCCACCGGGATGGTGAAGTCCCGGCCCCTGGGTACCACCCGGCAACCGGGGCGGATGCCCTTGAGCTCGCCGAGCGGCATGAGCAGGGAAACCCTTTCCCGGAAACCCACCACTTCGGCCAGAACCGGCCGGGTCTCGCCCGGCACGAAGATATCGCAGACCTCACCGATGGATGAAAGGATACCCTGTACTTCCACAGTCAGGCCGATCACCCTGGTTACCTGGCCGGTCAGGCGCAGGACCTTGGTCCTAGACGCCTGTTCCCGCAACTGGGTCAATTCCGCCGCCAGATCCATCATTCGTTCCTCCGGCCCTTCATGACTCCGCTCATGGTGGCAAAACGGGCCTCCAGGCTGGCGTCCACCAGCCCTTGTTCGGTCTCCACCCGCACTCCGCCCGGGGAAACCTCCTGATCCGCGATAATGACCAGAAGGGCCCGGTCGGAAAGGGAACCTTCCAGATCTCCCCGGCGGGCCCGGAAGAGATCCGCTTCCGAGGGGTTTACGTAAACCGTAACCCGCTCGCGGTTGCTGACCAGTTCCAGGGCCTCCCTGGCGATGGCCATAACCGCGGCCGGGGCCATGCTCAGCTCGCGGGCCACCACTTGATGCGCTATGGTGACGGCCAGTTCGATAACTTCGTCCCTGACCCCCTCCAGCAGCACCAGGCGTTCGGCTTGGGCCTGGTCGAGATGCCGGACGGCCTTGGCCAACAAGTCCGCCTGCGCTTCCTCCGCCTGGGCCTGGCCCGCCGCATAACCTTCCTGCCGCGCCTCTTCCCGCAGGGCGCCCGCCTCCCCGGCGGCCTTTTGCCGCAGCTCGTCCGCCTGGCGGGCAGCAATCGCGAGCGTCTCCCGGGCCTCTTCCCCGGCCCGGGCCAGTAGATTTTCGGCTTCACTTCCGGCCCGCGCCAGCAATTCCTCCGGGCCCGGTTGCCGGTCGGCCTCCTCCGAGTCAACGGCGGTGATCACAAGCCGCAGGGGCACCTGATGTGATTCCGCCGTCCGGCCGCCCTTGATGACCCTAGACGATAATGACATCTTCGCCACCCCGCCCGACGACTATCTCGTTCTGCTCCTCCAGCTTTTTGATCGTCTTCACAATGCGGCTCTGGGCCATCTCGACGTCCCGCAGGCGCACCGGACCCATGACATCCAGGTCTTGCTGCAGCATGTCCGCGCCCCGCTTGGACATATTCTTGTAAATGCGCCGCTTGACTTCCTCGTTGGCCCCGCGCATGGCCATAGCCAGGTCCTTGAGATCCACCTCGCGCAGGACCCGCTGGATGGCCTGGTCCAGCAACTTGGTAATGTCTTCGAAGACAAAGAGCCGCTTCTTGACTTCCTCGGCCAACTCGTTGTCCCGGCGTTCCAGGTCTTCCAGGATGACGTGCTCGGTGTGGCGGTCGGCCACGTTGAGGATGTCCACCAGGGCCTGAACACCGCCGTGGGCCAGGCGACTCTCGTCCAGGGTCAGGGACAGTTTGCGGTCCAACATCTGTTCCACCTCGGTGACCACTTCGGCGCTGGTCCGCTCGATGGTGGCGATGCGCTTGGCGATATCTCCCTGCTGCTCCGGAGGCAGGGCCGACAGGATGTAGGAGGCCTGCTCCGGCAAAAGGTAAGAGAGAACGAGCGCAATGGCCTGCGGGTGTTCGTTGCGGATAAAGCTCAAGAGCTTGCGCGGGTCTGACTTGCGCAAATTGGTAAAGGGTGCCTGCTTGTGGGCCGCGGTCAGCTTCCGGATGATTTCCGCCGCCCGCTGCGGCCCCAGGGCTTTTTCCAAGAGCTCTTTCGCGTATTTGAGGCCGCCGTGCACCATATATTCCCTGGCCCGGCGAATTTCGAAGAACTCCTCGACGACCGCCTTGCGCTTGGAGGCCGCAAACGGGCCCAGGCTCGAGATCATGTGGCCGATCCGCACGATTTCGTCATCGAAAAAATCATATTTCAGCACCCTGGCCGAAACATCGGAACCCAAAGTTACCAACAGAATGGCGGCCTTTTCGGTTCCGCTGATCTGTGCCAATTCAGGCGGCGGTGGCGGCGGCAGCGGTGCCGTCAAAGTGGCTGCCAAGCCGGAATCCTCCGGTTCCTCGACGGCCGTTTGCAGTTCCTGGGCCACGTTATCTCTCCTTCGCTGGTTAACCGACTTCCTTGATCCAGACCTTCACTATCTCGGCCACGTCCTCCGGCTTGTCCCTGGCCAACTGGCGAATAACTTCGAGCTTCTCGTCCTCGGAGAAGAATTCTTTCCTAGCCTCCTCGGTCAGGCTCGCTTCAGCCGGAGCGGCGGCCAGCATCTCCTCTTCCTCAAAGTACTCGACCCGTCTGCGCCGGCGCAACACCCCCACCAGGACCCCGATCAGGATGATCAGCAACAGGAGGCCGGCGGCGGCCATTTCGATCAGCTGCTGCTGCCTCTGCCTGGCCTGGTTGCTGGCCATTTGCTGGGCCAGGTTGCTCTCTAACTGCGTGTTGAAGGGCATGGACTCAACCGTAACCAAGTCGCCGCGGTTGGCGTTGAAGCCGATGGCGGCGGCCACCAGCGACTGGACCTGGCTTTGGCTGATCTGGCCGTTGCTGTTTGAGTTGACCACCACGGCGGTGGAAATGCGCGCCACCGTCCCGGGCGCCTGGGTATCGGAAGTCTGGGTGCTGCTAACGTCGTTATTGGTAGTGGTGCTTTCATTGTCGTACGTGCCCGTGGACTGGGAACCGGACGCGTAAGAGGGAGTCACGGGCGTGGTGCTGGTCGTGGTGCCCGGCACGGCCCCGGGGGCCGCCCCGCCGCTGCCGGTGTCCTTCGTCGTCTGCTGGCTCAGAACCGACCCGTTGCCGTAAGTGGTCTGGGAGGTCTGCTTCTGATCAAAGTTCAGGTCCGCGTTGATAATGCACTTGGCCTGCCCCGGACCGAGGACCTGGTCCAGCATGGCCTGCACCTTTTGTTCCAAGGCCTGGTCGTAGGCCAGGGTCACCTTCTGCTGGGTAAGGGAGGCCGCGGCCGTCAGTTGTCCGTTGTCCTTCGAATTGAGGCCGGAGTTAAGTATGTTGCCGTTGGTGTCTACGATATGTACGTCTTCCGGTTTGAGATCCTGGACGCTGCCCACCACCAGGTCGCTGATACCCTGTACCTGGTCGGGGCTGAGGCTTGCTCCCGGCTGAAGCTTCAGGAGCACCGAGGCGGAAGGAGTCCCGCCCGACTGCAGGAATACCGACTGCTGGGGAATGACCAGGTTGACGACGGCGTCCTGCACTCCGTTCATCTGGGTGATGGTGTTCCTCAGCTCGACCTGCAGGGCCCGCTGATAGTCCACCTGCTGTTCGAAATCGGTCATGCCGAACTGGTTCTGGTCGAAGAGTGACCAGCCTGAGTCGGTGTTTTCCAGGGTGCCGTTGGAGGCCAGCTGAATGCGGACACTGTATACCTGGTTTTGGGGCACCTCAATTGTCTTTCCCTGGTCGGTAAGGCGGTACGGCACTTTCATGGAATCAAGCTTGGTGGTAATAGTTCCGGCTTCCGCCGCTTGCAGGTTGCTGAAGAGCACCGCGTACCGGGGTGTAAAGACCAATCCGCCTAAGTAAACCAGGGAAGCCAGCACACCCGCGGCCGCCAGGATGGACACTGCCTTTCGACCCGCCGACATAGCCTGCCATCGTTCCCGGAACTGGTTGACAAGCCTTGTCCATTGCTCCCTGAGGTTCATTGGCCCACTCCCTGCTCAAGCGAACTTAGACCGGCATCTGCCAAATCTGCTGATAGGCGCTGACCACGCGGTTGCGCACCTCTACGGCCAGTTCCATGCTTATCTTGGCTTCCTCCATGGCCACCGTAACCTGGTGCACGTCCTGCACCTGGCCGGTAAGAAAGCCCGTCACGGTATCGTCCGCCTTCTGCTGACTGTCGCTCAATTTGGTTATAGCGTCGTTGAGGGCCTGTCCGAAGCCTGAACCGCTGTTACCCGCGGAGGTGGCCTGATTGTCCGGTACGAGAGGATTCAAAAGACTTATGGCGCCGACCGACACAAAAAACCACCCCTTGTCCGTATTAAATCTTAACCATCAGGACTTGCCGATGGAAAGCGCCTTGGTCGCCATGGCCTTGGCGGCGTTAAAAGCCGTGACGTTGGCCTGGTAGGTTCTGACCGCGGTGATCATGTCCACCATTTCGTTGGATACGTTGATGTTGGGATACGCCACATAACCCTGCTTGTTGGCCAGGGGGTTACCAGGGTCGTATTTGAGACGCGGGGGCGTGTTATCCTTGACCACCCCCGTTACCGCCACACCGCCCGGCATATCGGAGGGCAACCCGTCGTCGCCCGTCGCCTCAATCAGTCGCTGGGCGAAAAGCGGCATTTCCCGCTGGTACACCTGGGCCGCACCCGGACCGCCGCCCGGTGTGCCGGCCGTGTTGATGTTGGCCAGGTTGTTCGAAATGAGGTCCAACTGCATCCTTTCCGCCGTAAGAGCGGAAGCGCTTATGGAGAACGAGGAAAATAGACTCACGGCTTACGTTGCCTCCTTACTGGTTGGTAGTTATGACGTAACTCTCCAGGCTCAGACGGTCACTGAGCTCCTGGGCCGCCGTGTCGTAAAGGAGCGTGTTGGTCGCCATATTGGACTGTTCGACGTCCATGTCGACGTTGTTGCCGTTCAATTGTCCGGCGGTGGTGTAGTCGGTAACCACCTGGGGCGCCAGGTCTTGCAGCGAGGGCGCGCCGCCCATGTCGCGGGTGTTGTCCTGCGAAAGCGGAATCTTGCCCGCCGGTTGGCCCAGAGCCTGGGCCAACATGTCGGAGAACCTGGTGTCCGACCGCTTGAAGCCCGGGGTCTCGGCGTTGGCAATGTTGTTCGCGATCACCTGCTGGCGCACGCTGGCGGCGTTCAGAGTATCCGTGAGCGCCTGAATCACGTTGGAGTCGAATAGACTCACCTTACCGATCCTCCTTCCTGGAAAAAGCAAACCGGACCAGCATTTTTGGCCCCGGCCCGGAGTCGGCATTACGCCATTGGACGGGCCCATACCGCGGCAATCCCTGCTGCAGATTTGGCCACCCCGCCGGGTCATCACTTTGACAAAAAAACCCAGCCTCTATGAAAGGGCTGGGCAAAGAAGTTCTCGGCAACCCGGCTGCCATAGTGCCTGCGCACGTTAGGCCCGTTAGCTTTGCGCCCTTCTCTTTCGAGGAAGTTTGCCCTTTCGATGTTTGCGATTGTTTATTTTTGTAAATTCCAATTTGTGCTTTTTTCTCTTGTAAGTAGATATTACAGGATGATTTTTACTTCGTCAAGTATTTTGTCGAAGAAAATTATAATCTTTGTAGTATACCTATTTTGTATACAAAGCCTGTCACACTATATGTTGAGGTACATACGTTCTAATTGACTAGAAAAGTACAAATTCTTGAACAAAAAAATTTTATTAAATTTTGAAAACATTTGTGTTAAGTTTGGATCCGGCCCGGAAAGACTGAACATCTTTTCTCGAGAAAAGCCCCCCGGACGGTGCCCGGCGCCGAAAACACCTCTGGCCCACCCCGGAGACATTTTGAATTTCATTTGGATGAAGAAAAATTGTGTTTAGGCGCTGGCCGTTTCTCCCCTGTTCGGTACTACCGTCGTCTGCAGCCGAACGGGTCCCGGCGGCCCGGGACAGGTGCCTCTTTGTTTTTCCATTCCCGCCGCGGGTGGAAAAATGATCTGATAGGGCATTCAACCGGCCTTTGGCGGCGCTACACGACCTTTACGAACATCTGCTTCTTGATCGGCCCGAGCGCCTGGAACCCCCGAAGTATTATGGATGTCCAGGGGCACATCAAATCCAGAGTGAACGGAAAATTCAGGAAAATTCTGTACGGAACGGCCAACCGAATTTTGACGCAGTGAGTAGGGAGGGTTGCAGTAGAATCAGGAATTAATCAATATATGATTTCGCTGCAAAAAGTACGATTTGCCTGAAGGACCACCCAAGTATAGTGGCGCGCATGCACCTGAGTCCCTATATGGGGTATCCGCCGCGTGAGCGAAAGGGTTTTCGCAGTAGAATCATATATTGCTCTTTATATTCGAAAGGTGTCATTATTTGAGGAGTTTCCAATCCCAGTCCCAAAAAGTGCTTGTCACCGATTATTAAGACATCGACCCCATAGGCTATAGCAGCGCTAAGTATAGGCTGATCCTTTATATCCCGGATGAGAATTTCGCCTGTTCGCGGTGCCGGCACAAGCTCATACCGGAGCTTGGCAAATAAATTATCTAAAACATCAACTCTGCCAGGAAAGCGTCTTTTAGTCACTTCATAGCTTTCACTAATTATATGGTCACATAGTATAAGCTCATGGTTTTCGTAAACATCGTTTAAAACAATATCAGGAACAGAACCTTGCTTCAATATGGCAGAGATCACTACGTTAGTGTCAATCATTATTCTCATGTTTCTTTACCTTTGCCATATCGAATATCCATAACATCTCGTAATATTTCACCTTCAGAAAATTGAAGGTCAGCCAATTCACGCTGAGCATCCCTTATCGCAATTAAGGATGAGTTTTGAAGGATAATCTCTCCGTTAGGTTTTTCAAGAAAGATTATCTTATCGCCTTCCTTGATACTGAGTTTACGTCTTATTTCTATGGGAACAGTTATTTTACCGTTTGAAACTTTGGCTAGATTCACAAACTCACCTTCTTTCTTTGGATACTTTTTACGCATTATACAAAGACAATAACTTGATACATAGGTGGCTTTTACAACAAGAAACCGGCACTTATATCCTTTTGCGACCTTTTCCGCCGATGGCTCCCCATCCTTCCCTGATACTACCATATGAGAAACCACCGGTCAAGGGCTGTTTTACTACTGGCTATGGTAGGAAAAGACTATGTAAACCAGGCCGAACAAGGCGAGACGAATGCCTCGCGGGGAGAATAGCAAGCCAAGTTTCTACTGGGAACGCCCGGCAACCGTCCCCCTGAGTCCCCCGCCCGTCAGGGCAGAAACTCCCGGTAGTGCTCCAGGAAGATGTCCCGGTAGCGGTAATATTCCGCGGTGTCGAAATCGTTCCCGCACCAGTGCAGGCACCAGGGTTCGGCTTGGGCCGGCACAACCACCCGGTACCCGGCTTTGACGAATTCCAGGGACTGGGAGGTATCGTAAAGGTGGAAGCCGGTGAAAAGGTCCTCCCGCCAGGGCAGATCGTACCGGGTGACCATGATCAGCCCGTCCACCGCCTGCACCCGGGCGAAGGGGCCGGCCGGTTCGGCGAATTTCAGGACATGAAACGTCTGGCGGTATTCCAGGACCTTACCGAACAGGTTCCGGCCCTCCCACCAGACGCCGCTGGCCGGCAGGGTCTGGCAGCCGGCCACTCCCAGGAGCCCTATTTTGGGGTTGGCGGCGAACAGGCGGAGCACGTCCGATAAAAAAGTCGGGTTGACGATGAAGGTATCCTGGTGCAGATAGACCTTGTACTTGGCCCCGGATTCGGCCATGGCCCGGTTGTATGCCTGGGCCATGCTCCGGGCGCCGCGGGCGGCCCCGGTCTCCACCGTGAAACCCTCCGGTACGGCCAGGGCCCGGATGTGCCGGGTACACAGCGCATAGAGATCCTCATTGTTTATGCAGGTGAAAAAGAGAAACTTGCGTTCGTCCGCCATCCATCATCCCTCGCCCAGGACCGTCTGCAGGATTCGCGCCTCGTCCCGGGCGGTCATACGCTGAAACCCGCGGGCGGCCAACTCGCGGCGCTGGTTCCCGTCCTGCACCAGATCCCGGCAGGCGCAGGCCAGTTCCTCGTACGGCGCCAGTTTTACCGCGTCTACCAGGTCCTTGTCAATTTCCGTACCGGGATGGCACTCACTGACCACGGCCTTTTGGTTGGCCAGGAGGTAGCTGACCCGGACGATCTCGAAGATGCTGGTGTCGTAAAAGTGAAGGTTTAGCACCACCTTGGTGCGGGCGATGAAAGCGTCACGCCCGGCGCCGTAAACCCCGAAGACCGTTTGGACGTTGAGACCCATGTCCCTGAGCTCGCCGATGACCCAGGCGCGGCGCTTGTTCGGCGAGCCGTAAAACAAAACGTCTATGTCCTCCACCAGTTGGGAGGTGATGCGGGTCAGTTCCGGAACATAGCCGACCGGCACGTGCTTCACCCGGCCGGTCACTCCCATGCCGGCCAGGCGTTCGATATTCCGCCGGCTGTAGTCCCAGACCTCCAGCCGGCGCAGCAGGCTGATATAATGGGGGGTCCACACGGGAGAGGCCGGGTCGGCCTGCTCCAGGTTGTATACGATGGTATCGGCGGGAACCCTGGCAACATGCTCTGCCCGCAACAGGTGCGCCCCCAGCAGGACGGCGCGGGAGCCTGGAACCATGCGGTTCTCCTCCACGCTGACCTGGTGGTCCAGGCGCCGCAGGCCCCCCACCAGCGTTTCGGCGATTTCCGCCAGGGCCCCTGAATGAGCGTAACCCGGCGGACGGATGACGACCACCTGAAAGGATGCGGACACGACTTTGCCTCCCTGAGAGAAGGATCACTTAACCGGCCGCCGGCGCCGGGGATCAATCGGCAGGAGGTTTTCCTGCACCGTGCCCGCGGGCATAGCCAGCCCCGGCCATAAAGAACGGCGGCCTTTTTAGCAACGGGGCGTTGGGCGGTGGGATTTGCTTTACTATCAGGGTATACACGGCTCAGGTGAACTGAACCTTGTCCGGCGGCTGTCCCGGGTAAAGTAAAGGCTCGCAACGAAATCGTTTCAAAGATCGGTAGACGCCGCTTTTTCAATGCACAGGTCTGTGCGTGATATTTTTCCCTACCTTGCCCCGGGGGACAGACTGATCTTCTGCGACTCGGGATCACAGGACGGCACGGCCGAGTTCATGGAGAACATCGCCAGGCACAACCCCGGCCGGGCCGTGTATTTGCCCGGCGTACCGGCAACCGCCCCGGAGGATCTGGCCCGCTTCCTGCTCGCGGGGGATCGGGGGTTGGCTTGGGAGCGCCTGGTTTTCTGGCCACAGGGGGGGCATGAACCGGAAGCGACCCAGGCGATGCTGGATGAACTGCGGGCCGGATTGGAACGAATCAATGGTTACAGCATGGTCTGAAATCCAGGGATCCATGGAGTCTTTCACGGCCGGGCCTGCCGGATCCCGCGGGTATCAGGCGTAGAACTCCCGGTAATGTTCCAGAAAGATGTCCCGGTAGCGATAATACTCCGCTTGTTGGAACTCGGTGCCGCACCAGTGCAGGCACCAGGGATCGTCCTGCGCCGGCACGGCCACCTGCCGGCCCGCCCGGAGGAACTCGAGGCACTGGGAAGTGTCGTAGAAATGAAAACCGTCAAAAAGATCCTCGCGCCAGGGCAAATCGTACTGGGTAATCATGATCAACCCGTCGACCGCCTGGACCGGACAAAAAGCGCCCGCCACTCCGGCAAACTTCAGGATGTGGAAGGTTTCCCGAAACTCCATAACCTTGCCGACCCGGTCCATTCCCTCCCACCAGACACCGCTGGCCGGCAGGGCCCGGCAACCGGCTACGCCCAGGAGACCGATCTCCGGATGAGCGAAAAAAAGGCGCAACACGTCGTGCAGGAAAGTTTTGTTTATAGATATCACCGCTGAAAACCCGCGGCCTCGCGGGCACCCACCGATAGGTGGGTCGGGGATGAAAGCGGTCCGCCCGGAGGGCGGTTTCTGTAGCAAAATTCTTGAAAAAATGTTGACACGTGGTGGACGAGCTGGTATAATTAACCTATGGAGGGAAAGGCGAGCCATTGCGTATATAATATCAACTACCACATAGTGTTCTGTCCGAAATACCGCCATAACGTCATAAAAGGTAAGGTCGAAGAAGTAATTAGGCAGACGGTCAAAGAAATCTGCGTCGATTACAGATATACCCTTCTTCAAATGGAAACTATGCCCGATCATGTGCATATTCTCCTTTCCGCTCCTCCCGTGGTAGCACCAACAGAAATCGTGAGGATAATCAAGAGCGTTACAGCCAACAAGGTATTCTCTGTCATACCCTTTCTCAAGAGAAAGCATTTCTGGGGTAGTGGGTTTTGGAGTAAGGGTTACTACATCGGTACTGCCGGTAACGTGAGTGCAGAAACCATCAGAAAATATATCGAGGTGCAGAAATCCCCTCGGAAGGAGGTGAAACGAGATTGAGTAGATTGAAGAACAATCAAGTGAAGAAACCAAAGACCAAGGATACTGATGTCCTGATCGAAAAGTTTCCGCTACACCTGTCTCCAGTCCAGGTAGGCATTGCCCGTGCCTTACAAATAGAAGCGGCCAAAGTGTGGAACATCGTGTGTTTCATCCATCGTCTGATCTATGCAAGCTACCACGTCTGGCTGGGAGAAGTCGCCATGAAAGCGTTTGTGAAGGGCCGGTGCGGAGTGCATTCCCAATCGGCGCAGGCGATAGTGGAGACATACTTCGAGTGCTGTGCGCCCGTAAGTGATGCGGGAACATCACGCGGGTCATTCTGAAATCTGCCTTGGTATGGCAGTGGGTTCGATATAGAATTGCCCATCATCACCTAGCTAATCCGAAAGGGAAACTGGACGGGGAGTGTAGCATGCTAGGAAAGGCGCAAGTCAATCAACCGTCAGATTGCGACTGAGCGTCGAGATGAAAAGGCCTGTATGAGGATTTATGCCGACTACGTAATTATGCCGACTACGGCACGACAAGGCGGGCTGCGTGGGCCTGACAGTACGAGGGTTATCGGCATAATCACAAGCTCTCCAGGAAAGCGAGAATCGGGTCCTGGGGCTGGTAACGGCCCGGTTTAACCGAGGGCGGCGTGGTTAGCGCCAATGCTTTCTCCTTGATTGATAAATCGGCGTGAAGGTAGGCCTGGGTTGACCGGCTGTCCGCATGGCCAAGCCAAAGGGCAATCACCGAGCTATCAACACCGGCCTGCAACAACTGCATGGCGCTGGTATGCCGAAGGACGTGTGGGGTGAGGTGCTTTCCGACGAGGGATGGAACATGCCGCGCAGCGACGGCGGCGTGAGTGGCAACACGCCGTTCGATTGCATCCGGGCTGAGCTGCCTGCCGGTACGTGTAGGGAATAACGGGTCGTCCGGGCGTCCCTGCGTTTCAAGCAACCAGGCCTTCAGGACAGCAACGGTTGAACTGGTGAGGGGAACGCAACGCTCCTTACGGCCCTTGCCCTCACAGCGCACGTGTGCGCCCGTGCCAAAGCTGATGTCCGCGCATTTGAGTCCGATAATCTCGGACAGGCGCAAGCCGGTCTGGACGGCGAGGAGCATGAGTGTACGATCACGACGGCCTTCCCAGCGGGTGGTATCAGGTGCGGCCAATAGTACGTCAATCTCGGCTGGGGTAAGAAACGAAATGATCTTCTTCTCGAAGCGCTTCTGTGGTATTGCCAGTACGCATTGGATGAGCGCAGCGTGCTCGGGGTGGCGTAAAGCACCGTAGCGGAACAAGGAACGTACAGCGGCAAGGCGCGCGTTGCGAGTACGTGAGCTGTTGTTGCGGTTGGTTTCCAGGTGGTCTAGGAATGCGCTGATCATGGGTACGTCAAGATCCTGCCAATCGAGTGCGGAGGGAGCCTTGCCGATCTCGGTCTGCACGAAGTGGAGCAGTAATCGGAAGGTATCCCGATAAGAGGCTATCGTGCGCGGGCTGGCGTTGCGTTGACGGGCCAGCCTGTCAGTGAAAAACGCCTGTAGTGTCGGTGCTAATGCACTCATACCCGGTACACCTCCTGAGTAGATTCGAGGCGTTTGGCCGCCAGTGCGAGCAACTCGGGTACTGCTGACAGATACCAGTATGTCGCATGGGGATCGATGTGGCCAAGGTAGGTTGACAAACGCGGCAGGCAAGCTTCAACATTCTCACCTTTGCGATACCAGTCAATCAAGGTCCGCACAGCGAACGAGTGCCTCAGGTCGTGGATGTGAGGAGAGAGCGGTGATCCGGCACCTACACCGGCAGAATTGACAATCCGGCGGAAGGTGCGTTGTACCTGCGGATATTGCATTGGCTTGCCGGAGTCATAGATGAAAAAGCTAGCAGAAGGTCGGCGCTGCAGTTCGTCTCGCTTTCTCGCATAGAGGACCAGTGCCTCAACGGTAGTGCGATGCAATGGAACTTCACGGGACTTGCAAAACTTGGTCATTCGCACTGTCAAAACGCCTTCAGCCAAATCAACGTCGGCACGATTCAGATTAATGACCTCGCCAACACGCATACCGGTAACAGCCAGGAGGCCAATTAGTGTCTCGTAGGTAGTGGCACGCAGTGGACCCTCGAGCGTCTTACGCGCCGCGGCCATCAAAGCAGCGATGTCGTCCGGTGAGTAAATGAACGGAGGACGCCGCCGGTTCGGGTAAGGCAACAGGCCAATCGGAGGCACTTCGGTGCGAGGGTCAATGCCGACCAGGAAACGAGCATAGCCCCGGACTACGGCCATGCACTGCGCTCGGACCGACAGGTGGCCGGCGGACTGGGCCCACGCCAGTGTAGTCTCAACGGTGACGGTTTCCGCGCCGATTGCTTCCAGATAGGTCACGAAGCGAGGTAGAAGCCGATCGGCGTGCCTCATCTTGTGACCGAACGTCCGGCGCAACTGCAAGTAATCCTCGGCATACTGGCTAAGAGTGCTCATTGCGCACCTCCTGGCCACGGCTGAGCCAAGCTGCGTAGCACGATCCGATCGATCTTGGCGTACACAGCCGTTGTTGCCAGATCCCGATGGCGCAGCACCTGGCCGATCTCCGGTAAAGCCGCACCCTGACGCAACATCTCACTGGCTAACGCGTGACGAAGCCGGTGAGATCCCACTGGGGGTATGCCGATTCGTTGACAGGCACAGCGGACCACTTGGCTGACCCCCGTGCGCGTCATCCCACGTAGAGGCAGATAGCGGGTCAGGAACAGACTGCGGCACTCAGTCCGGGGGCGTCCGTCGCACAGATAAGCTACAAGTGACTCGCCCACATCTACCGGTAGAGGGAGCCGATCATTCCGACAGCCCTTACCCCGAATCATGATCTCTCCGGCACGCCAATCAACATCACCGAGTTGCAGATTGGCGACCTCTGCGGAGCGCAGGCCGAGGCGGGTCAACACCGTCAGAATAGCGAAATCGCGAAGCCCTGTTGGGTGCGAGCGGTCGCAACTGTCCAGGATGGCTGTAATCTGTGAAGCCGTCAATGTTGATGGTAGTCGGGTTTGGCGCCACCCGGCCACAGGAGGTAATGCAGTCCCCAAGTCCATTGCAACCAGGTCATTGAGGTAAAGGAAGCGCAGTAGGGACCGCAGTCGATTTACATAGTTCTTGACCGTTCCAACCGTCAGCCGTGAGACATCTTTTAGCAAAAAACCCGTGATATCAGCACCAGTCAATTGTTGGAGAGCGTTGTCCAGCGGCCTCAATTGAGATTGCTCGCTCAGAAACTTACGGGCCAGTGACTCGTACTCCACGACTGTCCGCGGCGCCAGATCGCGCTTGGTTGCCAAATAGTGCCGATAGCGCCCCAGTAATCCGTCTACCGCTGTCCACGTCGTCTTCTCAGGCGGCGGCAACGCATTCTGGGATCGTAAGTAATCAAGTAGCGGGCGTAACCTCCTTTCACCCACCGTCCGTTTGCACCCGCTCTCTCGCTGGGCAGTCAAGAACTGCTCAACCCGAGCCGACGTGAGACCCTCCACCCCAAGCTCTTGCGCGAGTAACCAGCGACTCAGTTGGGTCATCACCCATATTTTGCTTTCCACTGAATCCGGTGTGTAGCCTTGCCTCGCCAATTCCGACCGGTACCCCTCCGCTTGAGAAGCCAATGGCCCTACAACACGAAGCCGATAAACCTTTCTCATCAGTGTCCTCCTTTCCCGGAGCAAATAACTCCGGCAAAAGAGATTGTTTCCAACCCCACGGTGGAATTATTCCGACCGTTCGCGTTATCAGGCCCACGCAGCCAGCCTTGTCGTGCCGTAGTCGGCATAATTCCGTAGTCGGCATAAATCCTCTTATCCCGATATCGGGATAAGAGGATAAAGGCTGAATTGCCTTAACGATAGTCAGAGGGGTCGTATCGAAGGCTACGGCGGAAGACGGTTACAAACGCCGTATGGCAACGGGGTTGCGCACATCGTAGCAGTGTGTATACTACTATACCCCTTGCCTCCCAGCCGCAATAAGCGGAAAATGGCGAAAGTCGTATCCGACAACAGGACGTACCAGTTCAGATTGATCTAAACGGGGAGGGTGTGGCTCTTCTGAAGGGACGTCGTCAGGCGCAGCCAGACCTTTGACGATGCGCTATCATGCGAACCAGAGCCGTAGTGTTGTGTAATTGGATGAGAACG
>Ga0307376_10001196_pt1 | contig 28788 bp, 27 predicted proteins | sample TR2MG_FD_202536 | JGI IMG/M metagenome (GOLD analysis project Ga0307376, IMG submission 202536) | Soil microbial communities from Risofladan, Vaasa, Finland - TR-2 | ecosystem: Environmental > Terrestrial > Soil > Coastal area > Acid sulfate soil | place: Finland: Risofladan, Vaasa | collected...
GGATCCATGTAGGTGTAGTGGTCGTACTTGACGTTGCTCCGGCGGAGCAGCTTGACGCACGCCCCGAGGCCATCGAGCTTGGCCAGCTCCTCAGCGATCCTCGCGACCTTCCTGGCGTAGTGCCACTTGATGTCAATCCCGGTACGCATGTGGCCCTGGTCGGCGCGCTTTTGGTCACCCTCAGACAAGATCTTGATCAACGGCTTTTTGAACGTGACCCGGATGTCCCGGCCCTTCTGGTCCTCGAACTTGGGTACGAAGGTGGGCTCGGGCAACGACGGATCGACCCCCTTCAACTCTTCCTCGCTGGGGTAAAACTTGGTCTGGTACTGGTCACCACGTCGCTTCGACTCCATCACGGCCTGGTTCAGGACGCCCGTGATGGCCTTGATGATCTGGTCCCGAGACGCATTCTTCTTGAGCGCATCCTTGACGCTGGCCGGCCACCAGACTCGGTCGTCCTTGGAGATCTGGACCCGACAGCTCCACACCTTGACCTTCTTACCTCGGCGCCCGATCGCATCGAGCGGCCAGTAGACCTGGACGGTGAAATCGGTCGGAGGACCGAAGAGGATGACTCCGGTGTCCTTGGTCTCCAGGACGTACTTGTTGGGATCTCCGAGGGTCCCAGCACGTGCTACCCGGTTGGCCAGGTCAGGCCGCTTGGCCCGGAGCAACGTCGCTATGATCTCACGCTTGCTCATCGCTCGCGCTCGCGCTCGCGCTCGACGAGCTATAGCTGACCCTTTGACAACCTTGACGTCGTTGCCTTTCAAAGTCGTCTTCCATGTCATCTTCGGGTAGGTGCTGCTTGCCTTCTCGATGATCTGCATGAACTTCTTGGCGTCCACCAGGCTCTTGAACTCGAAGATGTCTGGTAGCTCAACAATGAGGCGGCCACCGAGTTCCTTAGCGACTCCGACGATGTCAGATCGTCTGGCGCCGTTCTTGATCACATCGTCGAGCTTACTCATCGCACAAACCTTACATCTCTGTGGCCCTTCACCAACGGAAGGTACTTTTTGATGAAAACCTTGAAGGCCCGTGCCTTGCCCTGAGCATCGCGAGCCCCGCCGAAGCCCATCTGGTCCCGGGCCATGTCGAGCGTGTTGTCCGCGTCCCACACCAAATAGGCCAGCTCGTCCTTGGTGACCGTCATAGTACCGGCCAGCCTCCTATGGAGAGACTCGGCCATCTTCGCCTGGGCGCCACCGCTCGACGCAAGACTATCGAGGGTGAAGCCGAATTCGTCGCGAACCTTGGGGGAGAGCTTGATCTTGAACGTCTCCTCGTCGGCGCTCAGGACCACCGATGACCAGGCGACGCAATTGGCCAGGTCAGGCCGCTTGGCCCGGAGCAACGTCGCTATGATCTCTTGCCTTGCCGACATCACGCCTTCTGTGATAGGAGCCACTTCCCCAGCTTCTGAGCCTCAGAGATCGGGATCGCAAAAGCGCCCCCGCCCGTCTGGACCGAAAGTCTGTCTTTGTCCGACGCCCAGTAGAACGTGATCCTCTCGTTGCCGAACGACTTGGTCGCGAACCTGGGCGCAGCGGCTGTGATCACGACAGAGCCCGTGGCTTCTTTGACGTACTTTCGGAGGTCCGGCGACCAAACATCGCCGCCTGACTTCATCAAAGCGTAGGCAAAAGCATGAGACATGCCAGCGATGGTGCTGTTCCAACCCGATTTAGCCCGCAGGTGCGCCGCTGCTGCTGCCTTGTGATCTTCCGCCGACATGTTCGGGAACTTCTTGAGGATATGCGCGGCTCGTTTCGCGTAGTCTTCGCCGCGATACCCACGTTTCCCGAGGATTGGTCCGTACTCAGACAACTTCGGGACGCTGCCAGCCGTCGTGAGCCCGACCGATGCCAAGAGCCGCTGCGGGTTCTTGATCCGGTTCCGGTTGGCGATGTCCATGAACTCCTTGAAGAGGTTCTGGACCGTGGCGTCCGGGTACCGGAGCTTCTTGGCCTTCTGGAGATTGTTGATGGCCTGCTGGACTTCGTCCGGGAGAACGGCCTTGAGCGCCATGACCTCTTTGACCAGGTCCTGGCGGCCGGCCTTGAGCAGGGTCGCGATGGTCTCTTGCTTTGCTTTGGCGTCGAACCTGTCGCTCCTCTTCGATGCCACGTTGCTCTGGACGAGCTTGTAGCCGACGTCGACCATCTGCCGCATGGGCATCTGGGCGAACTTCATCTTGTTGACGCCGCTTAGGGCGTCGTAGACCTGGACCAGAACGCTGGCCGTGTACAGGTCCACGGTGAGATTCTCGACCTTGGCGTACTGCTTGTCCTGCACGATCTTCCGGAGCTTCACGATGCGCGGTGGATCGTTGGCGGCTTTGGTCAACATCGCCTGCACCCTTGCTTGGGCACCCAGGTACCCGATAGCCAAAGGACCAACCACGGCCTCCGGGTCGTCGGCGTACTTCTTGTTCACGACAACCAGAGTCTTGCCTTTGGTCTTGATCATGAACGCGGGGATCGGAGACGTCACGAAACTGATGTCGCGGGGTTTGAATATCTTTTCCAGGTGCGGACGCAGCGACATCATGCTCGTGTTTGGATTCGCCTTTAAGGCATCGACGATCGCTTTCACCTGCGGATCGACGGCGGCCTTCACATTGGCGGCTTTGGTCAACATAGCCTGTACTCCCTGCGGGTTCGATAGCCGCTGCTGCAACAGGTACAGATGCCCCTCGTGGGTGTCGGCCACCCCTTGGAGCATGTTGTCGAGGCCATCGGTCAGCTTGCCTTGCTGCTCCAGGGCCTCCCTGGTTTGTGAGATGAGATTAATCAGGCCACGCTCGGCCCGGAGTGATGAATTGATTCCGTCCTCAGCGCCGTCCGCGAACTGGGCCAGGTACTTCGAGACCAGGTTGCTGTGTTGGATTGGTGAGATCGTCGAGGGGTCGTTGGTCAACCCGATGGCCTTCTCGGCCAAGGGATCGATCTCCTTTTCGACGGACTCATAGAGGCGCTGGAACAACAGGTGGTCGGCGTAGTAATTGTCCCCGGACACCTGCCAGTGCAAGAACTGGTAGGTGTGGTACAGGCCCTGGAGGTAGGCCAAGAGCTTGGAGAATGCCTCGGAGTATGTGTGGTCACCCGGCACGCTGCACCTCTGCTGCGCGGAGAATTGGCCGCGACTGGGGCCTGTTCCGCTTCGGGGTCATGGGAACCACGCCCTCTTCCACGCCTTCCTTGAGCGGCTCGACCAGGGCTGAGTACCGATCCAAGGATGCAGCCGCCTCCAGGAGGTTCTTGTAGAGGTAGCTGCTTGGCCCCTGCGTTTTCCGCACGTAGTCGGCGTGGAGCAAGGTGGTCTTGCGCAACTGGCTGGCGATGCTCTGGGACTTCTTGACCTGGTTTTTCCAGTAGTCCGAACGAGCCACGACGTACTGAGCCAGGTCAGGCCGACCCGCCCGCAGTAACGTCGCAATGACCTCTCGTTTCGCCCGCCAGTTCATAGGCCCCGTCTCCCGGGCCTACAACCCGATCGTCAGCGCGTGATCGGCCGGCACCATGGCGGCGCGAGGGGTCGCGTCGTTCTTGGTGGTCTTGAGCGCGATCACTCCAGCACCCGCACCAACGTCGGTGCCGCCGCTGAACCCGCTCGACAGGAAACCGACATCAGCCACGGTCTCGACGATCGTGGTGTTGCCAGCCGTGCCGGGCTTGTCCTGGGTGAAGTTCACGCCATCACCGACCTTGACGGCCGTGACCTCGATCGCATCACCGGCGACTGCTGCCTGGAGAGTCGTGGCAACATCACTGGCTGTCGTGTCGCCCGAGACGTCGACCTGAACGTTCCCGGGAGTCACGCCACCACCGGTGGTGTCGAACTCGAAGTTCGCGGCCACGCCTGCGGTGTCGGTAAGGGTCACCAGTTCACCGCTGACGAGAAGGGCCTTGGCGACACAAGTCACCGAGCCTGTCCCTGGTTGGGCATCAGCTCCGGCCTGCCGGTCCCGCATGTTCTTGGTCATCTTGTACAGCGATGTCGCGTACATCGCGGGGGACTTGCTGTACGCGGCGACCACGTCGATTTCGACGCCTACCGCACCGCCCGGGTCGGCTGCCACATAGACGGCCCAGGTCACGATCTGCGCGACCTCGACCCCTTTGTCGAGCACGATCACCTTGTCGAGATCACCGGCGTCCAGTTGATTGAGAAGCTGGTACAGGTTAGCCTGTGCGTACTCCAGCGTTGCATTGAGGGCCATCGTAGCCTCCTTGGATCTGCGTGTAAAATAACGTCCCTAGACCTTGATCAGGGTTCCGGTCTTGACCCACCGACGCCCCGCCTGGTTCAAGTGCTTCACGATTTCGTTGTCGTTTGCATCCTCACCCAGTCCAAATAACAGCGTAGCGTTGTCCCGCGATATGAATGCGGTCACAAAGCAGTAGAGGGCCTGGGCGCCCTGGGGCTCAAACAGGATGTCGGTGTAGTTGTCCAAGGTCCGGTGGCTGTAGAGCGGGAGCTTCACATCGTAGCCCCGGCCGTTCAGGAACTCCAGGACGTCGCCGGGCTGCGAGTTATTGAGCTTGATCGTCCTGGACGTGGTCAAGTAGAACTTGCCTCGGTACCAAACAGCCTCGTAGAACTGCTGCTTGGTCATCAGGGAAGCCTGGCCCCGGGCCTTCAGGGCTTTGAAGATCCCATCGGCCTCTCGGGACGCTTTGGCATTGCCCGCACTGAGCCTGCTGTTCAGTTCCTTGCTGGCTCGCTTTCGGAGACCTTCGAGGTTGGGATCTATGGTGAACGGCTTGACCCCAAGGTGCGCAGCCTCACGCTGGAACAAAATCAAGGCAGCAGCCCACTGCTGTTCCTTCGACTTGTACTGATTGATCTGAGCCTTTTGTTCGATAACGACCTTGTCCCAGATCTTCTTGCCCTGCTTGGTCACGTGCTGCGGGTAGAGCTTGACCTGCGGGGACTTTCGGAGTGCAACGATGATCTCACCACGGAGCAACCCGCTCCGGAACTGGTCGATCCGCGAAGCTGTAACGACATCGCCCTGGGCCTCAGCGTCGTCAGCAGCTTCGTCGAGGTGATCCAGTAGGTCCTCCCATACAGGAGGAGGCAGCTTCATCTCGTCGATGTCCAAGGCGCCGGGCCTGTTCGGTGGCGGGAGAGGGCCACCTATCTTGGGCCTCGGACCAGAGATCCGCGATGACCCCCTGGTGTCGAACTCGACTGTCGAGAGATCTGCCAGCTTGGCGAGATCCTTGAGCCTGGCTATGATCCCAGCGCCATCGAGGTTGTCCAAGCCACCTGCTCGACGTTCGAGGGCGTCGACAAACTCGCGGAGCTGGTTCGGGTCACCGGAAAGAACCACGGAATCCAGGCCCCGGTGGGCCTTGGACTGGAGAACAGCCCATGCGGCGTTGAGCCGCTGGAGCAGCGGATTGCAGACCACGATCTTATCCGTGGCCCGCTTGCCCTGTGGGTTTATCCAGATGACAGCGAACACGCAGGCTAGTCCTTGCCTTCGTCGCCCTTGGTCTTCTTTCGCACCTTGTCGTAGGGCGGGAACCGGAGGTTCTCACTGTAGTCCCCGGTTTGCAGCTCGAAGTCTTCCCCAGGCTTGACCTTCGGCGGGGTCGGCAACTTGTCGACCATCGGGAACGCGACCTTGTCGAGCTTGGCCGCCAAGGCGCCGTTGCCGGTCGCTTCCAGATACTCAGAAGCGGCATCGAGCAACGCCACGGCCTGGAGCTTCTGATTGTCGGCCACGATACGAGCTGTAACAATGTCGACCTGGGCCGCGAGCCTGGTAGCCTTCCGGGCTTCCAGCCCCTCTGAGACCTCGTCGAGAACCATCTGGAATCTTGCAATAGTCATAGCTGTGCTCCTGCTCCGAAACTTCGGAAGGGGGCGAATGAGCTTTGCAGCCCAATTTTTCAGTTTGTATATCCACCGGTTCGGTTCCGGACCCGAATTCGGTTGGGTCTTGGCTTTGTCCCACCCCTTTTGAAGCTGCTTGACTGCTTCCTCTTTGTGGGGGATCGGACGCCCGAACTGCTTCTCGGTATCGGACAAGAACTTGAGCCAAGGCACGTCCTTGGGGATCTTGCCGTCCTCCATCATCTTGACCCGATTGTCGATGTTGTGCTTCAGGTGCTTGATCCGAGCATCCCGGATCCGCTCCTCGTGTTGGCGCTGCTGTACGTGCTGACGTACAAACTGCTTGAGCTTCTTGGGGTCCTTCTTGATCTTGTCCGGGATGTCGTCGGGGTTCTCGACGCTGATCATCATCCGGGCAGTCTTGGGGTCAGGCAAGACGCCTTTCTGGCGGAGCTTGTCGACTGTCTGCCGGTACTTCGCCGGGTCCTCCGTGGCCATCTTAGTCAGGGCCTCGCCACGACGCTGCTCGGGAGTCAGAGCCTGCTTTCGTTTCGTCTCCTGGCGCGCCAACCTGCGCTCTTTGGCCTTCTCCCTGGTGTCCACGGACGGCGGAGCCAACCCATCGTCGCGCTTCTCTTTCAGGCGCTCCTTGGTCTGCTCCTGTTTCGTCTGCTGCTCCGGGGTCAGCTCCTTGGGCTTCGGCCCGGACGGGGTCGGCTTGGACGGCTTCGGCGGCTTCTTGATCTGAGCCGGGTCTTTGACCTTCGGCTTCTTGATGTCGCGCGGCTCGTCGCCCTTCGTCGGCGGAGACTCGACCAGCTCCTTGCCCTGTTGCTTGGCGTCCTTCTTGCGCTCCTCGCGCTTATCAGCCGGCCCTTGCACCTCTTCGGTCTTGACGCACTTGTCGTCCTCGACATGATACCCATGAGGACAACGCCCCCACTTCTTGCGGTACTTGTCGGGCTCCAACTTCTGAGAGTCGTGGCGCTGCTCGTTCCTGGTCGCCTTTTTCTTGTTCTTGGTCTTCCTGGAACGACCCGCTTCAATGAATGTCACGACCGCGAGGGCCCGTGACTCACTTGTGGTCTGCGGAGGAATCACCTCAACCCCCAGGCTTGTGCCATGGTAGAACGTGATATTGTTGATCGTTGGCATATTCTGGTTCTAAGTAACCGCTTAGGGAGCGAAATCTCTCCGGATCACGAACGAGCCCAGCTCGGCATCGAGGCGGTTCATCTCGTCGGTGGTGCGGAACAGGTACACCCACTCGTTGAGCTTCCCAGGCAGAACCACCGAGGTATCGTCCTCGGCGACAACCTCGGTCGCGTTCTTGATCCGCATCAGCTCGTCGGTCCACTCAACGGTCAACTGCTCGAAGATGCCGGACTGGAACGCGAACACCCCACCGGTTTCGAGCTGCTTCGGGGTCACCGGGCCTCCAACCTCGAACATGAGGCGGCCATCGGTCAGATGGAACAAGGCGAACCCATTGATCCCTGCCTCGTCGCGGGTGTCGAACATGCAGGTATCTTCGGAGGGGAACCCGTCGTAGGACGGTGCAAAGATGGTCGTGATTGAACCCCGACGCAGCTCCACGTTGCCTCGCTGGGGAACCCGGAGCATGTCGGCGACACGGGACACCGGGGCGTTGTCTGCCACGATCCTGGTTGTCCCGCTGGTGTTGGCTGCCAACATCGGGGCCATGAGGTAGATCGTGATGTCATCGCTGGCGTCAATCGACCCAACCTCGATCGATACCCGGACGCTCGCTGTTCCAAGAGGCACCGCGTCAACGGTGTTGCTCAGCATGACGAAATCGTCGCCCCGGATGTTTCTCGGGTTGAACATCGCGGCCTGGTTCGCGATCTCAACGTCGCTCCCGTCCCGGAACGACAGCACGAGCTTCATCTCCGAGACACTGACCTCGGACGATATCCATTCGGACCTGGCCAAGATCGACCACGTCATGGGGCCCGATGTCACCGCGACGGAGCCCAGGGCCCTGAAGGTCATCACCTTGGAACCCGTGAATGGGCCAGACCCGATGGCCCGGACCTTCAATATCCCGATCCCTGATGCCTCTTGGCCGATCTCGGGCAGCACCGTGATCGTCGATGGCGCTTCCAGCTCGTACCCCAGTGGGACCACGTTGGCCGCGTTGGTCGGGGTGGCGAAGTTGCTGTTCGGGAGGAGCTGGAACTCGTTACGCTCGATATGGGTGTGGCCACCGATGTTCGGCGGCAACTGGTTCTTGCCCTGGTACACAAACGTCCCATCGTTGCGGAGCGATGCAAGGAGCCGGTTGCCGCCGCCGGTGTATTCGAGGGGGCCGTTGCCTGTCTCCATGTACTCGTACTGGCTCAGCATGTTGAGCTTGAGCAACACCAGAACCACGGCTGGGTCGAGCCGTTCGATCTCCTCGGGGGCCTCGCCCAAGGTGTGGGACAGAGCCTGGGAAGAATGAGGCTCCTCGCGGGGCTCCTGGAGGTACTCCTCGTCGGCTCGCAGCTCGCGGCCCACGATCTCCGACATGTCCTCGTCGTGGACGTTCTTGCTGAGCGGCATGTCCTCGGGGATGGGGAGCAGAACCGGTACCTTGAAGTCGATATCGCCAATGAACTCGATCAAGCCCTGGAATCGGATCTCCAAGTCGTGGACGTGGGCCGGGTGCATGAAGTAGACCCGGATCGTCCCATCCTCCAAGCCATGCTCGTTGGTGATGCTCACAGACCCGATCGAATGCTCGGTCTTGTAGATCAAGGCTGCGGTCAGGTCTCGAACGAACTCGGGGTGCAGGACATCCTTGTCCTCAACGTAGATCACAACCTCGACCTCGTCTCCGTCTTGATCGTACTGGGCGGCTGCCCCGATCCTGAGGTCCTCCGAGGTCACATAAACTTCGAGGCCCGCCACGCGGTCGAGAGTGGCCTGGATACCGACGTCGAGCTTGGCCGAGACCCCTGTGGTCAGGAGGACGTCGAACACGACCGACTTCGTGTTGGTCGTGGCGATGAGTGGGCTCAGCTCGGCGGTTTTATACTGGGTCGGTTGAGGGGGCGGCCCGCACTCTACATTGACCGACATGTCGGCCTGTAGTTCGTGCTGGTCTGCGACCAGGATATCTAGGTTCGCGAGCCGTGCCATGTTCGATCATCGCTCACTGGAGGATGGTAGATACGTCGGGAATCAGGCTCGGGTCCTCTTTGTGCACTTCCTCGGCGGCTTCTTCGGTACGGTGAGGGAAGTCGTCAAACCCATTCCTCTCCAGCTCCTCGTAGATTTCCTCCAGGACCGATTCCGCGATGACGTCGGCCATACTGGCCCAGCGTGAACCGCGAGCTTCCAAGGTCGCCGCAATGTAGTCCATGGTGGCAACGACGTGTCGCAGCGACGCCCCGATCAAGATCGATACTGGCACTTGAACCTCCTGGCCGCCGCCCCAAGGCTTCAAAATGGCCTTGTCGCCGGCTACCCCGGAGAACTGAAAGAATCCGTCCCCGGCCTTCCTGGCCTTCTTGAGCGCCTTGAACACTGGGCTGACCATCTGCTGGGCGTCCTTGTGCCCAAGGTCGATCGTGACCTTGTCCCCAGGCTTGAACGACGTCTTGGCCATAGCTTCCACGTTACTGCTTGACCTGGTAGGCCGTGAATACCTGGACTCCCCAAGCGTTGTCCCCGTAGGGCAGTGCGCCCTCGCCGGTGTCCCAACCTTGCTTCTCGGCTTTCTGCATGAACACGAGGGCCTTTTTACGGTCCTTGAATATGTACGAAGCGGTCTCCTTGTCGGATTCCTTCGCTGAGAAGGAACCACCAAGGCTACGGGCGAGCTTCTCGACGGCCGGCGGTGCGCCTGCACCTTGAACCAGGTTGGCCTCCAGGGCCTCAGCGGTTTCGATCGGGGTCATCTCGGGCATGTCCGGCATCGGGACGGTCCGCTTGAACCCGAGCTTTTTCATCACCGAGCTGCCGAGCCCGGCCTCGTCGAGGTTCGACAGGATGTCGTGGACCAGGTGGGCGAACATCTCGCGACCACCAGCGGCCCAACCTGACTCGCGGAAGTTCCACCAGTCATTGCCCTTGTCGTTGACCATCTTGGCCTTGTCGTCGACCAGTTGACGTTCCTTCTCCAGGACGCTCTTGAGCTGCTCCGAGAGCTTCTCGACGAAGGTCACGCCGTCGCGAAGAACTTCGAGGGCGACCATGCGGTTCCGCAACTCACTCCGCCAAGCGTTGACGTCGTTGAAGTCAGGGTCGGGAGCTGCCCGGACGCCCTGCTGGGCCGCCGCAACCGCCGACTTGATGTGGGCCTTGGCCCGGGCGAGGGCGATCAAGCGGTCGGCCTCGGGGGCTGCAATCCCAAAATCGTGCACGAGCTTTTGGCGGAGTTCAGCTTCCATGATTGACCTCTTGGTGGTTCACTCGATCGATCAGAGCCGACAACTTGTAGGCTCCACGTGATTCCAGCTCCTCGGCGACTTCGTCCAAGACGTTGTCGTCGCGGTGCTCGCCGCAGTCGCAGGCATGGACCTTCCGGATGGCAAACGCCACCGCGTCGATCTCAGCGGCCAGCCTCGGGCTACAATCGTCCAACGACTCGGCGATGGCATCGAGGATTATGATGGCTTTGTGGGCTGCTGTCATACCAGTCTCCTGCCTATGAATTAACTGAGCTGGCGTAGCGCGTGCTCTACCACATCGCCAGTTGTCTCGGGGGTGGCGAGGTTTCGGTAGACCATCTGGTTGCGTCGTTGGATGCCCGGGTAGGTCACGAACAGGCTCACCCGGACAGAGTCCCAGTCACGGCCCACGACCTCGACGACCAGGTTGGCCTTGCCGGCGCGGGTCGGCCAGTACCATGTCATGTGGGGGTTGCCGTTTTGGCTGTGGATCGCACGATCGCGAAGGTGGCCACGGCTGGGCAAGATCATCTCGACGATGCCCTGAATGCCGCGCTGCACCTGGTCACGATTTCTGCGCTTCATCGCCCGGGAGAGGACCCTGATCGATTGCTTCTTAGCTCGCTCAACGAGCTTGTGTTCTAAACGTCCCATGTTTGAAACCAAAAAGCCCGTCCGGGCCAAGGACGGTCCGGACGGGCTCGGTTTGGCTCGGCTCAGCGCTGGGCTCAGAGCCCGAGCAGGTTCTCAATCTTGGCCGCCAGATCCGGGTGCCCGTCCCTTTTGATCTTGCTAGCCAGCTTGACCAGAGACGCCACGGCCTCGGGCTTCAGGCTTGCCGGTGCCAAGGTCCCCGGGGGCGGAGGTGGAACCTCGTCGCCCGGCGACATCGCGCCCTCGTCCAGCTCCTCCTCGATCTCTTCCTCCTCGGGAAGATCGTCGGGAAAGTCCTCGACAAGAGGCTCGTCTTGACTGATCGACTCCATGGCTTCCAAGAGTGCCTTGGCTGCCGTAGGATCGCCTGAGTCGATTGCCTGCTTGGCTTGCTCGGCCAGTTCTTGAGGGTTCTCTCCGAACTCGATCGGAGCAGAAGGATCCTCCATGGCCATGCAGAAAATGTCCTTTGCGATGTCTCGGTCCGCCTGGTGATAAGTCGCAAAAGCCACCTTCAACAATTGACCAGCCTTCGTAGTTTTCATCATGAACTCCTGGCTCGTCACTGAAGTAATGGCATAGCAGGGTCCGGGTCTTTCAACCCGGACCCTACTTCACCGGCGAACGTCAGATGCGTTGGCCACGGATCACGGCGCGGTCGTTGACCAAGGACATGCCCTCGATCTGCTCCATGAACCAGCCACGCTCCGGCTTGCCTTGGTTGTAGCGGTTGATGCTCTCAGTCATCAACTCCTTGCGCTGGGTGATCCCACCGAGGGTCTGCGGGGCGCCCAAGAAGAACACCTCGCCCTCGCTGAGGACGCGCAGGGTCTCATGACGGAACGCATCCGTGATGAGCTGCACACCGAGGATCGAGCCGACCGAGCCTTCGAGCACGATCTCGTGCTTGGAGACTGGATCGAACCACGAGCTGAACTCGGTGTCCGCGATGATGTCGTTCCACAGGTCGAACGCCAGGACGGCGGTCGTGACCGGGATGCCCCAACGGGCCACGCTGGTCCGCATCTCCGAGAAGATGGTGGGGGTGAACGTGTTGAAGAAGAACAGGTCGTTCGAGGTCGGGGCGGCTTCGCGAGCGAGTCGCAGCCACACGTTGTCCTCGCGGACCAAGATCTGCTCCAGGCCGTCCTGGTACTTGTCATCGAGGAGATCACCCGAGGCTTGCTCGATCTCTTTGTCCTCGATGATGATGTTCGCGATGATGTAGAACTCGGGCGGGTAGACGTAGTATTGCCGGACCTGGCTGGCAATCACGTTCGGGTTGGCGGTCACGAAGAACGACACGACGTCCTTCTTGCGAACGCGCAAGCGACCGGTCTCACCCTTGCCGAGGGGCTTGAGCAACATGGTCTTGCGGCAGAAGCCCTCACGACCGAGGGTCTGCCAGATCTCGTCGCCGATCACTTCGCCGAGAGCCTGCCAGGACTGACCGGTCCGGTCAGCGATGGCCTCTTCCAAGCGTGCGGCACGCGAGGCGCGCGCTTCAACTTCGTTGCCCTGATCGACGTAGCGGGTGTCGATCTGGCCAGCGTTGAAGAGGTTGTACAGGGTCGCGATGGCCTGCATCACTTCCTGTTTGTTGTTGGCATTGAACTCGCCGTTCGCTGCGACCAAAGGATCGCCCGATGCGCGAGGAGTGCCACCACGGGTGAGGCCGAACGAGGCGCGGGGGGTCTCGCGACCTCCGCTGGTGATCGGCATCCCCGAACGGGAGGCCACAGCGATCTTTCGCTTGGCCGAGGCGGAATACGGATTTACTGCGCTGTGCATAGATATCTCCTGGTGAAGCGCTTTGAAACGAATAAGTTTGCTGCGGTCACCAAGCGACCAACGCGGGGAACAAACACAGCGGACCGGATGGCCAATGGCCTAATCTTGGATAACACTGCCCTGGCCCCAACCAGGGTGCGGGGTACGCGATCCGTCGTGTACTCAACGAGATATATAAGCCTTAGAACCTAAGGCAGAGATCACCAGGCGCCCCCGAGAGGTTAGAGCTTGACACCCAATCCGAAAGTCCGTACAGTGATGGGACCATGCCGACCGCGCCCACAACTTGTTCCCTCCTGGCCGGCGCGGCCATCTATCATAATTTTGCGTAACACCCCCGGGCCCAACGGTCCTCCTGCGGGGTGAAGCGCCACCGGACCAATACACTCCAAGCGAAGCTCAGATGGATGAGCCCCCGATCGATAATCGGGAGGTCGTTGGTTCGAGTCCAACCGCTTGGACCACCTTGGCGGTCCGGGGGCAGCGGGAGGGGAAAGCCGCTCTGGGTCTCCAGGCTTGACTGGCAGGAGAGACTGCCGCGTGGATCGATAGCTCAGCAGGTAGAGCATCGGGTTGAAGATCCGGGTGTCGCTGGTTCAATCCCAGCTCGATCCACCACGTGGGCGGGTAGTCCGGTAGTGGGGCCGGGACGGGCTGTAAACCCGTTGTGCCTTGTGCACCCCGGTGGTTCGACTCCACCCCTTCCCACCAGGGAGAGTAGCTCAGTTGGTAGAGCGGCAGGCCGTTAACCTGCAAGCCCCCGGTTCGAGTCCGGGCTCTCCCGCCAACTACTCCTCGTCGGAGGGCTCGGCGAACACGAACTCCACGTTCCACTTGTTGTCATCGCGGGGCTCGCCGAACGATTCGAGGGCCTTGGTCTTGGTGCCGTCGATCCCGATCTTGAGGTGGCCCGACAGCAGACCCTTCGGCTTGTTCCGGTAGTCGTAGATCCCGTAGTGGGACAACGACACCTCGCCACCCGTCGACCACTTCGACAAAGCCGACAAGCTCCAGTTGCCGCCTTCGGCCGGGGTCATCTTGATGTAGTAGTAGGCCCCGATTTTGATCGGGTGCTCTGCGTGGTAAACAAGCTCGCACTCGCCGCTCGGTGATGCCTCCCAGAAGCTCTTGTTCTCCGGAGAATTCTCACCACGCTGCATGACAGGCGAGAGCTTGACGAGCCAGGTGCCGTCCCACTTCTGCGTGATCTCCAAACAACGAAATTTTGCAAGTACGGGTCCCATGATCCACCTCTTTACAGGCTGAAGGTTGGGACCGCGCTGTTGACCCGGATCGCGGACGTGCCGGTTGCTACCAATATAAGCGAGCTACTCCCTGCTCTCGAATCGGTTGATCACGCGATTGATCAGGCCGTGAGCGGCCCCGATGATTGCTTCATTGAATCGGTTTTCGGAGTACGGGAGTCCCTTGCCCGACGTCACCCCGACGATGAACTCGTCCGGGACGTCGATCCCTGACCACCGGCACTGCCACACGAGAGGCATCACGGCGTCTACCACGTCGGGCTCAGTCGGAGATCCTTGGTGGGCCCGGTACGAACCGGGCGGCCGACGCTTCGTGTAGTCATTGGCTCCCCCGTCACCGTGGACGAAAAACCCGGCGACCTTTCCCTCCAGGTGGTTTTTGAGCAGGTGATCGTATCGGCCCGATTGCTCGGCCGGCCGCGTCTTGGCCGGGTCCTTGTTGAACCCATACTGTGCCGCCTGCTCCCTGGTCAGGGTCAAGTTCGCGCACACCAGACGGTCGAACATCGCTTTGACCCGGGTCGACACCGCGTACCAGTTGACTGGGCAGAACAACAAGAAGGCGTCCGCTGCTTCCATCCTCTGGTACACCTTCTTGCCGTGCATCAGGTCTGGGGTCTGCCTGGCGGTCTCGGAGAATGCTTTTGATCCATAACATGAGCAGGGCCAATGACAGTGGTAACCGTTGGCGGTTGACACACAGCCTTTACAAGGCTGGACCGGGGCGGCCTCGGGGGCGACGGCAAGGTCCAGGAAGTCGAATTTGGCTCTACCAGCAAACGGACCAATGGCCCGTGGAATCAGGGTACGGGTTTTGCTTTGCTCACCCGAGCAGTTGTCCGGGTGGCGTGGCGAGCCTTGAATGATCAGGATCCGCATAGGCCAAAAGTAAGGAGGGGGCCACTAGGGCCCCCTCGCTCACATGGCGAAGCCTCCGAAGAGGCGAAGAAGAACTTACGCCGGGATGTTGAACTTCACACCCAGGAAGGCACCATCCGGATCCGGGACGTGGACCACGGAGCCGCCCGGGAGGGCGGTACCGGAGCCACCGATGGTCAAGATGCCATCGGGACCGGACAGGATGTCGGCGGTGCCGCCCGGCCAGGCAGTCGACCAGTCGACGTTGGTGTCGTACTCGGCGGTGAAGATCTCGCCCACGCCGGCACCGACTGCCACCGTGTTGAAGATCGCCCCAGCGTCGTTGTTGATGTTGCGCTGGAAGTACACCTGACGTGCCTCGGCGACGGTCAGGTTGGCCCGATAGTACACCCGGATCGACGCGCCGGCCTGGGCCACGTTGAACGTCAGAACGCCGGTCGCGACGTTCGGCTGGAACTCGCCGGCACCCGGAGCGCCAGCAACCTCGGTGAGGTCAGCACCACCGATCAGGTTCACGCGCACGCTGGAGTTGGGGGCGGTTCCCACCAAGCTCTGGCGCGACAACTGGACCGTGTACGGGCCCGGGCTCGCGGGGATCGTGAAATCCTCGACGACCGGGATGATCCCGATGGCTTCGTTGTCACTGATCGCGAAGCCGGCCAGCCGGTAGTTCGCTGCCGAGCCGTCCGCCTTCTGGACGCGCTCCCCGCCGTTCTCCAGGATCGACCGCAGCATAACGCCTTCGCGGTCGACGACTTGGCCCGAGGCCACGTCCTTCTGGAGGGTCATGGAAAAATGGGACAGTTTCAGATCGTAGGGCATTTCGTTCTCCTGTTTTGGCTATTGCCCGTTTCTGTCAAAAAGAGGTCCGACTGCCCTACCGGGTGCGGCCTCGGAGCGGACCTGCGCCACCGAGACTCAGCTCGTTGCGAAGCGCCGCTTTGTGATCTCCAAATGCGTTACCGGTCAGGGCCGGCACACCACCGATGGCTACCGAGCTGGCAACCAAGCGGTCGGACAGCGTGGCAGCGTTCTGGGGTGCATCGACCGGAATGGCCTCCGGCAACTGGTCACCGACGTCACCCTCCGGGGGGAGGATGTCGGCCTCGCCGATCGCAGCCTTGATCTGCTTCAGGGCCTCGGGGGCCAGCTCCATGTACTCAACCGACTTCGAGAGCACGGCCTCGAAGTACGGAGTCGCACCACGACGGAAAGCTGCCTCGATCATCGGACTCGGGTTGGCGATGCCGAAGCGATGCAGCTCGCCCCAGAGAGCTTCCTTCAAGGGGTTGCCGACGTCACGGTAGAAGTTCTTGTCCATGCCGGCGCAGACCGTCGAGACCCGATCCAGCAGGTTCTTCATGACGTTGGCGATCACGGCGTTGTACCGACCCTGTGCCGACGCCTCGGCCTTGGCCGAGATGTCCTTGGCCAGCTTGGTCTTGCTGATCTCGTTGGCCCAGAGCTTGGCCTTGATCTGCTTGAACACCGGACCGGCGCCGACCTTCGCGATGGCGCCGCTGACGCCCTTGTAGTAGTCGACCGAGCAGAACACCTGCTTGATCTCTTCCGGCTTCTCCTGGTCCATCAAGTAGACCCGAGCCACCGGCTGGCCGCCGAGGTCGACGTTCCAGTAGGGGTTCTGTGCGTCCTCGTTGAACAGGGTCATGTGGACGTCGCTCTCGCTGATGTCCTCACCCAGTCCCTCGATGTCTTGCAGGGCTTCGTACTGCACGCCCTCTGCGTCTTCCTCGTCCATCGGCTCCTCCTCTTCGACCAGCTCCTCACCCTCTTCGGGCAGAACCTCTTCGACGGGCTCGTCGACCAGGACTTCCTCTTCCTCCTCCTGGCCTTCCATGGGCTCCTCGGCCGGGGGCTCCTCCATCGGGACCTCGTCCAGAGGGGTCTCGTCCACGGGAACCTCGTCCATGGGCTCGTCTTCGATCACTTCCTCCTCCAGCTCCTCACCGTCCGCTTGGGTGCGGAGCTTGGCGAGGGACTCGGTGATGTCCTTGCCCGACATCGGATCGTAGACCCGACCGGTGGAGATCGATGTGATAGGCGCCGATGTCACGCGACCGCCAGGCAACGACATCATCTGGTCCGCGAGGGCCAGGATAGTCGCCACGCCGTCGATCTCGACCTTGCCCGTGCAGTTCATGGCCTTGCCAGAAACCGGCGAGAAGATCTTGAGGGCCTGGAGCTTGCCATCATCTCGGGTCTTGAGCGGGGCGATCAGGCCGAGGCCCGTGTCCGCGTCCGCGTAGTACCCGTAGCTCGTCCCCGCATCGGGGGGCGGCCCGAAGTAGTGGTAGCCGCCGCGAGGCGCGTCGGATCCCAGATGGGTCGGCTTTTGGTAGATGGGCCGGTAGTTGAAAGCCGCCGAGGCTTCCATCGGATCTGGGGTCTCGATGAGCATCGGATCGAAATCCGACTCCATCTCGTCGAGGGGCTCCTCTTCTTCCATCTCTTCGACGGGCTCGTCTTCGAGGATCTCCTCGTCCATCTCGTCGCCCACATCGTCGGACGGCGGCAGGTCGGCGGGCTCGCCTTCGCTGCGAACGCAGCCTTCGCCATCTTCCTCGTCGATCAGACCGGGATCACCGATGTCCTCACCGGTATCCTCTTCAATCTTCTCTTCGATCCAATCGGGGGTGTCACCTTCGTCACCACCAGCTTGAATGGCTCGGCGAGCCGCAATGCGTTCCTTACGTCGTTGTCGCAACGTCCGTGCGTCCATCGTGATCTCCTAAGGCTGTGTTCGCCTATCTACAAAACGTGTTGTAAGTCTGCTAAGGCGGGCCCACCGATGGGCTACGAGTTATATAAGGAGGCCCAGCTACTTGACCGGGGGCTTTTGCTTGACCTTCTTACCCATATGGAACTCTTTGGTCGCCTCTGATCGTTTCAGCTCGTCGGAAGCAGCCATCATGACCGATGCCTCCGGGGCCGTGATGACCTCGGCAAAGGCATCGACCTCGGCGGCGAGATCCAAAGCGTTGCGTTGCTCCAAGGCGTTGGCAACATCGTCCAGGACCGTCCCGAGGACGGCCGGCGACGTCGGGGCCACGTTCTCGGTGGCGGGATCCGTCAAGGGGTTGTCCTCCTCGACCGAGCCGTCAGGTAGAACACGGAACGCGAAGTTCAGCATCTGGTCGAGAAGCTCGTAGACGTTGATGGCCCGCCCCAGCACCCGGGCAGCCTCGGCGGCCCGCTGCTCCGCCTCTTCGGCGGTGGGGAACACGGTCTTGTCAACACGGTACGATGATTCGTCGAGGACAAACGGCATCTCGATCCTCCGGTCAGGAGAGGTAAGCCAACATCTCGTAGAGCCCGCTGTCTTGCCGGTACCACTGGATACGCAACAACGAATTGTGGATCGACACAGGCGAGAACGAGTCTTGCGGGTTGGAAAAAGCAATATGGAACGTCCGGCTGCCCTTCGGGCCTCTGAACAGGTCGGCCGAGAACACGTCATCCAGCTCCAGGCCGTGTTTGCCCAGGACATCGTGGATGGTGCTCAGCCCGTGGCTGATCGACCGGAACCGGCCGTTGCCCTCCAGACCCTTTTTGCGGAGGTCGGCGTTGATCTTCTGGCGGGGGCCTGACTTGAGATTGGTCACCGCTTCGGCAGAGGTCTGCTCCAGCACGGAGATGAAATAGTCGGCCAGGGCCTGATGGCCTTTGGCGCGCAGCCTCTTGATTATGGGTCGGTGGTCCATGGTCCCTAACTAATGTTCACGTCGATGTCAGCCATCACACTGGGCACCACATGAACATCTATACTGGCCGTCCGCAGGGTCGCCGGGAGAGAGACCGCGAGACTGAGCCCAACCTGGAGGCTCGGCGAGATGACCATATCGAGGCCAGCTCGGACTGCATCCGAGATCGCCACGTCGAACGAACTGGTCAGCGAGAGCTTGGGACCATCGAGTAGAATGTCCACCCCTGCGGTCCGAACGAGCCCCGAACCTCCAATAATCAAGACGTCGATGTCTGACACAGCTTCAAACTGCGCCTTGACGAGCATGTCGATGTCGGTACCGACCCCCGGGGAGAAGGTCACTGTCCCGGAAGCGTTGATGTACTCGTTGATCTGGGGCGCGTTCGTGCTGGCTAACAGGAGCGGGACCACGAGGTGCCCGTCCCCGTACACACAAACATCGAGGCCAGAACTGGCGGCTGGCTGGGCCCCTTGGCTGTCCAGCGGGATCCGACCGTCCCAGTGGCCTGTGACACTGAATTCCGCGTAGCCGTTGAACCCAGGGTCGAGACCATCCTCGTTCTCGACTTCACCGTCGACTGGCTGAACAGGGAAACTTGGCGTCGGGTGCATATCGAACGGGTAAGAGGCCGCGCAGATGGTCAGGTCCATCTCGGAGAAGATCGTGATCAAGACCGCGATGTCCTCGAAGCACAGGGACTGGAGGGCCAAGTTCTCCAGTGTGCATTCGCCATCAGTGAAATCGAACACATGCCGCTTGAGCTGACCGGTGTCATCGTAGAAAATGACCTCGTTCTCAGTGATCGACACGACCTTGAAGCAGGACAGGTTGTTGATGTACCGGACGAAAGCCAGCCACTGCGGGATACACTGGTTGGCTGGCCAGACATGCGCTTCGACGCCCCCGAACGCCTCCTGGGAATTGTAGAGGGGCCGCGTTGAAGGCTCAAAAAACTCAGGGTCCGGGTTCTGCTCGACGAATACCGGGGTACTGAGGGTCAGAGCAGTCAGGAGGTCACGGACCCCGGATTCCTTGCCAGGACTCCCCACCAGGGACCGGATCGCGAGCTTGGTCGCGATGGTTTTCTGGGACCGGACGTCAGGGAGGAGGTCCTGGAAGGTCAGGAGGGGCTCGGCCAACCGGGTGCTGATCGGGCTGAACACAGCCGTTTCCTGCTCATCGACCAGGACTCGGCTGTAGTTGTAGATCTCACGGGCGTAGGCACACATCACCGAGGCGTAGCTGGTGGCCGCTACGATGATCGTGGAGATGCGGTCGTACTGGTCGACCGCCGTGATGGTGTTGATCCCCCGGCCGAGCTTCAGGTTCACGATCGCGACCTCGCCCTCCGGGATCGCGGTGTACTGCTGGGTCTCGTCGGCATTCCCAGGAAGCCCCTTCCGGACCACATGGATGTCGACAGGCATCCCGGGGGTCACGGCCCTGAGGGCAAACGGGGTCGTGTTGTAACTGTAGGGCACCGTGTACTGGCGCGACAGGTGGAACCTGGAATCGGGGATCTCATCCAGGAGACGCTCACAGGTGTCGCTCCAAACGCTCGTCTGGGGCTCGATGGTCAAGTCATCGTTGAGCCGGTCCAGCTCGATCGAGCGAACCAGCAAGAGAGGAGATTCGGCCGACTCATTGTCGACGTCATCAATCGCGATGATAGTCAGGGTCCGGACCGGAATCGCAACATCGAAGTCGGCCAGGAACGTCCCGGTACCGTCACCGTTGTTGAGGAAGCTGTAGATCGCGGTGACCCCGAATGCCTGCGGGCCAAGCTGAATCTCGACAACGTCCGTGTCCAGGTTGCTGATCTGATATAGCTTGCCTACTGCTGGATCATGGACGTAGGTATCGCCCGACAGAAGCGGGACAGACACCTGCGAATCGAGCGACAGGAGCTGCGACGAGGCGCCACCTTCGCTGATCCACATGTCCAGTTTGGTCGGCATTCAGTCCCCTACAAAATCTCCGGTCCAAAGATCGGGAACGCCTGGGCAACCGTGAAACTCATCGACGCACCTTGATCTTGAGGATGGTCTGGTCGATCCTGGCAACCTCATTCTTGGCCAGGTCAACCGTCTCGATATCTGTTACACCACCACGGACCTTGGTAAACGTGGTGATCCGGGGCTTGCCCGAGATACCAGCCACGTCATCCCGGATCCGATCCCGAATGATGCTGGGCTGCAACAGGTCGATGAAAAAGTCCGGCTCGATCTCGGCGAACAGCTTGGCCTCGATCTCATCGCCAACCCGGGATGGGTCGAACGATGCCAGGATATTGGCCTCCAGCTCGATGTGGAGATCTACCTGGCGGGGCTCCCGGACCAAGACACTGGTCCCAAATGGCCGTTCCAGCGAGAACAAAGTCGACTGGGCCTCGTTCAACAACTTGTTGTACAGGTACGTGATCGTGACCACGTCGGCGGCGATCAACGGGGTGTCGAGCATGATGACGTCGTTGGCCTCGGGAGACCGCCCGTAGTCCATGCTCGTATCCTGGATGAAGGAAAACGACGCTGTGGACCCGTTGACCAATACCTGGTCGACACTACGGACCGGGCTACTCTCCAGGACGATCTCGGTCTCGCCCCCCTCCGCGATGTAGCTCTGCGTGGTGGTGTCCAGCTCCTCGCCGATCACGTAGACGTCGATGGCAGGCCGGTTCGTGATCCGCTTGAAGATCGAGCGGTCCTTCGGGTACACCAGCGCGACGTCGTAGACGTTCTCCGGGTCGAAGTTCGCTATGTCCGAAATGATGCCGCCCCCTGACTCCGGATCGAGACCTGCAAACTTGGCACGGATCCTGTTTACCGTCGCCTCCGAATCCTCCTTGATGGCGCCGCCTTGGTACTTGTCGGTGTTGGTCGTGCCATCGATCCCCGTCACCTCGGTGATCAAGTTCGAGACCCGGGTCGCCGGAAGGTCAAAATCCGGGCCGACCGCTGTGGCCTCGCAACGGGTTGAGATCTCGTACCGGCGTGTTGCCGGATTATAAAAGTTGTCGATGGATGCGACGGGCATCACGACCCGCTCACTCACAAAATAGGTGTACTGCTCGTCGTGGGTCCCGACCACGACCCCACGGTCGATCTGGACGTCCTCCTCGGGGCGCCTACGAGCGAAGAAAACCTGGGTCTTGGTCGTTGAGGGCTTGCCGCCGCCGCGCCGGAGCGAGAAGCTGGTCGCCATGGCCTCGACTTCATCGTCGGTCGCGACCGCACCGAGTTGGATCGTGTTGAGCTGGACCATCCGTTGGACGTCCGCCTCGGTCTTTTGCAGCTCGGCCGGGACGGGGCGCAGCATGAAGTTGTAGACCGGCCCCTTCTGGTTATCGACCGAGGGGTCGATCGTGTTGAGGGTGGCCTCCAACGACCGCTGGATTTCGTCCTGAGTACGAGCCATAGACTACCTCACGAGCTTGCACAGAACTACGTTACCGGACTGGTCACGCAGCCTCTCGAACCCTGCCTTTTGATATAGGGCGATTGCAGGGTCGTTGCCCTGCTCGGTATAAAGGTAGAGGATCCGGCAACCGGCCCGGACGGCTGCATCCTCCAGGTGCTTGATCAGCTCAAGACCGAATCCCTTCCCGCGCATGTCGCTCCGAACGAGCACGTCAGAAATCACCCAGGCGATCGGCCCAACGTCATCACCAATTGGGAAAGCCGTTTCAGGGCTCTTGAGCGTCGCTCCCCCGGCCAACTGACAGCCGTGGTACAGTACAAAAAACCGAATCAGGCCACGGCCCGTCATGACCTCGTGGACGATCGGGGAGATGTTGAAGGTGTTGCCGTAGAGCGCCGCCACGGCCTGACCTTCGCCGAAACTGCTGTTCGCTGTGATCTCGTGGATTTCCATTACTACCTGTTCAGCTTGGCGATCTTGCGGAGAAGTTCCGGCATAGTTTGTCCGACCTGCGCTGATTCCTGGTGACGTAGGCTGACGACCAGTACCCTGGATGGCGTGACGGTCGTGTCTTCCAACTCGCAATTGACCCAGAAAAAGAACGATCCAGGCCCGATGTTCTGGACCACCAGGTTCCGGATCTTCTTGATGCGCTCGTCGGCTTCCGCGTAGACGTCCTTGCGCTGGAACCGACGCAGTCGTTGGATGGCCTCGTCGACCTTCTTGGAGATCAAGCCCTCACCGGCGAACGTGCTGATCTGCGGAGGGAAGTCCAGGGTCTCCAGCTCGTTCCCGTAGTCCCTGTCGGCGTCCAGCGGGGTCATCAAGATCTCACCGATGTCCTGAGCGGCCTTGGATGGTCCCTCGATGCTCTCGGTGCGCCCCGCCGAGTTGATGAAAAAATCACCATCGGCCATCCGGATTGTAGTGCTCATAGGTACGCCAGCAGCGGGGTTGGCCAGGATTGAAGCTCCCGAAGCTGCGCGTCCGACACCCCTTGCCGGAGCCGCGTACCTTCAAAGATCTGGACGTTTTCGAGATAGAACAACCGGTCCTCCGCTGAGAACACGGGGCCGGCCGTGGCCTGGACGTCCCTGATCAAAAGCCCGACCTCGGACACGTCCGAGAACTTGCCACCTTGGAACAAACCCTTCCAGACATTGAACGGGTCGGTGAAGCCCTCGGCTTCTTGCTGCTGGAAGTTCCGGTCGGCCTCGTCTCGGATCAGGTACTCCAGCATGACCCCAGCTCGGGCGAGGTCGTTTGAATAGAGCAGGCCGACGAGTGGAATCATCGTCAGGGTCGAGGAGATGGTAGCCGGGTCCTGGAGGATCAAAAACGCCTCGAAATCCGCAGAGATCTCTTTCTCGACCTGGGCCGAGGCGTCGTAGTAGGTCGGGCGCTGGGACTTGCGCGTCGTTTCTACTTTCGCAAGTTCGTCATCCGACAGGTCGACCATTCAAGCTCCTCTTGATCAAATAAGACCGAGCGAAATACCTACCGGTGAGGCCCCCAGGGCGCACAACGAAAATGCCTTGAGGTCCAGGGCGGCGTTGAGCGACGCGGCAATGTCGGCCTTGGTCACCTGGAGAGCCGAAACCAGCGAGGCCACCAGGAGGTTGGCCAGGTTGAGGAGCTGAATCAGCCGCTCGACCATGGCCTGGAGATCGATCGAGCCGGGGCAAAGCGTGAAGTCGAAGGGCTTGAACCCACAGATGCCACCGAACAGCAGGTTCACAATGGCCTGGGGGACGCACAGGAACGCCTTGATGGCGGCCACCGCAGCAACCACCGCCGCCAGGGCAGCGGCGAACGCGGCCAGGAACACCTCCATCATGAACGGGAGCCCGAGGGACAGCTCCAGGGAGATGTCGAGCCCGAGGCTCAAGCTCCCCAAGCAGGTCGAGAATCCGATGCCGTGCGAGAGCTGCTGGGCCCCCGTGGACAGCTCGCCGTTGATCTTGCCAAAGATGTCGGACCCGGCGGTAGCAAATCCCTGAACGGCCGCGATGGCCTCGCTCAAGATGTCCTGGAGCGCGATACACTCCTCCTCGGGGTCCGCAGGATCCAACACGACGGGCTCACCGTCGAGCAGGAGGCCGCCGTCAGCCGTGAGCCCCACCCCGAACGTGCGTGCCAAGTCCAGGGTGGCCAAGAGCGCCACCTTGGGGCTGCCGGCGCGGCCCGCCGGGGCCGGGGCATTCTCGGCGTCGGTCGCGGTGACGTCCGCCGCCGTCTCGTTGGTCCTGGACCGAACTGACCCCGGGGTGCTGTTGATCGTGGTCAGGACCGCCTTGGTGATTTCCTCGGGGGAGGGGGTCAGGTTGAGTGGGGCCGTCGCGGGTCTGTCCGTCAAGGTGCAGATCTCGTCGTCGGTCATCCCCCGGGCCCGCATCTGATCCAACATCGACAGGTCGATGACCCGCGACTTGACCCGGCCTTCGTCCTTGGGGGCCATCGTGACAGCGGTCAGGTCCCGGCTGGTAATCCCCAGGGCCTTGAGGCGCTGCATCGTCGCTGCATCGGTTTTGGTCGCGGTGAACCAGTAGAACCGGATCAAGACCTCGCCCTCGGGGATGCCGGCCAGCTCGGCGGCCTTCTTGATCGTGATGTTCTCCCCGATCTTGGCCTCGGTCACGGTGTACTCGACGATGTCATCTCCGCACGTTGACCCAACTATGTTCGCGGTGGTCTCGACCTTGGCCGTGATGAACAGGAAGTCGCCCTCGAAGGCCGGGATCGAGCACTGGGTCCCGGCGATCTCCAGCGACTTGAACATAGCCTGGAGCCCAGTGATGTCCGATGTGCCCTGCGGGAACAGCATCCCGTTGACCACGTTGAGCCCCCAGAGCTTCGCTATCCGGGCCTCGTTGACCTCTTTGCTGGTCGTGGGGTCATCGAAGCCCAGCGCCTGGTTCAGACTAGAGACGCTGTTGGGACTGTTCGGGTCTGGGTTCTGGTTCAGGATCCTGTCGACCTGGCCGGTCGCGGTCCGCATGTCCTCGATGGCGTCGGCGACAGGCCCTTCCATGGTTTTGAGCGCGTCTTGAGCCGCCGTCAGGGTCTGGCCGAGCTGCTCACGGAACAGCTTGACGGCCTCGGCCGGGGTCGGTCGATACAGGTCCCAAATCGGGATCGTCATGCCGGCGCGGGGCGCGACGATGTTGATGTTCATCCCTGAAGATTTGTCGACCATGAGCTACCCCACCAATACATCTAGGCGGCATTCCACCTGCTGAGGGAACCCAGGCAGCAAATACACTGGGAATCGAGAGAAATAGTTGGCAACGTCGACCCCGGGCAACAGCGCCGGGGGCTCTACCAAGACGGCCACGTCGAGTTTGGACGCGACCCTCTGCGGGAAGTCAGGATTAGTGACAACGACCACGTCCAAATCCGTCTGGCGCTCATCCGTAATCGCAACCATGACGCCGAGATCGCTCCGAACAGATCCAGCAACGGCCATATCCAAGTACGACTCAACGATGCCGCGCAGCACAATGTGCACATCCAAGCCGGCGTGACGCAGGAACTCGGCGGTCACCATGAGATCGAGATCACTACGCACGGACCCGGCCACAATGACATCGAGGTCGGTTGTTACTGCGGTAGCCATGCTGGTAATAAGCATGACTGGGATACCAACGGACTTAACGTCTCCCTGCAATGACGCTGTACCGTTTCCCCAGAAAATGTAGCACCGTTCAGACTGACCAAATCCGCTATCGACCCACCACAATCCCAGGCAGCGGCTTCTTCGATTTGTCCCGCTGTTGCCCTTCCCTGCCCAGTAACCGGACTCTTGACCGGCCTTCTCCCAGTCCGATGGGGTGACTCCCGTGGATTCTACCCAAGGTGGATCTTCAAACGTATCAGACGGGCGGGTACCTCCAACCTCACCTTCGGGTCGAGCGTGGCAGGCAACGGCTGTCATCAAACACAGGACAGAATCATTCGTAGGAACTAAAGCTGCGCCCTCAGCCCAGTGCGGCTGAGTCCACGAGCTACTACCTGCCGTTCCTACAGCCCCATCCAGCCCAGTGACGAGCTTCCCTTCGAGGTTGAACTCGGTGACGACCGCTGTAACTTGGTCGTAAGGGGCGTCACATACAATGGCTACTGTGTCGTCAACCGAGGCACCCGTCTTTATTCCGTACCAAAGCTGCACCTGACCAACAGCATCTTCATTGGCCACTTCCGCACTGACCATTGTGAACGAGCTGACGCCACCCATGGTCATCGACGCTATTGGGGTGGCTGGGTGTATGCTCTTGGTGATGTCAACTGCGACTACGATCAAGCTACTCAACGCAGGTGCACTGTCGAGCACCACATCGACAGTGGTGTTCGGGATGTTGTTGACTCTGAGGGTGTGGGCGATAGTTAGTCCATAAAGCCCACCTGTGTAAGAAGAACGGCAGCCCTCGATACCCAGAACGTTAGCAGTACCGTTGTTGCCGGTATCCATGTACCGACCACCAACGTGAGCCCAAAGACCTATCCCTCGCCCCTGACCTTCTTGACCAGAGTACACCAGCTCTATCCAGTCACTCAGTTGACCGGCATTGTCCACGGGAGTAGTAACAGTGGTTGCGTTATCAGGACATCCTAGATTCAACGATACCACACGGAGGTCGTCCCCCGGATTCATGACGCCGCCGTTGTAAAACAATACCCCCTGTGATTGCTGTGCTGCGAACCCAGAGCCGCTAGGAGTTACGGAGAAATCACCGCCAGTGATCGACAACTCAGCGATGGCTAGCTGAGTATGCTTAGTACGATCGCTAGTAAAAGCGACGCTTACATCTGAGCTAGATGATGTCTTGATACCTACAAAGATTTGACCTTCTATAGTGAAATATCCACTGGTCTTACGCCCCCTCTTGAGTAACGTGAAAGAAGACACGCCACCGAGAGTTGGGGTGACGGTAGGAATGTCCGTAGTGTCCCTGATTCGGAAACCTACAACAATCAGATTTCCAACTGCGGGTGCAGTATCGAAATCCCCAGAACCTGCTGATACAGTCCCAAGGTAGAATGCTTTGGCTTGCTCACTGGCGATGGCAACAGTAGGAGAGACGCGAGCGGTCTTAGTTTGTGCAACGGATGTCACGTTAGGCTACTCCCTCTAGATCGATAGCCCGCTCAACGCCCCTGTTGATGGATTTGTAAATCTTGGTGCCTGCGCTGAGAAGAATGATCGAGCTGTCGGCGTTGCTCGAAATCCTCGAAGTACCAACGGCAGGCGTGGTAAGCGCAGCCCAAGCCATTACGTTTCAACCTGTATATAGACCTGCAACCAGGCCCAAACCGTTTGCCCTTGAACCTGGACGTAGACGTCGAGGTTTGACGTGACGGGCGGCTGCGGGATCGCCACCAGGACGTGCAGTTCACTGCTGAGCAGCTTGTAGACCGGGATTCTACGGTCCCACCGGGGGCGCCGCTCGAAATACTGCGAGTTGACCGGTGTCGACCAGACGTTGCCCATCGGGGGCATAGCCAGAATGGCCATGTCGAGCCGCGACGTGAGGCGCTGTGGGCCGTTCGGATCGGTTACGACGTAGACATCCAAATCGGGCTGCAACTCGCTGCGGACCGCAACCAGGACATCGAGGTCACCACGGACAGCGCCCGTGATCAACACATCGAGATTTCCGGTCACGTCTGGCATCAGGGCGCCTTACTGAAGTTGATGTAGTCGGAGATCAAGGTCTTGCTCGTGACGAAATCGGCCTTGAGCTTGTTGAAGTTGGCGATGAACCCGGGGTCGAGTGGAGTCGGGGCGCCCATGTTGCCGATGTGAATGTGCTGGGCACAGAAGTCGACGAGCTGCCCGAGGAAGTCCAGCATCTGATTGCCCAGGACAGCCGGCTCGTCGGCGACGCCGACATCGAACTGGGTGCTGGGCTTGAAGATGATCGAGCCGTCCTGGACCGTGAGCGTGAAGTCCCCAAAGGAATCGAACGTCATGACGCCGTCAGCGGTCGACATCGTGTAGTCGACCCCGACCGTTGTGTTGTAAGATTTCCCGATCGACACGTACAAATCGCCGTCTGGGATCTGAAGGTCGCCACCGACCGACGCCTCGCTGGGCAGCGTGACCGAAAAGTTGCCCTCGTTGTCGACCCCGACAAAGAACACCCCGCCCAGGATCGAGTCCATGAACAGTTCGGTCTTGTACCGGAGAGGCTTACCGGATGTGGTCAGGTTGACCGGGGTGCCGCGATCGTCGATCACGTCGCCCTCACGGTGGTCGACCAAGATCTCAGGGAACAAGGCACCTGACTTCAGGACCCGAGTGTACTCCTTGGCGAACGGCCCCGGCTCAGCCAGGATGCCCTCGGTGGCCTTGATGACAAACGAGGCCACCATCTCGGGGTCAGGGGCGCGGTCGGCCGTGATGTACTGGCGGTTGAACGGGAGCGGGCCATCGGGCCGCGACACCACCCCGAACCTCTCCTCGTCACCGATCTTATCGACCTGATGCAGGTGAAGCTGGCGGGTGTGGATCGGGGCCTTCTGGCCCGACTCTGTGATGTCCTGGTCGAGCCAGGATCGAATGAGGCCGGCGCGCTGCTCCAACAGGGGGCGCTCCGACCAATAGGTCTGGGCGCCACCGATGCTTGCGATCTCAATCTCCCCGACCTGGATGGGGCGCATCAGGCCCTGCTGGGCCTTGTAGACCCCAATGCCATCCTCGGGGTTCTGGTTCGTGTAGGCGAGCAGTTCGGGCTCCAGTGAATCGCCACGCTGGGCCGCAATCGCGGAACCGCCGGACTCCGCCCCGACACGGATCCAAGACTGGCG
>Ga0307376_10001197_pt1 | contig 28785 bp, 53 predicted proteins | sample TR2MG_FD_202536 | JGI IMG/M metagenome (GOLD analysis project Ga0307376, IMG submission 202536) | Soil microbial communities from Risofladan, Vaasa, Finland - TR-2 | ecosystem: Environmental > Terrestrial > Soil > Coastal area > Acid sulfate soil | place: Finland: Risofladan, Vaasa | collected...
TGGGACACTTGGCAATGAAAAAACAACCACGTTTGATAATGTTGAAGATGCCCGTAAGGATGCAGAAAGACTTTATCTTTCTAAGACGCGCAGCGGATATAGAGTAACTAAACCGCAGCTTTCCGTGAAAACGGAATTGGTCCATACTATTGATAGTATTTACACACTAAACAATTTTTTCTATAGGGTCTATGGTATATCGTTTTGTTTTGTAAGTGACCAAGAAGCAATTAGTGGTCATTCCTTTAAGTTTACTCCAGATGGAAATCTAGATGAATACGACACTGAGAAAATCAAGCGATGGATTGATAGTGACGGCGAAAATGGTATGTATATGACACATACGCTTCTAGATGATTGTGTGAGACAAAGACTGATACCCGCTGGTGTGTATTTGGTTGAGGTGAATTAATGAAAATAGCTTGTTCGTCTGACCTACATGGTAGGTTTGATATTAAGTGGCCGAAGGCTGACGTGCTTATTTTAGGGGGCGACATTTGCTCCAACCACTCAAATATGCGCGCCACAGACGCTTTTATTCAGTCTTTGTGGATTGAGTCAACTCTTATGCCGACGTTAGCCAAACTAATAGAGTCTAAAACCTACAAAGACATAGTAATAATAGCCGGTAATCACGATAAGGTATTCGCTTATGAACAAGAGCGTGCACTTGATGCTATACATTCTGTGCCTAATATTCATTATCTTCAGGACGAGGGCGTTAAAATTGAAAATAAGCTCTTTTGGGGTTCGCCCTGGACACCGTGGTTTTATGGTAACCACTGGGTTTTCAATCTGCCAGACCCATTGGAAAATCCAGCACGAGCTAGAGCGCATGCCAGAAGTATCTGGGAGCTTATTCCAACCGAAACCGACGTGCTAATTACTCACGGCCCACCTTATTCAATAATGGATGAATGTGCAGATGGAAGAACCGTTGGCTGTCCGCATTTAGCCGAAGAAGTATTTAAGAGGATACGCCCCTCTCTCCATATGTTTGGCCATATTCATGAGGGTCGTGGGATGTGTGTGCGGGATGGAATAACTTTTGTTAACGCCGCTATTTGTACTTTAGAATACAAGCCTACTAACGAGATTCAGGTGGTGGAAATATGAATGACAAAACGAATAGTTTAATAATTAGCGAAGCCCCCCTTATTGATATAGTCGAAAATTTTATAGCCACAACGGAAAGAAATTATGACGGAGTAAAAGTACTAATTGGTCAAGAATTTATTGATGGAGTTGAGGCTGCTCAAGCGCGTGTTAATGAACTTGTCGCGATGTCAAAAGAAGATATCGAACAAGCTACTGAAAAATATAATCTGGCTCTAAAATCGCCATACGTAAAGCCAATTTCTAACCTCACCGCCTATATAGAAAAAAATATAGATAAATTATTGGATGCGACCGACACTATTCAGTTCGAGACGAAACTAGAAACTTATGAAGTTGCCTCTGAGGCCACGTATATACTTGAACAGATACATTACGAACTTAGTAAATATCTACCTCAAGAACACGGATTACCAACCCTAACGTCACAGGAATGGTATAACTCTGAGGTAACAGCCGCCACTAATAATCTACAAAGAAAAATCAAACAATTTGAGGATGAGGATAGAAATGTTAGAACAATTAATCAGTCTATCGCCCTCATAAGGAAGTTACTAAGCGATGCCAACGTTTGAACACGACGACGACTTTACGGCTGACGAAAAAGAAGCCGAGTTTATACGTCAACAAAACCAACTTAATGCAAAACTAAAACGTCTCAATAAAATTGACAAGGTTAGGCCAGCATGGGTTGTGATGGAAATAACTAATCTTGTGAAGAAGTCAGGGTCACTGACGATTGCTTATGGTAACATCACATCAAGTAATTTTCTTGGACTCAAAGAGTTCGACATGCCAGTAATTACCAAGGGATTTGAGGGTGTAAATATAGGCGATACGGTAAAGATGGTATACTTTACTACTGAAAATCAACTTAAAAACTTTGTAGAAAAGAAATGTCCCGGATTTATTGACACTGGCCTGCGCTACCTCCGTCTAGGGGATGACGGCACATGGGACAAGATTTATGAGGACTGGGGTTGACCGCTGATACTAGGTTGCGGCAGAGAAAATTACCAATTGACTTCGCTCGTGTCGGAATTATGCCTCATTTTGGAGTTGTGAAAATTAACACCGGCTACGGCTACGGCGACGGCTACGGCACCAGCTACGGCTCCGGTAACGGCAACGGCTACGGCTACGGCTACGGCTACGGCAACGGCTGCTACGGCAACGGCTGCTACGGCCACGGCCACGGCCACGGCAACGGCTACGGCAACGGCAACGGCAACGGCTCCGGCTCCGGCTCCGGCTCCGGCTACGGCTACAGTTGCGTAATAGGCACCTGGCAGGGCTACTTCGTATGCACCAGCACTACTTATCTTTTCAAGAGTTGACATCTTGCCGATTCACACTATAGTCTTTAATGGGTTATTTAATCAAAGGGGATGACGGGATTCGACTGGTTAAGAGAAACGGACAGTGCAGGTCGTGGATGATGGAGGGCCACGTTAAAAAGCTATCAAAACTTTAAATGTCAAGACTAATGTCAAGACTCGCCGTTTTAACGGCATCAGTAGCGCCCGTGTTAGTACGGGTGTTGCACTCGCAGCCTAAGCGAGTTAATTTAGGCCAGAACCTTCTCAATGTGGTTAATACATTGGAGTCTTTTGTTAGTAAGGACTTAAACTAAACTAGATAGTTGTGGGTAGGAAGAACCCAATAAGTTGTTAGACTAACATAACTAACTATACCTGTGAATGAATTTAAGTAGATTTTAATCAACACGCCGGTTCAACTCCGGCCATCTCCATAAATGAGGACGTAATGTTATGAGCATATTTCCCTCGCCATTTTATTCGCCAAGCCTAGTTTATTATCCAGATAAAATACTTCGTGCTGCTAATGAAAGTATAAATAAGACTCAGGCGCGTAGGTCTATTAATTCTTTAGCAAATGAGATGTTAAGAATAATGAGGGAAAACGATGGTGTTGGATTGGCCGCCCCTCAGGTTGGCGCAAATGTTAAGATGTTTGTAACTAAATATAACTTGTTGCCACATCAAATAATCATCAATCCTTTTTGGCTACCAGTAAAGAATTCTAGTAAATATACAGTCGAAGAAGGTTGTTTGAGCTTCCCCAACCTTACGTTAAAAGTTTTAAGATTTGACAAAATCCACGTGCGCTATCGTAGTGAGTGTGGTAAAACATGGGATATGGATATTGGGGGTTATTCCGCACAAGTGTTCCAACACGAAACGGACCATCTTGACGGCAGACTCTTTATAGACCATTATATAAGTATAGTTTGAAAGGAATGAAAATATGAAAATTGGTGATACGTTTACTCTTGACGCACAAGGTCTTCAGGAAACTGCTGAGTTTACTAAGGTAACTGTGGCAGACCTTCAGTCTAAGGTTTCTGTTGGAGACACGTTCTCTTTGTCTAAGAAGAATAAGTTTAATACAACGATTGTTCAGGGAACTCGTTGGGTTGATGGAAAGCCCCAAAAGGGCCGCCCACGTCGATTTGCTCGGGCCACCGTCGCTCGCCTTCTAGGTGAGGATGACAGTGATTTTGTGGCCGCCCAGGAGACCGATGTTGTTGCGAATGCCGTGGCTGATGTAGCTGCCGCTGTAGCACTTGAAAACCGCGCAACTGAGTTGCTTGGCGATACGGACGACGAGCCTGTTGTTGCTGAGGTAGCCGACGACGTAAGTTGGTAATCCACCACTAAAAAGGGTGATTTGGCGCAGGAGGGCCCGGCCTTACAGGGGTCCTACACTCAAAACTAGGAGAACGAATGAATGCTGACCCAGTTTCTATTGTAGTGGCGTTCTAGATGGCTAGAAGAATCATAAAAGCTTCTAGTAGTAAAATTGTTAAAAAAACAAAACAGCGCCACGAATTTAATGTTAAGCCCCAAACTGACGGTCAGCGCGCATACGTTCAATCAATTGAAACAAACGTAGTTACACTATGTAGTGGATTCGCGGGCACAGGAAAAACTCTACTCGCAATTGGTATGGCTATGAAGCTATATCAAGACAAAGAATCAAAATTTTCAAAAATATTTGTTGTGCGCCCTGCAATTGAAGCATGTGGTGAGCAAATTGGCTATTTGCCGGGTGGGTTAAGCGACAAGATGCGTCCGCTAATCCAACCGATAGTGGACAACTTGCGTTTTTTCATACAAGACGAGGGCTATATCTCAAGTCTACTTGAGCCGACCTCAAGCAACGGTGCCCCGATTATTGAAGTTATTCCTATGGGTTACCTCAGAGGTAGGACATTTAATAATTGTGTCGTCGTGTTTGATGAGGCGCAAAATTCCTCACCACAACAAATGAAACTATTTCTCACGCGCATTGGAAAAAATTGCAAGGTGATTATAGAGGGCGACGTTACTCAATCGGACCGCTTTAGGGATAGGAAACTCAATGGACTCTTTGACGCCATAAAGAGACTAGAGGATTGTCCGAATGTTGGCATTGTAGCCCTAGAAGCCCAGGACATACAACGAAGCCCTATTATCGGGCCAATACTTGAAAGATATGAGGACGTGGACGGAGTGTAATATGAAAAATTTAGACATATTCGGAATGATGTTCATGGGTTTGATTGGATTTGGAGTAGGTTTCAGTGTGTCGGAAAAAACTTATCTAAAGATTTTTGAACACCGCATAGTAGATGACCCTACTTATGTTGAAGGCATAAAGGAAAAAGTAAAGGCGGCAAGGCGAGCAGCCGAACTTCAAGTTGAACTAGACAGGTGGGAACCTAATGACTAAATGTCACTGGGTATTCCCGTGGGTCTATTGGGGTTGTAAAAATGAAGCACTTATCACTGGAATGTGTGAGGAACATACTACGCATTGTATAAACTGTGATAATTTAGCAACGGGTGGCTGTTGTCATACCAGTCAATTTGTTTGTGGATATCCACTATGTCATGAGTGTACTCATTCTGAAAAAGGAAGTGGCCATGAGAAAAAAGTGGTGACCAATGAAGGCTGATGTTTATCGCAATCTAACCAAGCGTTGCATGAGTATAAGGTCAAGGGAGCGGGCAAGTTATGGTCGCGTTGTAGAACATTCAAGTCTTATATATATGAAAAATTGTAAGTTTATAGTGAATCAAGCTGGCAGAGCGAAAGTTCTTAAAACTAAAAGAAAAAACGTCCACGCTTTTGTACGAGGCGAGGTGATGTCGTCATGGGGATTAATTGAAAAGGGAAATTTTCTTCCTCCTTCTCCGGTTGACGGATGGGTTGAGGTGACCTATAATCCATATATCAGTGAGACATTTGTCGTCAAAGACTGGAATGAGGATTACTCAATTCGAGTTAGTGGTGCCGAAAACGTTTACATTATGAACAATAAAGTGTATGCTAAGGGTTTGCTTGGTGTATAACTAAATACGACGCGGGGTAGAGCAGTCAGGTCAGCTCGTCGGCCTCATAAGCCGAAGGTCACAGGTTCGAATCCTGTCCACGCTATTAACCAAAGGAACAGTAATGTATTTATATAGTCTCTTTAATACAACGAAATGTGTTGATAAGCCGCAGAATTCTGCGTGGCTAGAGCGCATTTGTATGAGAGGGGCTTTCTGAGTATACAGTTTTAAACTAAAACAAATATACCAGCTATAGCCCTGACCTAAACCTCAGGGCTTTTTTTATTGGAGAGGAACCAATGAGAACCATGGGATATTGTAATAATTGCGGCTGTCGTGAATGCACACAGGTTAGAAAAAGTATTTGTATGACAATTACCGACGAAGAGTTTACTTTAATTAAACTTGAAAAACCCATACTTGCCTTGAAATCAATTAGAAATAGAACAGGAATGAGCTTGAGGGATTGTAAAATTGTAGTTGATAGATATACAGAACGTGGGTAGGACGGTTCCTCCAGGACCTTATAAGTCCAACAAATCAAGTTCAACTCTTGGGCGTTCTATAATGGAGTAAATTATGTTAAACATTCACCAAATTGCAGTTATTGACTATATTAAAGAAAATTTAAAAATACAACTAAGTATTAATGGTTTTACTGAGAAAATCACAGTATCTCTCCTTTTTGAAGGAAATATAATTTCAGAAGATGATGTGCAACTTTAACTATCGGTGGCCGAATGGCGAGGCGGCGGTCTGCAAAACCGCAAATGCGGGTTCGAATCCCGCTCGGTAGTCTTTTACTAACATTGGTTGGTATACATTTTGACAATTCGGTTTCATCTGTCACGTGAGTCTGGGAACTCAGACGCGCTGTAAACGCGTTGTGCAAACTTGCTTGGTTCGATTCCAAGGTGGCAGATTATGCTTGTAGGCCCACGGCTGGGCAACTAAATAGCGGTCCATGGGAAACGATATTTAGGAGGCGGGGTTCAAGTCCTTGGCGAGCTTATTAGGGGCGATAGTGTAAGGTTAACCAAAGTAACACGCCCGTGGGAAAGCGGGAGACGTAGGTGCAAATCCTACAAGTCCCATATTGCTCCATGAGTTCGTGTGGTAGAATAGCCGCCCGTCAAGCGGAAGGTTGTGGGTTCAACTCCCATATGGAGCGTAACAATGGAGTCTTGTTTTTGTAAAAGAAAGTAGGAAATATGAGTTGGGAAGAAGAGAATATGAGTTGGGAAGAAGAGGAAGCTAAAGAGAAATTTATGGAAGCATATGCCGCAAAACAAAAAGAACTGCAAATGGCCCATACTCACAATTGTATAGTTGATAGAGCAAATTGTGACTCTCTCCATCCGAACTATGAAAGAATTGTAAATGTCGCCCCAGCTACTATGCGAAATCAGGAGGTTAAACCGCGTGCTTATCGCAATTGGCTTTTAAATCCAAAAGTCTCTATCGGATATGTAAATGTTCACACGCTTAAGTATGAAGCGTTCAATCTCTCCCAAGTATTTGACCAGATGTGTACTAATGCCAAGCTTAATGTCGTTCACAATATAATTGAAAACTGCCTAAATGACGATGAGCGGTCGCTATTGTTTTCTGATTTGAGGAGTTCATAGTGCCAAAATGTTGTTGGGAAGAGCAAAAAGGCCGCTCGATAATTGAAATCGCCATGGATGTTAGAACTTCTATAAGTGGCGCGAGCGATTGGTACGAGGGCCTCGGTGTTGACATAAAAATACTACATAAGGCTATCGCTAATTGGGAACCTTCGTTTATCCAGTGGACCGAGCGCGTTGACAATAGCGTGCGCAATCTAATAGAGTCGGTGTTGTTAGAAATCAATAGAGACAATGGAGTTTGGCTGAGTGGAATAGATAATATGGGCATAGTGTAACAGCAGCACGGCAGCCTCCAAAACTGCTTGTCGGGGTGCAAATCCTCGTGCCCATGAGATGCGTAGTGTGCTACAGGCTACGGGAAGAACAGGGCATGCCTACATGCCTACTGTAACTTATTCTCTGGTAGCTCAATGGTAGAGTCGCTGGCTGTTAACCAGTTTGTTGGAGGTTCGAATCCTCCCTGGGGAGTTTGGAGGGAATATGATTCGTTTTAGCATTACATTGGTATTTATGCTTTCCGGATGTGCAACAACAATAAACCCACTAATGAAAGTTCATAAAGACAATGACCCCCGATTGGGTTGCAGGGAACTTGGGCACGAAATCGGTGAATGTCTAGATTAAAGTCTCTTTAGTTCAACGGTTAGAATGAGAGTTTGTTAAACTCGGGACGAAGGTTCAACTCCTTCAGGAGACGTATTATGTGGTGGAGAAAGACCTTTGGTTATCTCAGCCCTAGTGCGTTCTATCTAACGCTTCACGGGCAGTAACAAATAATTGTAAAGATTGCGAGGGCTGATGAGCGAAGAAGTTTGCGATGTCTGTATTGAAGATGACGACGTAAAGTTTTGCGAAGAGTGTGGGACGGACCTTTGTTATACTTGTAGGTCTGTTTATTGCAATGGGCATAAGTAAAATTAAATGGAGTATTACATGAAAAGAAGTAGAAGTGACACAGAGATTTATTTTTTTCTATGCGTTTTTGTAGGAGCCATTTTATTTCTCCTCGCTCAGCCCTACTTTGAAGCCCAATCCTTCAATAGACTAACGGGTGGTCACGCCACTTATTGGGATGCGCTTTGGACAGAGTTGAGAGTTGACGGGAGTTCACAAGTACTTAGAGATAAATCCGAGTAGTCCAATTGGTAGAGGCACGAAGCTCAAACCTTCGAAAGTGTGAGTTCGAATCTCATCTCGGATATAAGGAGAGAAAATGAAAAAGCGAATAGTAGTTTATCCCCGCCATTGGTGGCTCAGTTGCAATGCCTTTACTTGTTACATACAAACGAACGAAAAGAATATAGTTACCCATCTTCATGGTGGAAGCAGAAATTCAGCCTATCATCTTTATGAAAAAGAATTGGTCAAATTAAAGGGCAAACCGGCAAAGGATTTTTCCAAGTCTATACAAAAGAAGTACGGCGGCTTATATATGAGTGAGTTTAACGAAAATGGTAGGGCGTTTTAATTGAGAAAAATAACAACGAACTACTCAATCTTATTAAATGGCCATCTTAGATGGCGACGTAGCGTAGTAGAAAAGTATTATTTCCAAACTACTATTGCGAAGTCTTCCTATAAGTTTATTTGGTATCTAAACAGAAAACATAATAGAGATTTTTGGAACGATAAGCTCCCGTAGTCCAATTGGCAGAGGCAGCGGACTTAAAATCCGTATAGTGTGGGTTCAAGTCCCACCGGGAGCAGAGAGGAAAGTTGAGGTTCGAATCCTCGTAGCACTCCTAAGGATGCTAATAGTGTAACATGGCGTGCACGTCCTCGCTAGGCAACGTAGTTCAACGGTAGAGCAGAAGTCTGAAGAACTTCGAACGGTGGTTCGACTCCACTCGTTGCCAGAGTCGAAAGATAGGGTTCGAATCCCGTGAAGTATACTAGAAAATAGTGGCTTTATAGTGTAGTGGCAGCACGTCGGCGTGATTCATGCTAGCAGATATCTGTGATATTTCTTGCCCATCCTCATGGAGTTTATCTGCATGAAGATACCATCAGTGGTGGGTTTTTCGGTTGCATCGTCTAAACAGGTTAGGACATTGCTCTCTCACAGCAAAAATCCGGGTTCAAATCCCGGTGTGACCATCGCGAGATATTTAAAGTTGACATTTTAAATCTTCGCCCTATAATGTAAATATTGGAGGAAAAATGGACCCAAAAGATTTTCTACTTAAATTAGAAGAACAGTCGATACCATTTGGAGAACGCCTCGTAAACGCAGTGGGTAGTTTTTTTCATTTGTTAATTGCCGCACCTATTTGCATAGTTCTCGCGCCTATAACGTTTTTTAGAATATTGTTTACTACTAGGCGAGTTGTCCTTGTGCCAATGGATGTGAAACGTAAAAGTGTGGATGATTTGGAAGACCCGGACATGCCCGACTGGAAAAAACACCACAAGGAAATGTACGGCGAGGAAGATTAGGAAGGTAAACCCGACAAGCGCGCGGGGTTCGTCTTGAAAACGAAATGTGCCCAAGTGGCATGGGGTGCAACTCCTCTACCTTCTTTTGCTTGAGGTCGTAGAGTAGACTACTCTAGTGTGGCTCCGTGTTTTTGGTATTGTGGTGCCTGATGCGGAATAGAGTATAGGCTAAGCCACTTCTGCGATTTCACACGGGTCCTTCGTTCAACGGACAGGACTTCTGACTTCTAATCAGACAATGAAGGTTCGACTCCTTCAGGACCCATAAACTAGGAGAATAATATGGCCTTTAATAACGAACAATTTAATGAGTTGGTAAGAACCATAAAAGACCTTGTACTAGGAGTGGGTATATTTTGTGCTCGTACACATCCCATCCTTGTGGAATATCTAGACGGTCAAGATTCACCTACGGAGTCTGAATTGCCCGTCGAGCCGGTTATTGAGGAGCCTCCGGTTGTTGAGGAGCCTCCGGTTATCCCTTATATAGAGAGCACGTGGACTGGTCGTGTTGATAGTCAGTATGTGTATGTTTCTAAGGATGGCAACGATAATAATATTGGAAGCGCGACCCTTCCGATTCGGTCTATTGCAAAGGGATTAAGTTTATTGCGAAACGGCAAGCCCGACAGGCTGTTATTTAAGCGCGGTGACGTTTGGACGAACGAAGGTTTTGATAATATAGAATTGAGTGGACAAAGCGCCGCCGCACCGATGGTCTTTGGCTCCTATGGTGATGTCAACTTGCCACGGCCAAAATTTGACACTGGTAGTCGCGATGGACTAAATACCTTTCCTAAGGGCTCTCCTCCTAGAGAACCACTTAGTCTAAATTATCTCGCATTTGTAGGTTTGCACTTTTGTGCATCTGAGCGCAATCCTAGTAGTATTAATTTTACTGGTGTAGAAAGCAAACCTACTGGCTTTAGATTTCTAAGAGGTACGCAGGGTCTTACCATTGATGATTGTAAGTTTGAATATTATCATACAAACATAATTATTCAGAATTATTCTGGCGCAGGAATTAGCAACGTTTTAATTAAAAACTCATGTATACTTAATGCCTATGCATACTCTCCTGAAAGTGGACACTCACAAGGAATTTATACAGACGGTGTTGATGGGCTAACTATAGCCGACTGTATAATTGATAATAATGGACACAATGATAATGCTCCAAAGTCTGAACCCACTATTTTCAATCATAACTTATATATCCAAAAGACCTGTAAAAATGTATCAGTTTTGAGAAATATTATTACTAGGGCGTCATCTCACGGTTGCCAGATTAGGCCCGGTGGAATTGTTACTTCTAACTTCTTCTATCGCAATCCAATTAATCTACTAGTAGGATATGACGACCCTTTGATACAAGCGCACGTAGAAGATAATGTCATCGCTGAGGGAACTAATATCTCAGAAAACTTACCAAGAGTATGGGGCATTGAATTTAAGGGCCAAAATCCTCCCGGCGTCGCTATTCACAACAACATTTGTGTTAATGCACTAGACTTGAGTCCAAACTCACGGTCTATCGAGGATAAATCAAATGTGCACTATATGGGCAACATAACTTATGGATGGCCACCGAACGGTCGATTTAATAACATTAGCGCGACCTATCTCAATCCAAATGTAGACATGGGCGATGCGGGTATAACGCCAGGAGGATTTTACGCCCTAATGAGAATCCATTCTATGGATTCAAAACAATTAAGCGCTAGCGGTTTTATAACTATGTATAGGAATGCATTTACAGGCGCAGAAGCTTAGCTTCTAGCTTCATAAGCATTAAAGTGATGCACGACTCTTGTAAGGTCGGGAACACAGGGCGGTACTGTGATGGAGCTTATAGGAGGAAAAATGAAATCACAAGAATTTTGCTATTGGCTACAGGGCTATTTTGAATTAATCGAAAGTGAGCTTGATAAAGACGAACGGATGCCGGAAATATCACGTAATCAAGTTAGCTGTATTCAGAAACATTTAGCTCTCGTATTTGCACACGAAATTGACCCATCTTATGGGGACGAAGCTCATCAAGTTAAATTAAATAAAATTCATAAACCAGGTGGCCAATCGTCCGGCAAAAGTGGTGATATAACTTTTAGGTGTTAACGCCCCGTTGGTGTAGTGGCAACTCGACTGTTTCGTAATCAGTAAACGCCCGTTCGATTCGGGCATGGGGCTTATAGATGATAGAACAATCCTTCAGACTTATGCCAATGTTGCACGAGAATACGCGCGGTAGCGAAGTGTTGTGTGAGCTAGGAGCGGGGATTTTTAGGCTTTTTCGTCACTTTCATAGTGATGTTAAAACTACCATTGGCATTGAACTTATTCAAACCTACATAGATAATAGGGACGATAAAAGTGCCATTGCGATTCAAGGCAATATAGAAGACTTTGAATCCCTACTAGAGCGTGAAGGTTGGCTGGACAAAATTGACACCATAGTAATTATTGATGTGTTAGAACATCTTCATAAAGAAGAGGCTTATGATATACTTAAGCGTGCCCAAAAACGCGTCAAGAGAATACTGGCGTTTACTCCTCTTGGATTTGATGAGCAAAGTGGGGCCGACGAATACGACTTCGCACGACCAGGACTTAAAGGCAAATTCACAGAATCCCAGCGAGCCGATGCTATTGAATCTCAACGACATAAGAGTGCGTGGCAAGCCCTTGATTTCGAGACGCTCGGATTCCAAAAGGTTATCGTAGACGTAAACTATCATCGCAAAGGAGAAGGGGCTATTTGGGCGCGTTGGGATAAGTAGGCTCATTCTTGAGCGATGAGGTAAAACCCAGCTATCTGGTGGTATAAAAAATTTGAAAAAAGGTGTAGTATGATTTACGTATTCGCTCTGTTATTTTTAATTCTAGTCTCTACGATGATTCGCCAATTAAATAAACTTTCCGAAGAGGGGGATAATATGGCAATAATTGCTAGCGTTTTAGTTATCTTCCTGGTAATTCTTAAGGTTTGGATTTTTGGAAAAGGACTGGGGTTAATTCTCGCACAAGGATGGTAATGCGGGGATGGTCCCCGTCATAGTTTGCTAAACTAATGGTGGCGAAAGCTATCGAGTTCAATTCTCGTGCCATCTTTAAGGAGAAATTATGAAAAAGGAACTTGCGAATTTAGAAAATCGAATGGCAAAAATAGTTAGATTTTTCGAATCACGAGACGAAATGAATAGTTGGGTTCACTTGGAGCAACCACGCTGGTCTCCAATAACAGAAGAGGCCCGAAACATTCAAGACGAATTGGCGGAACTGGTAAGGACCTATAATGCATTCAAAACTTAACGTAACTTTCGGCGGAATGTCACTTGATGTGGCCGAAATAGAACACATCGCTAGTGATGAAGATATTAAAAGAATTGCGGATGAAGTAGTTCGCACGATAATTCCTTGGAGTTCACTTGACATACCGAGCGACCCATTCCGCAACTATGTTGTCGATAGGTTTGTTCAAACTAACATGGTATACTTGAGACCCAAGGTACCGTTTGGATAACGCGCTAGTTACTGCTAGCTAGTCGGGATGGTGATTACCCGATGAAGAAATGGAGTAGTATCCATACAAATAAACCCCGGACTTCGGAGGAGTCGGCAGAGTAGTGTCGTTAGGAATTACCGCTGGAGTATATGGCGCGCCATGTATGTTGATAGTAGGTGTCCACTACTCACTTGGGTCTATCGTTCAACAGATAGGACATATGGCTACGGACCATAAGATGAGGGTGCAATTCCTTCTAGACCTATAGCATCCTGGCCGAATAGAGCACACACGCAAAAAAAATGAACCAAAAATTTTCAATTTATTGCTTTACTCACTCGGGATGCAACCTATTAAATTTGGTGCGGTAGGATAACTGGAGTAATCCCCTTGGTTTTCACCCAGGATGATGCGAGTTCGAATCTCGTCCGCACTATAACGTTCTATGGTGAAATGGTTTCTCACGACATTCTGATAAAATGTAATTCCAAGTTCGATTCTTGGTAGAACGATACCTCGAAAATTACTACGGGAGATTAGAGGAGTAATAAAACAACAAGCGACCTATCTTCTCGTCGTGATGTTCCTGTGAAAGTCAGGCGGGGAAGATTTTCTGTCAGAAACGTATCGCCGGGGTGGTTTGGCCCGTCGTGTGTGGGAGTGAGTCATACGTTACCATGGGTCCTCGGACAACAATGGGGCGCCAAAATCACTTGCCACTAGTCGCATAGACGTATGTTGATTGCCAAACTAACTTGGGTCTATAGCTCTGAAGTAGAGCGTCCGCCTTTTAAGCGGAACGGTGTGGGTGCAACTCCTACTAGGCCTATTGAAAGGAGAAGTAATGAATAAATATTTATATGATGGGATTGCCACAACTTGCTTTGTCGCTTTTTTAGTGGCGTCGTTCGGCGGTTATCCCGGACTTGTTTGGACTCTACTTGGCCTATTCGTTGCATTAATGGTTTGTCGCAGTGACATTTCGAAGTAACATTTTAAAAAAAATAACTAGCTATAGCGTAGTCTGGTAACGCGTTGCGTTTGGGGCGCAAAGACCGTAAGTTCGAATCTTACTAGCTAGATAATAGGGGGTCGCCTAATCTGGTATGGCACTGCGTTTGGGGCGCAGAATAATCGGGGTTCAAATCCCCGCTCCTTAATATGGATAATATCTTATCTATTAGGCGCGCATTATTACTAGGTGGTTTATTTACCTTTGAAGGTAGGTGGCCCATGAAGTTTACTAAAGTTCTTTTTCTACTTATTTTGGTATTTTTCTCGTTGTCTATGCACAGTTGCGTAACACGCGCCGAGTTAATGTGTCAAATAGAACAAACTAAATTCACAACCTTTGTAATAAGCGAACCACTTATGCTTTGTTTCCCAGAAAATACACCTCAAAAACACATAGACCTTCTAGTTGACGCTTCTATGATACAACTTGCGGAATTTGAGGCCGTATGGGGTAAAAAAACGCGCCCAGTTGTGGTATACTTTTTTAATACTGACATAATTCCTTGCGGCAAACTAAAGGGAGACTTTTGGGGCTGCCATTATGGTCCTAATGGACCTATTCACATCATAATGGGTCAATATATGACCGCCAGCGTGCTATTTCACGAATTAATCCATCATAATTATGTCGGGGGCGATTCAAAACACGAAGACATAAGATGGGAAACGTCGTGGGAGCCAAAAACGCGCGCAATTTGGAAAGATTTAGGAGAAAAACATAGAATTTTGCTATCGAGGTGAGTTTCACACGGCCATCTATCTCTACTTGGGGTGCCTACGACGCTTCGGGGTATATACGTGGCTGGGAGTAATAAGACTAGAGAGAATAGCCCCATTTCGTAGGTTTAATCCTGCCGATAGCGTACAATTTAAGGGGAGCGATGGAAGACTTCGAAGATACTGATAAAATAAACGTACTTATGACGCTCGTTGTATGGATTGTTATATGTGGCGTAATTTTAATGTTGGTATTCTAGTGAATAGAGAGATATTAACAAGAAAATGACAATATGGTTTACATCCGACACACATTTCGGACATGCAAATATTATTCGTTTCTGCGACCGACCATATGCGAATGTCGAAGAGATGAATGAGGCTTTTATTACAAATTGGAATGAACACGTAAAACACACTGATGACATTTATCATCTAGGTGATTTTAGTTTTGAACGCAAGCCAGAAAACACCGCTAGAAGATTGAATGGAAACAAACATTTAATTCTTGGCAATCATGATAAAAAAAATCACGTCGCGGCGCTCCAGCCATTTTTCTGTTGGATTAAGGACACTTACGAACTAAAGACCGAAGGTCATCGGTTTTGGCTTAGTCACTACGCCCACCGAACATGGCGACATAACTATAAGGGTGTTATTCATCTCTATGGCCATTCCCACGGCGAATTAGAAGACTATGGGAAAAGTACCGATGTTGGTGTTGATGCTTGGAATTACAAGCCAGTTCATATTGATACAATTATCAAAATGATGGCAAAACGTGAAAATATTGCACATCACGAAAGGTAATGGTAAGTAAATGAATATTAGCACACTAATAGAGTGGCTCAGTAAATATCCACAAGATAAAGATATACTATTTGAAACTGAAGATGGCAAATTATTTGGTATTTCTACACTAAGTCACAACCCACGCGAATTTATTAAGTGTCATATAACTGCCGTACTCACAGAGCTAGACAAAGAGGCGACATTAGGGGAGTGTGATGAAATACAAAAGGAAAAAGCCTCGGAAGCAAGTTAGATGTACAATATGTACGGACAACCGCGACTACATTGGAAGCGACAGATTGAACCGTAAAAAAGAATGGAAAAAAGACTGGCGCGAAGCACTTAACCCGTCGTAGTATAAAAGAATTGCGCGCGTCTGTGGAACGCGAAAACCAGGAGCATTACCTGGCGTCGGGATTGACAAAAAATCTTCTCATTCTATCATGTTTTATATCGGGAGAGCCCATGAGACTTTTACTCGCCTCGTTGCTTATTTGTTTTTCTGGATGCGCCAGTAGCACCTTTGAAAAAAGAAAAGAAACTCTCGAAAGAGATATAGAATTACTAAGATTAGAAGTGCGCAAGCAAAGACTCGTTAACATTTTAGAAAAATTGGATATTAACTAGGGCCTATAGCAAAACTGGATTGCACCAGACTCTTACTCTGAAAAAACGTGGGTTCGAATCCCACTGGGCTCATAAGGAAAACTAAAATGATATTTTTAATTATTGCATTGGTAATTTTAACTTCACTTAACTTTGTATGTTATATCGTAGCATACAAACACATCTCTTCAATATTTAAGTGTCTTGATACTATAAATGACACTTTAGATATCAATAATAAAACCACAGCTAGTATTCTAGGTATTTTAGATACAAATGGTAACGCTCTTGGAGCCTATAATAGAGCCTTCTCTAATCAAAATGAAATTAATAATATAATTGCCGAGAGACTCAATATTTTATCCGAGCGTTGTGATTTTTCAACCGAAATAAGCACCGACCTTACTAGTATTGTAAAAACTGTGCTTGATTCAAGGGAAACTACCGAAACTAGCGAGAATAACTAATGAAAAGGGCTTTCGATATTATTATTGCCCTAATTGCACTTGCAATCTTCCTCCCTATTATATTCCTAGCTTGTTTGGCGATTAAATTGTATGATGGCGGCCCTATCTTCTACACACAAACCCGAATAGGCAAAGATGGCAAGGAATTTAAGATGTGGAAGCTGCGGTCGATGAAAACGAACGCCGACGCGCTTCGCGCGAGCCTTATAGGTGAAGGAGTTGTGCGATTTAAGGATGTGGCCGACCCTCGCATTACGCCGCCAGGAAAAGTCATTCGCAAGACATCAATTGACGAAATGCCGCAACTTTTTAATGTTTTAGTGGGCGATATGAGTATTGTGGGGCCGCGACCGCCTATACCCGAAGAGGTAGCTAAGTATAACGCGCGCCATCGCCGCCGACTTGAAGTGCCGCAGGGAATTACTTGTTACTGGCAAATCATGGGGCGAAATGAATTAGATTTTGACACACAAGTTGATTTGGATATCAAATATATTGAAGATAAGAGTTTCTTAACTGACTTGGGTATCTTGGCGCGCACTATACCAGCGGTAGTTAGTGGAAGAGGGGCGCATTAGCAACGAGGCAATTAGGTCGTATAGTGAAAAGGTATCACGCTAGTCTGACTTACTAGTATTCTAAGTTCGATTCTTAGTATGACCATCTATGGAGCGCGACGGTAGGTAGTTTACGCCTGTTATTATTGTGTTAATAATTAAGTATTGCTAGCGAGTTCGGGATACACACTCCATAGTCTGGGCGCTTGGTAGAATGGCTATAACGTTTGCTTTACACGCAAAAAACGGGGGTTCGATTCCCTCAGTGCCTATAACAAAGAAAGATTGAGGTTTAATAATGATGCTTCTTGCACTATGCCTAATGGCACCGATGATAATACTTTGTATTCTTGCCACTTTTGGTTTTATAAAGTATATCTGGGACGAGTGGGAAAGAGACAATACAGAGCCTCTATCAGAATTTGCAATGTTTAGTGTTGTTGTGATGTTTATTATCGGCATATGTCTTGGCGCTATTAGCATGGTCCCTAAAGACCGCACCATGGAGGCTGGTCCAGCGCCGCGAACTTTGCTTGAAGACCAATGAGCGATATGTCAGACCTAGCTGCTATTGAAGCAAGTGATGACGTTATGGCGTGGGTTGGCACTCAACTTGGAATAGTAGTACTACAAGGTAAAAATACCGACAAGATAATTGCCACGTGGGTTTACGAGAGAGAAATTAAAAATAGTAGTCCAATTGAGTTTGAAAACTTACAAATCACATCTACAGGAACAAGTAGAAGGGCGGCAATAGGACGAGTAATTGCCACAATTAAAGAGCTTGGAGACATTAACTTGGCCATTAAGCTTGTCCCTTATAGGAAACAAGTAGAGTTGATTAAGGATATGTTTGGCAATAACATAATTGAGGACGAATGAAGCGCAAAACTATTAAAGAAACTAGAACTGAAGGGGACTTAGTGATAATGGGAGCACTTTTGGTTTGCAACCAAAAAGCAAGGGTTCGATTCCCTTAGTCTCCATATGCGCAGCCTTGGGTACTTTGTAAATCGCTTTGAACAGAATTGGTTGCAACTAAATCTGTAGCGAAAACCGTCCCTGGGAGTTAACCTGCGCGCCATATACTTCGAAGTTAGGTTTAAGGGGTTGTCCTTGTTTGATTGTCCATATGGAATAAAACAAAATCAATTCCACCAAGGGAAGGCATGTACCAAGGGGGCGATGGATTCTTGCAAAATCCGTGTGGTGGGTTCAATTCCCATTCTTTCCATAGGTTTGCAGTGGTGTAACGGCAACATAGTTGAGTGGTCAGCAGATAAGGGTTCAACTCCCTTCTGTAAATCTTTTGGGCTATTAGTTTGAGACAATTTATTTGAACTGGAAACTTAAGCTCTGCCAGGAATGATGATGCGTTGTGGTAAAACATGCGGTCCAAAGCCGTAGACGGCAGTTCGAATCTGCCATGGTCCATAGGAGGAAATATGAAATTTACTAAAGAACAGCTTGTCGCCCTAATTTCAGAAGACTATAGCGACGAATTTGAAATAGTTCACGAAGAAGAAACTTACGCAAAACAGATGGACGTTAATCGCACTGTAGTATTTAAATACGAGGGTAAGTTCTATGAATTTGAATACTCTCGCAACTACAATTGGGGTGTGGATTTTGACATGATTAGTGATGAGGACCTAGATGAAGTTAGGCCGGTGACTAAAACAATCGTGACTTATGAAAGAGTAACTAATGATTAAGGTGCCGAAAGTTGGCGATACAATTTTGGACGAGGGCAATATGCTTAGAGTCACAAGAGTTTTTAAGAGCAACCTTAATGTAGTGTTAGTGGAGTATATAGATAGAAACAATCTTCATGGATGCGTAATCCCTGAATATTGGTATAAAAAAGCACAACTCGATAGGCAGGCTGGGTCTGGGGCTCCCTCATAAAGAGTCATAAGCTGAGTTCAATTCTCAGTATCGAGATTAGAGAGCGTGATGAAATTTGGTAAACGTGCTGAGCTTAGACCTCAGATTTTGCAGGTTCGAATCCTGTCGCTCTCATTATGCCGGCGTAACTCAAGACAGGGCGGTATAATAAGGTGGATAAGTTTTTACCCCTTCTAAGGGTTATTAGCGCTAAATTAACAAATCCGCTTTATTTAACCGACACTGTGACAACAGTGAAGAGTACCAGGCTTATAACCTGGTAGTTGGAGGTTCGAATCCTTCCGTCGGTTCCTTACATGGCCCCATAGTGTAACGGGAACCTTAATTAATGTGCACATATATAGTGTCTGAAGTGCACTTTGGACATAATATTTTAAGTTAATTAAGTAGCACGCCCACGAAGAGTGGGTAGTCTTAGTTCGATTCTAGGTGTGGCCGCCAAATTTGGAGAACAAATGACAGTTAGCGAATTTGTCAGTTGGGTTTATAAGTATTTTAAGAATGGAGACAAGTGCGCGTGCGGCCATGATATATTTTGTGACCACTATCACTCAAACTATATGCCGTGTGCGAGATGTGATTGTGATAGAGTAAAGGCCTAGATGATAAGACTTATCCTCATACTAATGGTGTTGTTTTCACAACCCACTTGGGGACAAGAACTTATTCCTGGTTCATATCGCATTAAGTATGGTGGGTTATACAAAATAGCCGCCGAAGAATCATCTAGATGGCTAGAGAATCAGTGGGCAGACCAGGAACTTCTATTGTACGAAAACGGAGCCTTTGACTTTAATGTTTTCTTGCGACGTAATACCATTATTAACTCCTACCTAATAGATTGGGCCGATGGGCCCCCTTGGTACACTCGTATGTGGTGGGATTCTTTTGAAGAGAAAAACGGTGGCGCCCCGCTAAATAAATCAATTGTTGTGAGGTGGGGAAGCGACTTTAAAATAGTAGACACGCCAATTTTTTCAATATCAAACTCATTTGCATTTAATTGGAAAACACTTGAGGCATCGGTTGACTTTAAAGCCGCCAATCCTATCACCTTCGGTATAGGAAATGTGCCGGCTCCCAGATATGGATGGAAGTTTAAATTTTCACCAGAGTTTAAGTTTTCTCCAGCCGAATTAGTCAGTCGTCCTTCCAAAGCAATAAGACGAGTGGGGGCAAAACTTATTATGACACATTGGATTCGTAAGCCGATTGTTGCCATTGAAATAGTTACGTGGTACACTCCTATTAAGTCTAGAACTTTTGTTGGAGTTAATTTGGTGTTGTTGCAATGGTGAAATTAAAGAGGGCCGGTACTCCAATTGGTAGAGGGACACGACTTAGAATCGTGACAGTGCGAGTTCGACTCTCGCTCGGCTCATTAGCAAAGGACGGTAAATAAAACCTACTTGCCATCCTATTTCGAGTCTATAGTAAAAGGGATATTACGGGGGTTTCCTAAACCCTAGTTTCAGGTTCGAATCCTGATAGACTTATAGAAAGGAACTACAATGTTTACTGTAATTGATAAGAGTATACTTGAAGCAACTGAAGATTATATTTGCCACCAGTGTAATTGTGTAAGCAAACATTCTGCTGGCGTAGCTAAGGCTATATTTGATATCTATCCACATGCAAATGTATATAAAGGTCGCGTGACACCAAGTCAACCGGGCACCCTTGCAGTACGGAGGGGTATTTTAAAGCGTGGCGTAATAAATATGTTCGCGCAGTATTATCCAGGCGGGCCGGTATGGGGTAAATATGATGGTGATTACATCAAAGATGATAATGTGGCTAGACTAAAATATTTTAGACAATGTTTGTTCCATATGGCGCACGAATTACCAAATTACTCCTTTGCCTTTCCCTGGGGCATTGGTTGCGGTCTTGCAGAAGGAGACTGGGGAGAGTATATTACTATCCTAAAAAACTTTGAGCGTTACGTCGAAGGTGACGTGACTATTTATAAATTGCCTGTATAGTTCAATGGTAGAATACGTCCTTGGTATGGACACGGCCTGAGTTCGATTCTCAGTATGGGCTTGGAGGACTAATGTATCAAATAACAATTGACGTAGCACTGTCCTTCCCACTTACTAAAGACGATTTGGAAAGTCTAACGGAATCACTTGGGGTGTTCTTCGCCACGCGCTGTATGGGTTTTCAATCAATCACATCTAGGACCCTCAATGGACAATTTAACAACGCTCCTCCGACGCTATCACAGAACCCACTATGAGGCCGACCACGCTAAGTTAATCGCAGAGGCATTGCGCCAGGACCGATTGGCTTATGATGACGTTGCTATTATGGCAGTTTTGGGCCACCACGCATGTCAATTTGTACTTGCCTATAATCACCACAACACTTGTTTTGTCTATCACGATAGACTACTCAAAACAACGGAGCCACAAGATATAATCAATGAGCTTCATAGGTTTGGCTCACGCGCAACTATAATGGCGGCTTGTGGTGTTCTAAGTTTAATTCGGCCAAAAATGACTACTAGGCCAGATATGCTAGATATTATAAAACATAATGTCGCTTCATACGATAGGACTGTGAAATGCGTATTGGTTCAAAAAATTAGGCCATTTGGACCATGGGCTACTGATGCGTTCTCTGCTGGAGCTAGAGAACTAAGAAGAGATATCTTGGCAAGGATGCGATACCCAGGCATTCACTCTCTGGTTATTCTCAATGGAAGATTAAGGGACCGCCCATCAATCACATCGGATGACCTAATGATGACGGGTATGCGCAACGGAATAATTAATTTTGCCCTAGGAGAATTCGCATGAGAATTATTATAGCTGGGTCTCGTACAATTAAAGATGAAGAAGCCATAAGTCTAATTGACGAGGCCGTAAAAAACTCCGGCTGGACTATAGACGAAGTGATAAGTGGCGATGCTCCAGGCGTAGATACGGCTGCAATCCAATGGGCCGAACGAAATTTTATTGACTATGTGCGCATTCCTGCTAACTGGAAAAAATACAACAAAGCCGCTGGATATAAGCGCAACCAAAAAATGGCCTGGTATGCTCAAGCAGTTGCCAAACAACTAGAACTTCAGGAAAAAGAAGTCGATAGTAAATACCAACCTGGATTAATTGCTATATGGAATGGCAAGTCTAAGGGTACGGGCCATATGATTGATATTGCAAATGAAGCTGGCATGGAAGTTTTTATTTGGCCACCTAAAACTTCTTCGGACCAGAAGTCGTTGGTAAGCCCTGAGTAGTCCATAGTGAGCGATTTTTAGCTACTATCATAACTTCGTAGTCCTTAGGTTGTACAGATTGAATGTCAGAAATAATAGTATCATCATAATTAAGTAGAGTAGCTTTGTAATATTGAGCATGGATATTCAATGCGAACCATGAAGCAGTGAGCGCGCTCTCAATAAATGTATTCTTATAATGCTTACGGGCATAAGCAATACACGACCTCATAACGTCTACGTCGAAAAACGTAACGGGAAACTCAACATGGTAGCCGTAATTCATTGAGTCATCGCGTATCCAAAAGAGATAATCGTCTAGTTGCCGAAATTGTTTAGGGTTCGATACGCTGGCTTGCAATCTCTCATAGGTAATGCGCTTAAATTGATAGCCGACATAGGTATAAGCAATCAGACCAGGTTTGCGTCTCTCGTCCCTAATTCCTACCATGCGAGCGAACTGCTCTTTCGTAGGCAGCTTCTTAATAATCACATCATCCTCTGCATAAAAAACCCACTGTTGATTGACTAGCCCTAGGGCGTTGGTCAAGTTCTCAACCATTCCCTTTTTGGGAGATACGGTTACTATCCATCCTCTTTTCTCATAGTTGTCTGCCCAAAATTTTGGTAAAAGATTTTTTCCAATCTCATCTATTGTTATTATTTTTTGCTTAAATGGAATAGCTAAATTTTCAATTGACTCGATTGTTTTGGCAAGAGAGTTAAGACGGCCACTTGCTGTGCAACCTAATAGAATTATCGAAGCGTCTACGGGTTTCACAAAATCCTCCATTAAAATAAAAAAATACTTCGGTTGACAACTGTTGATTATGACCTATTATCTTTTTAGCCGAAAGGAGTGAAAAAATCCAGCTAAATCCTTAGAGGGCCAAATGAATCAGTACGATACAAAAGTAATGGAACTACTCTCTGCGTTAGCTTTTGTAAATGAAAAGCGGTTAGAATATCAACAGGCGGTCTCACAAGCTAGAGAAAAATCTGAGGAGCTTAGCACCTTAACTAAAAAGATTATTCAACAGCCTCATATTCACATTGATGACTATGAGATAGATAACTGAGGTGCCCAATGACATTTATAGACCATCCAATTCTTTATAGTGACGCGGTTTTTGAAAAAGAGTGGGAAGAACTAATCGAACAGTCCAATAGTAGAGATGGTTTCTGGAGAAAATATGCGAGGCGCAAGATGAGAAGGGTTGTTAAAGAACTTCTTAGAGGAGTTAAGCCAAGAATCCATCTATCTGCTGCATAATTTGTGGTGTATCAATTGATGTAAGAGGTTATGATACCTCAGTGTATTAAGGGCAGCACTTAAAACTAGGCCCTTCTTGCGGGTGTAATTCAATGGTAGAATGTCTGGCTTCCAACCAGCCAACGTGGGTTCGATTCCCACCATCCGCTTCTAACTGTTTTTGCTCTATAGTGAAACGGTATCACGTTGGTCTCTGGAACCAAAATTCTAGGTTCGAATCCTAGTGGAGCAGTTATGAATGAACAAGAAAAACTAGCGCTATCATTAAAAAAAATGGCAGACGCGGCATTAAACGACGCAAAATCAATCTACGCCCCGTGTAAGAACGCGTATATGGAAAAGGGTCGAGATGGCCATACGTTGTGTAGTTGTTGGAGGTGTCGAAAAAAAGATAATAGTCCAGGTAGAGGAGATACTTGGTAGTAATGACCACAGTAATTTTATTACTAACAATAATTAACACACTTCTTCTATCAATAGCTTTATTTTTTTGTTGGCAGCAGTTTTTTAAATTTTAGACTTATAGTGTAACGGTAGCACATGGGACTTTGAATCCTTTAGTCTAGGTCCGAATCCTAGTAGGTCTATATTGCGGGTGTAGCTCAGTGGTAGAGCAGTACGTTGCCAACGTGAAGGCCGTGGGTTCGACTCCCATCACCCGCTTATGAATAAAGAACTTTTAAATAAATATTTCTTTTCAATTGATTTAGAAAAACAAATTAAAGATTGGCTTAGGATGGAAATAAAGTATGGCACAAGTTGTCCATACTGTGGACTTCCAAGTGACAAACCTCACGAAGAATGTCGGAGGGATATTTAAATGGCTCGGATTAATTTAATAGTTTGTGATTTATGCAAGAAACAAATGACGGCGACCTTAGAATATAGGCTCGCTTTTTTTATTGACCAAAAGGATGACAGAAATCACAACTACGATGGTGAAATATGCCAGGAATGCTTTGAAACCCTAGAAGTGTGGTTTCTAGCCCCCAACGATGTGACCCTAGAAAAGCCATACAAATCCCTTAGCGACTGCCTCCACGACATGGTGCTAGACCAGCAGCCCCAGCCCACTCCACGACCACCGGCCCAGATTAAAGCCCTAGACCCGTCCAAGCAATCTGACTCCACTCGCGGCAAGATTGAGGCCGGCGAACTCAATATTGTTAAAAGTTCCTTTGATAAAAACAAAGCGAATACTCTTGTAAATAAAATAAAGGGTAGTTGTCCACATCATTTTAAACGTTATGATGACGGCAAGATTGTATGCGTAGGGCCGCCCGATGGATTTACTGGAGAATTTTCTAGCTCTAAGGGTTGTGGTAAAAACCTAACAGATGCAGAGTTTTAAATGCTTGATGAAACCGATAAAATAAAAATACAAAAAGCTATGGATGATATTTCACACGTAGCTAGCCGTTGTGTGAACTCTCCGTTTGACCCAAAGATATACGCGTTACTAGAAATAGCCCACTCTTTATTGGCTGAACAACTAGAATTAGACAAAAAATATTCTAAATGGGGTGCGCCAGCGCCACAAGATGATAGGTTTATAGGTAGTGAAATAGACACGCCAACAGCCGAAGATATTAGGAAGATGATGGAGGGAGAATAGAGTGAGCAATCAATGTTTAGTACTTAATAAATCATGGATACCAGTAGAAACGGTAACTTGGCAAGAGGCGTTTAAGAAAATCTTTAACGGCCTCGCCTATGCTGTTGAGTACTATGACGATGAGATTATCCGCACACCAAATGACGAGTATTTAAAACCAGCAGTAATTGTCTGCACTGAATACAATGGTAGACCTAATAGGATGCCAGTGTACTCCAAAAGACTTGTCTGTCAAAGGGACGAGTGGACCTGTATGTATTGTGGTACGCCAGTTACAGAGGGCACTTATTCTATCGACCATGTTATTCCTAGGGCAAAGGGCGGCAGAAGCACCTTCGATAATACGGTTTGTGCGTGCAAGCCATGTAATTCTCGCAAGGCAGACAAGTCCTTGCGTCAATCTAAAATGAAGTTGCATTGCAACCCAGGAAAACCTAAAATCAATCCAGTAAGCGCCAAGTTTAGTAGAATACGACTTGAGCAAGAGTGGGTACAATACGTGGAGTGTCATCTATGAAAGCACAATTAACTATTACAATTGAAGACAATGGAAATATGAGTATGGCACTTGAAAATCCTTCGGGAATCGGCGTATGGGAAATTATTGGACTACTAGAAAAAGTCAAGAGCGAGTTTCTTCTTACGACACCACGGCCAGAATATGATAAGGATACAGAATGAGCGCTAGTTTTATTCCCCCAAAGGACCCAAACGAAGACAGACTTAATAGGATAAAAACTACTCTTTCAGAAGTTTTGCGTCCATATATAACTGGAAAAAACAAAGACGAGAAGCTCGTTGAGGTTGTCGATAAGTCTATATCTGCAATTAGACCACTCTTGAAGTTACTAAAAGACCCAACGCAGGGTGCTACTGTTATGACAGAGGGTGCCTCTAGGAATGCACATGGTTTTATCGCGAAAGGACCAACTAATCTATGAGTACAATGTCTGAAGTGGATATGAAAGATTTGATTACGAAATATTTAGATGAGAAACTTACTGGCGACAAGTCTCCAATGCCCGAGCTAACGCCCGAGCCGGCGCCTGTCGCGCCCGAAAAACCAATAGTCAAACACTTAGACCCAGACGATACTGTTAGGCTTGAAAACTTCATACTTAAACAACATAACGAGACTCTTATTAGGCAACTAGAAGATGTGAGACGTAAGGATTTTGAAAAATCAATGAAGCAGACCAGAGATGACTACCAAGACTATCTAGTTGAGAAATATAAAGTAGATACGTCTACGCATAAAATTGAAGTCGATGCGACAAGTTACAACCTTACAATTACTCCATTAAATTAGTAATGACGTGGGAACCAACCACAAGGGGTACTAGCCCGACAAAAAATATTTGTCATTATGGTCTATGTAGAGAAATTAATACTAGATTAGATTTCTATATTGTTGACCGCTTTGGCGTAAGATATTTTTGTGACAACCATTGGCCCTGGATTGGGCTATTTACACAAATGGTTGGCGAATGTAAAAAATGTGCGCGTAATTACCAAGCTGAACTTTATAAAGATGCCAGAGGTATGGACAGCTTTAAACATCAAGATAAATGGTGGGAGTTGTGCGAGCGTCACGCGAGCGTTTTTGAAAAAGAAATGTGTACCTATTTTTAAAGCTTTCTAAAGTGCATAGACATATCTTCTACTTTTGCTTCAGTAAGTGGAGCATACAACTCTTCTAGGGTTAAGATACTGGGAGAGTATTTCCTTCTACTTAGTGCGTCGTAATTAGATATTCTAGTGGCGAATTGCCACTTAATAGAATCCATATAAGCTGCCGCGCCCCTTAAATAAAACGTTCCATCCCAGTCATCGGGCTCTAAGTAGCACCCCTGCTCATAGCCCCGCTTCTCTGCGTCATATTCAATGGTTAACATCGTGTTGCAGATAATTGTTTTTTCCAACTCCGTTAACTCTATTTTTCCTTTAATCCATTTTTCCAACATGTCATAGGAGTCGATTATCCCATCTAGATATTGCATAAATCCATCTTTATACTGGAGGTAATGACCGTATTCGTGTAGTAGAGTCTCTACTCTTTTCTTACGCTCCACGTCCTTTGTAACGACGCAGATTATTGGGTTATCTTCACCCGCTGAAAATGTACCATGGCATCCGCCATAGATTTCATCTTTGTTTTTGTATACATATACACGACAACCATCTTCTCTAATAAACTCGACTAAGTCGTCATAGGTCATATACCCTGTGCCCTGCCAAATCCACTGATTTTGTTTTGAGACGCGCGGAAACCCCACCAAATAGGCTGATTGATACCAGTGGGTACTATACCAATTGCAATCTCAAAAGTCCATACCCCAGACCCAAGGGGCGTGCTTGGACCTGTACTGAACGTGTCGCCTAATACATTTGTATAGCGACCACCGGTTAAAGGCCCAGTAGAAAATGTAAAATCTAATACGTTAATTAACATTTGTTCAACCACAGGTCCAGTTGAATAGGTTTCGTTTGCCGTATTATTAAAAATGCCCTGAATTACAGGTCCGGTCGGATATGTAAATCCTTCTGCATTAATATCTGCAAAAGCGACCTGGGACATTTTCTTTTGGAGTTGGACTGTGGGAACTGTGCCAGTTGACTCAACTAATACGACAAAGTTAGTCCTAGCCTTGTGTACTAACTGGTCGGCTTTTGTATCCCAATCTATATATTGTGGCTTACCATCAGACAACCCAATGTGTAGTTGGTTGGAGACAATTGTTCCACTAATAGCCCCGTTAATTGTAGCTATGTTCTTGTGTGGAGTAGATAGGCTAGTTCCCTGGCCTCCATAAAGAAGAGTAACTTTAATTGGCTTAGCGTCGGGGCTTAAATAATCTCCATCAACCACATACCAAACCCTAGTTTTGCCACTAGGCAAGTCTTCAACACCACTTATTGTTACGTCAACTTTGCCCCAAGTTCCATCATAGTGGCCCCCGCCGAATCTATGAGTACAATATGAAAAATGGTGGTTGCCAGTGACAGATAGACCCGACTGAAAAGCCAACTCTAATGTTAATATATCTTCGTTGGGGTCGTTTCTATATAAATACTGACGAAAAATCGAGCCGTCTTGAGAATTCTCCCTAAAAAGTATACGAATTTGCTCATCACCACCTGGAGCGTTGGTCAAGTCGTCTACCCAAGGGCGGTACATGATTTCTTCTGATTTACGAACGGTAGCTCCAAAAGGACCCGGCCTGAATATCTCACCATTCGATAGAAAATTCCACTCGTCCGCAAGACTCTGTTTATTGTTTAGAAAAATAGCCAAATCTCTGCCGGCGTTTCCGGTTTCTGCGACAGCCCAAACATTAATTCCAGAATTTTGTACGCCGGAACCCGGAAGAAGTGCAGAGGTCCAATTAAAAGCCATCATATATGGCTTGGTACCTACGGGTGGACCTGGGACTGTGCAAGTGAACAACATGTTGCGACCATGAAAATTATTCACAGTCATGTCTATTCCTTGGTCTGTTGCTAATTGTATACTTTTACTGATACCCAACACCGGGTCTACATTGAAAATAGCAACGCCCGAATTAATAACAGTTTTATTTA
>Ga0307376_10001198_pt1 | contig 28761 bp, 39 predicted proteins | sample TR2MG_FD_202536 | JGI IMG/M metagenome (GOLD analysis project Ga0307376, IMG submission 202536) | Soil microbial communities from Risofladan, Vaasa, Finland - TR-2 | ecosystem: Environmental > Terrestrial > Soil > Coastal area > Acid sulfate soil | place: Finland: Risofladan, Vaasa | collected...
TACCTATTATGAATGGAAAATAAATAAAAACCACTTAAAAGAAAGTGAAGATTATGGCCGAAAACAATGAACTTCTGACCCTGAAAACAAACCAGCAGAGTCAGATCCTCGACCAGTACCGAGGAAACATTTATAATCTAGAACTACGGTTAAACCTGGTTCTAAAAATGATGGAAGAAAAAGGGATTTTTGCTTCGGGAGAGTTTGAGAAGAGATGGCCACTTTATCTTAAAAATGATGTAGGAATGGTAGGACCTGATGGTAAGATGGAGGGTGCGCTTCGTATAAAATTCTACGGGTGTTAATAAATGCCATATAAAGATAAAGAACTTGACGATCCTTATATTATAAATAGTGCTATTCATTGGATAGGAGAAAAATTTATATGAGAATCATAGAAATAACTAAAGATTTTAATCACAATAATGTTAATTACAAGGCTGGAACGCAACTCGTCATGGCTGAAGATATAGAGAGCCAGTATCGGAGTCTTTATAAAGAAAAGATAGGGATGTCTTATCCTTTTGAGTCTGTGGGACGTCCTTATAAAGGAGAAGATCTTACAAATAAACGGATCATGGCATTTCGCACAGGTGGGATAGGAGATATCCTTTTTATTAATCCTGTTTTCAGATATTTAAAGAAAAAATATCCTTCATGTTTCATCCGTATGGCATCCGGATGTAAAGAACCTTTAGAGAATCTTCCGGAAGTAGATGAGCTCTATGACATGCCTTTCGATGCGTCTCTACTAGAAAATATGGACTACACAATCTTTTTCCAAGGAATTATTGAAGGATCCAGCGAAACGTCAAAAAAGACTCATGCTGTTGATATGTTTTTCAGTTATTTCAATATTGATAGTACTCATTTTCCTATTGAAGATAAAAAACCACGTCTTTTCTTCAAAAAAGAGGAAACTGAATGGTGCGATAAAACTATCTCAAACCTGAAAATTGGAAAAAACGATTACGTGATAGGAATTCAGATGGAAACATCCGCGCCTCTCCGTAATTTCCCAAAAGAAAAATTAAAAGCTGTAATAGATAATGTCATAAAAGAAGATAATGTAAAAATTATGCTCATCGGCACTGAGCAACACAATATTATAGCCAGTTATTTAAGAGAAGGAAATGAAAAAATCATTCTGGCTACAAGCTATAACGTCCGTGAATCCATCATTCTGGCCAATAGATACGACTTAATCATTTCCCCCGATACTTTCATGGTTCAGGTAGCCGGCGCCCTAGAAAAGCCCCTAATAGGCATATACGGCCCTTTCCCAAGTGAAGTTCGTATGAAATATTTCAAGAACGCTATAGGATTAGATCCCAGTGTGGTTTGCAGCCCGTGTTTCAAACATGACTTCAGATCGTGTGTAAAGGGTCATCCAAGCCCTTGTTTTACGCAAATAGATCCTGAAGACCTCCTGCAGGCTATTGATTATATGAAATTTAAATTTACGGGGCAGCATTTTAAGTACATGACTGATATGCTACGAATCCCTGATTTATCTCAAGTTGAGAAATATATGTTATCAGCTGATAAAGGCCTCTGTTTCTTCGGTGGTTATTATAAACACTCTAATGTTCTTACTGTTGATTCCAATCCCTTTTTCAAACCGGATATCTCAGACTTAAACTCAGAATTCAAGAGAGAAGCTTTTCCCTTTATTGTTTATATAGGGCCCATGGGTTTTAAACCGGATAATAAACCTGTTTATGATAGTTGTAAAGGATTGATACGGCCTGGAGGCCATATTATCGTTCACATGATCGATAACGGCACAGAGGAATTCTTTAATGAAGTGAAAAGAGATATTGGAACTAACTTTGTTATCATGTATTCAAACTTTGATCCCGGTACCAAGTCTTTTTCAATAGCGGCACGGAGAAATTATTAATGGGTTACCGCCATATTGATACCATTGATTTTTCTGTCTGTGAACTCTTAAAAGAAAATAAACTGTTCTTTGATCCAGTCAAAAACATATACTATAAATTATGGGAAGAAGGAGCGGTCATCTGGGATAGAAAATTAGGAGATCTATTTCTTCTTGCCATTAATTCTGGATTCTATAATAATTTAGCAAGATTCGATGAAATTTTAGTCTCAGATAATGGTTCCTGTGTAGGTTATTCTATGTTTTCCTACGATTGCCCTATGAAAGATACTGGTGGCATAATCCAGGGGAACATTCTCAGGCATAAAAACAAACACGGTTTCAATATTTTCGATAATGTCTCGGGGCAGGATGAAAAATACGGGCATCTTTTTAAGATTTTAACTGACAATGCCCGAAAAACTGGATTCTTCTTCTACGATCTGGTACAATCAAACGTTGCAGACTTTGGTGACAGCTATGGTCTCATTGATCTTGAGTCAATAGCACATATCAGAGACTTGTATAAAATCCCACAATACCATCTTGAATGCATCCCTGTGGATTATTACGAGTTTCTGCAGGACCTGTATAATGAAAAAGTGAAACTTTGGAACTCCGGCATTGATATGAAGTTTATAGAACAAGCTTGGTCGATGTCTACAGGAGGAATGGACTATAAACCGTACTATAGCATTATTATAAATGGGAGAAGTTTTGAAGGAGAAAGAGCCTGGGAATTAAGATGGGTAAAGTTCAAAGAGGAAATTGAGTGGGGAGGTCTAAAAATCTTAGATTTGGGCACTTGTATGGGTGTCGTGCCCGCATTTCTCTTAAAATACTGTGATCTCGGTTCAGCTACGGCCATTGATTTTAATTCTCACCACATAAGAGCCACCGATTTAGTAAGAAAAGCATTTAGAATTTCTAAAGAAAGAATGAGAATCGTTCAGATAGACCTCGATAATTCCAATTATGAAGAAATCCTTGGCTATGATTATGATGTCATTTTCTGTCTCAGCTTCTTACGGTGGATCAAAGATAAAGACAGACTCTTAAAATACCTCTCAAATTTTAAAAATATTATCCTCGAAGCCCACGATTTAGACGGTGATGTAGTAACAACCTTTAAAGAAATAGGTTTTATCACACATAAGTTACTTGGAGAGTCCAGAATAGGTAAATCATTCTCTGAAAACAAAAAACGTGCAATGTATCATTTTGAAAGGACTGATTGATAATCTTTTAATATTTGTATATAGTCCTTATCTTATAACTGAAGGATTATATATGATTACAAAAACACAGCCGGCAATAACACCCCCAAAGCCAACCCGACCTGGAGCACCTCCCCAGCAGGAAGACCCAAAGACAAAGATGCTCCGGAGAAGAAAAGAACAAATAGATAAACAACTGGAAAGACAGCAAGAACATCAGCAAAAACAGGAAGAACTTAAGAAGCAGGCAAAAAAAGTAGCCCGAACCTTCCTGAAAATAGCTCAGCCTAACCCCAATGACGATCCCACAGGTCTATTTGGCCAGATCAGCGGAACTCTTGATAAGATGGGCCTGAAAAACAGCGCTGAAAGAAATAAAACTGAACTGGTTATAGGAAAGACAAACAATAAGAAAGAGAATCTATATAAAATATTACTGCGCCGGAACACTGAAATAACTGAAGATATTGTCAATAAATTAAATAGAGCTTCCGAAAGTCTTTCAGCAATAGTATGGACATCTAAGGGCATGGAGGCCTATGTATGGGGACCGTACACACCCCCAGCAGAAGAAAACATTCCTGAAACTCCTGAAATATAAAGGAGAAATAATGTTTGACAGAAAAGAATTTGAAAGAAAAAAAGAAAAGTGGTTTACTGACATTAAACATCATATTGAACAAATAGAAATGCAGCTTCGTAAAATGGGCAGTAAGCAGAACTTTGTGCTAAAAAAAGATAATCATGATTATTATTATCAGAACAATACCTCAATAGGGATTGAGCACCATTTGAAGAAAATAAAAGAAATTTTTGAAGACGCTGAAAATGAAGAGTCCGCTTTAATAATGGAAGAGAGCAATGAAGAGGAAAAAAATGCAAGTATAGAATGGACTGATTATTTGAAAGCTGTCTCATAGGAGAGATAAATGCCCGATCCCAAGAAATTTGAAAATCAAAGAGATTGGATGGATGCCTGTATGCATCAGTTACGTAAAGTAGAGAATAAAGAACAAGATGAAAGTGTTGCTCAGTGTATAAATATCTGGCGTGACAAAAATAAAAAGAGAGCACGACACGTCGTTGCATCTTTTCTTGAAGCTATATATAAAAAGAATGCCGGGATCTGGGTAGAAACAAAGAAAATCACAAGATTAAAAGATACCTTAAGATCCCGTCAACAAAAAATAGTAGAAGAACCTGCAGATAAAGATATGCCTTTTGCAGAAAAAGGTGAAATGATAGGAGAACTTGTGGGGGGAGAATTTGTTGAAAGACCTTTTGATCCTGTTAAAGATAAAAATAAAGACTTAAAAAAAGTGATGATAGAATCTGATGCATAGAATAGCTCATATACATCTCAAAGGCCCCCTGATTAACGCCGCAAAAGCACTTATCCCTGAAAAACCGATCAGCTTGGGATGGAATACTCAATTCCCAAAACTACGCTGGGGATTTGTTTTTAAAGGTATCCCATCAGAGAGAGCCTTAAAAGCCGCTCAATTAACGGGATTAGATTTTCAGGAATTAGAAGAGTACTCTGCTATTTCATTGCCGGGTGTAGAAGAAAATGACATTGATAGAGTAACTGAGAGATTCAATATCTTTGCGGATGAATACAAAAGTGTCTCAAAGAAAACAGCTTCAATTATAGCCCAGTATATTAATGAGGATGCTACTGTAGTAAAAAATTTCACTGTAAAAGCGGGCAGAAGGCAGCTTGGGAGCACCGCAGAATGTATTAAACAACTAGTAAATGCTATATATTCAAAATAGTTTTAAGGGGGATATGTGTCAAAAAGTATTTATGTTGGAAATATCGAATGGAATAGTACAGAAAAGGAATTAGAAGAACTGTTTGAAAGTTACGGAACTGTCTGCTCTGCGCAGATTATCAAAGACCACCATTCTGGAAAATCAAAAGGTTTTGGATTCGTTATAATGGAAGATGAAGAAGCTGCTAATTCTGTTTTGCAAAATCTTAACAATATAGAACTCCGAGGGCGCACGTTAAAGATCAACGCTGCAAGGGTCAGGACTTTTTCGTCATAGAATGCCCACATCGCGGGCATCTTGAAGCCGCTGTCATATACCTGCGTAAATTACAAGAAATACAGACAAAAAGTGCATTTTTATTTCTGTATTGCATTTTCTCAAAATTAGGGTGAGTTCTTGTACTACGTCCGGGGAGCCACGTTGTTTGATTAAAATAGGCATTCTTTATTTTAAATTCAGTCTGACGATTATCACGACCAGAAAAGAGTACGGAGTCCAATACAATTTCTCTACCTTCAAAATCCGAAAGACCGTTGAAAAGAGGACCAAATTCTTTTTTCACATACGCTGCCGTACAATGAGGCTGGTATTTTGGATGAGTGTCAGTTACTTCAAAATTTTTACTGATGACGTGGTTTAACCTATGCAGCTCTGGTGAGATCACATCTATTTTCACTACATCGTAGTCATCTGCTTCAAAAAGAGTTATTTTACCCAGCTTAACCTTTAGAGGTTTCTCATCTTTGAATATTTCCCTGATTTCTGTAAAGTCTACACCATGGAGACCGTATTTTACCGTTACATGTATATGATTTTCACGCCCGTCGGCTGCGAGCATATCTTCAGGAATCTTCAGCTTACACCAGTTACGGATCTCCTCTGCTATTTCATCAGGGAAGTCCATTTGAACAGAACTGAAATCATAGGCACTCTTAAGAAAGGCTTTTACTATTCTTTTTATCATTTCTTAACTTTCTATATCGGAAGGATCTATCCCCATATAACGAAAAAAATTTCTTAACATAGTGGAATCTACTTTTATTACACCGGGTTTTATATACTGGGGTGGTGAACTTAACTGAGGCATCACTAGAAAAAGGACGCCGTCTTTACTCCTAATATTATAACTTCCAGGTTGTTTCCATAAATTAAAATGGTCCCTCAAAGATACCCACATTTTTTTTGTTTCAATTTCAAGAATATGGTCTTTTCGTATCAATTCAGCCATTAAATCTGTGTTTCGTGTTAAATCAGCCTCGATACGAAGTTTTGCTATTTCAATAGATCGTCGATCCTGTCTCCTTATTTTGTCAGCCATATTACCGGGTATATTACCAATAACTCTATCATTTTGTAAAAGGGTCTCAAAAGAATATAATTTACGCTTGTTTTTCTTTTTTGTATTAATTGCATCTCTTATTTGATCCCTTCGAGGATGGGTCATTAAAGAATCAGTATTCAAGAATTCAAGTAATTCAGCCCAATACTTTGTTGAATTATTTGGCCACCGGCGCCATTTATTCTTTATGAGCTTCAGCTTCTTCTCAAAATCCGAGTCTATCTGGATCAATAAATCTATTGCTTTTCCTAAATTTTTCACCTAAAACTCCGGAATTAAAAATATTACTGTATTAAAAATATTAATAGATTAATGCAAAATTTGGGGGTTTTATAGAGTTTTCAAGAAAAAAACCTTATAAAATAAGAAAAAAACCGATAACTTGTACACTACTGCCAAAAGAATATTATTTTTTTCTTTAATTCTGGCCTTTAACTTTCGTACCATTTATTAGTGTGGTAATGTGACTTAACAGAAAGAATTAAAGATTATGCGCCAATTAGTTGAATTTTATTGCCAGGTATGCGGTAAATATTTCGATGTGAAACTTAACATGGCTCTTAATGGGAATCACCGTGTCCACTGCCCTAACCCTACCTGCAAGCATATTCATTACCGCAAAATAGAAAATGGTATAATAACAGGCGATAGGTTCAATGAAGATATCCATGATGAGATAATCGTAGACGATCTCCGTCCTATGGAAGCTTCGTGCAGAGATTACCAAAAAGAAACTTTTGAAAACACAGCGCCTACTGGAAAGGGTTTTTTAGCACGCCTTTGGGCAGAAAAATTTTCAATCCATCAATAACAGAAAGGAATTGAATGGCAACAAAAAAAATACTGAAATTTCAGAGCAAATCTGGAGAAGGGCGAAAGGATCCTCCAAAAGGTGAGATTATTGATGAGGGCACTTTAGGGGAACTTAAATACAGGGTCTTCAAAAGGGGTAATATTCATATTTTCAACAAGGCAGAGACACTACTATTTAAAAAGGATTGTGATGTCTTTGATTCAGAAGTTGACAAATTAAACTTGAATAATCTCAGAGATGGGGAAAGTGTAAAAATAGAAGGGTCTGGTGAAAATGATACTCTTGTTTTCGCCTGTGTAAAGGGTGACATTGAGATCTCCCTCGAAAAACGCGCCTACAATATGCTCACAAAATTGAAAAAAATTCTCACAGGGAAAAAATAACGGAAATCGTTAAAATTAACTGAATTCTATCAAGAAGAATGGAAAGTAAAAAATAAGGAGAAGGTATCATGTCAAATGAATTGGTAATGGATCAAAGAATTGTCTGGGATAGGTCCAAAATGAAAGAAATTGAACAGGCAAAGAAGATGATCGTGGACTACAAACGAAAAGGCTATGAAATACTGAAACCTGACGGCACTCTCATGGAAAGGTTCAGCCCGTTTCTTGAAGAAGTTATTGTCAAGGCACAGAAAATAGCCAAAAGTGTCATGAAAATTCTTACAGACAAAGGTGATGAGCGCCTTGTCTGGGATAGGGATAACGGTAGAGAAGCAAAGCAGGCAAAGAAAAGATTTCTCGATCTCTTAAAACAGGGATACACAGCATTCAGCGTTGACCGAGACAGCGAGAAAAACAGAAAGATCAAAGAGTTCGACGTTGATGCAGAAGAGATCTTAATGGTACCGGAGACTGTTAAAGGATAAAGTGAGTAGATACGCCATACTTCTACGGAAACCTAAAGACCCTATAGTAATAAAATGTTTCTGTTTTATGCTCTTTATAGGTGTACAATTAACAGTCATGGCAGGTGATCTTTTGGTTCCCGCAAGTATTGTTTACTTGATACTCATGATAATAGGCATAACCGGACCTCTGGGGGCCTTGTTTGTAATACCTGTAAGTGTTGGTTTTGCATACAGAAATCCTGCATGGAAAAAAGAAAATATTAAAAAATTCTATAAAGTAATATGTGAATGAAAAATTAAATTGTGTAAAGAAAAGGAGTGATAATTATGGGCGGTACAAACGAAAAAACATTTGCTGGTCTGAGAGCGCATAAAAAGCACGGTATTGTGCACCTACATGATGATGCGAGAAGCCTTAAGTTTGAAATGGAGTCAAGCAAATTCAGAAGCGAAGTTGAAGATACTCTTAAAACTCTAGAAAAATCCGAGGGTATTGTAGAGATTCCTGGTGACGGGAAGAACAGCCTTTGCATTATGAGAAACGGCCGCACTATCACCGCGTTCTTAAAAGATAATGTTAGTATCAAACAGAAACTTCAATCTTTTTTAAAGGATTGTTAATATGGCATCTCTATATGTGGAGCGGGATCTGTCGAGGGCGGATTCCGGTATTAGTGTAAGGTATAATAACGGCTATATTACAAGCAACTACGTGACAGCAGGAGTGGCCTCAGATATCTATACAACTGGTACAGCAACGGGAGATTTAAATCTTAGTAAATATTTGTATAGTCCAGTGAATGAGTCAACTTTTGCCCGAATAAAAGATACCGTAAATCAATGCGGGACAGCAGGAGCAGCTTCAGGTATCTATACAACTGGTACTGCAACAAACACAGCAATCTCTACTTCTTACGAAATGGATTCTCCAACAACAGGGTCATGGGTAACCGACTATAGCTATAACCCTGTTAATTCTCTTGACTTCCTCTTCACTCTGGGTGGCACCTACATTCATAATGAATCCATTGAGGAGGAAAAGGAACATGAGGAGAAATTTCTAAGAGACTGCAAAATACAAAAGATAAGGAGTAATCTCCTGATCCAGATTAAATCAAGAGCGCCCTCTTCTCATAAAGAAATACCTGAAAATGAACAGATTGCCATGGAAACTCTCAGGGAATATATAACTGAAATGGAATTTCGGAAATATCTCAAGTATGGCTTCGTTCTTGTTAGAGGTCAAGAAGGTAAAACTTACCAGGTATTCAAGAATAGGTCACACACAAAAGTCTGGAAAAACGGCCAAATAATTGAAGAAATCTGTGTGCATTTAAAAGACAGAAAAATACCTCCTACTGACACGGTCATAGCTTTCCGAGCCATGATCCAAGGAGATGAGGAAGCTTTCCGGAAACTTGGAAATCTCTATAATATGAGGAGAGCCGCATAATGCCTGAAGAAGTGGCAGCACTTCGTTACACAGCTTACGATGACGATACGGCACATTTCAATACCGGAAATGGAGGCTGTATTGAAAGTACAGGTTCTCTTAAAGTTGAAGAGGGGACACGTATTATAAACAACAGTGGAACTTGGAAACATATAATAAACAAGAGAGATATGAGAATAAAGTTAACAAATAATAGCGGAACGATTGAATTAGAGGTCATTAAAAGGAAAGCTCCTGAACCAAGAGCACCTGATACCACTAAAGGACTTTCAGCAAAGGACTCTTCTAAATATAGCTTCCCTACTTTTATAGATGATGTAGGTATAAGAGGGTCTGTCCCTGCGGGTGTTTTATCCAGCGGAGGTATTGTACCCAGCGGAGGTATTGTACCCAGCGGATTTTACATCACTGGAGGTGACAGTTCTTGGATAATAAATGACAGCCCTGATATTATATTGGCAGACGATTACAGTTTTAAAGCATACCACACCACTGGGTTAGCTCCTTCAATATGTGTAAGTTCCAGAACTAGAACATTAAGAAATATAACGGGCCCCGAATTGATTGCTCTTGATACTTTGAGAGAAATAATAACTGAAAAGGATTTCAGAAAATATTTAAAGGACGGTTTTCTCCTTGTAAAAGGGAGAAGCGGGCTTGTATACCAGGTTTATAGAAACAACTCTCATGTAAAAGTCTGGGAACACGGAAAAACAGTAGAAGAAATTTGCGTCTATTTCAAGGATAGAGAAATACCGCTAACAGATAAGGTCATTGCCTTCAAGATTATGATTGAATCCGATGAAAACGCCTTTAAAAAACTGGGTAATGTTTATAACATGAGGAAAGCTGCATAATGTTAGTTGACGTTCAGTATGATCAGGATGTCTTTGTGGACGGTCTTGTAAAAGCAAGCCAAAAAATGAATCATATGGATATTAAACCTAAGAGCATGACTATTCCTCAGACGACTTTCAATCATTTTAAGAGAACATTACATTATCAGCAAATGTTTGACAACCATGAAGATTGGATAAGGAGATTATGGAACTCAAAACATAATCCCATGAATTTTGATATACCCATGTTTATGGGTACACGTATTAAGGTTATCCCTGATAAGGAAAGCCCTAAGGGGATTTGCTATCTGCATTCTGACCCTAAGTTTGGTGATTTAAAAATACCGTTTGAATACTCTTTAAAATTAGTAAGAATGCATAAAATAAAAAATAATACAGTAACAATACTTGTAAAATCCAGAGCATACGATTTCAGAGGTATACCAAAAAATGAGTGGTGTGCCATAGAAACTCTAAGAGAAATGATTACTGAAGCAGAGTTCAGGAAATACATGAAATATGGGTTTATTACGACCCAGGGAAAAAGTGGGAGTATCTATCAATTGTTTCGACAAAGAAGACATATAAAAGTTTGGAATAAAGGACAAATAATAGAAGAAATTTGTGTCAGGATAAAAGATATCAAGATACCGCTCACTGATTCAGTGATTGCTTTCAAAATAATGTTAGAAACCGACGAAGACGCCTTCCGAAAACTTGGAAATGTATATAACATGAGGAAAGCTGCCTAATGCCTACCCTCTCCGCACCCCGTATCTCCGACTATGTCCAGGCTCCCCGTATCTTCTCCGATTATGCCCCACCAGACAATAGGGAACTCCCCTACAAGTGGAGAGATTATGACATAGATTATCCAGGGGATTGCCCTCGCCTGAGAGCCCGGTTCCTTAAACGGCCGTTCCCGTACGTACAAAACGTTCGTCCAGAAGAAAAAGTGGCTTACACAGAGATTGAAGTAAAACAAAGGATGCAGAGAAGGATAGGTCTGCAGGTACCCTCTACTCCCTATGACTCTCGCTTAGGAGTTGGGTACGACCCTATAGGCGATATAGAGCATAAAAAGAGAATTGCCAATGAGATGCTTCGCACATATTTCAATACAGAAGAGGGCAGAGGTTTAAATATTGATGGGTCTATAGGAAATTTTTTTGATGGTAGTAATATAAAAAGCGAAACTGATTATAGGACTTATTCAGATAAATATATCATTGAAAAAAATAACGACTATTTCTCAGATTTTCAATATCCTGATATAAAAACAAATTCCAAGTCTTTTGTAAAAAGAATGGAATATGAGCCCATGTCTGGGAGAATAGATATTGACATAGAAACTGTGAATTATACTTATTCCGATTACCCCTTCATGGCTTCTCCTGCTAATCCTTCTGCGATTTTAAAAACACAAATAAAAAGCAATTTGACTATTATCATTAAATCCCGGGCTAACCCTATCCGAGATATTCCGGAGAATGAGCGTGTAGCCATGGAGACCCTGAGAGAAATGATTACTGAGACGGAGTTTCGGAAATATTTAAAGGACGGCTTTATTCTTGTCAGAGGGCGTAGCGGGCGCATATATCAGATCTTTAGAGATAAGGACCATACCAAGGTCTGGGAGAAAGGAAAGCTCATAGAGGAGGTCTGTGTGCGTATAAAGAGAAGTCTGAATGTACCTCCGACTGATAATGTAATAGCTTTCCGGGCTGCTATCCTTTGTTCGGAAAATGAGTTCAGGAAATTAGGCAATGTTTACAGGATGGCTGCATAAGAACATTTTGGCGATACTTATTCTATAATCAAACTTCCATGTGAAACAACGAACACGATTTGCACAGAAAGATACATTTTACATACATAAAGGATTAGACGGTACAAGGATTAAATGAGTGATTCACCTTTTAAGAAGAAGGAAAAAATATGAATATTGCAAGAAAAGGCATGCCCATAGCACTCTGTAATCCAATTAATAATGTCGCGGATTCTTCTGTCTTAAATTGTATAGCTGACGCGATGGCCAAAATTGAAATCAATGATCTAAGAGTAGATAAAATTACCCTTGAGAAAGATAGATATGATGAATTGATAACTAAAAAAGGCAGCTTAGACTACCTGTGTCAAAAAGAGGATTTTCTTATTGACGGTGATCCTATAACAACTGAAGAAGAAGAAGCTCTTATCGGATCACTCTTTGGAGCTAAGCTAGAGATAGCTGATGAATCAAAAGTCTATTCAGAAAGAGGGTTTATACCATCAGGACTGTATGTTGAAGAAAACATGCATAATGATAACTGGCGTATGGATTTTGAAATAAAATTCGATACTCTTTCTCCAAACCGCTTTAAACGAAAATTACTCCAATTAAAAAAGAACCTGACTATTATTGTAAAGTCCAGAGCCACGGGATGGGCGGGATCTCAGTCCGGATTTCGTATCCCTCAAAGTGAAAAAGTTGCTATAGAAACCCTGAGAGAAATGATTACTGAGACGGAGTTTCGGAAATATATTATTCACGGTTTTATACTTGTCAAAGGACGTAGTGGACGTGTATATCAGATTTTCCGAAATAGAGATCACACAAAAATCTGGGAAAAAGGAAAGCTTGTAGAAGAAGTTTGTGTACGCATAAAAGATAGAAAGATACCGCCGACTGATAATTTAATCGCCTTCAAAGTACTCATAGAAACTGATGAAAATGAGTTCAAAAAACTTGGGAATGTTTATAACATGAAAGCTGCATAATAATAATCTCTTTATAATTGGTTTCTTATTAAATAAGGAACCATTATGAAAACTGAAACTTTCAAGAGCCCTCGTTCATTTAATCCTGAATCAAAAAACAGCTCCCAAAATTGGACGAAGAAACAAAAAATGGCCAAGAACATTGTTTATTTTTATTTAAATGCGGGTATAATTTCTACGAGTATTCCAGAATTCGATAAAGCAATTACAAATATTAGTAATAAAATGGAGACAGTTTTTAAATATAGATTGCCTGCAGATGTGGAATGGAGGACCTCTAATCATCCTGATTATAAAAAAGATCGTGAACATGCAAAAAAAGATCATGGGGGTTTTATTACATCAGACTATAAAAAAATATATCTAATAAATTTAGAACCAGAAGATACTTACGAAGATTTTGTTGCCCATGAATTGGGCCATTTTTTTGATAGGCATTTAAATGACCTTTCTTTAAAAATAGACGCTTCTCCAGCTAAAAATACTCCTAAAGAAATATTTGCTATGATGGTAAATTATGTACTGGTTGATGGGCACTCAGGGGGACCTATCCAAACTAAAATGTACAATACAATATGTGACAAGCTCGGTATTATCAATAGAGTTAAACCGGGAAAGCCGCCAGAAGAAAAAAAGGCCCTATTTCAAAAAGTAATATCCAACTTTTTAAATAGTAATATTAACTTTAAAAATAAAGAGCAATATTTTAAAGACAGAACAAGGTATCATACTAAATTAGTCAATAAATATCTGGATAAAATTATAGAATTAGAAGATTTGCGTTTAAATACAGATATTTTGAAGCAAGAAAAAGAAGCACACGACAAGTCTAAATTTAAAGAACCTGAATTCAGCCCCTATCAGCACATTACTTATAAATATTATTTAAAAGATCAGGGAAAAGAATATAATCCGGAAAAAGATATTAAGGATGCAATGCAGGAAGCAACTTTCCACCACTGCAAATTTAACAAACATCATCCCGAGGCCTGGGATGAGAATTTAACAATAGATAATATTAATAAAAACGATAGAGATAAGCCCGCAGAAATAACAGATGCGACAAAGATGCCCTTATCATATATTGCATGCATGGTCGCTGATTGGTGTGCTGTATCAGAAGAACGAGATACGAATCCTTATAAATGGGCTGATATGAATATGAATAAGAGATGGAAGTTCACAGAGAACCAGGTTAAATTAATCTATGACTTGTTAGGCGGAATTTGGTGACTATCCTTTGATTTTAGTCTTTCTGGAGAAATAATCAAATAACTCAGCCTTGCATCCTCTTGTACCATATTTTCCTCTTGAATTACGCTCATTACATTCATTAACTACCAGACAAGTATGACAAGATTGTGGTAAGCTCCATTCATTAGATTTCCTCATGTAAGCTAAACATACAGTACATGTTTCCATTGACCCAACCGGATTTTTGCACTTTGGGCAAATTACAATCTCTGATTCATCATCAAATACTTCTTCCTTCTTTACTAAACTTTGATCAACACATCTATGAAAACCTGTCTCAGCATACAAATCAACCTTTCCATGTCCTCGATTTCCGGTAATATATTTCTTACCCTTATAGATAACTTTTTCACCTGATAATAACTTTTGAGATTCAATTTTCTTTACGCCTATTATTTCATATACATGAGTGGGGAGATATATTACAGATATGATATCCCACTCTTTACTTGCAATTTTACTTAATTCCTCTTCAAGCTCATTACACCCAATATCTTCACTTGGATGAAATACTTTATAAATTTTCATTTACTCCCCTTTCTTGTAGTAAAGTCACCAACTGGTTCTATACCTCATCGCTTTGTTGAATGTACAATTGATGCGTTTTTATATATTCCTCAACATCAGGAATTACAAGATGGCTAATAGTTCTTCCATCCTGTATACGCTCTCTGATTTCTGTACTGGATATATTAGGCAGAGTTGTGTTGAAAATCTCAAAATTTGGAGGGAGCTCATTAGAGAGCTTATAATCTTCTCTGGGGAGTATTAAGAATTTCTCTTTCATCAGCTCTTTCCCTTCACCCCATTTTGCTTCTATTTCACATTTACCGTTGAAACGAGGTGTTACAGAATCAGATCCGGTATACCAGGTTATTTCAGCTCCGGGAAACTCTGCTCTTAAATTCCTTATACACTGCATAGTAGGTGTGTTTTCATAATAAACATCGGTATACCTGATTATTAATTCGGTATGTGTGGGTTTCAGGTTTCTTTTGGTTCTTAAACCACCTACACAGAGCTCTGTCATAGCTACCCTGTCGTCTGGGGTAACAGAATACTGTTTATCGTTCCTATTACCCGACAGGATCCAGATAACCCTGTCAAAGAGGCGGCTCTCAAGCAGATGCGTTAAGAGCACGACATGGCCTAAATGAGGAGGATCAGCTGCGGACCCTCCGGCTACAATTTTTTTAATTTCCATCAGTTTGCAATTTTCTTTATTTAAAAATTTTTCCTCTCTCAAGATTAATAGGCCACTTTCTTTTAAAATGAGTTCTTTCATGTCTCTGAACTACCGGATGATCTTTTAATGTTTCACGGTATACCACAAAATCGTCATAATTTAAAATCCTTTCCTCATAAAATAAACTGTCATCCCAGTAGAAATCATCACTATCCTTCGTCAACCATGTTTTAAGTATGCGGTCTACCTCATTATAATTTTTGGCCCCTATCTGATCCAGATCTGAATCGGAAATACCCAGACCATCTGTAGGGACTGCACACTTACAATCGCAGAGACCTTTACGGGAATCAAAATCAGGTTCATTATCCATGAGATAATCCATTAGGCTATATACTTCCGTCTTCCAAAGCTGCTGAATTGGCGTAAAATCACCCACATCGCCACATAGGGTGAAGAAACCTATAAGATTTTCAGTAAGATTCTCAGGAGAAAGAACCATCCCTTTTCTCTTACCTGCGATGCTGTACAAGTACTGCATACGTATCCGAGCTTTTATATTTCCACGAGCTATTTTATCAAGAGACCCCTCGGAGATCTCAAAAAAGTCACACATACATTTATAGAGAGCAGTATAATCTACTTCTATGAAATCATGGCAGAATGACTTACCAACTAATTGTGCGCGGCGGATCTCCTCTACTTTATTAGACTCAATGGATATACTTCTACCAATCAACGGTATATTTAATTCACCACAGACGGGTCTCGCCAGAGCACAGCAAGCAGCGCTATCAGCACCACCACTGACTCCTATAACGAGGCTCTTAAGGCCGTGTTCCTGGATATAATTCTTTAGTGCAGTTCTGATATTTTTTGTTACTCTTTTGCAGTCCATTTTCTCTCCTCACTTCATTGTTACTGAGTATAATTTCCTGTCATCAACAAACATTACCTGCATGTTGTCGTGGTATAATCTCATTGAAGTATCAAAAGGTAAGTTCGTAATCTCTTTCCTGCCCTTATTATTCTTGAACATTGCCAACTTCTCATCGTCAATTAATAAACACATCTCATTTGGCAGGACAATAAAGTTCACCGGATGGTAATCAATGACATCTTCTATGAGAACAGAGTATTGCGAATGGTTCTCATTAAAGCAGATGATATATTTAAAATATTTCCCCTGTTTCTCCGCTAAAACCACACAGATACCTTTATCATAGCGGGCATCAACTATCCTCTGCTCATCCAGTTCCTCTATATTCACATTTATGCATTTACCAATTTCAAAAGGAAAGGCTAACCGGCACTTCATGAAATCATCCTGTATTACCACACCCTTAAAAACTTTATAAGACCGGCTTATGTCGCAGACAATTTTTGTGCGGTGCTGTAACTTTCCGAAACGCTCAAAGGTATTCTCTATGAGCTGACCGTTATTTATAGTATAAACAGCACCGTTATTCCCCATCATATCCTCAGCTCTTATTGAACTGACCTCAGTACCGTTAAATTCATAAAACTTTGCCTCCAGGTTCTTCAGAGAAACAAATAACGGTTCTTCACCGAAAACGTCACACATACCCTTAGGAGTCCTCTTCTGACCTGACCCATAGGTGACTAACGCTTTCTTTTTTTGGTCATATACACCCTTAGAAGTCATTATAAAACGCTTCCCATTGGACATATAAACATTCATGATCGGTTCCGGGGCCTCAAAAATTTGTCTTACGATAAAATCACCCTTACTTCCTATTGTTCTGACAATAGCTGCAGCGATAGCAATACCATCAGCCATTGGCGGTATCGACCGCTCACCTTTTTGAAAGACTGCTTCATACCAGTCCCGGTGTTTTTTAGGGATCACGGACAGATCCTGACATGTAGAGGGGAGTGAAGCGTCCGGATGAAAGCAGGAAATTCCCTGATCCATTCTTTTTCCCCATTCAGCCGGTTTAAAGCCCTTACAACAGCCCTTAAAGGGGTGCATCCCTATATACATCTGGAAGGTCACGACAGCCCATGAGAACCAGTCGCTGAATTCCGTAAACTGCCCTGGTTTTGCTTTTCTATCCCTGATACTTTCCATGATAGCCGTAGCAGGAAAATTTTTTGTTTGATAATTATCTATATCAATGAAAAACACATTCTTTATGTCTTTATCAAGAAGAAAATTCATTTCATTATAATCGACTGCCAGGATATTGTGACTATGAACATACTGTAATGTTCTTTGTTTCTGAGTCACAAGATCAACAATCTCAGTGGGACTTATACCCTTATCATCCCGGAAAGTTCTGGTGAAAATCTTACAGAGAAATTCTACCCCATTCATATATTTCATGGTGAACCCGATAGGAGCATTTGATTTGTAGTCATAAAGAGGCTCTATTGGTGCCAGTATGTTATCGTGTGTAAGCTGAGCCAGTTCCTGTATCTTTGCGACAGGAATAACCTGTTTAGGGTTATGGTAAATTTTATAAGCAGTGTTTCCTTTACGGAAAACCATACCTTGACCACCCGCTGCCAGATACTCCTTGTCTGTCAAGGTGATAGTGTCTTTTTTGGTACGTACTTTATATGTCTGTTTCTTACTCATTTTCGTTATCTATACAGGTTTAGAGCGATTTTTTTAAAACTTCACTAACTTTTTGTATGTCTTTTATTCTTATTAGTTTAATATTATTTTCATAACAGAATTTATTTTTTATCTCATCGTTTCTTTGGGTGTTTTTTAATTGCTCTTGACCAAAATTAGGGTAAAAATGGAGCGCCCCGTCAAATTCTATACAAGTATTAAATTCCGGGAGATAAAAATCAAAAGGTAAGACCTGTTTATACTTGCATTTCGAGAATGTTTTCTGTCTTTTATATAAAAAATTATTCTTACTCAAAAATTTTTCTACAGTTCTTTCTCCTTTAGACTCTCCACATAAAGGACAACCAGTACCTAAAGCATAATGGTCATAAGGATCTTGTTCAAAAATACCGTGCTTTCGACAAATTATTTTTACTTTTTCTTTAGCCTTCCAGTACTTAACAAGACTGTAATCATATTTATTACCGTGCGTTTCTTTAAATAATTCAAGAATCTCCTCCTGACTTTTAGAATTTGATTTTGAGCTCTTTATGTATCTACATTTAGGACAACCACGTCTTGATAGATGACCCCCAGCCCTTTGACTAAAAATCCCATGTTTTTTACATTTTATTAAAATAAAATCTCTTGCCGTTTTATAAATAACAGTATCATACTCATATTGGTTACCATGTATTTCTCGACTTCTGTTTAAAAAATCTTCTTGTGACAGCCTCCTGGATAGGCCTTTCTTTATAGAGCCGCATAGAGGGCACCCTTGGCCTCTTCTTACGTGGTTCTTTGGTAGTTGAAGAAAAACTCCGTGTTTTTCACATATTATTTTTGTTTTCTCATGACTATTCGTATAAAAATCTTTAAAGTACTTATATTTATTACCATGTACTTTTTTTGCTGCCAATAAAAAATCTTCAAAATTAAGTTTTTTACTCATTATTTTAAATGTTTTTATCAATGAGAATTGTGCCACACCCTATATCATCATAGTGCAACCAGTTATTTTTTTCAGCTTTTCTTTTTAGAAAAAACATTCGTTTCTTTACAAAGTCACCTTCAGTTGATTTATAGCCTACAATTTCCGGTACAACAGTCATTAATTCAACAGAATTTTTACACTCGTCTTGGAAAGATTTTATCCCGTCAGAACATACCGTAATAGAGATAAGACCACCTACCTCATATATCTTCTTATCATTCAACCACGTATAGGGCATTCCGTCAGAAAGTTTTTCTTTCTCTACTGAGGAACTCCTTCCAGGTGTTCCACCCGCAGGTGTATTTTTGTAATGGTACGTGTAATATATTAAAGGTTCATCATATCCTCTTTCCTGCAAACCCTTCAAATAATTCTCCCGGTCACATACCAGATAGAAAGGAGCATTAGCCGAGAAATCAATATTAACCACAGCTTGAAATTCATCTCCATTTGACGCCCGGTAGCGCTCTATAATTACGCCATCCCCCCACCCGAACACAAATGTTCTATCCGGCGTGTTCACCGCAATTAAAAGAGTGGCCTCCAGAGCACCCCTACTAATAGGGTAACTCATTCTTACTTCATCAATTCTTTTTAAAATACCATTACCTAATACTGAGGATAATGTGTTTAAGGAGCACTCATTAAATAGCCCTGTCTGATTGCACAGGGCTATTTGATATTTCGCAGCATGGCATAGGATCTGGGCACCAATTTCAGAATATTCCGCCGAAGAACAGCCATCAGACACTATAACATACTCCATCTCATCTATAGTGCCATGAAGAGCATAATCTTGGCAGACCTGATGCTTATCACCGATGCCGTAATAGGAGTCACAAGACAATTGATAATCCCCTTTCTAGAATTTGAAATTATCAATTGGTTGCGAAGCCTGACCGGTACCCAGAGCTTGTGAAGTAGAGGAAATACTCTGACTCACAAATTCAGCCAATTTTGCCAGTTTCTTTTCAGTAACATCACCCATTGACAGGTATTCATCGAGCCCCGCTTCTTGCCGGAACTCTTCCAGCCTCTGTTTGAAATAAGGGTCAGTATCATTCACACCAATAAGTATGGTACGGATTGATTCCATGACCTCAGAACGCTTGACTTTCTCAACCGCTTCTTTCACTTCCAGAGGACTATGTCTTGATGAATTATCATCACCATCAGTGATAATGAATATGATACTATTCGCATTACATATTCTTTCAGCATCAAAGAGACTCTGCACATACTCGTCAGTGGCCTCAATAGACTCCAGAGCGGCATCAAAGAGATTGGTCGCAGATGCTGGATGGATAGTACCTATATAAGCATCCGGGTCAATAGTACTCAGAAGAGTGAAACCGTGCAGTTCCTCTATCCCATTACTATTAAACGCAGTTGTCCTGACAAGAAGATTTAAAGCTCGGGCAGATTCCCGGCAGGAGCCCACACTAGCACCAATCATCTTTTCAAGATCGTCTTTGAAACCATCGACAGAACCGGTCTTATCCGTCACAATCCCGACAACAGTATATTCCGATGCACCTAATTTATCTACTGTGATGCTCGTATAATCGAAGCCGTGCATCGTCTTTGCGGCTACGCTGGCATCAACGCCCATTAATTTTGGCATACGTTCTCCTTCATTAAAGTTTCTCTTTCATACACTCATAACAATATCCTAATTGAGTATCATCATCCATAGCTAAATCCTCGTGCATAGTCAATTCACCACAGTCATCACATGTAGAAGCATACTGATTTACTGCCTCTAAGGTACGACCATCACAGCATGTATCACTATCACAGGTATTACAATGTTCCTCTGGATGATCGTATTCACGTTCACATGAATACTTGTTTATTTTGGTACTCGTATTCACTTCATCGATATTTTCTATTAAAAGAAGTCAGTGGTTTTCGCAGTCCGCATATTATAGGGGTCTGCAGTGAACTCCTTAATCATTTAAAAAATTTATCTGTTGTTGATAGTTGCATCCCTTTAGCTGCCATTTCATTTACAAAGTCTGTACCCTGTTGCTCAAAACCACTTACATTTGAAGAGGCATCTTCTAGCAGAACAAATTTTTTTATCTGCTCAAGATTAAATTCGTCTGCCACATCTTTAATTGTATTAGCTACACAATGAGACAAGGCCTCTCCAGCTATAAGAATAGTATCATATTCTTTTAAAGTATCTATTAATCTTGCATTGAGTAAAGTTTTAGGGTCATCTGAGCGGGGACAGTCTGCTTTTACTGCTGAATAATGCTCTGTAAAAGGATTTGATCCTTTTGTGGTTCTGGCAGCAGTGGCAAAATATTTAGTTTCCCAGTTAAAAACGGCTTCATACAAGGAGGGTTGGATTGTAGCGCCTTTTGACCCTATAATACAATGTGGAGGCCAAATGCACAGAACATATCGATTATTCTTTTCTAAAGCTGTAGTATACTCTAGTGCCCAATCATTCCATGCCAGATTTTTTGGTCTCCAAACACTCTTTTCAACGTCCTCTTTGGTAATTAATGTAAAAGGTTTGGGGGGTCTTCCAGAAACATCTTGCCACCACAAAGGATGGGCTATGTGTAGAGGAAAATGGCTATCGAGAGTAAGCTGTATATCCTCAATATCATCTCCATGATCCTCTATCATTTTTGCAATCCTTTCAAGATCTTTAGCAGCACCAGTTATTGGAAGTGCTCCTCCTTCACAGAAATCTCTCTGACCGTCAATAATAAGTAAACACACAGTCATGTTAAACCTCCTTGAATATAGTTTAAGTTTTTAATAACCTATTAATATCATTATTAAATATAGATACATATTTAATGGTATTAAATAGTGATATAACAGGAAAAATTAATATGATGTTCAAAATACCTATTGAAAAACACACAGAACTCGCAATTAAATATTTGTCTGGAATAAGTTCTATAAAATTAGCGAAAGAATATAACGCAGATTTAAAAACCGTCCTTAATACCCTAAGAAGAAAAGGTGTTAAAATTAGAACTGCTAAAGAAAATTCAAGAAAATACCCTATAAAAGAGAATTTTTTTGATAAAATAGATAACCAAAAAAAGGCGTATTTTCTTGGATATCTATTTGCTGATGGATGTAATTTAGGAAAAAAAGTATCACTAAATTTATCTGAAAAAGATCTTAGTATATTAAAAAGATTAAACAAATTGATCCATCCTAAAGGAAAACCCCTGTATAAGGGCCGTCCTAGAAAATCTCTCGTGAATAATACTCAAATAGCACATATTAAATTAAATTATCACCTTTTAATAGAAAATAAACATGTAGCAGATATTCTATCTTCATACGGATGTACTCCTAGAAAAACAAACACTCTTAAATTTCCTTCTTGTATTAGAACACATTTAATACCCCATTTTATTCGAGGTTACTTTGACGGAGACGGTTCTTTGTGTCTCTTCGGAAAAAAGCCCTGTATTAATGCCTATGTGTCTATTACAGGTACATCTTTTTTTTGTGAAAAAATTCAAAATATTCTAAATACCTTTAATGTTAAAAGTAAAATCCTATTAAAAAACTATAAAACAGAAAATGTTGTTGAATTAAGAATCACTAAAATTCGCTCCATTTTAAAATTTCTTGAATGGGTATATAAAGATTCAACTATACATTTAAAACGGAAATATTTACTATATATTAAACTCATAAAAAACAGGAAACTCCATTCTATGAAAGAACCTAAAAAATGTTGCATATGCGGTAAAAATCATTATGGGAAAAATTATTGCAACAAACATTATCAAGATTATAATCGTAAAATTTCTGCTCTATTTAGAGCAAAAAAGTCCCTTTTTGATTTTTTAACTCTAAATAATGATGAAAAAAGAGCCTCTCAAATTATAAAACACCTCTTTTAACGTATATTTTTCCACGTTTTCCCGGTTTTATCGAATCCATGCACATAGAACCGCTTGCTAAAGCACATTCAGGGCACGTAGCGATTATATCATTAAAGTCCTTTTTCCCAAATCGAGCATGTCTTTATCACCGGTATTCTTTCCTTTATCATCGGATAATTTTACGGTGGGAATCCACTGACCATCAAATTTTGCCCCTGTCATCTTTATGACCATATTCAAGGGTTTCACACCTACATCATTGCCAAACCAGGTGCCTATCCCGTAGCTATCCTTGATATGACCCTCACAACCAAGATGAATTCCGGAAACTTTCTGAATACTGTTAATGCTGTCGGAAAATACCAGGACTTTGGAAGTCGGGTCAATTCTGGACTTCCTATAGTGTTTTATAGCTTTATCTATAAATTTCTGAGGAGAACCGCTATCATGGCGCATCCCGTCAAATTGTCGGGAATATAAAGAATTAAAACTCTTTAAAAATACATCCATAGTGAAAGTATCAGGGAGAACAATACCTAAATTACCTCCGTAAACCTCTACCCAGTTTTTCATCGCCATCTCATTTGCCATACGGAAACCGAATTTAGCAGCATGGAATTGAATCCATTCATGTGCCTGGGTTCCTATAGAGGTAAGATCATTAATCATGGCTAAATGTACATTACTGGTACCCACAAAATAATTACTTCCGCCGTATCTTACAGCATCTTCGACGACCTGAGCGTGATTATCATAGCTGTATCTTCTCCGTGTCGCAAAATCGGCATAGCAGACACCAATAGAATTGAGTGACCCAAACTTCTTTTTATTTATCTCCTTGCGTTCTTTCCGGTTTAATTTTGTTGGAATAGTCATTTCAAAATAAAGTTGGCTTATGACGGACATTAACGGAACTTCCCAAAGGATCGTCCGATACCAGGGACCTACTACCTTTACTATCAAAGAGGGACCTTCTTGGTCTATTATTACTTCTTCAGGATCATAGCGGTACCCACTCAAAAAATCAATATAGACAGGATCAAAATAATAACATTTTTCCCGAAGGAAATCTTTTGCGTCTTTCGAGAGAATCAATCCCCTGAAAGTATCGATTATCCTTTTTAATTCCTCCCCGAAATTATCCGGGAATTCCCTGTTATCACGGTTTATGAAGGTATATTCGACAAATGCCCGTGGAAATAGCTTACAAACAGCATTCTGCATAGAGAATTTATACTGGTCATTGTCTAAAATACTTTCAACATACCCATTACCCATAGAATCTCCTTTTACCTCGCACAATACATGGTACGAATAAAAGACCTCGATAATAAAGTAAAAAAATCAAATGCTAAGTCAAATGTTTGCCCTCATATAGATTATACACGTTTTGATATGAATTTATTCATTTATTTTATTTAATTCTCTATCTCTGATTTCGTACCATAGATATAAAGGGAGAAATACATGAGTATTGAAAAAGATATAAAAGAGATCCTTGCCGAAAAATTAGGCGTTGATGAAGATAAAATAACACCACAGGCAGAAATTGTATCTGACCTAGGTGCTGACTCATTAGATATCGTTGAATTAGTCATGGCTTTTGAAGATGAATTTGACATAGAAATCCCAGACGAAGATTCAGAAAAATTTAAAACAGTTAAACAAATTGTTGATTACGTGACATTAAAAGTATAATAAAAAATTCTTAAGGCAGAGTGGTTCTCCGTTCAAATAATGGATCGATCACTGAGACCCCTGCGTAGCCGCCCGCAACAATTTAAAGGCATTATTACAGTAGATATTTTCCTTATCCTTTTCATTCTTAACAGCTTTTTCAATAAAGTGTATTGAATGTTCATGGGTCTGTACCGGAAAATCTGTACCAAAGAGTAATTTCTCCGATCCGCACTCACCGACGAAAGTCTTTATCTCCTCAATACATATATTTATTTCGTTCTGGTCAAAAGCTGAATCAATAAGGCCACTCATATCAGTAAAAACGTTTGAATTTCTCTTAGCAACAGCAACCATGTCATGAAAAAATGGTTTGCTCATATGACTGAATATAAACGAGACTTCCGGATACATCTTAGCTACCGGCTCCAAAGAAAGTGCACTATAAGGAGTACTGATAGTATCCATTCCATATTTTCTCTTACTCGCATAAGAGTACCCGGCATGGAACATCACTGGTTTTTTATAATCTCTGGCGAGTTCCATGACTTTCTTAAATTCCCGACTATTAATTTCAACCTTCTGGTAACAGGTGTAAATTTTTATCCCTTCGATTAGGCTCCTTATGCACATCTCTTCCAATTCATTGTAACCCTGGTAGAAATAGTGCTCAAAGTCCAGACTACCAAACATAATAAATCTTTTGTTGTCTTTAACCCAGTCGTGTAATCGGAAATTAGATATCCCGGACTTTTTATGCGGAAAATAAGTAGCAAGAAGAACTGTTAATTCTATATCATGCTTTTTCATCTCAGCAGCTATGGCGCTCATATTAGCTGACTTCGGAACAATACCTTGTATTTCACGGGGCGAGACATGACAGTGTATATCAACCTTTTTCATTTTTTTTACTCCTATTATTCCATTAAAAGTTACCACCCAAAAAATCCGCAATACCCGATGCGATATCTTCTTTACCATTTCTTGTGAAAATAGAACCGGTAAGCTCCACTGATTCCTTTACTATTGTATGATAGATATAGGTAGTATCAGTTGAATTAATTAAATACGCTCTATGTTCCCCTAAACGACTCATCTCCTTCTTATCATTAGCGACAACCAGATCAGCTCCATTCTTTTTTAACGAATCACAAGCAATATCACATATTTCCCGCATATTTTTACCCACAGTAAATTTAAAACCTACCAGAGTTATGTCAGGATTCCATTTCTTGATTTTCTTTATAATTTTTGGGGTAGTCCGGATCGTTTTTCCTAGGAACTCTATAAAGTCTTCCTTACTGCTAGAACTGAGTTTTATACCTTTTGTGTTCTTGAAAGTAAAATCAGAAACCGCTGCTAAATGAACAACGGAATCAATACCAAAACTATCAATTAAAGTATGCATGGTCTCCATCAGATCTTTAACAGTGACAATTCCGTGGCACGATAGAAGGTTCCGTTCATTGTCAAAAAGTTTATCATAATTAGGCATATGAGCCTGTTTTCCATGCACATAAAACACATTTGCCCCGCGTTTAAGGAGTTCCTGAGCTATAATTGCTCCCAGAGCACCGGTAGAAACATTCGTTACTACCCGGACCTCATCGATATACTCCCGGGTTCCCCCCGAAGTTACCATTATTCTTCTTCCTGAAAGACTACCCATTATTTATCCTTTGCATGTTGAATTATCAGTTTAACAATTTCTTTTGTACTTACTAATTTACCCGGGCCCGCCGCTCCACACGCCTGTTTCCCTTCTGCAGGTTCATAAATGATAGTAAGGCGATTATTAAATCCACCTATACGTACCCGGAGATGAACATGAGGTTGAACATTTTGATACTGTGAGCGCACACTAGGCTCTTCATGTATCAGATTTTTCCACATATTCACATTCATAGCAGGGAAAATTAGAACCTTCTTGGTAAATGCTGCAATGGTTGAAGTAACCAGATTATCCGCGAAATTCTGCCTTATTTTCGATATCGTATTATAGGTAGCCGGAGCAACAGCAATAATATCCGCCCAATCAGCCAATTCAATGTGATGTATATGACCATCATTTGCAAAATGGTCTTTATCTAAATAAACCCGGTTATGCGATAAAGCTGAGAAAGACAAAGGAGTTATAAATTTTTCAGCTGCCTCTGTCATCATAACTTTGACATCATGCCCTTTATCTACAAGGACACTTACCACGGAAGGTATTTTATACGCAGCTATACCACCTGTAACTGCTATGAGTATTTTACTCATAAACCTCCCTAAAACGTTTTTCTAAAACACATTTGTTTAAATACAAGTTTTTCATTATATTTTAATCAACGTTACATTAGGGTATTTATTCCCGATCTTCTCTGTGGCCTCTTCATAAGTATCTGCCATTACCTCCTCATCAATCGTTCTTGGGAAACTCTTATTATTATAATAGTAGCTACCCTGAACCCTGAAAGCGGTACGACGAAACAGACGGTTTCCAAAAGCAATAGCATCAGCTAATTCGGATGCTTGTATATTGTCATCCTCGGCTATTTTCTTTCTCGGCTCAGCTATTGTATCTTCAAGCTTAGCTATCTCAGTTTTGTTAATACCTAAAGCTTTGTTCCAGTCTACCAGACTGTGCTTGATTACGCTGGTATGGAACATCGAATATTCTCTGCGATGAAGAATTCCGGGACCTTTGGTAAGCTTTGCTGGTTTATTTAGATAATCAAAGTCAAGCCACGATTCATGCCAACGAAAACCTTCACCATGAAACCAGGTGGGATCTTCAAGGTCAGCTATAACTTCAATTACGTTGTTGATGTATTTAACCATACAATAAGTGAAGCTCTCTATAAATGAAATGTCCAGTCCTCCCATTCGTTTTACAGCGCCTACTTCAATATCTCTTACCCGCGCTTTACGAGTGATAGTTTTTGCCTTTTCCATAACACCCGCTTCTTCTGCTGCTGGTTTAAAAAACGGTTCCACCACATCATCAGGAATGTATATACCTCCTGATCTTTCAATTTCCCTTTTTTTGTGCTCCTTTAAGCATTGTAAAATTATATTCTTATCTGTATAGCCCTCATATTCTTCCATACTACACCTTTCTGTTAGGAAACATATTGATTGATTCAATAGCTAAAAAACCATTCTTTATCTATTACCAAATTTATATTTTACTAACCTCACACGCAACCTTCCAATGTTGGGGCTGAATGGTGCCCACCACATACCAGGCTTTATATCCATTCATATATTCGATAGCAGGGCCATCTTCTCTATGACGAAGACCGTTTATATACCGTTCTTTAGTTCCATCACCATCTATTACTGGATTTTTCTGAAACATGATTACCCCTTTTTGTCTGTTCATTTATATTATACATAGTTTTAAAGAAAATTATTTAAAAAGAGAGAAAAAATATTATATTATATTATATTATATTATATACAATTCATGATAATATTGGGTCTATTCGTTGTGCTAAGCTGATGAAGGCAGCGATTATAATTCTCCAGGCATGGGGATGAACCGCGCGAGTCAATATTTTGTCCCAAGGGACCGAATCATCAGCCAGGAAAGGGTTCGGTTTTACCGGATCCTTTCTTTATAACTGGGGAGGTTGAATGGTCTGGAAACTGGGGAGGTTGAATGGCCTGGAAAGATGTAAATGATGAAGAGAGATCTGCTATCTTAGAAACAGATAGATACGAAATTCTTCTAAATCAACAATACAAAACTGAAGAACCCCAAGGATATCTCCTATATTCCGTAGAGAAAAAGGGGCTACTAAATAATGAAGGAAAAGTTGTCTGCGGACTTGGAATGTTTTCTTCTGGAGGAGCCCCTTCAGAAGTAGTCTTTAGCACTATTGAAGAAGCACAAACTGTTTTAGAATAATGGCTGGGGTACGAAGATTTGAACTCCGATCGCATGGACCAAAACCATGAGTCCTACCATTGAACGATACCCCAGTAATTTTGCAGGTCCTAAAACTATCAACGATGTCCAAATAAATGAGAAATGTGGAGATAGTTGATCATTTTTGAACTAAAGAAAAATGGTCGGGGAGGAGGAATTTGAATCCCCGTTTTTCCTGATCCCAGGTCAGGTGCCATTGACCATACTAGGCGACTCCCCGATATAAATTATGGCTGGGGTCTCTCAAGTAAAGAAGACAGAGTTCCAAGTTTCGTGGAATTATTCTGGCCAGAACTATTTCATCGCCTGACTTGGGTTGCCTGAGTACTCGATCCACCCCGATAATTTAAA